>Ga0209947_1000050_pt1 | contig 53696 bp, 46 predicted proteins | sample SalPonR2_B_D2_MG_FD_185706 | JGI IMG/M metagenome (GOLD analysis project Ga0209947, IMG submission 185706) | Salt pond soil microbial communities from South San Francisco under conditions of wetland restoration - Salt Pond MetaG R2_B_D2_MG... ...
AATCTGCCGGCGATGCCTACAGAGGTTCAAATCCTCTCCCCTCCACCATAATAAATAAAAACCACCTTTTATAAAATAAGGTGGTTTTCCATATTCTTATTGAGGTATATATCTAAATATCGAAATTCCTTACTATAACCTCTCCGCTTTTTCCAAAGGGACCGAGAAGCTCTCCTTCAAATTCAACCTTAACCGCAATACCATTACCAATTTTTATTCTTATATTTTCATTTCCACTATATGTCATTACCTCATCTGCATTGATAAAACCTTGAAACTTTAAATCTCCATCTACAGTTATTGACAACCAGCTTTTATCAGTTGCAATTATCTTTAGCTCCTTACTTGTATCTTCAATTAGGGATGACTGTTCTGTTTGATTCTGATCAACTTTTTGTGTCTTGTTCATTTCTTCAATTTGCTTCTCATCTTTAACTTCTTCACTTTGCTTGTCTTCACTATTAAATTCGCCGTCATTTAAATTATCCTGTTCAGTATTGATCTTTTCTTCATTGTTTTCTTCAATTTTTTCTTGCGCAAGTTCCTTAATATCATGAGTACTTTTTTTATCTTCTTGCTGAATAATTACATTCTCTTGCTCAATTGCTGAAGTATTATTTTCATTTTGCTCTGTTCTAAAAAATATATTGTAACTTAATAAAACAACTATCAAAATCAAAATAATACCCAGAACAGATCTAAATATATGATCGCGATTTAAAATATGAACATTATTTTTCTTACTTTTTCCCGTTCTTTTTGTATTAGCTTTATTTATTTTATTAGCATTATTTTTTTCATTTTCATACTCTGTTAAGATATCCTGAGGTTCAATACCAACAATCTTAGCATACCCACGTATATAAACCTTGGTGTAAACTTCTCCCGGCAGTTTCTCAAAATTGTCATTTTCTAAAGCAAGTAGGTAATTTTTTTTGATCTTTGATTTGTTTTTTATATCATCTATGGATAGGCCTAATTTTTCTCTTGCTTTTTTTAATCTTGAACCAACACTCATCTAAGGATATGCCTCCCCTCATAAAATTATTAGAAGGGGCTTAAAAGCCCCTATAATGCAATTATACTTCTTCTTTGATATATGGTTCCCCATCTGCAGCCGGAGGTGTAGAACGACCAATTACACCTGTTAAAGCTAAGATTGTCAAGATATAAGGAGCCATCAATAAAAACTGTCTAGGAACAAATGTCAGGCCAATGGTTTGAGCCAACATCTGTAGTGCATCTGCGAAACCAAATAGTAAGGCTGCCAACATAGCACCATGTGGTGTCCATCTACCGAAGATCATTGCAGCCAGAGCGATAAAACCACGGCCAGAAGACATATTTTTTACAAATAAATCTAATAACCCTATCGATAAACTTGCCCCGGCTAGTCCAGCAAAAAAACCACTCATAATAACCGCTATATATCTCATTCCGATTACATTAATACCAACACTATCAGCTGCAGCAGGATGTTCCCCGACAGACCTTATTCTTAATCCAAATGGTGTTTTAAATAAGATCCAGTATGAAACTGCAACCAGAATCAAAGCAATATATACAAAGGGTATCTGTTCACCAAAAACCCCACCAATCACTGGAATATCTTTTATAAAAGGAATTTTCCAGGTTCCCACATCCTGTACACTGGGTGATTGACCTGCATCACCAAAGATTAGTCTAAGTAAGAATCCAGTAATACCAGCTGCAAATATATTAATTGCAGTACCACTTACGATTTGGTCAGCCCGAAAAGATATAGAGACCAGGGCATGAGCAGCTGCGATAATCATTCCAACAATTACGGCTCCTAACACACCAATCCAGGGAGAGAAAAAGTAGGAACCGGCCATTGCAGTAAAGGCACCAATTAACATTATTCCTTCCAGCGCAATATTAATTACACCTGATCGTTCCGAAAACATTCCTCCCAAGGCTGCTAAAATTAAAGGGGTGGCCATTCTTAGTGTAGTACTGAGCAGTGCAGTCAAATTAGCTAGCATCTGCAACGCCCCCTTTCCTTTCTCTCCATTTGCGTGCGAGATATTTAAATATATATTCTGAGGCTATAAACATTATAATAATAGCCTGAATAATCTCTATAACTTCTTTAGGGACACCAACCATACTCTGCATCATCATTGCACCTCTGGATAATACACCAAATAATAAGGCGCCCAAGACAACTCCACCCGGATGTCCTTTTCCCACCAGGGCAACAGCAATACCTGTAAACCCATAACCTACAAATCCAAAGGGCTGATAAGCTCTATATTCTAAACCTAAAGCCTGTGTGGTACCAGCTAGACCAGCCAAAGCACCACTAATAAACATAGCTAATACCATATTTCTTGCTACATTAATACCGCCAAATTGAGCTGCATCAGGATTTTGACCGGTTGCCCTAACTTCATAACCAAAGGTTGTCTTCCACAAAATATAATAGATTAAGACTGCCACTGCTAAGGCAAGAAAAATACCGTAATGGATCCGCATAGTAGGTACAAAACGCGGTAGTTTAGCAGTATCAAATATTTTTGGTGTTGCAGGTAGTATGCCCTCTGCTTTTAAAGGACCACCTGCAAGATATCCAACTAAATACAACGCTATATAGTTAAACATAATAGTTGTAATAACCTCGTGTATGCCCAGTTTAGCTTTTAAGTAACCAGCAATACCTCCCCAGATACCTCCGGCAATCATTCCTGCTATTAGTGCAAAGGGGAGATGTATATACATCGGGAGTTGAAACATATAACCTATGTAAGCAGCAGCTAAATATGATACCAAAAATTGTCCATCCCCACCAATATTAAATAAACCAATTTTAAAACCAAAGGCAACTGCTAATCCAGTAAATATAAGGGGTACTGTATTAACCAGCATTTCTCCAAATCCCCTTAAGCTGCCGAAAGAAGAATTCCATAAAACTATATATGCTTTTATTGGTTCTGCCCCAATAATTAACATGAAAATTGCTCCAACTATTAATCCTGCAATAATGGAAATAATCGGTACAATAAAATCTACTAGATGTTGTTCTTGTAAATATTTTGCTTTCTTTTCAGATATATCTTTATCAACCAACTTGACCGCCTCCTTCCAGTTCTTCTTCGCTTTCAGCTCCGGCCATCATCAAGCCTAATTTTTCTTCTGTAGCATCTCCTATATCTAAAATATCAACAATTTTACCTTCATAAATAACTGCAACTCTATCACTTAAGGAGAGGATTTCATCTAATTCAAGTGAAATTAATAGGATAGCCTTATTATTATCACGCTGAGTTATAAGGCTATTGTGAATATACTCAATAGCACCTACATCGATTCCTCTTGTGGGTTGAGCAGCTATTAGTAGATCTGGTTTTCTATCAAATTCCCGGGCAATTATTAACTTCTGCTGATTTCCACCTGATAGTGATTTAGCCTGTACTGTTTCGGAAGGAGTTCTAATATCAAAATCTTCAATCAGTCGACGGGCTTCTTCTTTAATCTTCTTATTATTTAAATTTATCCCACTTGCATAAGGTTTTCTATCATGCCTGCCCAAAATTAAATTCTCATATAATTTAAATTCCATTATAAGACCACGTTTTTGTCTATCTTCTGGTATGTGTGAGATTCCTTCTTCAAAAAGACGCTTAGTTTGAGGTTTTGTTATCTCTCTTCCCTTAAATTTAATAGTTCCTTTTTCTTTTTTTCTCAAACCGGATAAGACTTCAGTCAATTCAGTTTGACCATTACCGTCAACTCCAGCAATTCCGAGTATTTCACCTCTTCTTACAGAAAAGCTAGTACCGTTTAAAGCCATAAGATCTCTGTCGTTTTTAGCGTATAAATCCTCAACTTCTAAAACTACTTCTCCCGGATTAGCCTCCTTTTTTTCAACCTCCAGAATTACTTCCCGCCCGACCATCATATTAGCCAAATCATTGGTTGTTACAGTATCAGTTTTAACTGTATCAATCAACTTACCACTTCTGATCACAGTTACCCGATCAGCTATAGACTTAACTTCTTTTAGTTTATGAGTAATAAATATAATTGATTTACCTTCATCAGTTAAACTTTCCATGATTTTAACCAGCTCTTTAACCTCCTGAGGTGTTAAAACTGCAGTCGGTTCATCTAAAATTAATATATCAGCCCCCCTGTATAAGGCTTTTAATATTTCAACCCTCTGCTGCATACCGACTGAAATATCTTGTACTTTGACAGTAGGTTCTACATTAAGACCATACTGTTTTGAAATATCTCTAACATTCTGATTGGCTGTTTTATAATCAATCATATTATTTTTAGTTGGTTCTTTACCAAGTACAATATTTTCGGTTACAGTAAAGGGAGGTACTAACATGAAGTGCTGGTGAACCATACCTATTCCATGGCTAATAGCCACATTCGGATCTGTGACTTCAACTTTCTTATTATTTATAAAGATTTCTCCTTCATCTGCATTTAAAAATCCGTATAAACAATTCATTAAAGTGGTTTTACCAGCCCCATTTTCACCTAAAAGAGCATGTATTTCTCCTTTTTCTAACTCGAAATCTACTTTATCGTTGGCTATGACTCCTGGAAACCTTTTGGTTATTCCCTTCATTTCTACTGCCAGATTATTACCAGCTGCCATTATTTTCAAGCCTCCTTTTCAATTATGTCATCTATTCGTCTTGTAGATATTCATCTAAATCTTTTTCTTCGATCAACACTTTGCGCGGTTTTGAACCGGCATAAGGTCCCACAATACCTTCATCTTCCATCATATCAATTAATCTTGCTGCCCTGGAATGTCCAATATGTAATCTTCTCTGCAGCATAGATATTGAAGCCCGATATTTTACAACAAGTTTTACGGCATCTTCATATAGTTCGTCTTTGTCGTCTCCCAGTTTATTAATTTCAACCTCACTTAAATCATCCAAATCTACCTGAAAATCTATCTCTTCTTTTTTCTGATCTTTTAAAAACTGCACAATTTTTATTATATCTTCATTATTTATAAGGGTACCCTGTATTCTGACCGGCTTTTTATAGTCAACAGGGTAAAAAAGCATATCACCATTACCCAGTAATTTTTCAGCTCCACCCATATCCAAGATTGTTCTTGAATCGGTCTGGGAAGAAACAGCAAATGATATTCGGCTGGGAATATTGGCCTTAATTAGACCAGTAATTACATCAACAGAAGGCCTCTGGGTAGCTACAACAAGATGAATACCAGCCGCTCTTGACATTTGAGCTAAGCGGCATATATTGTCTTCAACCTCATTGGCTGCTACCATCATAAGATCGGATAGTTCATCAATGATTACCACAATATATGGTAGTTTCTCTTCCTCTTCTACTTTTACATTATAGGTTTCTATACTATTAGTACGTCTTTCCGAAAAGAGTTCATACCTGTTTTCCATCTCCTGGACAACATACTTTAAAACATTGGATGCTTTTTTGGGATCGGTCACTACAGGTGAAAAAAGATGGGGTAAGCCTTCAAAATTAATTAATTCTACCTTTTTGGGGTCTATCAAGATAAGTTTAACATCTTCCGGACTGGCCTTATATATAATACTAGTTATAATACTCCCCATACAAACACTTTTCCCGGAGCCAGTAGCACCAGCAATCAATAAATGAGGCATTCTGGCCAAATCAGTAATTATAGGATCTCCTTCAATACCTCGTCCCAGGGCTAATGTTAATTTACTTTCTGCTGACTGATATTTATCAGTTGAAATGATATCACCCAGCCTTACAACTAAATTATTTTCATGAGGAACCTCAATTCCGACAGCTGATTTGCCTGGAATTGGTGCTTCTATACGAACGTCAGGCGCTGCTAGAGCCAGTGATATATCATTTGAAAGGTTAACTATTTTACTAACCTTAACCCCGCTAGCAGGCTGTACTTCATATCTTGTGATAGTAGGACCGTGACTTACTTCTATTACTTCAGCCTCTACACCAAAACTAGCCAGCGTATCTTCTAGTAACTCGCTTTTGTTTTCTAAAGTAATCTTGTTTTTATTGGAACGTTCTAGTAGACTCAAAGGTGGAAACTTATAACCGTCCTGCTCCTTGTTTTCATTACCGTTAACCCTTTTGTCTTTAATTTCAAATTCCTGTAAACTTTCTTTTTTTGTCACTTTGTTTTTGTTATTTTTTTTCTTTTTCGTAGTAATTTTAGTGCTTTTTTTAGTATAACTTTTCTTTTGTTTTTTGTTAATCTGACTGCTTTTCTTATCTTTTTCAGTCAGAATGCCATCATAAAAATCAAGTAATTTATTTCTGATAAGACAGTATTTATCAACAACAGATAATTTAAGATCTCTAAAGAAAGCATGTAGCAAGATATCAGTCCATAGTAAAAAACCAATCAAAAAAAATGCTGACAAAATTATATATGAGCCAATTTCCCCTAGACCTTTGATTAAAAGCCAGGTGATTGAAGCACCTACAATTCCACCTCCACCTTTTAAAAAAAGATATTTTTTTGTAAACTGAGGGTGATTATAGAGGTGTAAAAAAGAAATAATAGTAAAAAATATCAGAATAAAGCCAAAAACCTGGATATTGATTTTAAAACTTTTGTTACGTATTAAAAATATACCCCACAGAAATATCAGGATAGGCAAAAAATATATACCTTGACCAACTAACATCCTAAATATTTGCACAAATCTGTTTCCTACTATGCTTTTATAATTAAAATAAATTGTAATGATCAAAAAGATGCTCAGAGCTGTCAGCATAATACCAATTATCTCATTTTTTCTTTTTTCTATCTTCATATCTTTTTTTTTATTCCGCTTTGTCAAAACTGTCACCTCAACTATATATATTCAATAATATTTATAATAATCCTTCAATTATCAAGATGATAAAACCAACTATCCAGCAGTAATATGAAAAATAGATCAGCTTTTTATTCTTTAAGATAAACAGAAAATAGCGAATTGCTATATAACCAGCTATTATTGCCCCCAATACACCTAATAGCATTGCAGTAATATTAAAATTATCAACTCCATTATTTACCGCTTGAGATACTTTTAAAAGACCTACCCCACCGATTACGGGAATCGATAAAATAAAAGAAAAACGAGCCGCTTCTTCTTTTTTTAGACCTTGGATTAAAGAGGCTACAATTGTACTACCTGATCTTGAAATACCGGGAATTATGGCAAAACCCTGTGCCAGGCCAACAAGCAATGCATTAAACCACTTAAATCTGCTTATATCTTTATCATAATCAGCAAGTTTATCTCCAATTAACAAAATGAAACCAGTTATAATCAACATAAAAGCAGTACTGATTGTGGAAGAAAAGAGTTTTTCAAAAAAATCTTCAAAAAATATACCAATTAGTGCAGTTGGCAGGGAAGCAATAATTATTAAAAAGATAAAGTGTCTTTTTTCTTTTTTGAATTTTAAAATTTCAATTATATCTTTTCTAAATATAATTAAAACAGGAATAAGGGTGCCAAAATGAAGGAGTACAGAAATCAATAACTGGTTTTCCTTTACTGCAAATAATTTTTGTATAATAACTAAGTGTCCAGAACTGCTGATCGGCAAAAATTCGGTCAAGCCCTGAACAATACCTAAACTAAATAATTTTATAATTCCCATAAATTAATCTTCCTTTTATGTATTTAATAGGGATGAGCATTTATACCCATCCCTAAGATATTTAAACTATTTATATTTCCATTATTATCGGCATGATCATCGGTTTTCTGTGAATCCTGCTGTAAATATAATTATTCAAAGAATCTTTGATTGTAGATTTCAATTTGGACCATTCTGTAATATTGTCTTCCTCACATTCTCTTAATGCCTCTCTAACCCTTTCCTGAGCATCAGAAATAAGCTTTTCTGATTCACGTATATAGACAAAACCCCTTGTTATAATATCTGGTCCAGCTACAATTTTACCATTTTCATCAATTGTTAATACAACTATTAATATGCCGTGTTCTGACAACATTTTTCTATCTCTCAGTACAATATTGCCTACATCACCAACTCCAAGCCCATCTACTAAAACATCACCCGCAGTTATATTTCTAATTTTTTCAATCTTTTCTTCACCAAATTTAATAACATCGCCTATTTCCGCAATGTATATATTATCTTTTTTTATACCTACTTCTTCAGCCAGATCAGCATGAATATACATGTGTCTATATTCACCATGGGTGGGTAAAAAGTATTTGGGTTTTGTTAAATTCATCATCAACTTTAATTCTTCTTGACTGGCATGTCCAGAAACGTGTACACCAGAAACATCTTCATAAATAACTTTAGCGCCTCTTTCAAATAATTGATTGATAGTTTGTCCAATTAACTTTTCATTTCCTGGTATTGCTCGAGCAGAAATTACAACCGTATCATTATTTTTAATATTAATATGATAATGATCACCACGGGCCATTCTAGTTAGAGCGGCCATTGGTTCACCCTGACTACCTGTAGTTAACAATACTACCTGACTTTCAGGCAAATTGTTAATATCTCTTATATCAAGGATTACATCTTCCGGTATTTGTAGATAACCCAGTTCTCGTGCTGTTTTAACATTTTCTATCATACTTCGCCCTGTAAAAGCAATTTTACGATTAAATTGCATTGCAGCATCGGCTATCTGCTGCACCCTGTGGATATTTGATGCAAATGTTGCCACAACTATCCGGTCACGGGTCTCGCGAAATATATCATTGATTGTGCCACCCACTACTTTTTCAGACAGGGTAAAGCCTTTTCTTTCTGCATTTGTACTGTCAGAAAAAAGAGCCAATACACCTGGCTTAGAATCTCCTAATTCAGCCAATTTATGAAAATCCGCTACTTCCCCATCAATGGGAGTCTGGTCGAACTTAAAGTCACTGGCATAAACTATGGGGCCTAAGGGAGTGTGTATTGCTAAAGCACATGTATCTGCAATACTGTGATTAACCCTAATAAAATCTATCTTACGCGAACCTATTTGATAAGAATTACCAGGTGTTACTACCTTTAACTTTCTTTTACCTTTCAGATTATGCTCTTTTAGATTACCCTGTAGTAGTCCCAGGGTTAGTTTTGTCCCATATACAGGAACATCGATTTCTTTTAATAAATAAGGAATTGCTCCAATGTGATCAAGATGACCGTGTGTTAATACTATAGCTTTTATTTTATCTTTATTTTGCAATACATAAGTAAAATCAGGGATAACTAAATCTATACCCAAAAGATCATCTTCAGGAAATTTTACGCCTGAATCAATTATGATTATCTCGCCATCCATTTCAAATAACATCATATTTTTTCCAATTTCTCCAACTCCGCCTAAAGGCGTGATGGTGATATCAGATTCTGTTTCTTTAGCCAAATAATTCACCTCCGAAATTTGTTTTGTTCTTTTTTTTGGTTTATCAATTATAATTCTATTTAATCAAATCAGCTTCTTTTAATATTTCAGTTAGTTCTTTTCTTTTATATTCTTGTAGTCTATATAAAGGTGGCCTTGGATCTCCCGCTTCAAAACCTGTTATTCTTAAGGCTTCTTTAACCGGAATTGGGTTAGTATCAATAAAAACTCCATTGTAGACCGGAATCAGTTTTTTATTTAACTCTCGGGATTGAACCGAATTACCAGCTTTATATAAGGTTATCATTTCTTTGATTTCTCGGGCTGCAACATGTCCAGCTACACTAACAACACCTTCTCCTCCCAAAGACATAATTGGCATGGTTAAGGTATCATCACCACTATAAATATAGAAATCTTTTTTCTTAATTAAACTTAATTTGTTAACCTGGTTTAAATCTCCACTTGCTTCTTTAATAGCAATAATATTGTCGATTTCAGCTAACTTTCTCACAGTATCGACCTCTATATTACGAGAAGTACGGGAAGGAACATTGTAAATCATCAACGGTAGATCTACACTACCAGCTACCGTTTTAAAGTGATTATAGAGGGCGTATTGAGGTGGTTTGTTATAATAAGGGACAACTACCATAATACCATCAACCCCAATTTCTTCCGCCTCTATGGAAAGTTTGATACTTTCTTCCGTAGAGTAGGACCCGGTTCCAGCTATAATTTCTGCCTTATCACCAACCTCACTAACAACAGTACTTAAAATTTGCAATTTTTCCTGATAATTTAAAGTGGGAACTTCCCCTGTAGTTCCCAAAACTACCAGACCGTCATTACCTTCATCCACAAGTTTATGAGCCAGTTCCCTCAATTTAGTATAGTTTACCTTAAGCTCACTGTCAAAGGGCGTTACCATTGCGGTCAATAAGTTCCCAAAACTTTTATACATATTTTTTAACCTCCGATTTATTTAAATTAAAGGCATCATGAAGGGCGTTCAGAGCCTTTATTTTATCCCTTTTTTTAATCAGACAAGATATGACTATATGTGAATCTGTGGTCTGATATATTTTAACTCCGACTTCATTTAGGCTGTTGACAATCTTAGCCATTACACCAGGTTGACCTGTCATACCTCCTCCTACGATAGAAACTTTAATATAATCTTCTGCGATTTGGAAATCGAAGTTATTTTTTTGCAGGACTTTTTCTGTAAGCTGTCTTTTTTCATTATTGATCACAAATGATATCATAGACTCCTTGATATTTATAAAGTCAACACTGACTTTTTGATCAGCAAGCAGTTGAAAGACCTGTAGGCCATTATCATAATTTATACCCTGATGGGCTCTAATTTTTGTGTAAAATATATTATCACGACAGGCCAGACCAGTGATTGGATTCAGTTTTTTTCTATCATCAACTGCATCGATTATTGTACCTTCTTTATTATTAAAGGTAGACCTTATTTCGATCGGTATCTCATTTTTCATGGCTATTTCGGCAGCAGACGGGTGTATTACTTTTGCCCCTTGATAAGCAAGTTCACAGGCCTCTTTATAATCAGCTGTTTTTAAAAAATTGGCTTTATTAATTACCTTAGGATCACCAGTTAAAAGGCCACTTACATCTGTAAAAATATTAATTTTTTCGGCTGAAAGGCCTGCTCCTATAATAGAAGCAGTAATATCGCTGCCACCTCGACCGAGTGTTGTGATTTCGCCATTTTTACTAATTCCCTGAAAACCAGCAATCACAGGAATTATATCTTTATTTAATAGTTTTAAAATATTTTCGGGATTTATATTGATAACAGTTGAATTATTATATTTTTCATCTGTTAATATACCGGCCTGAGCACCTGTTAAACCACTCGCCTCTATGTTTTTTTTGCGTAAATTTTGTACCATGATTACAGCAGAAATTACCTCTCCACAGGACATTATTAGATCTTTTTCCCGATTTTTTAGTTTTGGGTAGGATTCTTCTGCCAGTTTTATCAGGGTATCTGTTGCATAATTAGAACCTTCTCTGCCTATAGCAGAAACAACAACAACCGGTCTTATCTTTTTATTAACCGCTTCTTTGATTCTCTCTGCAGCAATTTTACGAGATCTTTTATCTTTCAACGAAGTTCCACCGAACTTAAATATTTCTATTGACATTATTATCCTCCGTTAAGAATATTGTTCTTGATAATATATTCTGCAATCTGTACTGCATTTAAGGCAGCACCTTTTCTAATATTATTACCTACTATCCACATTTCAAGACCGCATTCACTGTGCAGATCTTTTCTCAATCTTCCAACTAATATCTTGTCCTCTTCTTCAGACATTAGGGGAGTGGGGTAGATATTATTTTCAGGTTCATCTAACAATTTAATATTTGGATCAGATGATAAAAGGTATCGTATTTCTTCCATATCATACGGTTTTTTTAATTCCAAATGTACACTTTCGCTGTGCCCATAAAAGACCGGAACACGAACTGCTGTAGCAGTTACCATTATTTCATAATCATCAAATATCTTTCTCGTCTCGCGGTTTAATTTTAATTCTTCTTCAGTATAACCATTATCATTAACTTTGTCAATCATAGGAACTGTATTGAAAGCAATCTGATGAGGGTATACTTCTGTTTTAACCTCTTCTTTGTTTAAATAAGCCCTGCTCTGTTCTTTAAGCTCATTGATTGCTTTTTGACCAGTACCGGAAACAGCCTGATAAGTACTTACATAAATTTTCTTAATTTTTTTAGCCTTTTGTAAAGAATTTATCGCAACTACCATTTGAATTGTAGAACAATTTGGATTGGCAATAATACCGTTATGTTTTTTGATCTTTTCAGGATTAATTTCAGGTACAATAAGTGGCACCTCTTTATCCATACGGTAGGCATTACTATTATCTATTATTAGAGCACCTTCATAAACTGCTTGGGGAATAAACTTCTTAGAATTTGAACTACCTATACTAAATAAAGCAATATCAATATCTTCGAAGATGCCTTTTTCAACCTTTTGTACAATATATGTATCTTTATTATATTGAATTTTTTTACCTTCTGAGCGGGGAGAAGCAATCAACTTCAACTTATTTATGGGTAAGTCATATTCTTTTAATACCTCAAGCATTGCTGTGCCAACAGCTCCAGTTGCCCCAACAATAGCTATATTATATTCTTTCATCAGTTAAGCTCCTCCTAATTTATATTATTATATATCCATAATTTTCTCTAAACCATATATTAAACCCTCTAAATTATCTATCTTATCTATAGCCAACTTAATACCGGGCATAAATGACTCTCTATTAATAGAATCATGCCTTATTTTTAAGGTCTGACCTTCTCCACCAAAGATAACTTCCTGGTGAGCTACAAGTCCCTGTAAACGAACACTGTGCACGTGAACTCCCTCATAATCTGCTCCCCGAGCACCTTTTAATTTTTCAAGGAAATCTTGATCTCTTTCCTTATTATTTTTTGACCTACTTTCGCTGATCATCTCAGCTGTTTTAACGGCTGTGCCGGAAGGTGCATCTATTTTTTTATCATGATGTAATTCGATAATCTCAGATTGTTCAAAGAATTTAGCAGCTTTTTTAGAGAATTCCATCATCAAAACTGCTCCCAGAGCAAAGTTGGGTGCGATCATAATAGGTACTTCATATTTCTCAGACATTTTTTTAACTTTTTTTAAATCACTTTGATCAAAACCAGTTGTTCCCACGATCATCTTTACCTTTTTAGCAAGCACTGTTTCAATATTTTTCATAACAACCTCAGGATTAGTGAAGTCAATTACCAGATCAACAGCCACATTCTCAATTACATTTTTTAGATTTTTTTTAATTAAAACCTGACGACTGCTATTGATACCCAAAAGATTAAAAATATCTTTATTTATATTTAGAACATCAACCGCATCAGCTAAACTATAATTATCTTCTTTGATTACCATCTTACAGATGGTCTTTCCCATTCGACCAGCTGCTCCACTCACAACTATATTTTTTTTATCCATCTTGCTCACCTCAACCTTTCAATTCAGTTTCCTGTTTTTGAATATTACCGTAATAATTTGTGCCCCATACTCCTATAATAATTACGATAGCTCCAATAATTTGAAACCAGTAAAAGGGTTCATTTCTAATAAAAACACCAGCAAAAATTGAAACAACTGTAACAAAGTTTGCAAAAACAGCCGATTGGGCTGCCGGTAGTTTTGATAGAGTAAAGTTCATAAAAAAGAAAGCTAATACCGAGGATAGCACCCCTAAATATAATACTGAGATTAATATATCTATATCTAAAAGTGGCTTAAAATAGTTTGAAAAACTTGTTGAATCCATTGATAATAATATTGTATTAAAGACCAATGCACCGATTGTCATCATAAAATATGTAATAGTTTCTGGATTAAAATTAACTGAAAACTTACGTGACAAAATATTAAATATACCTGCCATTAATACAGCCCCACCAATCAAAGCCATTCCCAAAAAATTACCCCTGATTTCAGTTGTACCCTTCATAATAATGATAAACATCACACCTAAAACAGAGAGTATGATAAAAAACAACTGTTTTTTACTTGGTTTTTCATTTAAAAAGAATACAGCTAATATTGTAACAGCAACTGGGATCAAAGATATTAAAAGCCCTGCCTCGGAAGAGGTTGTATAATTCATGCCCGTTGTTTCAAAAATAAAATAAAAGATAGGCTGGGCCAAACTTATATAAAAAAGGTATTTGAGATCATTGAAATTTAAATTTATTTTAATAATACCGAACAACCATAGCAAATTAACCAAAATAGCGGCTGATAAAAATCTGTATCCCATGATTTGAAAAGGGCTGATTGTCTGCAAGACGTTTTTTGTAAACATAAAAGAAAAGCCGAATATTAAACTGAATGAAAGGCCGGATAAGTAGGGCAAATACTTCTTCATAAAAAACTCCTTTATCTAATCATTACGGGGAGGCCATGGACCATAATACTGATAAAAATCAACTTTTATTCCACCGTTATATAGTTTTCTTCTTTTAGATGCTTCTTTAGAAAATAATTTCTCAAAATTCTCATAAGCGCTTAAAATATAAAAAGACCACGTAGTAAAGGGCAGTAACTTCTCACCCATTAGTTTATAGAGCTCTTTTACTTCGCTCTCTTTTGACATCCTCATTCCATAGGGTGGGTTTGTGATAATATATCCATACTTGCGATTTGAGGAAAAGTCCTTAAAATCCTGTTTTTGAAAGTGAATAAGATCATCTACTCCTGCTTTTTCAGCATGGTAACGGCCCATAGAAACCATTTCTTCATCTCGATCATAAGCGGCGATTAAACGCGGTTGTAGATCATCTTTGATTTCTGCCACTGCCTCACTTTTTACTTCCTGCCACAATTGATCGTTGATCAAAGGCCATTTTTGAAAATCATATTCCCTATTTAATCCTGGTGGTATATTTTTAGCATAAAGGGCAGCTTCGATAGGTATTGTGCCCGAACCTGCAAAGGGATCTATCAAAATACGGTCTGGGCTCCATTTACTTAAATAAATCATACCGGCAGCAATTGTCTCCTGTAAAGGGGCTGGTGAACTCAACTGTCTATACCCTCTTTTGTGTAATCCCTGACCACTTGTATCAATGGTCAAAGTTGCTGTATCTTTATATAAAGCAACTTCTATTTTGTAACGGGGTCCACTTTCTTCAAACCAGCTCTTTTTATATCTCTCTTTTAAATTATCCACAATCGCTTTTTTTGTAATCGATTGACAGGTTGGTACATGGTGAAGTTGTGATTTGACAGATTTCCCGCTGACCGGAAATTCTGAATCCTCATTTAAAAACCAGTCCCAGGGTAGTTCTTTAGTTCTTTCATATAGTTGGTCAAAATCAACTGCTTTAAATTCTCCAACTTTGATTAAAACCCTTTCAGCTGACCTTAAGTGAAGATTTGTCCTGCAGATATCCTTTTCATTACCCTTAAATTCTATCTTACCATTTGCAATATCTAGATTCCTGTAACCTAATTTTTTTAACTCTTCTTTTACTACACCTTCCATACCGAAGGTTGTTGTGGCTATCAAGTTATACTGTGTCATCTAGTTCCTCCCATTCACTTTTCAAAATAGCGAAGAGTACTTGATCATGATAATCTCCCTCGAAGTATCTTTTATTTCTTTTTCTACCTTCTTCCGTAAAGTTTAATTTATTATAGAGTTTTAAAGCCCTCTCATTATAATCCCAACATGACAATTCTATTCTATTCAATCTCAAGTTTTGAAACCCGAAGTTCATCATTAGTTTGCTTGCTTCAGTTCCGATTCCCTTTGATATATTATTGGTATCACCTATAACTAGAGCCAGCTCAGCACAGCCGTTCTTCTCATCAATATTAATAAAATCAGTTTGACCCAGATAGTCACCTGTCTCTCGATCTGAGATAACAAAACCTGTCCAATTTTTATGCATTGCCATCTCAAGAAAGTCTTCAACCTGTTTTTTAGATTGAGGATACAGATAACTATCGGAAAGAAATCTGACTATGTCAGGATCATTGATCCATTTCATTAAATTATCTATATCATCTTTTTGATATTCACGTAGCATTATATTTTCTCCATAAATTCTTGCCATTTTAACACCTCAAAAGTTTTCTATTATCTTTATGTTTTTATCTTTCATTCGCTTTAAAATGTCATTTAATTTATCCTTATCCTGTTCTATAGCCCTTGATCCAGATTTAATTATCGTAGTGTCAAAGCTTTTTTTTACCGCATCTTCTGCAGTAAATTTTACACAGTAATCTAAGGCCAGTCCAACTACGTATAATTTATTGATATCTAAGGCTTCAAAATAACCTGATAAACCAAGTTCTGTTCCATCATTCTCTTTAAAAACTGAATAACTGTCTATCTTTTTACTATAACCTTTTCTAACGATCAGATCAAATTTCTCGGTATTTATATCGGAGTGAAATTCAGCTCCTTTGCTGTTTTGCACACAGTGATCCGGCCATAGTACTGGCCCAATTCCAGGTGCGCTGTAAGGACTAAACGGTTCTTTGTCATGTGTACTGGCAAAGCTCTCATGACCCACAGGGTGCCAATCCTGGGTCGCAACTATTTTATCAAATTCATTTTTTTCCATTAAGGAATTTATCACTTCATTAATCTGATTTGCTTTGGGCACACCTAAGGCACCCCCTGGATAAAAATCATTTTGTACATCAGCGATTATTAAAGCGCTTTTCATCCTCTTTCACCTTCCTTTAGTATCTTATAGAAAATGAATGCAAATTATCTTTGGAATTTTCTTTTTTGACTTCACAATTTTCAACCCTTGCAAAACTTGGTCCTCTCTTTAAGTAATTAATCATCTGATTGATAGAACTCTGCTCACCTTCCACTACAACTTCAACTCGGCCGTCATGTAAGTTTTTTATCCAGCCCTTTACACCTAAAATTTGGGCCTTATCGCGGGCATTTGCCCTAAATCCAACCCCCTGAACACGACCGGAGATATAAATATGTCTTCTAATTTTCCGACTCATTATTTATCTCCCCTTTATTTATGGAAAATAAGCTGACTATTTTTGTTAATTATAACAGATATATATTGTTAAAACAAGAAGGTGTTCTTAAAATGAAAGTACAATAACCATACAATATAAAAAACACCGACAACATCTAAATTGTGGTATTATTATTAAACTTATAAATAACCTATACTCTGAGTCAGATTAAATTTAGATAATTTTAATTTAAATGTTTTTAAACCACCCATTACATCCAAAACTAAATACTATGTATGACTCTAAATATCATTATATTTTTCTGAAGCGCTACAAAGTGGTGTTTCTAAAATCAATTAACTTATTTACATCAAAATTTTTATATATACTTATTTTTCTATGATTAAAATATAATGTTTAGAAAAGGCCGCCATTTTATAAAATGGCGGCCTTAAATATACTCTTATTTTTTATAAACCTGGATGGGGTAGTTGCGTGTTACTGATTAAATATGGGTAACTTATTCCTTCATCAATTAGCCAGATATTATTAAAGTCCCACTCAGAATCAAAAGTACTTTTATCTTTCATTTCTATAGTTGTTTTTCCTTCTCCTCCAGCTGAGGTTGAACAACCAGATACATCAGTATCCCAATAACTATACTCCACAGAACCTGCATTATCACTTCCAATTAACCCACCTGGAAAAAGTGGAGATCCAACTATTACAACTGCGGCATAAGTATTAGTGATCTGACTGCTCGTGGTATCATTAACTGATCCTACTAATCCACCAACAGTATTTGCGGCGTGAACTGACCCAACAGCATAACTATTAATAATTACCCCACCGTTCGTACCAACCAGCCCGCCGACATAATCAAATCCAGTTGTTGAACTTGCCGCATAACACTGATTTATATAACTTAAATCATCTTCGTTAGATCCAGCAAAACCACCGACCTCATCTGAGCCTTCTACATTAATTATCGTATAACTAGTGTTAACAGTTCCGTAATTAAAACCGGTTAAACCACCTACAAGATGGTGGCCTTCAATCTCACCAAAAGCAGAACACCCTTCAATATATCCCCGATAATTATCTCCGGATACACCGCCCACATAACCAGCAGTATCGTCTTCTATTAATACATCAGCCTGGCTGTTAATCAAATCTCCTTCGAAATTCCCGCCTGATATACCTCCTAAATAACTAGACATTCCAGGCCCAGGTTTAATCATAAGAACAGTAGCAAATCCATTAATAATTTGACCCGAATTGTCTCCGGATATTCCTCCTATATATTGATATCCATTTACGATAACAAGGGTTTCGATTTCCTCAATTATACCTAAATTTATACCTGTAATTCCTCCTACACCACTTGATCCTTGAATGGTTCCATCAACCACACAATCTTTAATATTTGGACCATCATTTGAGTTTACTTGCTTATTGAATTTAATTATTTCTCTGTCTATTTTTGATATCATACTCGTCATTACAGGGTCTGCACCTAATAGATCATTCACACCAACTAAACTTCCCACATAATAATTTCCCCTAATATCTACATTTTTTAATTTAAGATTGGATATTGTACCGGTATTATAGGAAAATAAACCAACATAATCTGAATTTGGCCTGTCAATTACGAGATCCTTTATTTCATTATTGTCACCATCAAAATTACCTGTAAATGGATCATTATAGAAACCAATAGGATCCCACCCATTTGGACTGCCTACCAACTGAGTATAACCAGCAGAATTTTGATCGAGATCATTAACCAACTTAAAGTAAATATTTTGATTATTTAAAACACTTGTTGTTTCAAGACGGTTGACATGGCGAATTAAATCTAATTCAAACCAATTTCCAATCTGATATGGTTCAAGAGAAGTTCCACTTCCCTCTAAAAATAGGATCTCAGGTTGGTCTATCAGTTCAAAACCTTTTACTTCGATTATTAAAGTAATCAACTCGGCTGATTGATTTGTGATATCAAAACTATAATTTCCATTACCTAAATCTTGAAAGTTACTTAAGGCAGCATTTTTTAAACCTGTTACAACAAAATCCTCTCTTGTCAGCCCTTTGACTCCATTGTCAAGATCACTTATGACTGTGATTGTCAATAAAGATTTTTGAACACCATCAGCGGACACAATACTAGGCACTGCCCAAGCGCTCGACTCACTTCCGTCAACAGTTACATTTCTACCTATCCTTGAGGGATTTCGGTAGACCTTCACCGTACAGGCGGCTTTTACCGCATACGGCGATCCATCAGCATTCAAAAAGGGATTTTCCAGAAGATTGGGAATCTTCTGGCACAAATTATTAGAGGCCTCCTTTCAAAAATACCTTAAAAATCTATTTATCTATATTTTAATTCACTGCCCAAAATAAAATTCCTTTTTTTTATAAATATTTTTAATCAATTAATATATAGAAAGTCTCAAATTATTAAAGATTAATTAAGTTAAGAACCTTTATTAAATAACAATCTTGACAGTTAACCTTGATAGTTTGTACTATAAGAAAAAATATTTTCATAAGATTATAATTATTTTTTTAAAAAAGAAGAAAGGTTCTTTTCCAAATTAGTGTGTCAATTTATGATTATACATAAAATAATCTATAGCCATTTTTTTTAATTGATGGGCTTTTTAATAATAAAAGGCTAATATAAATATCGGATAAAAACCTATTCAATTAAGAAGATGGCCACTAATCAGCGTAGCAAACAAATTTCACATTTTTTACCCACGGAAATGGAGAAGATCCAATAAAAATACTTTAATTAATCTGTAAAAAAAATGAGTTCCTATATTCTTTAAAAATATAGGAACTTTAATAATGTTTATGGTTCTTTAAACAATTTATGTGGTTTACCCTCTTTATCTATTCTATAAAATTCACTGTAATCAATATTCTTGTCTCTACAGAGCTTTCTTATCGATTCAATTTCATCTTTTTCGATGTGGCAGGCATAACCACAGGATTTGCTGAGTCGAGTAGGAACCGGCTTAAGTTTTGCGGTTAGGCCCTTTTTTTTACAGTAACTTTCGAATTTAAAGGCGATTGTTGTTTTTTTAAATGTAATAATATACTTTTCATCATTTCCAGCCATGTTATAACACCTCTTAAACTAATAATTATATTTTAAATAACATATTAATGATCTATTAACTATATTTTTCTTTCAATAGTGATGGATCATAGGGTGCACTGCGACTTGGACAATTTTCTTTAGGACAAAGCTGGCAGTTTTCAAAGTTTTTTTCTGTAGGGAATATGAGTCCTGATACAGATTTTTTGGGCAGCATTAAATTGCTATTTGTTAAACTAACACCTATCTCTTTTTTAACGTTGCCAAGCAACTTAAAAAGTTTAGACTGCTCTGTAAGAGGCCAGTCATTTAAGGAACCAGGATTCATTACTGAACTTGAACCTGGTAGATGTTTTTCATTTATTTCTCTTTTAATGTAATCAAGTGCTTTTCTTAAAATAATTTCCTGTAAAACATCCAGCCAGTAAGTCTCTAACATATCAACATCCTGTTTATCAGCCCACTCTTTTATTTCCTGACCGGCTGTAACAACATAAACCATTACTTTATAAACATCTTTTAGGTTAATACTTAAAATTTTACTTTCAAATCTCTGCTGACCACAAATAACATAGTCTTCCCTCTGCTCTTTGATAAAAACTTCTTTATATATAGCCTTGGGTTGTCCAATCTGATTGGCCTTTTTTAAATAATCTTTAATTAGCTTAATATCATTGTAATCTCGGTCTACTTTAACTTCATCTAATAATTCATCTAGTAATATTTTATAAGGTATATCTTTATTTATAATGGTGCTCATTAGTTTTTTCAGTCCTTTTTAAAAATTCATAGAGTTTATATATTCATTTTGAAATTCTTGGTTTACAGAAAGTTCTATATATTTTACCCTTTCTTTAATTTTAACAGCTCTATTTTTCGCTTTCTTATTTAAAAGATAAATTTTTGCTCCAGTACCTGCTCCATTACCAATTTGAATAATCTTATCTTTCAAACATTCGGGTATAATCTTAATAAAACAGGCATTATCAGGATTGATATAGTTTCCGAAACCACCTGCAATAAAAACACGGTTCACCTCTTCATCCTCTAAATCCATTTCTTTTAAGAGTATTTTAATTCCAGCAGCAATTGCTCCTTTGGCTAACTGGACCTCTCTAATATCTTTTTGTGTAAGATAAATTGCTTTACCCCAATCCTTTTTATCAGTTATTTTAATGGCCCTCTGTTCCTTATATTTGTGCAAAACTTCCTTTTTCCAGCCAGTTAGAGCATCTGCTTCTTTTATCCGTCCGGAGGAATCTATAATATCGTATTTGTAAAACTCGGCAATCATATCGAGCAAACCAGAACCACAAATCCCGATTGGCTTTTTATCATTGATAGTTGAAAAATCATATTTTCCTTTGTCAATTTTAAAGCTCGATATAGCTCCTGAAACACCGGCAGTACCAAATGTAATGTTTGCCCCTTCAAAAGCTGGTCCAGCTGCAGCTGAGCAAGAATATATTTTTTCTCCGTTATTTAAAACTATTTCACCATTTGTTCCAATATCAATCAGCAAATTATTCCCGTCCAACTGATCTATATTAATAGTTAACATATCTCCCATAATATCGGCACCTACATATCCAGATATAGAGGGTAAAAATTGAATAATACCTTCTTTATGGATGTTTATACCTACTTTTTCTGGTTTTAAATCTAGTTCATCTGTGAAGACAGGCACATAAGGGGCTTTTGCAATTGTGATAGCATCAATTCCCAAAAGAAGGTGCAACATTATTGTATTACCAACTATACTTACCTTGCAGATATCATTTGGACCTAATTTTTTATCTTTGGTGAGCTCTTTAATCCCTTTATTTAAGGCTTCAATTATCGATTCCCGCATCTTTACAGTACCATTTTTATTTGTAAAAGTGTAATTTATTCTTGAAATTACATCAGCTCCGAATTTCTTTTGCGGATTATAAAAGGAAGAGATATCAACTTCTTGACCCGTTTTCAAATTAAGAAGGTACATGACAATGGTTGTAGTACCAATATCTACTGCCAAGCCATAACAGTCTTTAACACTATTATCAGTTTGAATTTCTAATATTTCATCCTTCCATTTTAGAACAGTGAATTTTTGTTCAGTTTTCAGATCAGTCAACTTCTTTAAATTATCATAATTAATTTTGTTAGTACCTGTTTTTTCATAGATTCTTTTTAAGTAGTCCAATTGGTTTTCTGTAGTTGCATCGCTAATCGATATTATTTCTTTACTTAAGTCAAGATCAATATCAAATTCTGTTAGATGACCACTAGTCATTACAGTAATATCTTCATCAATATTTAAAATAACTTCAAGATCACTATCAACTTTATACATACAGCTTAAGCGGTAACCCTGATTGATCTCACTTTCATCTAAGAAATTTTTATCAGCTTGACTAGCCTCTTGTATATTACCGGCCAGCTTGACCTTGCACTTACCACATATTCCCTGTCCCCCACAGTAAGCATTAATATCATAACCATTATCAAGCAATACCTTCAATAAAATATCATTATCTTCACATTGTAAGACTTTTGAATTTCCATTACTTTTAACATTAATTGTGTGTGTCATCAAATTCCTCCTAATAAATATTAACAGCAGAAATCAATTTGTGTTCGTGTTAAGAATTTCTCTTTTAAACAACTTTCTTTCCGCAAATAGATGTAGGATGTAGGTATAGAGAGCAACATTGGCGGTTTCACCAACCAGCTTAGGTATAAAACTTATTTTGAAAGGTACTCCAAACAACATATCTAAAAATAAAGGAACAAGTAACACAGATGATATAAGCTGTCCCACACTTATTGAAACGATCAATGAGAAATAATTAAGTTTTTGATTAAATAAATAATAAAAAATTAAACCAGGAATAAAACCGGTTAAAAACGCCGTAAAGCTAAAGTGAGGCATATATGCGCCCAATGGATTAATAAAGTAACCTAATATATCCGATAATGCACCGATTAAACCACCAGCCAACGGGCCCATCAAAATACCACCAAATATTATCGGCAGGGAACCAAAACCAATCCTTATCCCTTCCACCCCGCCAATTGCAAATCTTAAGCTTAAAACTCTAGTTAAAATTATACTCAAGGTGATCAGAAGTGAAGAATAAACCATTTTTTTGATTGAGAAATTTTTCATAAATAAAAAAGCCCCTTTCTCTTTGAGTGAAATGACAGAACTAATCACCAAAGAAAAAGAAGCTTCTTTGATGACAGCGGACGCGATTACCATACCGTTTACTTACTACTATATGTTTTCGTCCTAAAGCGACGTCCCATCTTTAGGCACTTAACGCAAGGCATCTACTCTGTCATTAATTTAATTTTAATTTATAATAATTCTACTTTATTTTTAGAATAATCCAGAAATCTTTCCATTTTCATCAATGTCTATATCTTCTGCTGAAGGTCTTTTTGGCAAACCAGGCATTTTAAGAACTGGTCCGGTTGAAGGTACCAAAAATCCAGCTCCTGCGGAAAGAGTAACCTTTGATACCGATACTCTAAAGTTGGTTGGTCTTCCCTTTAATTCTGGTTTATCAGAAATGGAGTTCTGTGTTTTGGCCATACAGATAGGCAGCTTATCATAACCTTTTTCTGCAAAGTTTTTAATTTGTTTTTCGGCCTCATTACTATAATCAACACCATCAGCACCATATACTTCTTCTGCTATTTTTTCAATTTTTTCTTTGATTGGTAAGTCTTTTCCATATAAGAATTCAAATTCACTTTCTTTGTTTTCAACCAAATCAATAATTGCATCGGCTAATTCCAAACCGCCTTCTCCACCTTTAGCCCAGATTTCAGATAACGCAACATTAACACCAATTTCTTCACATTTTCTCCGAACTAATTCCAATTCTGCTTCTGTATCGGTGGGGAATCTATTAATAGCTACAACCATTGGTAACTTAAACTTACCTATATTTTCAACATGTTTCTCTAAGTTTTCCATGCCTGCTTCTAGGGCTTCTAGGTTTTCTTCTTCTAAGTTATCTTTGACTCCACCGTGCATCTTCAGTGCTCTAATAGTAGCTACTAAAACAGTAGCATCAGGATGTAAGTCAGCATAACGACATTTAATGTCAAAGAACTTCTCTGCTCCCAGATCTGCTCCAAAGCCTGCTTCAGTTATTGTAATATCAGATAGTTTCATAGCCATTTTTGTAGCCATTACACTGTTACAGCCGTGAGCTATATTGGCAAAAGGACCACCGTGGATAAAGGCTGGAGTGTTTTCTAAGGTCTGTACAAGATTAGGTTTCAAGGCGTCTTTTAATAAGGCCGTCATGGCGCCTTCTATATTTAAATCGCTACAGGTTATAGGTTCATTACTTCTAGAATAACCAATAACAATGTTCCCGATTTTCTCTTTTAATTCCATTAAATCATTGGCTAAACATAAAATAGCCATAACTTCAGATGCAACTGTAATGATGAATCCATCTTCTCTAGGGTCACCATTACCAGTACCACCTAGACCTAAAACTATTTCTCTTAGGGCTCTATCATTCATATCAACCACTCTCGGCCAGCTGATCTGAGTGGGATCAATATCCAATTCATTACCCTGTTTGATGTGATTGTCAATTGCTGCTGATAATAGATTATGTGCAATACCAATTGCGTGAATATCACCAGTGAAGTGGAGGTTGATATCTTCCATAGGAATAACCTGAGAATATCCGCCTCCGGCTGCTCCTCCCTTAACTCCCATTGTAGGACCTAGGGAAGGTTCACGGATAGCTATCATCGCATTTTTACCCTTTTGGTTTAAAGCCTGTCCAAGGCCAACTGTAGTCGTAGTTTTACCTTCCCCGGCTGGGGTTGGAGTAATTGCAGTTACTAATACTAGTTTACTGTCTTCGTTAGATTGCAACCTCTGATAGGTGTCAAATTTAATCTTCGCCTTATAATTACCGTAAAGTTCTAGATCATCTTCATTTAAACCAATTTGTTTAGCAATTTCTTTTATGGGCTTCATTTCAGCCGCCTGAGCTATTTCAATATCACTTTTCAAATTTGTCACTCTCCTTTTTAAAAATATTATTTGCTATTTTTTTATATTTTCAATATAATTGTCTAACTTTTCTTCTACTTCTTTATCAAGAGGAGGACATTCATATTCTTCTAATATTTCTTTACACATCTTATTTGCCCTTTCCTCTGTATAAGGTTGTTCTTTATTACTGAAATACCTTTCTTTTATACTTAATCTAGATTCTCGTAAATCACGCATGTGATCAAAAGTATGCTGGGTAGCAATAAAGTTTCCACTGCTTCCAACATCCAAAATAATATCTTTGGCCAGTTCATCATCATTAACCTTCAAACCATTAGCAAAATTCTCTATTATACCGATGATTTCATCATCAATTAAGAATTTTTCTAAGGACATTGTCATATAGTTTTCTAATAGACCTGCTGAATGCAGTATAAAGTGGAAGCCACTTTGAATGGCTGACATAAAGTTCATCATAGATTCGTAGCCAGCTTGAGCATCTGGTGTTAAGGAGTCTGTTAAAGCCCCTCCCCCACGTGAGGGTAATCCGTAATATCTAGCAATTTGTGCTGTTCCATTAAACATCTTAGCTGTTTCAGGATTACCTATAGCTAGGTTGCCAGTTTTTAAATCTACCACACTTGATGCAGAACCATAAATCACCGGTGCACCTTTATTGACAAGCTGTGAAAGAGTAATACCAGTTAGTATTTCCGCATTTTGCTCGACAAGTGCCCCCGCAATAGTTGTAGGAGCGGTAGTACCTGTCATACTTAAAGAAGCTACTACTATAGGTTGATTATATGCCGAATGTATAAACAATGCATCTGACATCCGTTCATCAATCTGGAGTGGGGAGTTTGTATTGATTAAAGTTATCATAACGGGATGTTTTTTTATAAAGTCCATATCTTCAAAAACAATTGATGCCATCTCTATACTTTCTTCTGCTTTCTTTGCCCCCATTGCACTACCCATCAGGCATTTATCCGTATATTTCAAAGCCGTCTTCATCATCTTAACATGTCTAATTTCATCTTCAATATCAGTTGGTTCTACTAAAACACCTCCCACTACATCAATAAAATCACTGTACCCCGCTAATTTTGTAAAGTTCAGGTAATCTTGATAAAGCGCTCTCCTTCTGCCTTTTTTATATTCCATAACAAAAGGTGCTCCATATCCTGGTGCTAACACAGTATTTTTTCCACCAATTTGAACATTATTATTAGGGTTCCTGGCGTGTAGTGTAAATTCATTGGGTGTTTCTGTAAGTGCATCTTCAATCATCTTTTCTGAAACATATACTTGTTTTCCTTCTACCTTAGCTCCATTTTCTTCAAATAATTTCCTTGCCTTTTCAGAAAGAATCTCCATCCCATTCTTTTCTAATATCTCCATAGTTGTTTTATGTATCTTATCTAACTGTTCATCTGTGAAGATATCAGTATTTTTTAAACTTCTTTTAATCAATATACTTCCCTCCTCAGTCCTAACTAACTTATCAATATTCGTCTGGCATTTCTCCCAATTGTTCCAAAGTAAAAACAGGACCATCTTTACATACATAATAGTGACCTATATTACAGCGACCACATTTGCCAACCCCACAGGACATTCTCATCTCAAGGGTTGTAATGATTTCGGCTGGATCAATACCAAGTTCTCTCAACTTTTCAGTAACGAATTTGATCATAATGGGTGGACCACAGGTAAATACCCTGGTGTCAGGTAATTCATAATTCAATTCCTCTACAATCAAAGTATGAGGAAAGCCAACACATTTACTCCATCCTTCACAGGGTTCATCTATTGTATATTTGACTTCTGTATTTTCGGTATTTTCCCACCATTCATAGTCATCACAATAAAGAGTGTCTTCGGGTGAACGGAAGGCATTTAATAGTTGAATTTTCTTATATTTATGCCTGTTTTCTTCATCAAGTACATAGTTAATAAGAGATCTAAGCGGGGCAATTCCAATTCCTCCCCCGATGAATATAATATTTTTACCTTCAGTGCTTTCCAAGGGGAATCCATTGCCATATGGACCTCGGACTCCTATTATATCACCTTCTTTTAGGTTATGCAAAGCTTCCGTTACCAACCCAACTTCCTTAACTGAAAATTCAAAATACTCCTTTTCGGTTGGGGATGAAGCAAAACCAAAGGGAGCTTCTCCTACCCCAAAAACAGTGACCATCATAAATTGACCTGGTTTGAATTGAAAGTTATCTCTTTGTGATCTATCTTTAAATCTAAGCCGAAATGTCTTAATATTCAAATTAGTTTTTGTTTCTTGTTTTATCTCAATTATCTCAGCTTTTTGGGGTAACATATCAGTCTTTTCCACTTTCATCCCCTCCTTCTTCTAATAAATATTCTTCTGTCATTTTTAATGCTTCCCTTATATCCAAGTTAACCGGGCACCTATCAATACATCTTCCACAACCTACACAGGCTAAACCCTCATAATTTAAAGGATGATATGAGAACTTATGCATAATCCGATTCCGATATCTTTTACCTTTACTATCCCGGGGATTATGTCCGGAGGCATGTACACTATAGGATGAGAACATACATGAATCCCAGCTCTTGTATTTGGTAGACTCACCATCTTCACCTTCCCAGAAAAAGTTAAAACAATAACAAGTCGGACAGTAATATGTACAGACTCCACAGCCCAAACATTTTTCGGTCATTTCTTCCCAGATATCTGCTTCAAACATTTCTTTTTCTGGTAAAGGGGTTGGTATGTCTAATGTGAAACTGCTTTCCTTGAATTCTTCTTTCCTTTGTTTTTTTAAAGCCTTTAATTGAGCCTGATCTCCTTTCGGTAAATCTTCAAAGAGATCTTCATACTTTTCATCTTTGATTTTTATAAAAAATTCATCTTCATCTTTAAAGATGTAAACAGGAGCATAATCACTTTCTATGGGATCAAGACCCAGGCTATCACAAAAACAGCTGTCCTCTCTTTCAGCACATGATATACCCATAATTATGGTCTTATCCCGTCTATTTTTATATGAATCATCGATATATGAATCATCTTCAATAAAAACCTGGTCAAAAACCTTAACTGCCTCTATATCACAGCTTCTTACTCCCATAATAATGGTACTTAAGTTATCATCATAATATTTACTCCCCTTATAATCATTACCCAGCATACTGTTTTGAGGGAAGATAATATTTTTAGGAGAACTATCAGGCTGCCGATCCCAGACAATCTGATCAAAATCATTAATAAAATCATATTCTAAGATCTTTTCCTTACCCTTATCTTTTAAGATAGGAGCAGCTATATTATATTCTTCTTTCAATTCATCGAAGAGTTTTTTAAATCTTTCTTTACTTATCTTTTTAATCATCATCCTTTTTCACCTCCTTATTCCATAAAACCCTTTTCACTGTCATCAACTTTATATTCTGATAGCAGTGTTTTTTGTTCTGGGTCCATGCCGGACTTATAATCAAATATTTCTTCTGCTGCTGAACACATCTTTGCGGCAAAAGCCCTTACATCAATACCCTCTGGACAGGCCATTTCACAAGCACCACAATTCACACAACGACCGGCCATATGAATACCTCTCATCAAATGATAAGTGAAGTTGTCATTTAACTTAACACTTTCACCCAACCATTTTGGTTTATTACTATCTGTAAAACATTGTTCGCAATTACAGACATAACATGCTTCACGACAGGCATAGCAACGTGTACATCTTTCAAATTCATTTTGAAAGTAGGCCAGTCTCTCCGCTTGATTCATTTTATCAATTTCATCTTCAAAACCTTCTATTTCGGCCTGTATTTCTTCTTCAGACATCTCTTGTCCGACCGAATAATCACAAATTACAGCATTCCTTATATTACATTCCTCACAGGCTGTATTACCTTCAATACCAGGACAACCGTTAATCCCTATTATAACAAGATCCTCTCTTTTAATTAAATCCTCTGATAGGTAGGCATTAATTGCTCTACTGTCACATGGTTTAGCAACTATGGCAACCTTTTCCCCTTTGTAATTTAAAAGGTATTTGGTAAGTGACATTTCACAATTTTTGTTAAAGATAAGACGATCTGCATCTTCTGCCTTTTTGATAAAGATAGGTGTTATCTCTTTTGTGAACCGACCTAATCCGAATCCAATAACCTTATCTACCTTAGATTCTTTAAGTAGTTTTTTAGCTATTTCAGAAATTTCCTGACTTATACTATCATAATTGCTCATTGATCAGATCACCTTCTTTTTTACTAAATCCCTGGCCATCAAAACCCATCCAAGGACCGACTGTTTTAACTCTGTCAACTGCTTTTTTTACAACCCCAGCAAATCTTTTGCCTTCAGAAGCAGAACACCATGTAAAGTTAAGTCTTTCCTCTTCTACACCGGCATACTGCATGAGCTCATTGAGCATGACAAAACGTCTTCTTGCATATAGATTTCCATCTAAATAATGACAATCACCAGGGTGACAACCTGAAATTAATATTCCATCAGCTCCCATATTAAAAGCCTTGATAATTAAAAAAGGATCCAATCTTCCGGTACAGGGAACTCTCATAACTCTAATATTGGGAGGATACTGTGTTCGACTACTGCCTGCTAAATCTGCTGCAGCATAACTACACCAGGTACAGAGAAAAGCAGCTATTTTAGGTTCAAATTCATTACTATCAGCCATTGTCTATACCTCCCATTTGTTTTATATTGGATTTTCTATCAGAAAATAGCGCCGTCATTTCATCAAGCAGTTGTTCATTTGTAAAACCCTGAAGCTCAATTGCATGTGATCTACAAACTGCTGCACAGTTTCCACAGCCCTTACATAACACAGTATTAACCTCAGCCACTCCTTTATCATGGTTAACTTCAATTGCCTTAAAGGCACAAACATCTTCACAGGCACCACAAGCTGAACATAGATTCTCATCAACTGTTGAAACCATTGCTTCAGTCAATAAATAGTCCTTAGCCAGTACAGAAGCAGCTCGACTTGCAGCAGCTTTGCTCTGTGCTATCGATTCATTTAAATTTTTAGGACCATGGGCTAAACCTGTTAAAAATACCCCATCAGTAGCAAAGTCAACCGGCCTTAACTTAACATGTGCTTCTAAGAAAAATTCATCTTCATTTAAAGGAACTTTTAAGGCCATACTTAACTCTTTATTACTTTCGGCCGGGGTAATCGCTTTAGCAAGTACCAATAAATCTGTTTCTTCTTTGATCTCTTTATCGGTAATAGGTTCGTTATAACTTATTGCTAACTTATTATCTTTTCGAGTGACTACCGGCTTATTTTCAACTTCATATCTGATGAAATTTACACCCAACTGACGGGCCTTTCTATACTTATCTTCATAAAATCCATAGGTTCTCATTTCCCGATAAAACACTTTAATATCGATGTCAGGAAATCTTTCTTTAATAAAGATAGCATTATTAACAGCCTGTGTACAGCAAACCCTTGAACAATATTCACGGCCTTCTTCTCTCGAACCAACACACTGAATCATGGAAATCTTATCTATATCATCTCCCAATTTGTTATCCTTCATCATTTCTTCTAAATCCAATTGTGAGATAACACGTTCACTTTCTTCAGCTAGATATTCATCTGTTTTTAATTCATTTGCTCCAGTTGCAACAATAATCACTCCACCCTCTAATTCTTCTTGAGAGTCGTTTTTATTAGACTGTAAATTAAATTTGTAATTTCCTACATAACCCTCTATTTCTTCGATATTATAGTTTTTATACAGCTCTAAGTTGGGATGATTATTCACCCTATCTTTAATCTTTTCTAAGAAATTTTTAACCGGTTGACCGTCATTGGTTAAGAGCAAGTTGTTGGCATTTCCGCCCAAAACACTCTCTTTTTCGATAAGATAAGTCTTAAAACCAAGATCAGCCAGTTCTAAAGCAGATGTCATACCAGCCACTCCGCCCCCAATCACGAAGGCATTATCTATTTTTTCCAATTTTTCCCTATTTAAAGAATGGGCTTTTCTAGCTTTAGCTGCTGCTGCAGAAACTAGATCATAGGCCTTCTCTGTAGCTTTTTTCTCTTCATCTCTATGGACCCAGGAATCCTGGTCTCTGATATTTGTCATAATCATCAGGTAGGGATTCAAGCCAGCTCTAGCCACTGCTTTTTGAAAGAGCGGTTCATGGGTTCGGGGTGTGCAGGAGGCAACAACTATTCTATTTAAATCCTTTTCTTTAATTCTCTGACCAATTAAATCCTGTCCGTCTGAGGAACACAGATATCGGACCTCTTCTGAATGTTCAACAAAGGGTAAATCTTTGGCCCTTTCAACAACTTCTGGTACATCTACAACCCCAGCAATATTTGTTCCGCAGTCACAAACAAAAACCCCTATTTTATCGCGTTCATTATCAACAAATTTGAATTCATCTTTTTGTTCTTCAGTTTCTTTATTTTCATTTTGCTCGTTTTGTTGCCTTTGATAAGCATCTTGAGCTGCTGAAATAGCGCTACCACTGGCCTGAATTACTGATTCGGGAATATCTTTAGGACCAGTTATTACGCCACAGGCATAAACTCCATCTCTACTTGTCTTTAATGGATTTATTTCATCTACCGCGGCAAAACCAAATTTATTGACCCTTATCTTTAGCTTTTTCATCATTTGGCTGACTTCTTCGTTGGGTTTTAAACCTACTGATAAAATAACTAGATCATATTTATCTGTATTTATATCACCTTTTTGCGTAACTGATTTGATTTCAATTTGATCTGTATCTTTATCTTTATCAATTTCTGCAATTCTGCTTCTTTTGAAATTAATGCCATCCGTATCTTGAGCCATATTATAATATCTTTCAAAACCCTTACCATATGCCCTAATATCCATATAATATAAATCAAGGTCAGCCTCTTTAAGGTGTTCTTTCGTGATTATAGACTGTTTAATAGAGTACATACAACATACAGAAGAACAGTAACTTGTATCTGAACGCAAATCCCGTGAACCAGCACATTGTAGAAAGGCTATCTTTTTAGCTTCTTCACCATCAGAAGGCCTAACCACATGTCCACCTGTAGGTCCAGATGCACTTAAAAAACGTTCATATTCAAGACTGGTTATAACATTCTCGTAATTTAAATAACCATATTCACTTACAATATTGCCATCGAAGGCGTCATATCCAGCAGCAAAGATAACCGATGCTACCTCTAAATCCTTAGTTTGAGCGGTTTGCTCGTAATTTATTGCACCCTTATCACAGGTCTTTGCACATAAACCACAGACCCCTTTATTTAACATCAAACAGTGCTCAGGATCTATGGTAACCACGTTGGGCACAGCCTGATCCTGATATTTATAAACAGCTTTACGCTGATCAATTCCTTCATTGAATTTATCTTCAACGGTAACAGGACAATTTTCTATGCATTCAGAACAACCGGTACAAAGATCTACGTCAACATATCGTGGTTTTTCTTTGATTGTTGCGGTAAAATTACCTGCAGTACCACGTAGATTTTCTAATTCACTGTAGGTGAAGGTTGTGACATTTTCATGGTTATAGCAGTCACTTATCTTGGGGGCTAAAATACAGGTTGAACAGTCATTTGTGGGGAATGTTTTATCCAGTTGAGCCATCTTACCGCCCAGGGCTGGTTTTTTTTCTACCAAATAAACAGGTATTCCCATTTCTGCTAAATCTGTAGCCGCCTGTATACCTGCAATACCGCCTCCTAAAACTAATACCGGCTTAGCCATCTCGATCACCACCGGTCATCATTTCTACTTTTTTATCTATATCTTCTTGGCCATCCAGATGCTCAGCCACTATATCGAGTCTGTACTGATAGACGGCATTATCCAACTTATCAATCTTATCAATCATCTCTTCGGGATAATAACCAGCTTCTATCGACATATTCCTTAAAACTCTCATTATATCAGCAAATTTGACATTTTGTGGACAATGAGCAACACAGCGTCTACACTGGATACATTTCCACAAATCATCATTGTTTAATACTTCCTCTTTATATCCTAATAAAGACTTCTTAATAATCATCCTGGGATTAAATGTCTCATCTATTTCACTTATTGGACAGGTAGCAGTACAACTACCACAGCTGTAACACATCATCAAATTTTCTCCACCCGGGCGGGAGGTAATTTCATTTTTAAAGTTATTATCCATCTTATTCCACCTCCGGTCTTGGATATAGAGAAGCCTCTTTAACTACTTCTGGTGTGATTTCTTCCCAGGCAACTGGCATTAAGTGAACTCCTCTTACCCCTTCTATTTCTCTAACTTTTTCTATAGTTTCCACAGCCATTTTAACTCCTTCTTTTTCCTTATCTTCTGCCTGATCCATTCTTTTTATTACGTGATCAGGGACATCCATACCGGCTACATACTTTTTCATCATGCGTAGGGCTTTAGCCGATCTAGTTGGCAAAATTCCCGCCAGAATATCTACTTCTTCATGCATACCTCTTTTGCGAACCTCTTCCATCCAATATTCGAATTTTTCCATATTATAGATAGCCTGTGTTTGAAAAAACTCAACACCAGCCTTTACTTTCTTTTGCATCTTGATCATCTGCATTTCAAAGGGATCAGCAAAGGGATTAGCCGCTGCACCGATAAACATCTTAGGTGGTACTTTCATCTCATCACCATTAATTAGGATTCCATCTTCAACCATATCATTTACAGCTTTTATCAACTGTACAGAACCCATTTCAAAGACGTTTTTTGCACCAGGATCTTTACCAAAGGTCTGATGATCACCTGTTAAAAGCAATACATTACGTAAACCCAGCGCACTTGCACCCAAAATATCGCTTTGCAAACCAATCCGGTTTCTATCTCGACCTGTTATTTGGATAATCATCTCTAGGCCTTCTTCCATGGCAATCTTTGCAGCAGCAATTGATGACATCCTGACTATTGCTGTCTGATTATCAGTTACATTGACACCATCTACATAACCCTTAAGATAATTGGCTTTTTTCCTTATAAAATCTGGATCTGCTCCAATCGGAGGCCCCATTTCACTGCAGACAACAAAATGACCTGCATCTAACATGTTTTTAACTTTAGAATATTTTTTAGCCATTTTATTACTCCTTTCAGTCCTCGTGATATTCTTTGTTCACTAATGTTCTGGGACCACCATCTCGGTAAACTTCCCAATTTTTAGGTTCCACTAAATCGATCAATTCATCAAGTTTATCCAGTTCAACCGCGCGGTTGTAAATTAACTCCCAGGCACAGTCGGTATCAGGATCAACCTCACATTCGCCGTTTTGAGAACCACCGCAGGGACCGTTTAGAAGACCCTTTGCACAGCGCGCAACAGGACAAATTCCAAAATATTTATCCAATACACACTCACCACATCCAATACATCTTTCTGACCATTCACCAACCGCTGTTGTCGCTCCATAAAAAGAAGTATTAAGTCCGGGTAATACAACCTTTTTAGGATATCTTTCCACCAAATGCTGTACCCCAATTCCACAGGCCAGTGAAAGTACTAAATCGTTTCTATTTATTTCTTCTTCTATGTCATCAAGAAATTCAAAATCACATTGTCTTTTGACTGTATCTGTCTCTATTTCAACATCCCGTCCCTGACTTGCATAATAAGTCCTTAAGACTTCTGCCAGGGAATTCACTTCACGTTCACCACCGGCCATGCTAACTGTAACACAGGTTCCACAGCCGACTATTAATAATTTTTCAAAATCATCACCCAGCATATCTATTATTTCTTTTACATTCTTCTGTTCAGCAACAAGCATTAGTAATCACCCTCTTTCCACCGCAGCAGGAAGTCATTTAGATCTTCTTCCATCCTCGGTGAAAGACGTTCAAACTCTACCCTGTTTTCTTCCATATCGAGCTCAGCTAGGGTTTCTTTAACTTCATTTACTATTCTTTCGCCTCTACCATCACCTGTTAAATGTTTACAGGAATCTTCAAAACAGCCTAAAACGAGCAGACGACTATTTTCTTTTCTTAGATATGAGAAAATATCATCTTTTTTTATACTGCTTGCACAGGGTATTTTCTCTATATCAAGATCTGTGAATTGGTCTCTGTCTATTTTTTTAAAGGCAGTATCTGCTGAATTTTCACACATCATTACCTTTAGGCTAAGTTCATTTTTTTCAGTAGCCTTCTCTTCCACATAGGATATAGCATTGGCTGGACAATGAGAAATACAGGCATCACAACCATAACAGGCCAATTCATTGATTTTCATGGCATCCAACTCTTCATCTTTTTCAATTGCTCCATGTGGACAGACCCTATAACATGTATAACAAAGTATACATTTTTGGTCATCTACTTCTCGTCTGTTTTCAGTCAGGGCCTCAACCCCATCTATATTTGCCTTTATTTCATTTAGGGTAAATTCTATCTCTAAATCAAGATCTGAATATGCATTTGGCCCTCGGGCTCCAGCCAGAGAATAAACGCCTCTTTTACCGGTCAAAGTGGGTTGTAAATAAATATTTTCGGACTGGATATAACCGTTATCCTCCATCACTATATTTAACTGTCTGGCCACCTTTTTAATTTTTTCATCAGGTTTGAGTTGAGGTGCTGTAATAATCTGGCCTTTAAGTGTTAGATCCAGATCTCCCCTCTGATAGTTAACTTCAGTTGACCCTGTTATCTCTATATTTTCCATTTCGTATTTCAAAAAGATGATTCCCATCTTTCTTGCTTCTTCAAATAAGCTGTCATTATCATCTATAAAGCGCATGGAACGATAGAAATAGTAGATTTCTGTATCCTGAAATTCTTCTTTTACAGAAATTACACTTTCTAAGCATTCTCTATTGACAACAGCAGGGGAAATCTTTTCATAGTCCTGGATAAATATTATATCCTCTTTTTCGCTTAGCTCGTCCAGGCAGTTTTTTAAATCAATAGTACCCTCCAGCGGGTTTTCTCTTAAAGCCTTTAAATTAATCACAATGCTTTTTGTCATTTCTTTAACAGATTGATCACTGCCATTATTATATCTAAGCATAAAATTACCTATTTCCCCCCTGCATTCAAGCAGGGAATCAGCTTCTATGCACAGGGACTTCAGTTCAGGTGATTTTACTTGTTCACCGATAAATGTTACATCATACATCAATTTATCCCCCTGTCTTATTATCATTAATTATTTTATATGCCACATTCTTGCTATCACTAATAGTTCCAGCAATATCTTTTGGTCCCTTGATAGTTCCGGCCAAATATATATTCGTATCTTTTTGATCCTCTATTGGATATAAAAAGCCGTATTCATCCAGCTGAAGATTAAATAAACGGGACCATTCTTCATTTACTTTCTTGGCGTGAATACCTTCTGAAAGTATTAATAAATCTGTCTTCAAATTATCTTTTTTTCCTTTTTTTTGATCTTCATAAAATATATTAATTTTTTCATCCTGACTGCTTACTTTAATCGGCTTGCAGTTTATATAACCGATCTCATTATCATCAAGTTTTTGATAACTCAACTCCTGTAAGTAACCACCTTCCTGTAAATCCATAAAAAAGATAGTTATCTCAATTTCAGGAAAGAAATGCTTAAGCACCCTGGCCATCCTATAAGAATAACCACAACAAATACGAGAACAATACTTTGCTTTTTCTTGAATGCTCCTTGAGCCATTACATTGAATAAAAACAGCCGATTCTGGCTCAAAATCAAGGGTTAATTTATGATCAACATCAAGATGGTCTTTTCTGCTTTTGATAAACTCTTCAAGCTGGCTAGCCCAGATAATTCTTTTATCTTCATATACTTCTGGTGTACCTGTCTCTAAGTCAGACCATTTAGTGTAACCGGTAGCAACAACTAGATAATCCAGATCATCAATCGAACTAAAAACCCCTTCCCTTTCAATACCTAGACTGTAACTTCCGGGCTTACCTGTGAAATCATTAACTCTGGTCTGAAAAAGTATATCTATATTATCAAAATCTTCAATTTCATTGAAGACGTCATCTACAAGGCAAAGATTATCTTTCAGGCAGACATCAACAGCTTTACATCCGTAATCTTTGATATTACCGCCAAGTTCATCTGATTTCTCAATAATTATCACCTGATGATCTCTTGCGGCCAGTTCAACTGCTGTTTGTGCTCCTGCGATTCCACCTCCGATTATAGCTATCTTTTTCATTACACTCTCTCCTTTAAATTAATCCATTTCACCTGCTCTACAGGCTTTTAGATATCTTTGTCCATAATCATCACGGTTTAATAGTACTTCAGCTGCTTTAACTAATTTCATAATATAATCGTCTAAAGGATCTATGATAGCTGAGTCCAAACCACGGTCCATTGCCATCATCAAAAATGCCTGATTTAATAGACAGCGATTGGGTAGTCCAAAGGATATATTACTCAGGCCACAGGTGATATGTACATCTGTATCCCAATCTGTAATACCAGAAATTGTATCAAGAACCTGAAAACCAAATTTACCATCTACACTAATCGGCTTGATAATGGGATCAATGAATACGTTTTCTAAGGGGACCCCATCTCTGGAAAGATCATTAACTAATTTATCAGCTATCTTCAATCTTTGTTCTGCAGTTTCTGGCATACCTTCATCACTTAAACAAAGGGCAACTACTTTGGCATCATATTCTTGAACCAGTGGAATCACCTTATCGTACCTCTCTTTTTCTGCAGTTATAGAGTTGATCATAGGAATACCTTCATGTACTTCAGCTGCTTTTTCAATTGCTTCTTCATTAGGGCTGTCAAGTGATAGAGGTACGTCTGTAACTTCTTGTACAGTTTTCACCAACCAGATTAAATGTTCAATTTCATCCCAAACGAAGGCACCAGAATTAACATCAACATATGAAGCGCCTGCATCAACCTGTTTAAGTGCTATATCTTGAATATACTTCTTATCTTTTTCTTCAATTTTTTCTTTAATGACATCTCTCGTGGAATTTATTAATTCACCTATTACAATCATAATCTTTTGATCACCGAATCAATTTATCGGTAATCTTACACCTCCCTTTCTAAACTTTTATTATTTTATCTTTTTACCACGGCTTACCAACCGCAGTTATTTCTAATCTGCTTTCAATAAATAACTTATCTTCATCTTTAGTTTGTTTACCCTGTCCTAAAAACTCACTGTATTTATCCTTTCTTTCTGTAACTATTTTAATATTACTGGCACCAGAATTGGTTGCTTTTTTATGGGCAATTTCCTCTCCCATTTCTTCTCCATAAGTCTGGGCTTTTTTAAACTCTTTAAAATATTTCCTTTCCTCAGGAGAATGAACGATAAAGCCGCCTCCCTCACCAGGCTTGATCATTACAATAACCTTTTCAATAACCTTGCCACCTACAGTTCCAACTGCATTAGCCACTTCAGCATGTTCTGGTAAAATTAATTCTGTGTTCATCCGCTCTGCTATCTGTGGGAAATAGGCTTCTACAGGTGCTCCAACAGCAATTAAAGGTAGATTGGATTTAAGTTTAAACGTTATATTTTGTTTGCCCGGTTTTTGATTAATCATCTGTTTTAAGAAATATTGGCTATCCTTATTTTCTAATGATATTTGTTGGCCGTCTTCTGATATTAAGACCTGGGCTATAACTGCACCTATTTTATAATATATTTCCTTTAAAACATCCTCAATAAAAGTCTCTTTATCTGTTTGATATCGTTCAGCCATTATATCAACACCTAGTTGAGCAGCCTTCACATCCCATTCCTTATAATTACCATTTATGTGCAAAATGTCTGTAGGTGTCAAAGATGCTCTATGAACCAAACCTACTTTTACCAGATGGTCCCAGGGCATTATATCTGGAGCTTTATTTAGTTTTTTAGAAATATAATTTAAGGTATGTGGTTTATCTTTAATAATCTTTAATATTTCTTCTTCAGTTTCTGTTAATTCAAAGTTTTCAGGTTCTTTCACATAAGTTAAAATAGTGGTTGGCTGACTGGAGAGAGGATAGTAATTACTTTCTTTGATGACCTGCAATTCAGTCTTTAAATTATCATATTTTTTTACTATCCAACTAATAGGAAATACCTTCTGTGGACCTATAGAAAGCACTCTATCTTTCGAAACCTGAATGAAACTATCTCCACCAATACCAATTGTGGTTATGTCAGCAGCCTTAACCCTGGTCAGCCATCCCCCTACTTTAGCACCTTTTTTCGTGAGGCGCGGTTTTCCATCATTCAATACAGCGATATCAGACGTCGTACCCCCCATATCAACGACGATACCGTTTTTAATATCGGTCAGGGTTTTTGATCCAATAATGCTGGCTGCTGGTCCGGACAATGAAGTTTCTACCGGTTTTTCTCTTGCACTTTGTTCATTAATTAAACTGCCGTCTCCCCTGACAACCATTAGGGGAGCCTGAATATCTCTTTTGTCCAAACTGCTCTTGACAGCTTTAATTAAATTAGTTATCAATGGCATTAACCTGGCATTAAAAACAGCTGTTACAGTTCTCTCTTTAAATCCAAGTTCAGAACTTAGCTGATGGGCACATACAACCGGATATCCACTTAACTCTTCAATTAGCTTTTTCACCTTATTTTCTTGATCCGGATTACGGACACTCAAATAACCTGATACGGCAAAAGCGTCTACCTTGCTTTTCATTTTATCGATTTTAATTCGGGCATTTTTAAGATCTACTTCTTTTTTTATCTTGCCCTTTATATTACATCCGCCTTCCAGGTTATAGTAATACTGAGTAGGTATTTTATCCTCTATTTCTCTTCCAATTGAAATTAAACCTACTTCAGCACCCTGTCCCTCTACAATAGCATTCGTTGCCAGTGTAGTAGACAGTGAGATCATTTTGATTTGATCAGTATTAATATCATTTTCTTGATTTAAAAGGCTGGCCAGACAGTTTTCAACTGCGATGCTTAGATCATGTCTGGTTGTTAATACCTTTGTCTTGCAGTAAAGTTTTCTTGAATCCATACCGAAGATTACTCCATCTGTATATGTCCCACCGGTATCTATACCTAAAGCCAGGTTAGCCATCAAAAATCACCCTTCTTTATTTTATTTAATCAAGTTTGCTTTCCGCTCTATCAACAATATCCTGTAGTTTCTTCTGTACATCTTTGGGTAGTGGTTCGGGCTGATAATTTTCTAAAATATCAAGTACTTTCTCGTTTGCCCTATCAAAAAGGGTTTTTTTGCCTTCTTTTTCCCAATTTTCGTAGAATTGACGCTTGAATAAGTCTGGATAATATGTTTCATTTTTGAAATGCTTCATAGTATGTTCTTCTCCTAAGAAGTGACCACCTGGTCCAACTTTATCAATAACATCTACAGCCAAGGTTTCTTCATTAACTTCTATACCCTGAACTATTCTACGTGCATAACCGATTAAGTCATTGTTGATAACCAGATTTTCTAAAGAACCGCAATTACCATGTTCTATATAACCAACATCATGGTTAAGGTTTGCTCCAGATTGTGCAGTCATCAGTATTGATAAGGCATCTTCGATTTGTGCTTGCTCATCAACTAATTTGGAATCTGTACAACCGGCAGTACCAAACATCGGCAAATCAAGATAATTTGATACATCTGCTAAGGCGGCCATCATTAGATCAAATTCAGGTGAACCATAGGCAAAGATAGTGGTGTTCATATCCATAATGGTGAAGACACCACCCATGATAAATGGATTACCTTCATTAGTCTGCTGATTTAAAACAAGGCCACTTAAACTCTCGGCCAAACCGTTTGTCATTGCACCGGCAAGTGTTGCTGGAACAGTACCTCCTGCCATAATACAAGGAGTATAAACAACAGGCAGCTGTTTTTTTCCAGCTAAAATTAATTTCTGTGCTGCATCTTCAGCATGTTGTAAGGGAGATATGGGTTCAGCATAAAGTGTCATAAAGGGATGTCTTCTTAACTCTTCTTCCCCACCTGCTATTATTTCACACATCTCGATAATATCTGCATAACCTTCTACATCATTTGCTGTAATTACAATTGGCTTGGAAGTATTATTAACCATAGCCTGAAACTGATGTCTGTCATATACTAGTTGTGGTACATTCTGTACAATACCTAAAGACATTACAAAGTCCAGGTTTTCCAAAGCATCTATGACTTTTGCAGACATAGAAACGGTTTCTTTGCTGGCTGGAATCCTCTCCTGTGTACTTGGATCTATAAAAAAGGGCGTATCTGAACCGGTCCCAAAATATGCATTATTTCCGGTTAATTCCATAACCCTCTTACCAGTTCTGCTATTTGATAATGTTACTTTAGATGGTACTGTTCTCAGTGCTTTTTCCACAAGACGGGCCGGTATTCTAACTCTATTACCATCTACATAACAACCCGCTTTTTTCATGGTTTCTATAGCTTCATCATCATAATATACTACACCTGTTCTTTCCAATACTTCTTTAGCAGCTCCAAGAATTCTTTTAATTTGGTCTTCCGATAAAACCTCTAAATTCTGTGATTCAGTAACTTTATAATTACCTCTCATCTATTTTCACCATCCTTTCTTTACTATTCATTTATCAGATTAAATGCTAAATCCTTGGCTGAAGCCGCATCGGGTGCCCAGCCATCTGCTCCAATTTCATCTGCAAATTCTTTTGTTACCGGGGCTCCACCTATCATGATCTTAACTGAATCTCTTAGTCCTTCTTCTTCTAAGACTTCAATTGTATCCCTCATTGAAAGCATAGTAGTTGTAAGTAAGGCACTCATACCCAGGACATCTGGTTTAGTTTCTTTGACTTTTTCGGCGAATTCAGCCGGGGAAATATCTGTCCCCATATTAATAATCTCAAATCCACCACTTTCCATCATCATCCCAACCAAATTTTTACCTATATCATGTAAGTCTCCTGAGACTGTGCCTAAAAGAACCGTGCCTTCAGAGGTTGCCTCACCTTCTACAAGCAGTGGTTTTACAATTTTCATTCCACCTTTCATTGCTTTAGCAGACATCAGTACCTCCGGTACAAACATATCACCTGCTTTAAATCTTTTCCCTACTACATTCATACCATTTATCAAGCCATTGTTGATGATATCATTTGGTTCAATTCCTTCATCAACAGCTTTTTGAGTCATCTCTGTAACAACATCCTGATTACCTTTGATTACGGCATCAGCCATTTTTTCAAAATCTGCCACTAATATATACCTCCCTTAACTATTTTTACTACTTATTTTTTTTCGATTTATCTTTATTTGCTTCTCTTTTTTCTGCTTTTTCAATAATCTCTTCTATTTTAGCCTTTACATCATCTGGTAGATGTTTTACTTCATGGGTATCAACTATTTTGTGTACTTTTTCTTTTATACGTTCTCCCATTGAAGTGCCACCGGCTTTTGTCTTCCAGCCATCATATCTCATTCTATTTATTAGATCGGGGAACCAGGTTTCCTCTTTAAAGTGTTTTAAAGTATGTTCTTCACCGAGGAAATGACCGCCTGGACCGACATTATCTATTACATCTACGGCCAAATGTTCATCATTTACTTCAATACCTCTCATGATCCTTCTGACCATACCTATAATTTCATCTCCCATCACAAGCTGATCTAGTGAGCCAACCTGTCCAGAAGCTGTATAGCCAACATCGTGAACCATATTAGCTCCAGCCAAAGCTGCTGTCAATATACTCATAGCTGATTCAGCTGCGGCCTGTCCATCCATGGTGTGAGAATCAGTACATCCACCTGTCCCAAATATAGGAACACCCATATAATGAGCTACTTCAGCTACACCGGCCTGCAGTAGATGGAATTCGGGACTACCATAACTAAATATGGTTGTTTTCATATCCATAATACCATATACTCCACCCATAATAATTGGAGTCCCTTTTCTAACTAATTGTGAGACAACTATACCTGCTATACTTTCAGATATACCCTGTACTATTGTGCCTGCCATTGTAGCTGGAGTTGTTGCCCCAGACATTACACAGGGAGTATATACTATAGGTATTTTATTTTTAGCAGCAAAAACTACCTTAGCAATTGCTTCTCTAGAGTGCAGTAAAGGTGAAGTTGGCTCAGAGTATAAAAACATAAATGGTTTTTTCTGTAATTCCTCTAAGCTGCCTCTAACAGCAGCAGCAATATCTATAATATCTTGATATTGTTCGATATCGAAACCCCAGTGAACAACTGGTTTGGTAGTATTTTCAACCATTGTTTTAAAGGCATAAACATCTGCTATATTATCAGTAACACCAGTTGGTGTGCCTAAATCCATTGCAAAATCAATATTGGGCAGGTAATCTACAACTTTAGCAACCCTTTCTGTATCTTCTAAGATTGGTCTTCTTCTCTCACCAGTGTCTGGATCCTTGTGGTATGTATTGGTCGGTCCAGGCCCATAATAGGTGTTGTTTGTATTGATATTCAACTTGCGGTTTCCGTCCCTATCATATAAAAGAATCTTAGAAGGAGCACTGTCTACTGCCCATTCACTTAAACTAATAGGTATCTTAACAACTTTATCTTCTATCCAACAACCTGCTTCTTCTAAATATTTTCTTGATTCATCATCAAATATTTTAACACCCGTTCTTTCTAAAACTTCCAGGGCTGCATAAAATATTTGTTCTCTTTCATCATCTGATAACGATCTAAAATTAACTGATTTATTTACATTATATCTCGAGCGTACATATCTACTCATATTTTCACCATCCTTTCTTTACTTTTCTTTTAATAGATCCATAGCTAAGTCTTTAGCTGAGGCAGCATCTGGTGCCCAGCCATCGGCTCCAATTTCATCTGCAAATTCTTTTGTGACTGGTGCTCCACCGACCATAATTTTAACTGAATCTCTTAGGCCCTCTTCTTCTAATACTTCAATTGTATCTCTCATTGAAAGCATTGTAGTTGTAAGTAGGGCACTCATACCCAACACATCAGGTTTGTGTTCTTTAACTTTTTCTGCGAATTCAGCCGGTGAAATATCTGTTCCTAAATTAACTATTTCAAAGCCTCCACTTTCCATCATCATGCCAACCAGATTTTTACCTATATCATGTAAATCACCCGAAACTGTTCCAAGAAGCACTTTACCTTCAGAGGTAACTTCACCCTCTACAAGTAGTGGCCTTACAATATTCATTCCACCTTTCATTGCTTTAGCTGACATTAGTACTTCTGGTACAAACATATCCCCCGCTTTAAATCTCTTTCCAACAACATTCATCCCATTAATCAAACCATTATTGATAATATCATTCGGCTCTACACCTTCATCAACTGCTTTTTGAGTTAGGTCAACAACAACTTCCTGATTGCCCTTTATTACTGCATCAGCCATTTTTTCAAAGTCTGCCAATATTATTCACTCCTTTTTATCTTATTGTTTTTATTAAACCTGTGTAATTTTTACACATTTTTGTAAATATAATCATGATTAGACATTGCTCAAAAAAAATTTGCGGGGTTAGCTGGAATGCTCTCGGCATCCCAGCCTATTTCCCCATTATTTTAATTATGCACTATCCTCAGCATATTTACCAATTCCTTTTTCTTTCTTTTTCCTCTCGGCAAATAGATCCTTTAATAGGGCATAAATCATAAAGAACATAACGATCATAAACGGCCAACCTGATACAACTGAAGCGGTCTGTAATGCGGATAGACCGCCTGTAAAAATTAATATTGCAGCAATTGCCCCCTCGCTAACACCCCAGAGAACTCTTAAGTTACGAGGTGGGTTTGGATCACCATGTGATGTCAGCATACCATTAACATATGTAGCTGAGTCAGATGATGTTATAAAGAATATTGTAACAGAGAGTGTTCCTAATAAAATCAGGAACTTAGCCAGAGGTAAAGTGGCTAACGCGGCATAGAAACCAGCTGCCTCACTCTGATTAACAGCATCAATTAAACTTTGTCCCCCTTCACCTAAAGCAATATGAAGTCCGGTTCCTCCAAAGACTGCAAACCAGACCAAACTAACAAGTACGGGTACAAAGAGGGCTCCTAATACAAATTGCCTGATTGTCCTACCCCTGGAAACACGCGCAATAAATGTGCCTACAAAAGGTGCCCAGGCAATCCACCATGCCCAGTAAAAGAATGTCCAAGCCGGCAGCCATGGGTTATCCATGATCGCATCTGACATAAACGACATCTCCACAATATGTTGTAAATACTGACCCATTGAGTTAGTAAATATTCTGAAAATAAATAATGTTGGACCTAATATTACGACAAGTATCATTAATACAGACATAATCCATACATTGATCTTACTCAACCATTTAATTCCTCTATCTATACCACTCATAGTTGATATAACAGCACCACCTGTTACCACAACTATTATTATTATCTGAACTGTTGACGATGCACCTGCAACTATATTTAGATGTGATAGACCTGATGCTATTGACATGGCGCCAAGACCTAATGATGTAGCTAAACCAAATAAAGTAGCATATACACCTATAATATTAACAACTCTACCCCATCCTCTATCTAGGTTTTCTTCACCAATTAATGGTTCAAGAGTTGAACTTAGTAACATAGGTAATCCCTTATGGTAAGAGAAATATGCCAGAGATCCACCCACAATTATATAAATCGACCAGGGATGTATACCCCAGTGGAAGAAGGACAGTCGCATTGCATTAATGGCAGCCTGACTGGTTTCTGCTGTTGCATTTGCACCAGCACCTGTGGCAGGCCAGATATAATGCCAGATTGGTTCTGAAACACTCCAAAACACAAGTCCAATTCCCATTCCAGCACTAAACAGCATTGAAAACCATTCAAATACTGTATACTTGGGTTCTTCATCTGGTTCACCTAATTTAACATCACCTATCTTACTAACCATCATAAACATTGCAACACCCACAAATAGGGTTGCACCTAACATAAATGTCCAACCCAATGTCTCTGTAACAAATGCAAAGGAAGTATTGGCAACAGATCTTAAACTTTCTATACCAAATATCCCCCATAATACAAACAATATGGTCAAGACAAAGGAAATCCAAAATGTCTTATTTTCTGACCAGGATTTATGCACTAATAATCACTCCTTATGATTTAACCCACTACTCAATAATATCTTCCCTTAATAAACACAATAATAAAGTATTAAATTTAATCCTTCCACCCCATAAAATAAAGCATTATTTGCTTTTTTAATCACCTCCCAAAATTATTTATTTATGATAAAGTAATATTAGAAAAAATACACTTTTCTAAATATTATGATTATTATAAGTTTGTACAAAAATTATTTTATCTAAATTATATTCAGCTAATTTGGAATTAAAATCTTGGATTCAACCAAGTCCGTGATATAATTCATAAAAACCTCAGTGGCTTTATCATGTGAATAATTAAATCTGTTTTTAACCATAAGTGATAGCATTCCGTGATACATTAATCTGATTCTTTCATCAACCTTATAGGCAGTTTCTGTTGAGAAATAGCCCTCTTCTATACACGGTTTTATATGTACGGAACATCTTTTAGAAAGCTTTGATTCTAAAAGCATTGGTATGTATTTTTTTGGTATATTTTCCAGCTCGTCGGGAAAAAGCTGATAATACTTTTTAAATAGATTTTCAGAATTATCACCAATATTTTCAGTAAATATAGCATAATATATTTTGGGATTTTCGAAGGAATGCTTTACAAAACATCTCCAAATAAGGAGAAACTGTTCTAAGGTATCATCACTTTTATTTAAATAAAAAGGAATCTCATTAACATAATCATCTAAAAAACTAATCGCACCAAAAAATTTCAATTGGTTTAAATTTTCAAAGTAATTATAAATAGTTGCACTATTATAGCCGGCCATTTTTGCTATCTTGCGAATAGTGACTTTTTCAATGCCTTCTTCATTAATTACAGTCCTGACCGACTGAATAAAAGCCTTTAAGATTCTCTTTTTTTTAATATCATTTGCTTCAAATTGTATCATATGAACACACATCCATTATTATAAATTATTCTGTTAAGATTTGACAAAATTTTTTTCTATAGTTTATTTAAAGTTTATTTCTCGTAAATTGATTACAGTTTGAATAATAATCATGTTTATATATTAACCATGTTTTTCTAATTCTTGATAGTTTTTTAAATTCCTTCTTTTTTGTTTAAGTTATTATTATCACAAAGTTTACAGCTGCTTGAATTCTTTCCTTCTTTATTATATTATAAGTTTGTTCAAGACATATTTTTTGTTTTTCACCTTAAATTTATATTTAAATTAATATTATTATTACCAACCTTATAATATTTTTACATATATTCCTTTGAAATAATGTTTTTAAATAATTATGAAATTTTGTGAAATATTGAATTACTAATATTTGAGTTCTGCTATTAATACAATCTTGAAAAAGTCTTTATATTAAATTCTTATTTACTTTTTTTAATCAACAACTCTTCTCTTTTTATATATTGAAGATAAGATCAATATTTCCTGCATCAATCAATAATATAATTATAGACCTAATCCTGAATAATTTAATGTCCTCTTTTCTCTTATTTATCTGATATTTATATAATATTTCCAATTTATGTAATATTTTTTAAACAATCTCAACTATGATTGTTTTTCTTTTCTTATAAAGTTACATACATTTTAAATTTAACAAAAATTATTAGACATATTTGATTTTAAATTACAAAGGAGGCAAAGAAAATGAAAGAAGTTTATCTTGATAATGCTGCTACCACAAAGTATAAACCCAAAACTGTACTTGAAGATATGAGTAGTTTTATGAAAGAGTTAAACTGTAGTCCAGGTCGGGGTGGATATGAATGTGCTATCCAGTCCGGTCGTGAAATTATGGAGACAAGATTTCTCATAAGTGACTTCTTCAATGCTGGGGAACCTGAAAATGTCATTTTTACAAAAAATATCACTGAATCTTTAAACTTTTTAATCAAGGGATTACTTAAAAAGGGTGACCATGTAGTTACTACAAGTCTTGAACACAATGCTGTTTACCGTCCTTTAGAGCAGTTGAAAGAAAAAAATATGATCGAAGTAAGCTATGTTAAATCTAATAAAGAAGGCCTTTTAGATACCAATTTGATCAAAAAAGCAATTAAGGACAATACAAAGATTATTATCTTAAACCACGCTTCTAATGTTACCGGAACTTTATTAAATGCAAAAGAAGTTGGCAAAATTGCTAAGGAGCACGGGCTTTTCTTTGCCCTGGATACAGCACAAACAGCCGGTATCATTGATATTGACTTCAATAATTTAAATCTAGACTTTTTAGGCTTTACAGGACATAAGAGCCTATTAGGTCCAATGGGTATCGGTGGAATGATATTGAGTGACCGTCTTACAGATCAGATGGATTCTTTAATAACCGGTGGAACCGGCAGTCTTTCTGAAAGTGTAAAACAACCTGAGTTTTTACCAGATAAATTTGAAAGTGGTACTTTAAATACATTAGGCATAATAGGATTAAAGGCTGGGATTCAACACATCAATCAAATCGGTATTTCAGCAATTTATAAACATGAGTTAAAGCTCTTGAAATTATTTTTGAAAGGTTTAAAAGATATTAAAAAAGTAAAGGTCTATGGTTCGCAAAATCTGCAAAATAAAGTTCCAACAGTCCCTTTGACAGTAAAGGGATATGATTTGAGTGAATTGGGTTATAAGTTGGCTCAAGAATATAATATTATGGTGAGGTCTGGGCTGCACTGTGCCCCTCAAGCTCATCAGACTATCGGTACATTTCCGGATGGTACCCTCAGATTTTCTATAGGTTGGCATAACACAAAAGAAGATATAGAATACGTCTTAGAAAAAATGTCTGAACTTTAAAATATACTTTAAAACAGGGTGTTTATAATATGATAAGAAAATTAACAATAAAAGAGAAATCATCTATTATTATAAAGAGCCTTATGCAGAGATATAAAAACCATGATATTTCTGCCTATGCTGCCCTGATGGCCTTTTTTTTAACATTATCTCTTTTCCCATTCTTAATTGTATTATTTTCAGTACTTGGACGTTTTTCCCTTAATACAAATTTAATTATCAATGCCCTAGAGCTCTTTTTCCCACCCGAAACACACATTTTAGTTGTGGAATTTATCCAAAAAAATATAATTTTGCAAGGCTCGAGTTTAATATCTGTGTCTATATTTGGTGCCCTCTGGGCATCTTCAAGGGGAATCAGAGCTTTGATGCTTTCTTTGAATATGGCCTATGAGGTAAGAGAAACCAGAAACTACCTTTTTGTGAAATTAATTGATATCTTTTATACCATCCTAATAATTATTGGTATTGTAATATTACTATTCATACCAATGATCGGCAGGGAGTTTTTATATTTTATTGCTCAGTATGTTACAATTAGTCCAGCCTTGATTGAGCTCATTGCTCTAATCAGGATAATTGCCCTCCCCTTCAGTATTTTATTGATTATTATATCCATTTATATGTTCATGCCCAATCAAAAACAACCTTTTATCAAGGTGATTCCCGGCACATTATTTACAGTCATATTTTTAATAGCTCTTTCCTATTTGTTTTCGATATTTACAAACTATATAGCTAACTTTTCTTTAATTTATGGATCACTTTATACCATAATAATTTTGATGATCTGGTTTTATATTACTAGTATCATATTAATTTTGGGAGGAGAGCTTAATTCGGTCTTTGAAAAAATGCCTGAATAAAGAAATATTTGAGCTGTTTTATTTAATCATCCATTGCTATTCTTACAAAAAAAGGTTGCTTTTAAAGTTAGTAAATCATTTGACATGGAGCAAGACTGATGTTAAGATTAATAACTGTTGATAATTATAAAATAAGAGGTGAATTAAATTAATGTCAGTTATTAAGAAAGCGAAAGAATTAGGAGAAGAACTCGTAAACTCACAGGAATATGCTGAACTTAAAAGAAAAGAAAGTGCTTTATATGACGATGAAGATGCTACATCACTTTTAAAAGAATATGAAAATATAAACAAACAGGTACAGATGGCCCGTAATAATGGCAAAGAAATTAATGAAAAACATCAGAAAAAATTACAAAGCCTACAATTAAAAATGGAACAAAATCCTTCCATTAATACTTATATTGAAAGTCAAAAGGAATTTAACGAAGTGATGAATTCCATAAACAAGATTATTAATGGATATATCTCCGGCCAGGCTGAAGAGAAAAATGAACCCGAACAGAGTTCCAGTAATATTATAACTTAATTAGTTAAAACATCTCATATCAAATAAAGGTTCCCAGTTGGGAACCTTATTTTTTTGCAAATATTTAACAATTAAGACCTGCTAAATAACCTGTTGAAAAAGCAATATGAAGATTATAACCCCCTGTTAAGGCATCTACATCTATTATCTCTCCCGCAAAATATAGTCCCTCGATGATTTTTGATTGCATAGTTTGAGGATTAATTTGATCTACTTTAATACCACCACTTGTTATTATAGCTTGATCAAAAGAATTGTAATCTTTAATAGTAAAGTTGAACTGTTTAAAAAGGCTGATAATCTTATGCCGCTCCTCTTGTGTAATTTGATTTACTTTTTTTCTGAGATCTATGCCTATTCTCCTTAAAAATATCGGAATTATTTTTTGGGGCAACAGATCATCTAAGGAATTTTTAAAGTCTTTATTAGCATATTTACTAAAATCTCTCTGGAGTCTTCTGTCCAGCTTGTTTTTGTCCAGCGCTGGTTTTAAATCAATTGAAAGAATATAGTTTTTATCTTTAATATTTTTAAATTGAGAACTAGCTGATAAAATGATCGGACCAGAAACACCGGTATTTGTAAAGATAAGATCACCGAAATCTTGATAAATAACTTCATTTGAACTGGTTTTTATCTTTATCTTAACCATTTTTAAGCTAAGACCCTCTAGGTGTTTTGTCTCATAGCTTTCATGAAGGTCAAGCCCAACTAAGGAGGGATATAGTTCTTTGATCTCATGCCCCAGTTTTTCAGCCATCTTATAGGCTTGTCCTGTTGATCCGGTAGCCTGGTAAGTAAATCCACCGGCTGCCAAAATAAGCGAATTACATTTATACTCTTGTTGATCAGCTGTTAAAACTTTAACAACTTTATTATTTTTGCTTATAATATCTATAATTTCTTTATGAATTATTTTAACTTCATTTTGCCTTAAATATTTTTTCAATACCTTATTTACATCACTGGCTTTATCAAATTTAGTGAAAACACGACTGCCTCTTTCCACTTTTGTTTTTAATCCCAGATCTTCAAAAAATCTGATCAGCCTCTGACTGTCCATCGTATAAAAAGCACTGTATAAAAAACTGCGGTTGTTAACCACATGATCGAGCAGATTTTTGACATCAGATTTATTAGTTAAATTACATCTGCCCTTTCCGGTTATATATAATTTTTTACCCAACTTTTTATTTTTTTCAAATAGTATTACTTCTTTTTTTCTTTCAGCAGCAGTTCCAGCAGCCATCATACCGGCTGGACCACCACCAATTATAATTACATCACTCATTTTTTCACTCCAATTAGCGGGCGTATTTGTCAAGATACTTTTCTATGCCCTTCAAAGCCTTCTTGATATTTTTTCTGGGGGTGGCTATGTTCATTCTCAAAAACCCTTCCCCGTTTTCTCCGAACCAATTACCTGGTTCTAGGGCAATGCCAAATTTTTTAACTAATTTATCATTAATGTCCTCAGAATATTTATTTACATCTCGTAAATCCAGCCAAAATAAATAGGTTCCCTCCGGCTTATAATATTTTATCTCCGGCATATTCTTATTTAAATAATCAGCTGTATAATCAATATTTTCTTCAAGATACTTTAATTGTGCTCTCAACCATGGCTCTCCCTTATTATAGGCTGCCTGCATTGCTATTAATCCAAATATATTTCCTTTACCAACCAGGTGATTTTTCACATTAATAAATTTCTTTTTTATCTTTTGATTGGGAATAATAGCAAAAGAGGTCTTCAGTCCCGCTATATTGAAGGTCTTAGAAGGAGCCATTAAAGTAATGCTTTGCATCTCAATCTCTGGGGACAAACTGGCTGCCGGAATATGTTGATTATCTGCAAAAATAAAGTCGGCATGAATTTCATCTGAAATTAAAATCATCTCATTTTCTAATACAACTTGATTAATCTCAGACAACTCCTTTTTGTTCCAAACCCGCCCAACCGGATTATGTGGGTTACAAAACAAAAACAGTTCAGTCCTTTTACAGCCTTCTTCACTATCAGATGATAAAATATTTTTCAATCCTTTGAAATTAATTTCGTAATAATTTTCTTTATTAAGCAGCTGGTTATTGACAATCTGTCGTCCTGTATTTTTAATTGTTGAGCTAAAAGGATAATAAACCGGGGGCTGGATGATAACACCATCACCTGGAACGCTGAAGGCACGTATTGCAATATTAATAGATGGAACTACTCCGTTGGAATAAACTATCCATTCCTTTTTAATCTGCCAGTTATAATGCTTTTTTACCCAGTTTATGATAATCTCAGATAGTTCTTTAGAAGGGAACGTATAACCGAAAACCCCGTGATCTAATCGACTTTTGAGTGCTTCTTTAATCTCAGGGGCGGTCTCCCAATCGGAATCCGCTACCCAAAGAGGCAGACAATCTTCTTTACCAAAAAAATTTTCGGTCAAATCCCATTTTATAGAATTACTACCGGTTCTATCAATTTTTTTATCAAATATATACTCCATTGAAAATTTCCTCCTCAAATCATTTAATCATTGTAAAAAGCCGTCATTAGTTTTATAGATGATTCATGATCACCTAATCCATATAACTCTCTGATTGAATGCATCGATAAAATAGGATTCCCAATATCAACTGATTCTATGCCCAGCTGTCTGACATTAGGAGGACCTATTGTAGATCCACCCTTTTGATTGGAATTATTAACAAAACTTTGATATTCAATATCATTTTCAAAGCATAATTTTTTTATATATGCCCCTGAAGAACTATTTGTTGTATAACTACGGTTGCTGCTTACCTTGATGACCAAACCAGAATTTATAATAGGTTTATTGGTTGGATCATGTTTATCAGCATAAGCTGGGTGAAAAGCGTGAGCCATATCAGCGGAAACCATAAAACTATTCTCAATGATTTGCAGATAGTCTTCTCTACCACCTTCTAGACCATATACGATCCTTTCCAATAAATTATTAAGTAAAGGTGAATCTGCTCCCACCTCAGTATGGCTGCCAACCTCCTCATTATCAAACAATGTTAGCAATTTAAATTTGTTATCACTACTTTTTAAAAAAGCCTGCAGTCCGGCGTGTACCATACCCAGATCATCAATCTGTCCTGCACTTAAAAATTCCTCTTTACTTCCCATAATTTTAGGTTGGGCTGTATCTCTTAAATAAAGATCAAAATCTAAAATTTGTTCTTTCTTAAGAGCTAACTTTTCGGCTATTAATTTAAGCAGATAGTCTTCTTTTTTTTGATCATTATCTACAGTCATAATAAAAGGTAGCAGCTCTTTTTGTTTATCTATTTTTTGCCCTTCATTAACCTTTCTATTAAGGTGAATGGCTAGATTAGGAATAATCATTAGCGGCCTTACAAAGTTTATATTTGTATTT
>Ga0209947_1000051_pt1 | contig 53551 bp, 40 predicted proteins | sample SalPonR2_B_D2_MG_FD_185706 | JGI IMG/M metagenome (GOLD analysis project Ga0209947, IMG submission 185706) | Salt pond soil microbial communities from South San Francisco under conditions of wetland restoration - Salt Pond MetaG R2_B_D2_MG... ...
TAAGTTTTACTTTTGGTCTGGATGGACTTAGCCGTATATGTACTCATCAGCTTGTAAGGCATAGAATGGCAAGTTACAGCCAACAGAGTCAGAGATATGTCTCAATGGAAAGACCTGAGTATGTTATCCCCCCGAACATTTCAGAAGATCCGGAGATAGAAAGAGAGTTTTCTGAATATGCTGAAAAGGCACACGAACTCTACCTTAAAATGATCGAGATTGGTATACCAAAGGAAGATGCAAGGTATATTCTTCCACATGGGTGGCAGACACGCGTAACTGTTACCATGAATGCGAGGGAACTACATCACTTTTTCAGTCTTAGGACATGCAGACGTTCACAGTGGGAAATACAGAAAGTTGCGAGGGATATGCTTAGACTGGCAAGGAATGTTGCCCCCTGTATCTTTCAAAAGGCTGGTCCGTCCTGTGTGGTCGATGGAGTCTGTAAAGAGTTGAGATCCTGTGGAAAACCTTTCAGGGATTTAGAGGAGTTATTGGATCAGGAATGATAAATAATATTAGACAGTTGGTAGCCTGCTTACTTGGAATTATATTAAAACAGCCCTGTAAGCTTCCTGTAGGGGGGCAGGCTGTTATAGAGGGTGTACTTATGAAAGGTCCTGAACTCTGGGGGCTTTCTGTTAGAACTCCTGAAGGAAAGATACACGAAGAAACCTGGCAATTAAGGAACTGGCTTTCACGTCTGCCCTGGAAACTTCCGGTTATTAGGGGTGTAGTTGTGATGGTAGATATGCTCTCTACTGGTATAAGAGGCCTCAACAGATCAGCCCAGATCTCTCTTGGCGAAGAAGATCAGATTACTTTTATCGAAATGGCGATCTCAGTTATTGTTGCACTATTAGCAGTTGTAGGTCTTTTCATTCTATTGCCGGTATGGATCGCTGATTTTTTTCAGGACGGACTGGATCTTTCATTTGCGGGGAAAAATATTCTTGAAGGAATAGCGAGAGCCACTGTTTTTATATTTTATCTCTTCATCATAAGTTTGTGGGGAGATATCCGGAGAGTCTTTGAATATCATGGAGCGGAGCACAAGACCATTAATGCTTATGAAAGCGGAGCGGAAATGGAACCGGCATCAGTATCTATATATTCACGAATTCACACAAGGTGTGGTACTTCTTTCCTGCTTATCGTTATAGCTGTAAGTATTGTGGTATTCTCTCTGGCCGGTACAGGCGGAGTTCTCTATAAAGTGATGCTGAGAGTAACACTCCTTCCAGTAGTTATTGGCCTGTCTTATGAGATCATCCGTTTTGCTTCGCGTTCTGGCAGAGTTGGTGAATATGCCCTTCTGCCTGCATTAAGTCTTCAATATCTTACAACAAGAGAACCCGATCGAAGTCAGATCGAGGTTGCTGTGAATTCCCTGAAGTTAGCTTTAGGTGAAAAAACAGTTGAACGAGTGGAGTGACCCTGTAATGGAAATTGATCAGAAACTTGAACGTCTGGAAGAAAAGTTTATCGATCTTGAGACTCAAATGTCAGATCCATCTTTGGCGTCAAATCCTGAAGAGCTTCAGAAACTTGCCAAGGAACATGCAGGTTTATCCGAGATAGTAAAGAAATACAGGGAATATAAAGATATAAACTCTGATATTAATGATGCAAAAGAACTACTTCATTCAGATGATAAAGAAATGCATTCCCTTGCCCAGGAAGAGATAGAACTGAAAGGATCACTTCTTGAGACGTGTCTCAATGAACTGAAACTCCTACTTGTACCAAAAGACCCCAATGATGAAAAAAGTGTAATTGTCGAAATCCGGGCCGGTGCAGGAGGAGATGAGGCTGCTCTATTTGCTTCTGACCTCTTCCGGATGTACAGCCGTTTTGCTGAAAGACAGAATTGGAAAACTGAGCTCATGACTTCAAGTATTACAGGGATAGGTGGCTATAAAGAGATCTCTTTCAGAGTTGATGGGCGTGGGGCATTCAGCAAACTGAAATATGAAAGCGGAGTCCACCGGGTCCAGAGAGTCCCTGTAACTGAATCCGGGGGCAGGGTCCACACATCTACAGCTACTGTTGCTGTCCTTCCAGAAGCAAAAGACGTTGATATACAGGTAAAAACTGAGGAACTCAAGATTGATACATACAGAGCAAGCGGTGCTGGTGGACAACATGTAAATATGACTGATTCTGCTGTCAGGATAACCCATATGCCTACAGGGATCGTCGTGACATGTCAGGATGAACGTTCCCAGTTGAAGAACAGGGTTAAGGCGATGAATCTTCTCAGAACGAAGCTCTACGATGTAGAGCTTCAGAAACAGCAGGATAAGCAGGCCAGTGAAAGAAAGAACCAGGTTGGAACGGGAGATAGATCCGAGAGAATACGAACATATAATTTTTCTCAGAACAGAGTTTCCGATCATAGAATAAATCTTACTCTCTATAAACTGGACTCTTTTCTTGACGGGGACATCTTTGAGATGATAGATGCTTTAGCTTTTGCTGATCAGGCGGAACGTTTCAGGAATCTGGAAGAGAAATAATTATGGCAGTAATTCGATCTGTAAAACAGGACATTGTCCGCCTTTTTACCGAAAAGGGGATCCAGAGTGCCTGTTATGAGGCAGATCTTCTTTTGAGTTTTGTCCTATCTCTGGACAGGTTCTTTATCCATTCCCATCCGGAATATCAAGTATCAGAAGAGGAAGCAGAAAGAATCCGAAGTCTTTCTTTCGCAAGAACTGACAAACGGGTTCCCATTCAGTATCTTTTAGGTGATCAGGAATTCTATGGTTATCGTATTCAGGTTGGTCCCGGTTGTCTTATACCAAGACCGGAGACTGAACTTCTTGTCGATAAAGCATTGGAAGAGTTCAGTAGTGGGCGGTTTCTGGACTGGGGGACCGGTTCAGGTGCCATAGCTGTTGCACTGCTCAACGAAATACCAGATAGTAGAGGTATTGCTGTTGAATGTTCTCCCCTGGCTATTTCATGGGCTTGGCGTAATATAGAGCAACACGATCTTTTTGACAGATGCCTCCTATTGCATAACTGTGATATACATAAGATCCCCGTTGCCAGAGAAAGTCTTGAGCTTATTATCAGTAATCCTCCATACATAATAACGGATGCTATGCCAGCCCTTATGCCTGAAGTTTCCGCCCATGAACCAGCGACTTCCCTTGATGGTGGTCCAAGAGGTACATCCTGTTATCCCGGCCTTTTGAGTTTTGCAGCAGACAGGCTCTGCAAAGGTGGGACACTGCTTGTCGAAATAGGAGGAGAACATCAGATTGATGAACTGCAGGATATTTCTCCTCCAGCCCTCGATCTTGCGACGATCATTCAAGATTATTCAGGTATTTCTCGCATCATGATGTGGCGTCGGGTATAATCAGAAAACTGAACCTTGTTTTAAAGATTCTAATTATCAATAAGAAAAAGCAAATTATTAAGAGGAGGAATCGTGGCAATGGAAAAGAGGGAACTGGTAATAATTGGAGCTGGCCCCGCAGGTTTGACTGCTGCTATTTATGGAAGGCGTGCCGGTCTTGATGTACTTCTTCTTGAAAATGGTGTTCCTGGCGGACAGATCAACATGACTGAGGAGATCGAGAACTGGCCCGGGGTCAAGCATGCAACAGGAACAGAACTTGGTGATATGTTCAGGGAACATGCTGAAAAATTCGAAACAGAATTCAGAGATTGTACTGTTCAGTCGATAGAAGTACGCGATGGCCGCAAGGTTGTCATAACGGACAAGGGAGAGGTTGAAGGAGAAGCTGTCGTTCTCGCAACGGGGGCGTATTTCCGTAAACTCGGGTGTAAAGGCGAAGATGAACATATTGGAGCAGGTGTCAGTTATTGTGCCGTATGTGACGGGGCATTTTTTGAGGATCTCGAGATAGCTGTTGTTGGCGGGGGAAATACAGCTGTTGAAGAAGCCAACTATTTAACAACTTTTGCTTCAAAAGTCTATATTGTCCACCGAAGGGATCAGTTCAGAGCTGACAGAGCAGCAAGTCAGAGGACGCTTGCAAATCCAAAGATTGAACCCATATGGAATTCCGTAGTAGAAGAAATTGCCGGCGAAGGTATGGTAGATAAACTTGTTATAAAGAACGTTAAATCAGGAGAAACAAGTGAACTTCCTGTTTCTGGAGTATTTATGTTCGTCGGACAGGCCCCTCATGATGAATTCTGTAAAGGACTTGTGGAATCTGCCAGAGGTGGCTGGATAATTACTAATGAGGATATGGAGACTTCTGTCGAAGGAATTTATGCTGCCGGTGATATAAGGCATAAACATCTGAGACAGGTAGTAACTGCATCCAGTGATGGTGCTATAGCCGCAATGTCAGCTTCTTCTTATATAAATGAGCAGGTCCATCTGAGGGAAACCCTTCTTGAACCTGAGAAGGTCCTTGCTTTCTTTTATTCCTCAATTGACGAAAATCATGTAAAATTATCAAATGATGTTGAAAAAATAAAGGATCAGAAGGGTGTAAATGTACCCATGATCGATGGATACAGAAATGCCAAGATGGTTCAGAAACTTGATATCAAAGAAATGCCCTGCCTTGTAGAGATAAGCAAGGGTGATATCAAAGCCTGTAATATTATCAAAGAACCATCTGAGCTTGAAGTTCTGATCAAATAATTTAGAATTAACAGTAAATGTCAAGGGGAGCCTGCCCTGGGCTCCCCTTTTATTTAAAGGAAGGGGGAGCTTCCATGATTGTTACCGTTACACTCAATCCGGCAGTTGATGAGGAGTTTATTGTATCTGATTTTCAGCCCGGGGGATGGTTCAGGTCCAGAAATGCTAACCGAAGTCCTGGAGGAAAGGGTATCAATGTCTCGCTTCTGATGAGCCAGTTGGGATATGAGTCTGCAGCTATGGGTTTCCTTGCCGGTTTTAATGGAGGTTATATCAGAGATGTCCTTAGAAGAGAAAAAATTACTACGAATTTTGTACATGTAAAAGGCGAGACAAGAACAAATGTTTACATAGTAGATGATACAGGACATGTAGAGACAGGCATCTCGGAACCGGGTCCTTTCATCCCTGAAGAAGCTTTTGATCTTTTCCTTACGAATTTTGAAAGAATGTTAAAGAGGGCTGACTTAGTCGTTATGGGAGGCTCTTTACCTCCAGGAGTTCCACAGGACAGTTATGCGCGTCTTATTACCATGGCAAAGGATCAGAAAGTCCCGGTATGGATAGATGCTGCAGGTGCACCGCTTATGTCTGGACTGGAGGCTGCTCCCAATGTAGCCAAGATAGACCACAGGTTTATGTCCAAGATCTCGGGTGTATCATTGACATCACTTGATAACCTGATTGAGGTGGTTTCCAGGCTTCATGATCAGGGCATTGAATGGGCTGTTACCTCTTATCATACTTATGGAGACGTATTTTTTACACCTGAGGGAATATATCTTGCACTTATTGACCGAAGGACAGTTATTTCTCTTTTCGGAGCAAGTGATGCTCTTATTGCTGGTATGGTACTTGCCTGGAAGGAAAATATGAATGTCGAAGATACCATCAGATTCGCTCTTGCCTGTGCATGGGATGATGCTACCCGGGTTGAGAAAGGATTTAAAAGCAGGGAGGCAATAGAACAAAGGATACCCCTTGTAAAACTGGAAAAACTCAAATGAAAAGACTGACAGCAGTTATTTTAGCGTTGCTGCTGTGTTCATTTTCAATATTTCCCCAATCTATACTTTATGCTGCCGCAAAAGAAGGCCAGGATTCACTTAATGATGAAGTAAAGTTAGGTGAGAGAGTGGCTGAATCAGTTGAAAGCCGCTGGGAAAGGACAACGGATCCTGCAAAAGTAGCAATACTTAACATGATCATGAAGAAGATACGTCCTTTAATGACAAGAGATCTACCCTACGAGGTAAGGCTTATCAAGGAAAAATCCCCAAATGCCTTTTCATTGCCCGGAGGTATTGTTTACATTACCACGGGAATGTTTGAATCTGCAAAGAGTGATGATGAACTCGCAGCTGTTATTTCCCATGAAATGGTACACGCAGACAAACAACATGTACTCATTCAGATGGAACGGAACAAAAAGCTTTCACTTGTAGCCATTGCAGTAATGATTGCCGGTAAAGGAAAAGCTCTTCCTGTTATAGTGGGTAACCTTTCGCAGGTGGCTATCAGCAATTCTTATTCAAAAGATCTTGAAAAAGAAGCTGATATTATCGGGATCAAACATCTCTTTAACTCTGGATTTGCTCCAGCAGGTATGGTTACTCTTCTTGAGGCCCTTGCAGAGGAAAAGATCAGGCACCCATGGGTAGATCCGGGAATATATATGGATCATCCTTACATTGAGGACAGGATCAGTTATATTATCGAATATATCAGGTCAAACAAATGGCCTCTCTGTAGAAAGGATTCTCTAAACCTGTTGAAAACAGAAGTAAATGCAGATAATGGGAAGGTCTATCTCAATATTGACGGGCAGCAGGTCTGCGAGGGGCCTGATGAATCTGCTGTAAGGTCTGTAATCCGAGAGGCGAAAAAAGCTTTATCATCAGGACTTCAGCTTGAAACTCTTCCTTACGATATTCAGGTACTTGATGATTCATTAAATGGATATCCCTCTCTTTATGTAGGTAACACAGAGATCATTAAAGCCCCCCTACCCAAAGGCATGACATCACTTGGAATTATCAGAGATAACATTGTAGATATACTATTATCTGCAAAGAAACTGCATCCTGTTACTGATTTTCTACAATAGTTGCAGGATTCTGTTCCTTGAGCATCATTCTGAATACCTGTTACTATTATGGCATGATCTTTCAAAATACTATAGATATAAGAAGAACAGGGAGGTCTGAATATGTCCATTTCCCTGTACCGAAGGTACAGACCTGGTGTTTTTGCCGAGATGGCAGGCCAGGGCGCCGCTGTAGATCTTGTTCAAAATTCAATTATCAGTGGAAGCGTAGCACATGCTTATCTTTTTTCAGGTCCAAGAGGATCCGGAAAAACAAGTCTTGCAAGATTGCTAGCGAAAGCAGTAAACTGTCTTGAACTTTCGCCGGAGGGGGAACCTTGCGGGAAATGCAGATGCTGTCTGTCTATAACAAAAGGTGACAGTCTTGATGTTGTGGAGATAGACGGGGCCTCAAACAATGGTGTAGACGAAGTAAGAGAACTGAAGACTCATGTTAACCTTTCGCCTTTTTCTTCAAAATTCAAGATCTATATTATTGACGAGGTTCATATGCTATCAATATCTGCTTTTAATGCCCTCCTCAAAACTCTTGAGGAACCCCCGGAGAAGGTGGTTTTTATTCTTGCTACCACGGAACCGCACAAGGTACCGGTTACCATCAGATCCAGATGTCAGCACATACCTTTCCATCGGATAAGTGAAAAGGTTATCATGGATCATCTGCCAGTGATCTGTGATAAGGAACAGAGAAGAATTGAAAAGGAAGCTGTGGTGGAAATAGCCAGACAGGCTGATGGAGCGCTCAGAGATGCTCTTTCGATACTTGAACAGGCCATGGCTGTTGAAAAAGGGACAATAACACTTAGTACGATCTCAAGCGTTCTTTCGGGAGGTAGTTATTCTGATCTTGAAAAGTTTCTAAAAATCTCAAGGGAAGATGAAATAAAAGCTGTATCTGTCATGCAGGATATTCTCATGAAAGGTGCTTCACCTTCCCGAGTTCTTGAATATCTTTATTTGTTGTCCAGAAATCTCTGGTTTGAAAAACGTTGGGGGCCTGAGGTACTTGAAAGTCTGGATATTTCAAAAGAAGAAATAGAATTTATTACTTCAGAAGCAGATCACTGGTCTGCTGATAAGCTTTTTGATCTTATGAAATTCTGTATGGAAACTATCCCTCTTACCAGAACCGGGTTCAGGACAGATGTGCTTGCCGGATTGATCATTACAAATGTTCTTGCTGCAAAAGAAAATGTGTACACTAAACAACAGGAGACAAAGGTCAACAATGAAACCAGTGGATCTGCGGAAGATCAGCAGAAAAAGAATAGATCAATAATGGAAAACCTCGAAATACAGGGAAAAGATCCAAAGATCGCCATGCATGATAATAACAACATGAATATCAGGATCAAATCAGATGATAAACAGCCTGATCTAAAAGCTCATAAGACTGATAAGCAGTCTCTATCTTCAGCACCAGGTAATGGTAAAGAGACATTAGATCCTGACTGGAAGGAATTCCCTGATGGATTGAGTAAAGAAATGATCAACCTGTATGCATCTCTACTTCATGCCGCGATATCTATAGAGGATAATGAGATAACAATTGATTTTGGAAAAAACTTCATAAGTTCATTTGCTATAATGTCGTCTCCTGGTAATGCTTATTCTCTACAGCAATATATCGAGGAGAACTATCAGATCGATGTTTCTCTAAAGATTATCTGCTCGGATAAAGAGGTTCTATTCCCCTCAGAGGCTACGCTTTCAAGCCATGAAGAGATCGAATCCGGATCAGATATGGGATCTCAGGCCAGTCTTTTTCAACCAGGAAAACGAAAGAACAGTAGCAAAACTGATGAAATAACACAGGATAAAAGCGAAGAGACAGTAAACGTACCCGATGTGGAGCAGAGCGGAAGTTTATTTACCAGAACCGTTTCGGATGTAGTTCAGATAACCAGCGGAGAGTTGCTATATGTACAGGATCAGGATTCGACTGATCCTGATGAGAAACCTAATGATGAAAATGAGGCTTGAATTCAAAGATGGGAAAAAACTTCGTACATCTCCATGTTCATACGGAATACAGTCTTCTTGATGGTTCAACAAGGTGTAGAGAACTTGCGCAAAAAACATCAGAACTTGGTATGCCAGCGGTTGCCATGTCAGATCATGGAGCAATGTATGGTACCGTTGAATTTTATCAGGAATGTCTTAATGCAGGTGTAAAACCATTGATCGGCTGTGAGGTATATGTTCAGCCGGAAGGTCATACCATCAAGGACAAAAATTCAAGAAATTATCACTTGCTTCTCCTTGCAGAGACCCAGAAGGGATATCAGAACCTTGTAAAACTTGTCTCCATAGCAAATACTACAGGATTCTATTACAAGCCCAGGATAGATCATGAACTTCTTGCAACATATTCCGAAGGCCTTATAGGATCATCGGCATGTCTTGCAGGTGAAATACCTTCTTTAATTTTACAGGGGAATGAAAGTGCCGCTTTGGAAAGAGCCAATCTTTACAGAGATATACTTGGTAAAGACAATTTTTTCCTCGAGATTATGTATAATTCCTTACCTGAACAGGCACTTGTCAATAAAACGATCATAAAAATGGCCCGTAATAATGATTTTAAACTTATTGCTACCAATGACGTACATTATCTTAACCCGGATGATTATGACTGGCATGAGATACTTTTATGCGTGCAGACCAATTCAACTATAAATGAACCTGGCAGGATGTCATTCAAAAGTAATGATTTCTATCTCAGAACACCTGATGAAATGTGGGATATTTTTGGTGATGAAGTTCCTGATGCACTGGAAAATACACTGGATATAGCCCAGAGATGCAATGTTGAAATAGCTTTGGGAAATGGTGACTATAAGCTTCCGGAGATATCTCTACCCCAAGGGGAAACCCTTAACAGCAAACTTGAAAAAGATGCCAGGCAGGGACTGGTAGAACGTCTCCAGGTATCCGATGTTCCTGATGTCTATTTAAAACGTATTGAATATGAACTTGATGTTATAAAAAATATGGGTTTTTCAGGTTATTTCATAATTGTTTCAAATATTATCAGGGCAGCAAAGGAACGTGGTATACCGATCGGCCCTGGTAGAGGTTCTGCAGCGGGGTCATTAGTTGCTTACAGCATGAAAATAACAGAGCTCGATCCCCTGAAATATGGTCTTCTCTTTGAACGTTTTCTTAATCCTGAACGTATCAGTATGCCTGATATTGATACAGATGTATCAGATAAAGGGAGAGAAGAACTTATCAGGTATATCGTAGAAGAATATGGCGAGGACAAAGTCTCCCAGATAATCACATTTGGACGAATGAAAAGTAAGGCAGCTATCAAGGATGTCGGAAGAGCTCTTGCCATGCTTTATCCTGAAGTGGATAAAGTTGCAAAACTTATTCCTCCTGGCGCTGCAACAATACCTGAAGCACTGGGATCAAGCCAGGAACTGAAAGCACTTTCAAGTTCAGATAGTAGTGTTGGCAGACTTCTCGATATTGCTTCCAAGATAGAGGGAATTGCCAGACATTGTTCCCAGCATGCTGCAGGAGTAGTTATTACCCCTATGCCTCTTACTGATACGGTTCCTGTAAGAAAGATCGGCGACGGCCAGGTCACACAGTTCTCCATGGATCCTGTTGAAAAACTCGGGCTTGTAAAGATGGACTTTCTCGGACTCAGAACTCTTTCCGTTCTACAGGAAGCTGTTGAGAATATCCACGGTAATGGGAAGCCATGCCAGGAACTGAATACCATTCCTATGGATGACAGGAAAACATACGAACTTTTACAAAGCGGAGAAACTTTAGGGGTGTTTCAGCTTGAATCTGGCGGAATGAGGCAATTGCTTAAAAAGATCCTTCCTGATTGTTTCGAAGATCTTATAGCAATACTTGCCTTATATCGACCCGGGCCGCTTGGAAGTGGAATGGTAGATCAATATATTGAGAGAAAACATGGCAGGCAGGAAGTTAAATATATACATCCCAGACTTTCAGATGTTCTTGAAGAGACGTATGGCGTAGTTTTATATCAGGAACAGGTTATGCAGTGTGCCGCAAAACTCGCCGGATATTCCCTTGGGGAAGCGGATCTGCTTCGCAGAGCTATGGGAAAAAAGAAAATCGAAGTTATGGAGCAGCAGAGGGTAAAATTTGTTGAAGGCTGTGTCAAAAACGGAGTAGACCACAAAAAGGGTGAGGAAATATTTGATATTATCCAGGAATTCGCTGGATATGGTTTCAACAAGTCCCACAGTGCTGCTTATGCAATGATAAGTTACCAGACTGCATACTTAAAGGCTAATTATCCTGCTGAATTCATGGCGGCTTTTCTGAGCAGTCAGATCGGTTCAAAAAAGGATGTACTCGCTTCATATATTAAGGAGGTACGTAACTCTGGAATACAAGTACTTCCTCCAGATGTGAATGAATCAAGGGAAAACTTCACAGTTGTAGGCGATTTTATACGTTTCGGTCTTGGGGCGGTAGCCAAAGTGGGTCACTCGGCCATTCATTCCATAATTGAAAATCGCAACAGGGAAGGACGTTTCACTTCCCTGTGGGATTTTCTGAACCGGGTGGATCTCAGGGTAGTTAATAAATCAGTAATTGAAAATCTTGTTTCGGCCGGAGCATTCGGTACGATCCATCAGAATAGACATCAACTTCATATTGCTTTACCCGATTTCTACGACATTGTCCAGAGGAAGTGTACGGATAAAAATCAGTGTAATCTCCTGGATCTCATGGGAAGCGAGGAAACTGAACCGGTTCCTGAATTACCTGATGAAGAAGAATACGATATTTACAGGATACTGGAGTTCGAAAAAGAAGTAACGGGTCTTTATATTTCAGGTCATCCATTTGAACAACATGAGGCCACTGTCACAAAGTATACAACATGCACATCCCTCTCTGCTTTAAAGTGCTGGCAGAATACATCTATGCCTGCTACCATAGGGGGGATGGTGGTCTCTATGCAGGAAAAAAATACGCGTAGAGGGGATCTTATGGCAATCCTTGAAATTGAGGATTCCGATTCAAAGGTCGGCGTTGTGTGTTTTCCCAGGATATGGGCAAAGATAAAACCTTTAATCCAGCCGGGTACAGTAATAATCGTCAAGGGGGATCTGGATGAAAGGGGAAGCCTTAGTATCCTCGCCAAGGAGATCAATACTCTTGACAATGCGGTATCCAACAGTGATCCGTTTATAAAAGTTACTATTCCTGAAGATCAATATGACAGAAGAAATTTCAGGAATCTTCTCAGGGAGATGAAAGAATATCCAGGTAGATCACCTGTATTACTTGAGATAAAGAATGAAAATGCTACAGCTATAGTATTTGTACCAGGGCTTAAGGTCAAAAGAGATGTCCCTGTGGGAGAGATTACTCAAAAATATATGCCCGAAATATCCTGTTAACTGCAAAAAGATCGTATTATTCTGACTGCCATTTCAAGGAGGTGCATTTTTAATGAAAAAGGTAAAGATCGTATGCACCATGGGTCCAGCTTCTTCTGATCCTGAAATACTGAGATCAATGATCAATGCCGGTATGAACATTGCCCGGTTTAATTTCAGTCATGGTTCATATGAAGATCATGGAAAGATCCTTTCAATGGTCAGGAAAATGGAGAAGTCCTTTAAATTCCCTATTGCGACTATCCTTGATACAAGGGGTCCGGAGATCCGTACTGGCAAGTTGGAAGAAGAGGAAATTCTTTTGTTTGAAGGAGATATGTTTACCCTTCGTTATTCAGGAACATGCGGTGACAGGTCGGGTGTTCCAATAAATTATCCAGATATTCTTGATGAACTGGGAGAAGGACAGCAGGTTTTCATCGATGACGGTCTGATAGAGCTTGAAGTTACTGGTAGATCAGATGATGGAGTCTTGACAAGGATAGTAACCGGAGGTTCGCTCGGTGCCCATAAAGGTATAAATCTTCCAGGTGCTGCAATATCAGTTCCTGCACTTTCTGATGATGATTACAATGACCTTTGCTGGGGACTGGAACATGATATGGAATATGTGGCGGTTTCTTTTGTCAAGACCCGTGACGATGTTATTGGTGTTCGTCGCGCCATAGAAGAAAATAACGGATCTATGAAGATAATCGCCAAAATAGAGACCAGGCAGGCAGTCGAAAACATTCAGGAGATAATTGAGGTCGTGGATGGATTAATGGTTGCCAGAGGAGACCTTGGTGTAGAGATACCTGCTGAAGAAGTCCCATTGATCCAGAAACAGCTTGTTCAACTGTGTATAAAAAATGGCAAGCCGGTAATCGTAGCTACACAGATGCTGGATTCAATGATAAGGAACCCCAGACCAACAAGGGCAGAAGCAAGTGATGTAGCAAATGCCGTACTGGATGGTGCTGATGCAGTTATGTTGTCTGGCGAAACCGCAAAGGGGAAATATCCATACGAGTCGGTTAAGATGATGGAAAATATTATCAACCGTGTCGAAAATGAGATTCATATTCACGATGTTGTTCCACCAGTTGACGAAAAACTAAGTATAGCTGATGCTCTCACGCATGCTTCAGTGACAGTAGCAAGAGAAATGGATATTGGTGCTATCCTCTCTCTTACAAGGACAGGTGGCACAGCCAGGATGGTGGCCAAACACAGGCCTCCATGCATTATAATAGGGTCAACACCGTTGGAAAGAACATGGCGCGAACTTGCGTTGATATGGGGCGTAGTTCCCATCATGGAGGAACAGTCGGATTCTGAGACAGCAGCAGTAAATCTCTCGATCCTTGGTTCGATCTCAAGAGGTATTATCAGGGAAGGTGATCTTCTTGTAATTACTGCAGGATTTCCGATGGGGATTCCCGGTACAACCAATATGCTCCAATTGCAGGTAGCTGGAAGAATTCTTGTCAACGGTATCCCATATTTGAAAAAGGAAGCTACTGGTAAGGTTGTAAAAGCTTTTTCTGCAGAGGAGGCAATTTCCAAGACCAGTGAGGGCGATATCCTGGTTGTTCGTGGCACTGACAAAGATTATATCCCTGCTCTTGCCAAATGTTCAGGAATGATAACTGAACAGACAGGCCTTACAAGCCATCCCGCAATTATTGCACTTGAGATGGGTTTGCCCTGTGTTCTTGGAGCTTCAAATGCAATGGAGCTTCTTGAAGATAATATGGTAGTTACTATAGATGGTCAGCGCGGTGCTGTTTATCAGGGAGATGTGAGGCTACATGGATGAACTGAAGGATAGGGATTTCATGAAACCGGATATTGGGGAAATATATGGCAGTTAATAGATCTTTATCTCCTGCCCTCGGTAATCTTAAAAGGTTCTTCAGTCTTGAGCCCGCTTTCCCTTGGACTGATATTACATTTTCAAATTCGCGGGCTGGTGCTGTTTTTGTTCTTCTTGTTCCATCAGGCAAAAGCATTATGGTCCTATTTGTCAGAAGGCAGCCTTTTTTACGAAGGCATCCTGGTGAAATAGCATTTCCGGGCGGAAAGAGGGAACCAGTTGACAAAAGTCCAGTAGATACGGCTTTACGTGAAATGAAAGAGGAAACAGGGATATCATCCCGGGATGTTGATGTTCTGGGATTAATGAAAAGTGAATCTACAGTTGGAAGTGATTTCAGGGTTATTCCTGTTGCAGGTGTACTCAGGTCAGAGTTTCCGCCTGAACTTGATCTTGATAAAAATGAGATATTAAGTACCTTTTACTTAAATATTCTTGATCCTGGCATAGAACCTGTCTGGAGATCTTTCGAACAGAATGGTGTTGAACATACTTATCCTGCTTATTATATTGACAGTGATACAGTAATCTGGGGTTTAACTGGAAGGATACTTTACAGCCTTAGGCAGATCCTTACAGAAAAGAGTACTCCATGAGCCTTATAGGGGGTCATGTTTCTATAGCCGGGGGACTTGAAAAAGCCATAATACGCGGGGAGGAACTTGGTTGCGAAGCAATCCAGATATTTACCAGTAACCAGTTAAGATGGGCTCGAAGAGGCATTACAGATGCCAGATGTGATAAGTTCCAGATCGAATGGCGCAGGAGTCATATAGGGAAAGTAGTAGCCCATTGTTCATATCTTATTAATCTTGCTTCATCCGGAACACTCAGGCAGAAAAGTATAAATACCATGATCGAAGAGATAAAAGCCTGTGATCGACTTGGTATAGATGATATTGTTGTTCATCCTGGTTTTAGAGGGAACCTTGAACGCAAGGAATCACTTGAACGAGTTAAGGATGCACTTTCAACCATCATGGGAAAAACATTGAATACAAGGGTACGAATAAACCTTGAGTCAATGGCGGGAAGCGGAACAGTCATTGGTTCTACTCTGGAAGAACTTTCAGATATCCTTTATGGCTTGTCGGATAATGACAGAACAGGTATCTGCCTTGATACAGCCCACTTATATGCTTCCGGTTACGACCTTGGAAGTTCAGAAGCATATGATCGATTCAGGTCCAGACTGTTATCTCTGTTTGAGCCAGATTACGTAGCCTGCTGGCATCTTAATGATAGCAGCAGGGAACTTGGTAGTAATATCGATCGCCATGAAAATATTGGAGAAGGATATTTAGGGCTTCAAGTTTTTGGATCCATAATCAATGACCCTTTATGGGAAGATGTTCCATGTATCCTGGAGACACCAAAATCATCAAATGGTGACAGAAAAAACCTTTCTATTCTGAGGAAACTCAGAGGAGGATAGATTCTTTGATGATGCACTTTAATTTAGAATATTCGATCTTGTCTGTACCGGAGGGTTATTATGACCTGGCCAAGGCTGGTAATGGATATAAATGAAATAAGGAGCAATACTGAAAAGATAGTAGAAAAGTGCCAGAAAAACGGTATTCAGATATCTGGAGTTACCAAAGGGGTATGTGCCCATCCTGAGGTTGTGTCGGCCATGGTGGAAGGAGGATGCTCCTTTCTTGCTGACAGTCGATTAAAGAACCTGGTGGAGATAAAGGTCTTTGGCCATGGGCTTCCTCTTATGCTTATGAGGATACCTATGCTGAGTGAGATCCCGGATGTCGTTAAGTATGTCGACTATGTTTTTATTTCCACGCCTGAGACCCTGGATTGCCTGGAAAAAGAATGTTCTTATCAGCAGAAACACCAGAAAGTCATCATAATGATGGACCTTGGAGATCTCAGGGAAGGGATGCTGCAGAACAATATTTCTTCTTTTGCAAATAAACTTTCTTCTTGTGAAATGGTAAAAGGAGCTGGTCTGGCAGTAAACTTTGCCTGTTTTGGAGGCGTTCTTCCTGATGTGCTTAAATTGCAGGATCTCGTAAATTCGGCTGAAAGATTTGAGGATATCCTCGGATATTCTCTTGAAATTATTTCTGGCGGAGCAACTTCATCATTACAATTGCTTGAAAACGGACAGATCCCAGACAGGCTTAACAATCTGCGTATTGGAGAAGGTATACTTCTCGGCAGTGATATAAGTGGACAGAGATGGATCCCGGATCTTTCTCAACAGACCATGTATCTGGAGACTGAGGTTATTGAGGTAATGACCAAACCTTCGGTGCCATTTGGTGAAATCGGTGCAGATGCATTTGGGAATGTTCCGGTTTTTCGAGAGCGTGGCAAAAGAAAGCGAGCTATAGTGGCCATCGGGAAACAGGATCTCAATATTGAAGGAGTTACGCCCTTCGATAAAGGGATTGAAATTCTTGGGGCCTCGAGCGATCACATGATACTTGATATTGAGGACTGTGATAAGGATCTTTCGGTTGGTTCAAGGATGCGTTTTTCAGTTAATTATAGTGCAATGCTTTCTTTGACCACTTCAGCCTATGTTGAAATTATTACAAAATAGTTCAGATCAGATCTGCGATCTTATTATGTTTCAGGGAAGGTAATGATGGATAAATTACTCAGATGGCAGGACCTTATAGATATATTTATAGTATCGTTCATTATCTACAGGATACTGATGTTGCTTGTAGGTACAAGAGCTATGCAGCTTGTCAAAGGTTTTCTTCTGCTTGGTGCCATATCCGCCATTGCAAGGATCCTTGATCTTACTACCGTATCCTGGTTTCTTGCAAAGACCCTGACATTTCTGGTAATAGCGATCCCGATAGTTTTTCAGCCAGAACTTCGAAAGATGCTTGAAGAGCTCGGAAGGGGTGGGATCTGGAAAAGAAAAAAAGTGCAAAAGCGTGCTGAGATCCTTAGTACTGAAATAACAAGTGCTTTGAGTTACCTCAAGAGTCAGCAGATAGGTGCCCTTATCGTTTTTCAGCGGCGAACTGGTCTCCGGGATTACTGGAGAACAGCTGTAAAGCTTAATGCAGATCTGTCTGAAGAACTTCTTATCTCTATCTTCTGGCCTAACAATCCCCTGCATGATGGAGCAGTTATCGTTGAAAATGACACAATTATTGCTGCTTCGACATATCTTCCACTTACCGAGAACAGCGATCTTTCAAGATGGATCGGCACAAGACACAGGGCTGCTCTGGGAGTAACTGAGGTTTCAGATGCAATAGCTCTTATTGTTTCAGAAGAACGCGGTGAGATATCCCTTGCTATAAAAGGACATCTTTCCAGAAACCTCAAGGAACTCCAGTTGAGAAAACTTCTTCTGCATTATTTTACTGGTACTGAAGAAGGGAAAAAATCGCTTATGGGAAGAATCCATGATGAGATAAGTTCTTTGAGCGAAGAAAATACTGAAGAATAGGGGGAAAACAATTGCCTGACCGAAAACCTTTTTTGGACAAACTGCTTTCTTCAAGTATGTTTCTAAGAATAGTTGCCTTAATTATTGCTCTAATACTGTGGTTCTACATTTCAGGCGATAAGGGGACTGAAATGGTAAGAACAATAAGGTGTCCAGTGCAATATATCAACGCTCCTTATCAGACAAGTTTGAAAAATACAACATCAAGTGTTGACGTCCAGCTTTCAGGAGAAAGACAGATACTTAGCCGTCTTGATACAGAAAAGGTTAAATGTCAGGTTGATCTTGCAGGCTTAGACCCCGGGAAATACAGTATCCTCATAAGGGCTACGGTTCCCAGGAACGTTAGACTTATCGATGTTATACCCTCCCATGCAAGAATAGAGATCGCGCGGGTGCTGGAAAAGAAATTCAGGGTCAACCTGGATATTCTTGAGGGGCTTCCTTCAGGCCTTTTTGTCGATTCCGTGATGATATATCCACAAGAAGTAAAAATAACAGGCCGGGAAGATGATATCTCTGCGATAGAAAAAGTTTATGTTTCACCTACACTGGAACAATTGAAAACTGGAGGAGATATTAACCTGAAGGTTAATATCGATCCTGGTGTTGTTGATACAAATGAACTTGAGGTGTCTCCTTCGGAAGTTAAGGTTAATGCTGTTCTTGCCAGAGGCATACCTAAGAGGGAAATTCCGGTAAATGTTCGACTTACGGGGAAACCTCATCCTGATTTTCAAGTAGGTTCAGTATCTGTAGAACCTGTTTCGGTTAAAGTAGAAGGCAAAATGAATGAACTTGAAAAAATAGACAAAGTTGATACAGAGACATTTGATATCACTGGCGTGTCTGCAGACCAACATGTTATACTGCCTCTTGTTCCGTTGACAGGAGAATCTCTTAACTATCTTTCGGAAAGTTCAGTTTCAGTTAAAGTAGATATTAAGCCCTTTACATCAACAAGGGTTTTCCCTAAAGTACCTGTTGAGGTTCAGGGAAAGAGTGTATATCCTTCATGGTCTGTGAAGCCGAATGAAGTAAAAGTGACATTAGAGGCTGTTACTACCGATTTTAAGAACATGGATGATATCGAAAAACCTGTAAAGGCATATGTAAACGTTACAAATATAGTATCAAAAAAACTGACCGTTCCTGTAATTATTGAAGTTCAGCAGCAAAATGTAAAAGTTGTTAGCGTAGAACCTTCAAAAGTCCAGGTCAGTGCTCAGATTGAATAGATAGGTAGGTGGACGTCTTGAAAATCCCTGATGGAAGAAAGATCCGTTGCCTCTTCGGTACAGATGGGGTTCGTGATGTTGCAAACAGGGGAGTAATGACTCCGGAGATGGCAATGAGGCTGGGAAGGGCCTTTGTACTATTTCTTACTGAAAAAGGTGTCCCCAGGCCCAGTCTTGTCATAGGAAGGGATACAAGACGCTCTGGTCAAATGATCGAGTCTGCTGTAATAGCGGGTCTTACATCTGCAGGTGCTTACGTAAAAGTTATAGGTGTTTCTCCAACTCCTGAAGTAAGTTACGCAGTCAAGGCTTCAGGTCTGCACGGTGGAGTTGTAATAAGTGCTTCGCATAATCCAGCGGAATATAACGGAATAAAGTTCCTTGATTCAAAGGGTTGCAAACTTTCTGATGATGACGAGATAGCAATTGAGGAATATCTTGAGGATAACTTTCTTGACGACTGGCGACCCACAGGTGCCTCGATCGGTACTTATGAATGTGATGTTGATATCCGTGATTCCTACCTGAAAAGATTGTGGGGTCTGTTTTCAGATTCCCGGGCTAACAAGATTTTCTGTGTTGTTGACTGTGCAAACGGGGCAGCTTCCGAAGTAATACCGGAACTGGTGGAAAGATATGATCTTAACTGGGAAATTATCGGTAATGAGCCAGATGGTATAAACATAAATGACCGATATGGTGTAATGGATCTTGCCAATCTCAGGAAAAGGGTCCTGGAAAGTAAAGCTGAACTTGGTATTGCCTTTGATGGTGATGCTGATAGAGTCCTGCTCATGGATTCCAGTGGAAGGGTTATAGACGGAGATATTATGATGTGGATACTGTCATTGTGGCTTGATTCTGAAAGAGCTATTGGTTCAGGTCTTACAGCTACTGTTATGAGTAATATGGCACTTGAGGATCATTTGTCGAATAAAGGTATAGCTGTTCACAGATGTCCGGTTGGAGACAGGTATGTGTTTAAGACCATGCGTGAAAAGGGATCCAAGATCGGCGGAGAGCAGTCTGGTCATCTGATTATAGATGGGTTTTCGACTACCGGGGATGGTCCATGCACAGGGATCCTGTTTCTGAAGGCCTGTTGCGAAGTGGGGCTGGATATTCAGACCCTCGCAGACAGATTTCAAAGATATCCGCAGTTATTGACAAATATCTGTGTATCGGACCATAGGCGTATAATCAATGATCCTGAATTTAAGTCCATGCTTGATCAGGCTAATGAGAAACTCCAGGGGCTGGGTAGAATATTTGTAAGGCCCTCCGGGACAGAGCCACTTCTCAGGGTCCTTGTTGAAGCAAGGGATGAAGTATTGCTTGAGCAGGTCTCTGGTCAACTGGTACAGGATATCAGACAGCACTATTCTTTGAATTGACAGGAGGTTTTTAAGATGGATCTTCGCAGCACTGTTACCAAATGCATGTTTCCCGTTGGTGGGCTTGGAACACGTTTTCTGCCAGCAACAAAAGAACTTCCGAAAGAGATGCTTCCGCTTATGGACAGGCCTGTCATAGCATATGGAGTCGACGAAGCTGTTTTTTCGGGATGTAGTTCTGTTATTTTTATTACTGGAAGGAATAAAACTTCCATTGAGGATTATTTTGACAGTTCATCAGAACTTGAGAACATTTTACTTGAGAAGGGCAAAAGTGATCTGTATGAAATAATATCTTCAATTCCGGAAAAAGCCCAGTTTATGTCAATAAGACAACCCAAGCCTCTTGGACTTGGACATGCAGTGCTATGTGGAGAAAGTATATGCAGTGATTCTTTCTTTGGAGTTATTCTCCCGGATGATGTAATGGATTCTACCGAGCCTGTTCTTTCTCAGCTTATAAAGGTTCATGAAAAATATGGCGGAAGTATCATTGCACTTGAGGAAGTCGATTCGGCAGATGTATCCAGGTATGGTATTGTTGCAACCGAAGAAGAAGTTGAACCAGGTGTTTTCAGAATTACTGATCTTGTTGAAAAGCCTGCACTCGAGGATTCTCCAAGCAGATTGGCCATTATGGGAAGATATGTTCTTTCTCCCACCATTTTTGAAATGCTCAAGAGATCCGAAAGGGGATCAGGGGGAGAATATCAGTTGACAGATGCAATAAGGCTTCTTCTCAATGAAGAGCCTGTGTGGGGCTATCGATACAAGGGGCGAAGGCTGGATTGCGGAACCCTCAAAGGCTGGCTTGATGCTACAGTCCGGATGGCTATGTCGAGGGAAGAACTCAGGGAGGTGGTTCAGAAGGCCTATAATGAATCTCTGTAATTATGCGGTTATGAAAAGCGCCTGGGCTGGTAAAGATACCAGTTGACGAGGACGGGGTTTATCGAACTATCGGCGGGTGCCCCGGGGCTTTGGAAAGATGCCCTCAATCTAACTGACAAATCTTCGAGTGATCGAATGGACAAAACAGTTGGATCTTTCTCTCGTGTTTTTAGTGAGAGGCGGTGCGATTCTACTTTCTATGTGTGGAATAGTAGGATATACAGGTGTAAAGTGCGTTAGAGATGTTTTAATGGATGGATTGAGAAGGCTGGAATACAGAGGTTATGATTCAGCTGGGCTGGCGATCCATGACGGTTTAACCATTCATGTTGAAAAAGAAGTAGGTAAAGTTGCTGATCTTGAAAAGATCCTTGAAAATTGTTCGATCAATGGAGTTCAGGGTATAGGCCATACCCGTTGGGCTACCCATGGTGGTGTTTCATTTACCAATGCTCATCCTCATTGTGATTCGGCCCGACAGATCACTCTTGTTCACAACGGTATTATTGAAAACTATATGGAAATCAAAAATGAACTGGAGGATCAGGGTGTAGTATTTACAACTCAGACTGATACTGAGGTTATAGCCCAGTTATTGTCCACAATATATGATGGAGATATGGTTTCAGCACTTACAGAACTGGGTGAAAGACTTTCCGGTTCATACGCGCTTGCTATAATGCTCAAGGATGTTTCAGACAGGATATACTGCGTAAGGCAGGGATCCCCTCTTGTTCTTGGAGTAGGTGACAATGAATCATTCTGTGCCTCAGATGTTCCAGCCCTGCTTCCATATACCCGGGATTTCATATATCTTGATGACGGGGATATTGCAGAGCTTAGCAAGTCAGGTATCAAATTGTGGGATGGTTCTGGAAAACAGCTTGAAAGAACTTCCTTCAATGTCGATTGGGATTCCACTATGGCAGAGAAGTCTGGTTATCCTCACTTCATGCTTAAAGAGATAAACGAACAGGGCAGAGTCCTGAGAGACTCTCTTAACGGCAGGGTGGACAATGGTAATGTTGATCTGTCAAAAGAACTTGATTGGGATCCTGATCTCGTTAAACAATGGCAGAAAGTTCATATCATTGCATGTGGAACTTCCTATTATGCAGCATTGGTTGCTGAACGACTCTTCGAGCAGGTTACTGATCTTGATGTCAGAATAGATTTTGCTTCTGAGTATCGTTACAGAAATATAAAAGCCGATCATAAAACCCTGGCGGTCTTTGTTTCCCAGTCAGGAGAAACTGCTGATACGCTCGCCGCTGAACGCAAGGCGAGATCCATGGGCGCTCACTGTCTTGGTATAACTAACATGCCTAATTCAACCCTCGGAAGGGAAGTGGACAGTCTTCTCCAGATCAAAGCTGGTCCCGAAATCGGGGTTGCCGCCACAAAGACCTTTATTGGACAGCTTATTGTTCTCTACCTCCTTGCGATTCAGCTTGGACGCTGGAGGACTACTATTGTCCCCGAGGTGGAAAAGCGCTTACTGGATGAATTTCAGCAGCTACCATACAAAATTGAATGGATACTTGAAAAAGGAGAATCTATAAGGGAAATAGCTGATAAATATGCACATCTCAGTGATTTCCTGTTTCTTGGCAGAGGGGCATCTTTCCCCGTTGCCCTTGAAGGAGCATTGAAACTTAAAGAAATATCATATATTCATGCTGAAGCATATGCTGCGGGCGAAATGAAACATGGTCCCATTGCTCTCCTTGATCCGGATGTTCCTGTGGTGGTTGTCATACCATCAGATCATTTGTATGGGAAAGTTCTTTCGAATATCCAGGAAGCCAGGGCCAGAAATGCTCCAATAATCGCTGTAGCAACATATGGTGATCAAAAGATCAACGGTAACGCTGAAAATATAATGTATGTTCCTCCAACTGAAGTAGAACTTACACCATTTCTAAGTGTTATAGCACTCCAGCTCTTTGCTTATTACGTTGCCAGATATCGCGGTTGCGATATAGATCAGCCAAGAAACCTGGCAAAAAGCGTAACAGTAGAATAAAAATCTTTCAGGGCCCTCCTTAAGGAGGGCCCTGGGTCAATCAAGAGGGATCCGGTCAACTGGAAGGTAGATCCTGAAATGGGTTATATCCTTCATGGCTGCATCATTTCTCATTATCCCCGCAGGAAGGTCCTGCCATTTGCCTCCTTTTATTCGTGCAAGGATAAGCGGTCTGCGTCCATAGGTACTCCACAGGTCCCAGAGTTTTTCACCCTTTTGCGTTCCGGGGGTAAGTATTCCGGAGAAAAGGGGAGGCTGTCCCTTTAGTGAACCAAAACCCCTGGGTGGAGCCAGGATCATCCATTGAGTCAGCTGCCATGCTGATTTCATTTCATGTGAATGTGCATGGAAAAGTGGAATTATCTGAAATCCACCTATTGTTCCGTATGGAGAAGTGCTTATATCAATTACACCCGGGTGGTTTGCCCTTAATCTTCCATTTCTCTGAAATGAAGTACCCCCAAATCTTCCTACTCCGTAAACGGGTCTGATAACTCTTGCTATAAGTTCTGCTCCAGTATCATTCCAGTATACAACCCTACCACCGGGCCGGTTTTCGATGTCAATGAGATATCCCCTGGTACTTGTGTTATACCGGATCATCATGCTTGTTGATACACATTCGAGGGATTCATGGTTCAAAGGATCCTGAGTTCCCGAGATCATATTCTTAATCGTGATACGCGACCCAACTGGTGGGGCAAAGGAGCCAAAAAGACCGAACCCGGGTTGAGTTTCTATAACAAACGAACTGCCCTCTCCAGCAGCAGGAGCAAAAGTTCCTGAGGGAAGAATACTAATAGTTCTCCCGCGTCCGTTTTCTTTGGATACAAGTAAATGAATTGCATTTACAGCAGATGCACAGACTGTGCTTTCTGTACCCCAGACACTGGCAGTATATGCTGGCCAACGAGATCCGGAAGGAACCTTTAGTACTTTTCCAAGATCAAAAGATCTTTCTCCGTCCACATAAGCTATTACATTTTCACCCGTTTTGCAGGGAATTTCGATCACAACCTCATTAGCTTCTGCGGCCAATATTGCAGATGTACAAAGAAAAATGCAAGACAGAAGTAAAACTGTTAAATATCTTTTCATTGGTCATCACCTCTGTTAAATGTATTTATCAGAAATCAGGGAAAAACCAGATAGACCAGATGTTTCCAAGTGAGTGATAAAGGATACCCGGAAAAATACTGCCCGTCCGTTCTTTAAGGAATCCCATTACAAGACCAGGAAAAAAAGTTGCAAGTCTCAGCCAGTGAGTAGCGGCGAAAAGATGAGATAGACTGAATATCAAAGATACCAAAAGAATTGTTAAGATAGCTGAAAGATTCCTGCGTATTATGGTTTGGAGCCATCCCCTGAAAAAAGTCTCCTCAACAATGGCTGCAAGAATGCCTACAGCAGAATAATTCAGAACAGAGGACAGAGCAAGAGTTCGTGGAAGATCCTGCCCGGGCCATTTCACTGCCACAAAAGTCAAAGGGATCAAAGTGAAGACTGTACAAAAAAAGACCAGCAGTAAGCCTTTGCCGTCAATCTCCCAGTGCAGCCCGTATATTTCTTTTGGTTCCTTTCTCATCGTACACCATAGATAAGGTCCGTAAAGCATTATTGCTGCTATTAAAAAATATTTAAACAAAGAGGTCCTCCTGTGGATATGGTTTTATTTGGTGTTTCTGGCCACAAAAAAATAAAGAATAACTATTAACATGGGTATGAGCGGAGCCAGAGCAGCTACAAAGCTGAATTCGGTACCTATGAAAATACTGGATATTAAAAAGAAGACCAGTAACATTAAAATTACGGAATACTGGAAAAAGTTATCTTTCCTGCTTGAAGCCGAAAGCGAAAGAAATAGAATAAATAAACTCAGTACGAGAAGGCAGAAAAGAAAAATGAAATGAAAATTCTCTATGTGCAGGATTTGAATAATTGATATAATCGCCGTCACACTCCTCAATTATCAGATATTTTTGTTGTTTCTGATAAATGTTTATAATATTACTTGTTAATATGCATCTTGACACCCTTATTAACAATGATACTATATTTACCTGCGATGATAATGGGGTGTAGCCAAGTTGGCAAGGCAACGGACTTTGGCTCCGTGATCGCTGGTTCGAATCCAGCCACCCCAGCCATAAGATTTTCTGGGGGTTCTGTTGAGCCCCCATTTTCATGTATTTTGTAGTATGCTTGTTTTTCGTAGAGTAAATACTTGCGGGGGAAGGAAAGATCCCGAGGGGTGAGAAAAATGTCCTATGCTTCGGAAACTATTGCACTGGTTTTAGGTGCAGGCAAAGGTACGAGAATGCTGAGTAAAGAACCAAAGGTTTTGCAGACGCTTATAGATGTGCCGCTTCTCTATTATCCTCTTGCAGAACTCAAAAAGGTCGAACCGGCATCAACTGTTGTTGTCACGGGTCATCAGTCCGAATCCGTTAAAGAATATCTTTCAAAGGACTTTCCTGACATCAGGACAGTTTTTCAGAAAGATCAGCTTGGAACTGGTCATGCAGTTTCTGTTTCATCAGATTCCTGGAAAGCCTACAAAAATGTTCTTGTTATGCCAGGTGATATACCGCTTCTCAAGTCCGAAACATTAAATGCTCTTCTTGAAAAACATAATTCAGAAAAGAACCTATGTACATTTCTTACGTTCAATGCAGAAGATCCTACTGGTTATGGCAGAATAGTAAGAGGTGGACAATTCCTGAAAATCGTTGAAGAGGCCGATGCCACACGTTCAGAAAAGTTTATAACCGAAGTTAACAGTGGTATCTATATCTTTAGCACTGAAATTCTTAATGAACAGCTTAAGCGTCTTGATACTGCAAATGCACAGGGTGAGCTTTACCTTACAGATGTCGTTTCACTTATTCATAAAGAACATGGAAGGGTATCAACCCTGCTTTGTGATGACAGTGAACAGCTTCAGGGTGTCAATAATTCTGTCCAGCTTTCAGAGGTTTCCGTGATCATGCGCTCGAGGATCAATAATGGCTGGATGGAGAGAGGCGTAAAAATGGCTGATCCTGCTTCTGTTCTTATCAGTCCGGAATCCATTCTGGGTTCTGATATTTATGTCGAGCCCTTCGTTCAGCTATTTGGAAGAACCCGGATCGAAAATGGAGTTCATATTAGCAGTTTTTCGCAGGTCAGGGACTCTGCTGTAGGTTCTGAAACCAGATTGCTTAACCATGTTATTATTCATGACAGCCGTATAGATTCAGATGTTACGGTCGGGCCATTCTGTTTTATAAGGAACGGATCGATCGTAGAAGATCATGCTTTCATTGGAAAATTTGTTGAAGTTAAAAAAAGCCATATAGGAGAATACAGTAAAGTTCCTCATCTTTCTTATATTGGTGATGCCCGGATCGGCAGAAATACAAACATTGGTGCGGGAACCATAACATGTAACTATGATGGCAGTAAAAAGAATAAAACTACTGTTGGAAATAACTGTTTTGTAGGAAGTGATACAATGCTAATTGCACCTGTTAAACTTGAAGACGATTCTTTTACTGGTGCCGGGTCTGTAGTCAGTTCTGATGTCCCCGAGGGTGCCCTGGCTGTTGCCAGGGCCAAACAGAAAAATATTCCTGGGTGGGCAAAAAGGGTGAAGAAAAAAGCAAAAGAGCAAGAAGGGGGCTAACTGTATTATGAGTTCTGATTCCAGGGCTTTAAAGATATTTTCCGGTACCGCGCATCCGGAGTTTACCAGGCATATCTGTTCTGAGCTTGGTGTGCCACAATCAGTAGCGAGGCACTTTGAATTTTCAGACGGCGAAATAGGTCTGTCAATTGAGGAGAGTGTTAGAGGTGCGGATGTATTTCTCGTTCAGCCTACATGTTCTCCGGTAAATCACAATATTATGGAGCTATTGATCATGCTTGATGCTTTAAAAAGGGCCTCTGCATACAGGATAAACCTTGTAACACCTTATTTTGGTTATGCCAGACAGGACAGAAAGACAAAAGCCAGAGATCCTATTTCCGGAAAACTTGTATCCAATCTCTTTGAAAAAACTGGTGCTCACAGGGTAATATCTGCAGACCTGCATGCAGGGCAGATCCAGGGTTTTTTCGATATTCCTGTGGATCATCTTACAGGAATACCTCTACTTGCCTCATATTTTAAAGATGTTTTTCATGAAGAGATCGAAAATGATAATCTTGTTGTTGTTGCTCCAGATGTCGGAGGCGTAGTAAGGGCAAGACGGTTTGCGGTCCTGCTGAGTTCAGATCTTGCAATAGTTGATAAAAGAAGGTCACATGAAGTAGCTAATTATTGTGAAGTAATGGACATTATAGGTGAGATCGAAGGCAAAACAGTAGTACTTGTAGATGACATAATAGATACGGCAGGGACAATAGTTAATGCTGCAAGTGCCCTTAAAGAAAGAGGAGCTGTACGTGTATGTGCATGTGCTACACATGGAGTCCTTTCTGGACCTGCGATAGAACGTTTATCAAGCCATTCCATTGATTCGGTAGTTCTAACAGACACAATTCCATTGCCTGAATCCAAAAAATTGGATAAAATCGTTCAGTTATCAATAGCTCCACTTTTTGCTGAATCCATAAGAAGGGTTCACACAGATAGATCTGTAAGCAGTTTGTTCAAAAGATGATCCATGTATATAAACGAGTTTTATAGAGGAGGCAGTTAAGCAAATGAGTGATATCGTTAATGTAAATCTTGAAAGCAGGGAAACAACGGGTAAGCAGCAGGCAAAGAAGCTCAGGAACGAAGGGTTTATCCCTGCGGTTTTTTATGGCCCTGACTATAATGAAGGTGTCAAGATCAAGATAAAGACCGAGGACGTTGCGCCATTTATCAATTCGGGACACTGGGAAACTGTTAGATTCCAGGCATCTCTTCCCGGAGGGGATTCTTCACTTTGCCTTATGCGTAATATCCAGAAGGATTTCCTTTCTGATGAAATACTTCATATTGATTTCCTCCAGCTTGTCAAGGGACATAAGATAGCAGTCAACGTTCCGGTTGCACCTCTCAACAAGGAAAACTGTCAGGGTGTAAAAGCTGGCGGTGTTTTCGAGCAGATAATCCATGAAGTAGAAATGCTTGTTCTTCCTATGGAGATACCTGAATCCATAGAGTATGATGTCCAGAACCTTGAGATCGGAGATTATGTCTATCTTTCCGACCTTCCATTGCCTGAAAGTGCAGAACTTGTAAATGAGCCTGAAGAAGTCCTCTTTTCCGTCAGCCATGTGAAGGTTGTCGCTGAACCTTCAGAAGAAGAGGAAATGGAAGAAGTCGAGGAAGAAGTTGAAGTAATAGGCAAGGGTAAATCCGAAGAGGAGGAAGAGGAGTAAAAACACTTGCGATTAATAGTTGGGCTTGGTAATCCCGGGTCGAGGTACTCATTGACCAGGCACAACATTGGTTGGATGGTCGTCGATGCCTTTGCCAGGGGAAACGATTTTCCCAAACCGGCAAAGCGTTTTAAATCCGCTTTTTATGGTCCTGTTAATATTGATGGTTCTGATATCTGTCTGATACGGCCGCTTACTTATATGAACAGAAGTGGGTTTGCGGTCAGGGCAGTAATGGAGGAATACGAGATCTCCACTGAAAATGTTCTTGCGGTCTATGATGATGTTGCCCTTGATCTTGGACGGATCCGGTTGCGGGCAAAGGGTAGCGCAGGAGGACATAATGGTATGCGTTCCATTATTTCTATGCTTGATACGGACCAGATCCCCCGTCTCAGGTTAGGAGTAAGGACATCCCCGGAGATCAATGATCTTGTAGAGTATGTACTTGAACCGTTCAATAAAAGATCATTACCAATTCTTGAACAGGTGATCGATGAAGCTGTCAAGTCCTTAAGATACTGGTTGCAGGTTGATATACAACGTGCAATGTCTTGTATAAATTCCATAGATCTTTCTGAATAACCAACAATATTATTTATTGATGGCAGGTTTACCTGCCATCTTGGTTTTTCAGCGGGTGGTATATTTTTGAATAATCTGGGAAATATTGTAAATAATGGAATTTCAGGTAATATGAACAGGATCCCGTGGGATAACAAACATGGAATAATGCTTCCTGCCGGACTTTCCGCACTTCCGTGGTTATGTGAACCTCCGAAATACCCCACAATGATTATTGTACCGACAGTAAAGGATATTCAGTCTTTTTCATCAGCATGGAAACTTTTCTGGGGGCAGGATCCTGTTCTACTGACACCAGTTCCTCTCGATGCTGATTCGGTGAAGGACAGGTCAGTTTATCTTGCGAGAGGTCAGGCCCTTAAAAACTGGGATGATGATCACCCTGTACTGGTTACAACACCAGGCGGGGTTATGGGCCCATTGCGTCTTTCCCGAACGTCCATGACATTAAAAAAGGGACAGAAGGTAAATCGGGTTCGACTTATAAAGTGGTTACTTGATAGTGGCTACAGCCAGTCTGATGTAGTCTGGTCGCCCGGCCAGTTTGCTTCCCGGGGTTTTATTCTTGATATATATGATCCAGCGCATGTCTATCCACTTAGACTTGAACTTTTCGATGAGGATATAGAGCAGATTCGTTCGTTTAGGTCTGAATCTCAGAAAAGCGTAGCCATGCTTGATGAAATTGATATCAATGCGATCTCGGATTCGGAAAATGTTGATATTTCAAGATTTTTAAGGGATGACACGAGAATGATCTTTTTTGAAGCTGAAAAGCTTCAAAACCATGGTCAGAACTATAAGTGGTTATGGGAGACCCTCAGAGAACCAGGAACTGTGGACAGTATTTCCGAGTGGACTGATATTTATCTCAAGTTGTCTCGTTTCAAAAATGTAAGGATAGATCCAGGATATTCGAGCAGAAAGTTAACATTAAATATTGAAAGCCCTCCCGTATTCAAGGGAAATATGAGTGTCTTTACCCAGACTTGTACAAACTGGATTGACAAAGGCTATACTGTTCATGTTTTTTCCTCTAATGAAGCTTTTATCAGATCCGGAGAAAAAACGGGATGTAAGGTACATGGAGAATATCTGTCCGGTGGGGTTTTTGATAAAGATCTTAAAACTATAATACTCTCTGATCTTGAACTTTTGGGAGCAACTGTATCAGGGACCTCAGACAATGTTTTAAAGGCACCAGGAGAATGGACTGATATGTTATCACCTGGAGATCATGTTATCCATGATCAGAATGGTGTTGCTTTGTTCAAAGGGCTTGAGCAGGTTGATTTTAACGGAAGTGTTTCCGAAATGCTTGTTCTTGAATTTGCGGATAGCAAACGGCTTATGATACCTGTGGTCCAATTCTATCACCTGACCCCTGTTAATCCTCTTCCCGGTGAGGATATCTCTCTTGATATTCTTGGAGGAAAACGATGGAAAAGATCTGTAGAAAAAGAAAGAGAGAAGGCCCGCCAGGAGGCCTTACACCTTACGAAGCTTTATGCAAGGAGAGAAGTCCTTGATGGATATGGTTTTTCAGCAGATAATGATCTAACAGAGGAATTTGAGAATTCATTTCCTTTTGTGGAAACTGCTGATCAGCTTCGAGCCATAGAATCGGTCAAAAAGGATATGGAATTGCCAGTCCCCATGGACAGGCTTATTGTTGGTGATGTCGGGTATGGGAAGACTGAAGTGGCTATGAGGGCTGCTTTCAAAGCTGTACAGGATGGAAAACAGGTAGCATTTCTGGTCCCAACTACTATCCTTGCACAGCAGCATCTCCAGACTTTTGAAGTACGTTTTGCTGGATTTCCTGTAAATATTGCTGCTATTTCCCGCTTTCTTTCTTCAGGAAAGCAGAAAACAATTCTCCAGGAATTGAGCGAGGGAAAGATCGACATAATAATTGGAACTCAGCGTTTGCTTCAAAAAGATATAAAATTCAGGGACCTTGGTTTGCTGATCATTGATGAAGAACACAGGTTTGGTGTCAGCAACAAGGAAAAGCTTAAGGATATGAACGAGCTTGTAGATGTTCTTACATTATCTGCTACCCCTATCCCACGTACGTTATCCATGTCCCTGAGGGCTTTGAAAGACTTTTCCTCCATCAAAACCCCGCCGGAGAACCGAATGCCGGTTGTTACATTTGTCGGCCCCTGGAATAAGCCCCTTGTCCATCAATCGATCGGTAGAGAGATCGATAGGGGAGGGCAGGTCTTCTACGTACATAATCGGATCAAAACTATCAAAAACGTCGCTTCAGTAGTTAGCAGCATGTTCCCGGATTCCAGTGTTGCCATTGCTCATGGTCAAATGAGAGAGAAGGAACTTGAGCAGACAATGTTGGATTTTTATGACGGCAGGACTGATATACTGGTGTGTACTACTATCATTGAAAGTGGACTGGATATCGGGAAAGCGAATACACTGATTGTTGATGATTCCCATGAAATGGGAATGGCTCAGCTTTATCAGCTCAGGGGAAGGATCGGAAGAAGATCAGAGACTGCATATGCTTTTTTTCTTTACCCCGAGGATCAGACGATGAGCAGGATAACCACAGAGAGACTTGAGGCCATTGCATCAGTTTCTGATCCAGGAGGCGGTTATGACCTTGCGCTTAATGATCTTTCTGTAAGAGGTTCAGGAGATGTTCTCGGTACAAGACAGCACGGAAGGCTTTCGCGCATTACTTCCGGCCACTATTACAAGTTCCTTGATGAGGAAGTCCGAAAACTTAAAGGTGAATATTTTAATGAACCCGAGATCGAAGTGGGTATAAACACAACGATTCCCAGCAATTACATTCCTCAGGAAACTGTTAGAATAACAATTTACAGGAGGCTTATGAGATCTGGATCAATTGAAGAGATTGATTCAATAGCTGAAGAGATAAGAGACAGGTTTGGACGTGTTCCACTCAGCATAAGATGCTTGCTTGAGGTCTGCAGACTCAGGATCTTAGCCAGGGATACATTTATTTCTTTTGTGAAGGTCAGCTCTGGCCAGATAACAGTTTCTGGTTCTGAAGAAGAGATAAAAACGAGCTTTACGGGACACAGACACTGGTTGATAAAAAAGGACAGAGCTGTAGGCCCCGGATCGATAGACGGACTCCAATCTCTTCAAAGTGTTATAGTTGAACATAAAAAGGCGGGGAAGGTCCAGTAAGATAATATTTGCGGAGGTGTTTTTCTTTGACTCATCAAATACACGAAAAAGGTTATTCAATGATCCGGCTTGTGGATCTTATGAGACAATTACGGCAGCCCGGAGGTTGCCCCTGGGACAGGGAGCAGTCATTCGAGAGTCTGCGTAAATATATATTGGAAGAAGCCTATGAACTTGTCGATGCTATTTCGCAAGGGGATATAAAAGATATAATTGAAGAAGCAGGAGATCTGATCCTTCAGCCTGTCTTTATTTCTGCAATTGCTGATGAGCAGGGGTTCTTTGATATAGATGATGTTATAGACACGATAAATGCCAAGCTTGTTCGGAGACATCCCCATGTTTTCGGAGATAAGATAGCTTCAACAAGTGCGACCGTCCTTAAAAACTGGGAAAAAATAAAGCTTCAGGAAAAAGAAAGGTCAAAGGCCGAAGATCAGTCTGTTCTTGCCGGAGTTCCCAAAAATCTTCCAGCATTGACAAAGGCTTTCCGGATTCAGGAAAAAGCAGCCAATGTCGGGTTTGACTGGAATAAAACCGACTATTCCTCTGTTTTTTCCAAGGTCAGGGAAGAAGTAAGGGAACTTGAAGAAGAGGTAAGCGAAGGTTCTGTTTCCGGGAAGGAAGAAGAGATCGGGGATCTGTTCTTTGCAGTAGTCAATCTTGCCAGGCACCTTGATATTGATCCGGAGGTTGCTCTTCATAATGCCAGTACGAAATTTTCCAGTAGATTCAGGAAAATAGAGACGAATGTGGCAAACCAGAACAGAACCTGGGATTCATGTTCACTTGACGAACTTGATAAGATGTGGGAAAACACAAAGATATCTGAATAAAAACAGAATTAAACCAGAAGTAATGATCGCGGATTGGAGGGTAATTACAGAATGGAGAAAAATAGTCAGAGTAATAGAAAGAACAGTTCCGCAGGTAAAAAGGTAGGTATAACAGAAACTGCTTTACGTGATGCTCATCAGTCTCTGATCGCAACACGTCTAAGGATTGAGGACATGTTGCCTATAGTTGAAAAAATGGATGATGTAGGCTATCACTCCCTTGAGGTATGGGGTGGAGCAACATTTGATTCCTGCATGAGGTTCCTCGATGAGGACCCATGGGAGAGGCTTCGTGTTCTCAGGAAAAGTTTCAGGAAATCCAGGCTTCAGATGTTGCTCAGGGGGCAGAACATTGTTGGTTACAGACATTATGCGGATGACACAGTCAGAGAATTTGTAAAGAGAGCAATAGGTAACGGTCTTGACATAATAAGGATATTTGACGCTCTGAATGATCTCAGGAATATGGAAGTTGCCGCCGAACAGGTAAAAAAAGAAGGTGCTCACCTTCAGCTTTCAATTTCATATACCCTTTCTCCTGTCCACACCCTTGAAAAGTATGCTGAACTTGCTGTCAGTATGAGGCAGATGGGAGCTGATTCTATCTGTATAAAGGATATGGCAGGATTGCTGAGTCCTGTTATGTCAAAGCAGCTGGTTAAAAGGATCAAAGAAAATACAGGACTTCCTGTGCAGCTGCACAGTCATTACACAAGCGGTATGGCTTCTATGGCTTATCTGGCGGGCATAGAGGCCGGCGCGGATGTCGTTGATTGTGCAATTTCACCGCTTTCAATGAGAACCAGCCAGCCAGCTACCGAGGCTATGGTCGCCGGGTTATCGGGTGGTCCTTACGATACAGGTATTGATCTGGAATCGCTTGTTCCTATTGCCAGACATTTCAAGCAGGAGGGAAAGAAATACAATGACTGGCTGGTGGATCTTCCCGGGATAGATATAAATGTTCTGATCTACCAGGTTCCGGGCGGTATGTACTCTAACCTTGCAGGTCAGCTGAAAGAACAGAATTCCCTTGATAAGCTTCCAGCAGTCCTGGAAGAACTACCCAGAGTCAGGGAGGAGATGGGTTATCCGCCTCTTGTGACACCGACGAGTCAGATCGTTGGTACACAAGCCACACTGAATGTTCTGACTGGTCAGCGATGGAAAGTTATCCCGAATGAAGTTAGAAAATATTTCCTCGGGTATTATGGTCGCCCCCCAGCAGATATGGATAAGGAAATCCGCAAAAAGGCAATAGGAAATGAAGAACCAATTGAATGCAGACCAGGAGAAATGATATCTCCGGAAATGGAAAAGGCAGAAAAAGAGATCGCGGACTGGGTCCTTCAGCCTGAGGATATCCTCAGTTATATTCTGTTCCCGGCAGTAGCAAAGGATTTTCTGGTAAATAAATATGCCAGAACCGTAAAGAGAGATGTCGGGTTTCAGGAATTTGTAGAAGAGGCTGCATATCCAGTTTAGATTCAGATAAATTATTTCAGGAGGAAAATAATTATGACAATTGAAGAAAAAATATCACAAGTCATGGATTCCCATGTACGGCCAGCTTTAAATAGCCATGGCGGTGATGGTGAATTTGTTTCTTTTGACGAAGAAAATGGAGAGGTTTCAGTGAGGCTTACTGGTTCATGCGGGACTTGCCCATTTGCTCAGATGACTTTAAGATCCCTTGTGCTCAAGACACTCCAGGAACATGTTCCTGAAGTTAAGAGCGTGACGGGAGTATAGTGCAGTTGTCTTCTGTAGACAAAAGTCAGGATCCATCGTTAAACAGCGAAAATGGTTTTTACAGGGAAACTATAGAGATCACTGATAATGATACTATGTCACGTCTTGCCGGACCTGGTGATGAAAATATCAGTATAGTTGAACAGCGGTTCCCAGTCAGGATATTTGTAAGAGGCGGGCAGATGACTGTTCAGGGTCCAGACAAAAAAGTGGTGGATATGGTTATAGGTTTTCTGCGTCAACTGAAGAAGGTCGCAGGTAGCGGACATCTTATAAAACCCGCAGATGTCCGCTATGCTCTTGATATGATCGTAGAAGAGGGTAAACTTGATCTTGCACCTTTATACAATGATATTATTGCCACAACGGCACGGGGAAAACCTGTTCGTCCAAGAACCTCGGGGCAAAAGGAATACATCGATGCACTGCGAAATAATGAAGTGGTTTTTTCTATAGGCCCAGCAGGGACAGGGAAGACTTATCTTGCTGTCTGCCATGCTGTTTCTCTACTTAAGGCATCTCGAATAAGCAGGATACTTCTTGTTAGACCTGCAGTAGAAGCCGGTGAAAGCCTTGGTTTTCTCCCGGGAGATCTTAGAGAGAAGGTTGAGCCTTATGTAAGACCTCTCTATGATGCTTTTTATGATCTGTTTTCTCCTGAAAGGTTCATGAGGTATATCGATAAAAATATTGTTGAAATAGCACCATTAGCTTATATGCGTGGAAGAACCCTTAATGACAGTTATATAATTCTTGATGAGGCTCAGAATACAACTCCGGAGCAGATGAAAATGTTTCTTACCAGACTGGGATTTGGTTCAAGAGCTGTAGTTACAGGTGATATTACTCAGATCGATCTGCCTCCAGGCAAACAGTCAGGTCTCATAAAGGTAATGGATATCCTCCAGGGTATAGAAGGTGTGAAATTCCTTACCCTTACAAATCAGGATGTAGTTAGACATCGTATCGTACAGGATGTTGTAAAGGCCTATGAAAAATATGAAGAACGTGAAAACGGTTAACATCAGGTTCATTAAAGAACTTGGCAAAAATAGCTTCAATAAGATATTCCCTTTTCATGAAAGGCATCTGGTTCTTGCCCTTCTGGTATTGCTTTGTTTTGCTTCCGGTCTAATCACTCTGATGTGGTTAACACAGGAAAGAATTAATGGCTTTGTGGTCAATTCCACAGCAAAGAGAACGTACAGGGCAGTCATACCCTCGAGTTTTACAGATGAGGAAGCTACCTCGAATTTCAGAGATCTCGCAACGCAGGGAATTGAAGGCGTAGTTGTTTACAAGCCCATCGAAAAAAACAAAGTAAGAAAAGATATTGAATTTTTAACTCCCGAAAACTATCAAAAGCTTTCTTTTCCCGAAAGATTTTCCAGCCTTCTTGGTTCTCTCCCGGATGACGATCTGATAGAAGTTTTCAATGCTTCAAAAAAAGTGATAAGCAATATTCTTGAAATGGAGACAGATGAAATAAAAGAACCGCAACAACTCTCCAGCCTTGCATGGGCTCAACTGGAAGAGCTTGATATTCCAAGATCCAGACAGAATATAATTTTCCAGCTTATATCAGATATTCTGGTTCCGGAAAGCAGCATGGACAATGAGATGACCGAAGAACTCAAGTCCATGGTCCGAAACAGGGTTGAACCAGTTGTCAGGATCCTGTCCCCTGGTGATGTTATAGTCAAAAAAGGTGATAAGGTAACCCCTGAAATAGCATCAGCCTTGAAAGACCAGGGGTATCCAGAGAGAAGTTTCCCTTTAAAGCAGCTGTTTCTTATTCTTGCAGCAGTCATATTATGGATCTCATGGTTCTCAAAGATAATAAATGATGAAGCGGTCAATTTTAAGGGTAAGAACGGTTGGTTATACAGCAGTTGTTTAATAGGGATAGGATGGGTTGTTCTATATATTTCAGATCTTTTTAAAACTCCCGGTTCCGGTTTAGTAGCTTTTTCAGGACTTGCATATTTGACTCTTCCGCGAAGGATAGCTTTTCATCTTGTTCTGGGGGGTAGCCTGATAGGAGCTCTACTTATCGAAGGATTTGCTGCCGGAGTTATTGTAGTAACAGGTCTTATGGGTTATACTGCGGCTCTTGCCGGTTATTATATTGTTACTCATGCTGATTCGCGTTCTCTCTTGTGGTGGAAGCTTTTCACATGCGGAATTATCATTTCATTGATCGGACTGGCATCACGCTGGTTGATAGGAATGACGATCTCCTTCAGTTACATCCTGAACTATCTGCTGGCTAACACTATATGGAGTGTATTAATACTTGTTTTACTTCCACTTCTTGAAAATGTTTTTGACGTACTTTCACCTTTGCGTCTGATAGAACTTGCTCAGCCTTCCCATGCCCTACTGAAAAAACTTCAGGTGGAAGCACCGGGTACCTATCATCACTCACTTATGGTCAGCACACTGGCGGAAGCTGCCTCAGAAAGGCTTGGGCTTGATACCGCTCTTGTTAAAGCAGGATGTTATTATCATGATATTGGCAAACTTAAAAGGCCTCACTATTACGTAGAAAATCAGGTATCTCTCGACAATATCCATGATTCAATAAGCCCTTCGCTGTCGGCTTTATCAATAATTGCCCACGTTAGGGAAGGTACAGAGATAGCAAGAGAATACAAGTTACCTCGGAGAGTAATAGATTTTATATCTGAACATCATGGAAAAACCTGTCTTTCATATTTTTACAGGAAGGCGAAAAAGCAGGGAGACGAGGGTATAACAAGAGAACAGTTCTGTTATCCTGGTCCTCTTCCTGATTCCAAGGAAACTGGTCTTCTCATGATAGTTGATTCGGTTGAAGCAGCAGTAAGAGGAGATATTGAAAATATTCACAGCCGGAAAGATATTGAGAAAATAATTGACGGGGTAATTGATAATAAGATTGGAGAACATCAACTTGACAATGTAGACTTTACATTGAAAGAATTCAAAGTTATAAAGGAAGCCTTGCTTTCAACCCTTCAGTCCATGTACCATACTCGTCGGATTCAGGAACTGGAGGAACAGAAAAATCAATGATATTAATGCCCGATAAGGAGGATGTTAAATGAAAGTTGAACTGTCTGTCGACAATCATGATGAAAAAGGTGATTCTGACAGTTCTGTACCGTTACCCGATCTGTCTTGTATCAGTAAGGTTTTTACAGAAACAATGCTTCAGCTTAACCCGGAGCTGGCGAAATATTCTATAGTAGAAATCGCTGTAAATTTAGTCACAGAAGAGGTAATGAAAGATCTTAACCAGGAATACAGAAACATTGAAGAATCAACGGATGTACTATCTTTCCCACTCTGGGAACAGGACGGTGTTTTTGTCCCACCAACGGGATGGAATGTTCTGCCTCTTGGAGATATAGTAATATGCCCTTCAGTTGTCGAAAAAAAAATGTCCTTGCCTGATCTTTCCTATGATTATAATTTCAATGTTATTCTTTCTCATGGTCTGCTTCATCTTATAGGTTGGGATCACTCAACAGGGGAAGAAGAAAAAAAAATGTGGGAACAACAGAGATCAATAGCTGCAAGGATCGAAGATTGCGTGATCTCGGATAAACCATCCTGTTCTAAGGATGGGGGAGAATAAACTATGACCAGCTCAATTATCGGCGGTTTTGGTTTTTTATTACTCTTACTTATCCTGTCCGCACTTTTCAGCAGTTCCGAGACAGCTATAACAGCAATGACGAAAAGCAGGCTCGTTACCATGAGAGAAAAGCATCATTATTATGGACGACTGCTTAACTGGTTGATAAATGATGTTCACCGGGTACTTAATGTGACTCTCATTTGTAATAACCTTGTCAATATAGCAGCAAGTGCCCTTGCTACGTCACTTGCCCTTGTTATCTTTGGAAATCATGGTCCTGTCATAGCAGTTATATTCATGACAGTGCTCATAGTTATATTCGGTGAGATACTACCAAAAAGCATTGCCATTGTAAGGTCAGAAAGAATATTGCTTTTTACGTTGCCTGTTCTCGCTTTTCTTAATATTGTCCTGTCACCTTTTGTCTGGGTCCTGACAAAGCTCATAAGGGTTTTTGGTCTGGTTCTGGGTGTTGATCTTGGTTCCCCCCATACCTTTGTTACCAGGGAAGAAATTGAACAGATGGTCAATATCGGTGAGGCTTCCGGAGTGATCGAGGAAGTAGAGAGAAGGATGATCCACGGGATCATTTCTTTCAAGGAGAGCCGGGTTTACGAGATAATGGTTCCGAGAACAGATATTGATGCAGTTCCCTCGGATTTTTCCATAGGCGAAGCTGTATCTGTTTTTCATGAGCATGGCCATTCGAGAGTGCCTATTTTTGAGGATTCAATGGATAATATTACAGGTATTCTCTATGTTAAGGATACTATACCCTATCTGCATTCAGGTTTATCCACTGAACCTGTATCAAAGCTCAAGAGAGAAGCGCTTTTTGTTCCTGAGACCACCCGAATTGTCGATATCTTCAATACAATGAAATCAAAGCATGTTCATATGGCCATAGTTGTGGATGAATATGGAGGGACCGCAGGATTAATTACACTCGAGGACCTGCTTGAGGAAATCGTAGGTGAAATACAGGATGAATATGATAAGGAAAAATCTCCCATAAGAAAAGAACCTTCAGGGTCATACCTTGTTCAGGGATTTTTAGGGCTTGAGGACCTGAGTGATTTTACTGAATACAAGTTTGCATCAGATGAAGCTGAAAGTGTTGGCGGACTTGTTCTGTCAATAACGGGGGAATTCCCTGATGAGGGAGATAAAGTACCTTACAACGACTGGACTATTGAGGTTCTTAAGGTGGAGGATCACAGGATCCAGCTTTTAAGACTAATACCAGGTGAACAATAGTTTTTTTCAGTTCCCAAAAAATTCTCGTTTAAACTTAAATCTATTAAAGGACCGGGGTCAGAATAAATGGAATGGACAAATGTTTCAGTTTCACCCGAAGATCTCCTTGAAATTGCAAAAGAAGCAGGTAAAAGTGCTTATGCGCCTTATTCCGGTTTCAAGGTTGGGGCTGCTGTCCTTTCAGAGAAAGGGCAGATAGTTACCGGTTCCAACATAGAAAATATCTCTTACAGTCTTTCTGTCTGCGCGGAAAGAAATGCCCTCTCCTCCTTTATTCACAAAAAAATGGGTAAACCTTATGCAATTGCCATTGCAGCAGAAATGGGTGGTGAATGTTTTCCCTGTGGGGCATGCAGACAATTTCTCTACGAGTTCAACCCGCATATGCTTATAGTGATCTATTCTTCTGAAGGCCCCGTTATTTACTCTCTTTCAGAAATGCTTCCACATCCTTTCATTCCTAACCCGGATCCAGAATGAGGTTGCATATGAATCTCACTGAACAGTTCCCTTCTGGATTCAAAGCCGGAGTTGTAGCTTTACTTGGAAAACCCAATGTAGGGAAGTCATCTCTGATCAATCGTCTTATAGGGACAAAGGTTAATATTGTTTCAAACAAACCTCAAACTACCAGAGATAATATTCTCTGTATCTATAATGCACCGGATCTGCAGGTTATATTCAAGGATATGCCAGGTGTTCATACACCAAAGCATAAGCTCGGGCAACATCTTGTTGATACAGCGAAAAAAGGGCTTGAAGCTACAGATATTATCTGCTACATGGTAGAGGCGAATACATTTTCTCTTTCCAGGGACGATCTTCTTGTTCGGGATCTCCTTTTAGAAACGCAAGTTCCTTTTGTTCTTATCATAAACAAGATCGATCTTGTCAGGGAATCTGAAGAGAGAGTTATTGAAAGGATCAAAAGATTATATTGTGATGGGCTGAACCCATTGGAAATTATCGTTGTTTCCGCCAGGACTGGATTTAATCTGGATTATCTGGTCGAACTCTTCAAAAGAGAGCTTGATGAGGGGTATCCATACTATCCTGACGATATTATTATTGACAGGTCTGAACGTTTCCTTGCTTCCGAGTATATAAGGGAAAAAATATTCCAGCTTACCGAAATGGAAGTTCCCCACAGTACAGCTGTCAGGATCGAGGATTACAGGAGTCCGGATGAATATCCTGAACGTAAAGATCTGTATATACGGGCAAATATTTATGTTGAAAGGGACAGTCAGAAAAAGATCATCATTGGCAGCGGCGGAAGAATGATCAAAAAGATCGGTAGAATGGCTCGAATAGAGATTGAACGTCTTACGGGTCACAAGGTCTACCTTGATCTTTGGATCAAGGTAAAAAAGGGATGGAGAAAGTCCTCTCTCGAAGTTCACAGAATGGGGTACAAGTAAATTACAATGGAGCCATATCTGCATAAACAGGGTTTTTATTCAGCTTCCGGAACAGTTATTCAGAGAAGGATAAGCCCAAAGGGAGATATGTATCTGAACCTTTATCTGAAGGGGTTAGGTCTGCTATGGGCTACTGCACCTGGTTCGGCCAAAGGCAAAGTTCGCTTTGGAGGTGGAACGGAGCCTCTGGTATGGGGAAATTTTAATATTTATAAAGGGAAAGACCGTTTTTTTCTAAAGAGTGTTGAAGTACATGATGATATGTGGGCAATTCGCAAAGATCGAAATGCTCTCAGGCTTGCAGCCCGAATGGTAAAGCATATTAAACAGAATTTGCCTCTTGACCAGCCTGATGATAAACTACTTGCGATTCTTTACTGGAACTTATGGCTGATAACCCGTGGATGCGTATCTGAAGCCATCGAATGGCGTTTTCTCTGGAAGTGGTTGACTTTATGGGGGTTGGCCCCAAGTCTTTTATATTGTGCCGGATGTGGAAGAAGGCTGAAGAAAGGATACTGGTGCAGTGAAGGCATATATTGTTCTGATTGCAATATCAGTCATGATTGCTTTGTGATCGAACCGGAGATCCTTCACATTTTACTTAAAACGGCTAAAGTTTCCAAGTCAGACTTTATTGCTCTTTACAGTGATCTGGAAATAAATAAATGTAATATCTGGCGTACAGCAACAGGAAAACTATTGACGATCTTAAGAACAAAATCATAGAGCCGGTGTGTTAGTTTTTTGTTTTGCCGCTGGTTCTGAAACTGGAGGGTCAGATTTGAATCTGCAGGAAATAATCTTCCGACTGGAAAGATTCTGGGCTGATCAGGATTGTGTTATTCAGCAGCCATATGATATCGAGGTTGGAGCAGGTACCATGAATCCTGCTACAACACTTCGGGTTCTTGGACCTGAGCCCTGGAGGGTAGCTTATGTAGAACCATCGAGAAGACCTACTGATGGCCGTTATGGCCAGAATCCCAACCGTCTTCAACATTATTACCAGTATCAGGTAATAATTCAACCTGCACCTGATAACATTCAGGAACTTTATCTTGCCAGTCTTACTGCTCTGGGTATTGATCCTGATGAGCATGACATAAGGTTTGTAGAGGACGACTGGGAGTCACCCACAGTTGGAGCATGGGGACTGGGCTGGGAAGTCTGGCTTGATGGGATGGAGATCACGCAGTTCACATATTTCCAACAGGTCGGAGGCATGGATATGTCCCTTGTCCCTGCTGAAATTACATATGGTATTGAGAGAATAGCCATGTTTGTCCAGAAAGTGGAAAATGTATATGATCTGGCGTGGAATGATAAACTTAAATATGGCGATATTCATCACAAAGGCGAGGTAGAGCATTCCTGGTATAATTTTGATCTTGCCGATACAGGGATGCTTTTTAAACTTTTCACCATGTATGAGGGTGAGGCTTCCAGGCTTATTGATCAGGGATTCGTTGCCCCTTCATATGACTATGTTCTCAAATGTTCGCATACATTTAATCTGCTCGATGCAAGGAATGCCATCAGTGTCACGGAACGTACCGGATACATTTCAAGGATCCGTACACTGGCCGGGAAATGTGCAAGGGCTTATGCTCAACAGCGAAAAGAAATGAACTATCCCCTTAAGGAAAAACTACGAGGATAACAGCTATGTTGCGGGGTGAATATCATTATGAGTAAAACATTGTTACTTGAAATTGGAACTGAAGAGATCCCCTCCAGGTTTATCCCCGGTACACTTGAATTCATCAACAGGCAGGCAGCCGATAAACTTGAAGAGAACAGGATCGATTTTGAGGATATCAGTACTTTTGGTACCCCAAGAAGACTTACCCTTATAGTAAAAGGAGTTACACTTTTACAGAAGGATGTAGTGACCGAATTCAAGGGGCCTAAATGGTCCCAGGCTTTTGATGCTAACGGAAATCCCACAAAAGCAGCAAAGGGTTTTGCAAAAAGTAAAGGTGTGGATTTTGAGGATCTTGAACCCAGGGAACTTAACGGTGTTAAATATGCCTTTGCCAGAAAATCTGAAAAGGGAAGACCTGCACAGGAGATACTTCCCGGGATACTGCCTTCGATCATCCAGTCCATTGTTTTTCCAAAGAGTATGTATTGGGATAATCCTTCCCTGAAATTTGCCAGACCCATACGCTGGATCGTTTCTTTATTCGGAAAAGAAATAATCCCTTTTGTCATTGGAAAGGTTGAAAGTGGTCGTATTACGAGAGGGCACAGGTTTATGGGAAGCAAATCCATAGAGATCGAAGATGCGTCAGAATATCTTGACAAACTATATGACAATTATGTGATCGTTGATCAGCACAAGAGAAAACAAAAGATGTTAAGCGGGATTTCCTCCCTTGAAAAAGAGATATCAGGAAAGGCTGATAAGTTTCCGGAACTCCTTGAAGAAAATCTCTATCTTGTAGAGTTTCCGGTTCCATTTTATGGTACTTTTGACAGTGATTTTCTGGAAATACCTGAGGAAGTTTTGACAACAACCATGATCCACCATCAAAAATATCTTCCAGTCAGGGATGAAAATGGCAATTTAATGCCTTATTTTATTGGGTTCAGTAATAATCGGGCAGCAAATATGGCAATAGTCAGGGAAGGTAACGAGAGGGTCCTGAAGGCACGACTTTCTGATGCTGCGTTCTTCTGGACAGAGGATCTCAAGAAGACACTGTCATCAAGAGTCCAGGAGCTTAAAAACGTTGTCTATCAGGAAAAACTTGGTTCCCTCTACGATAAGGTTGTTCATACCAGGAACATTTCTTCCTGGATATGTGAACATTGCGGTATGGCTGAACATCTTTCAAATGTTCAGAAAGCGGGTTATATTTCAAAGTCTGACCTCGTTACCAACATGGTGTATGAATTTCCGGAACTCCAGGGAGTAATGGGGCGGGAATATGCATTGAAAAATGGAGAACCTCTCGAGGTCGCAAAAGCAATTGAGGAACAGTATCTCCCCAGGTTTTCAGGCGACAGGCTTCCTGAGTCCTATCCAGGGGCTTTGCTTGGTATTGCTGAGAGGACTTATAATATTCTGAGTTGTTTTAAAACAGGGCTCCAGGTTTCAAGTTCCCAGGATCCCTATGGACTCAGGCGCTCTGCCAGAACAATAAATGAGTTGATATGGGCTCTCGGGATAGATCTTGATATAAGGGAGCTTTTCTTCTTTACCGCTGAAGAACTTGATGCAGAAAGTTCAATTGCTGAAACTGCGCTGGAATTCTTTGATCAGAGACTCTTCATGCACCTGAAAGAAAAAGGGTATAGCCATGAAATGGTCCGGATGTCCATGTCGGTTATTTCAGAAAGGCCCCTACAGACACTGAGATTGCTGGATACTCTGCAGAATGTAAAGGATGAGGAGTGGTTTTCTAACCTTGCAACTGCAGCAGTAAGAGTTAAAAATATTCTTGTCAAGAGTGGAGAAGGGTCCCCTGAGGTACAGAGAGAACTTTTGAAGGAAAAAGAAGAAGTTTCTCTTTATGACTCCGTTGTAAAAATTCAACCGAAAGTCCAGCATGCTGTAGAGAATTATCAATGGAAAGAACTTGCTGTTCAGCTTTCAGAACTTTCACCTTCCATTACAAGTTTCTTTGATAAGGTCCTGGTAATATCCGATGATGAGAAGATCAGGGAAAACCGGCTTGCCATTCTCGCGGCGTGCCATGGCCTTTTACGAAAAGCAGGAGATCTTGGTTCTCTCAACATGTAGAAATACCAGTATAGTCATAGAATAAAAATATCCTCCTGTACAGGAGGATATTTTTTTAATCTGTAAAAATCTGGTAGACTTTCATTATATATTCCGGTAAACCAGATCATACCTCTCTGTAAAGTTGAAGAGGATAAAAAACAGGGATAACTGAAAGGACAGAATGAACATGGATAACAGCATGAAACCGATAACCGTATTTGTTGTTTCGGACTTTACAGGAGAGACCATTGAAATAGTTACCAAAGCCGCAATAAGACAGTTTGAAAACGTGAATTCGACCATTAAAAGATTCCGTTATATAAACAATGAACAGAGAGGAAGACGTGTGCTCGATGAAGCAGTTGAAACTGGTGCAATTATTACATGTACCCTTGTGGACCACGAGGTCAGAAAGTGGTTTGTAAACCAGGCACGGGTAATGGATATAGATGTTATCGATGTGCTGGGACCGATGCTTGATCTTTTTTCCAGCAAACTTGATATGAAACCTCTTGAAAAACCTGGCCTGGCTCACCAGATGGATGAAGCCTATTTCAAGAGGGTAAAAGCTGTGGAATTTTCAATTGCCTGTGATGACGGAAGCAACAGTCAGATGCTTAATGATGCAGAACTTGTTATTCTGGGTGTATCAAGGACCTGTAAAACTCCTTTGTCAATGTATCTTGCTCATAAAGGAATAATGACTGCAAATATTCCTATTGTACCGGGTCTTGATCCCCCTGAAGAAATTTATACTATCGATCCCCAGAAAGTGATCGGTCTTACGATCAGACCAGAAAAACTACAGCAGGTACGTAAAGAGAGACTTCAGATGATGGGGCTCGATCCGGAAGGTTCATCATATGGAAAGATCGAGAATGTAATGGATGAAATAAACCATGCCAGAAAGGTTATGAAAAACATTGGTTGTAAAGTATTTGATGTTACCGAAAAGGCTATAGAGGAGACTGCCCAGGAAATATTTACTTTTCTCGGGTATGATACTTAACATCCTGGATATATAATTAAACAGACACACAGGTGAAATGTTTTTAAAACCTGATCGGGAGGTGAAGATATGAGTTCTGAAAAAAGACACTTTGTTTATAAGTTTCGTGAAGGTGATGCCTCGATGAAAAATCTCCTGGGAGGTAAAGGTGCAAACCTTGCGCAGATGGCACGAAACGGTATTCCTGTACCTCCTGGTTTTACGATAACCACGGAGGCCTGCCTGGAATATATTGATAAGGGTGAATCTTTTATCGATAATATCTGGCCGGAGATCGAAGAAGGAATAAAAGATCTGGAAAACAGTACAGGTAAGATATTTGGTGGTTCTGATGACCCGCTTCTCGTATCTGTCCGTTCAGGGGCTCCGGTATCCATGCCTGGAATGATGGATACAATACTTAACCTGGGTATCAATGATCAAACTCTTGAAGCTCTGAAAAAGGCGACATCCAATCCAAGATTTGTACTTGACAGCTTGAGAAGATTTATTCAGATGTTCGGGAATGTGGCCATGAAGATCCCTTCTGAAAAATTTGAGGAAGTATTAGCTGCTGAAAAAACAAAGATAAACGTAAACTTTGATTATGAACTTTCGCCAGAATCCCTTGATGGGATCATAGAAAAGTTTAAAGTCCTTTATGGGGATACAACAGGAGAGGATTTCCCAACAGATCCCCGCGTACAGCTTCGAAAGGCCATTACAGCTGTCTTTTCCAGCTGGGACAATCCAAGGGCCAGAACCTACAGAAAAAAGAACAATATATCTTCAGATATGGGTACAGCAGTAAATATTGTTTCGATGGTCTATGGGAATACGGGGAAATATTCAGGTACAGGTGTATGTTTCTCAAGAAATCCCGCAACAGGAGAAAAAAAACTCTATGGCGAATTTCTTGTCAATGCACAGGGTGAAGATGTAGTTTCAGGTGCTCGTACACCACAGGAGATCGAAAAACTACAGGAGTTAATGCCAGGCCCTTATAATGAACTCGAAAAGATAGCAAATTCACTTGAAAGTTTCTATCATGACATGCAGGATATCGAATTTACCGTAGAGAACGGAACTCTCTATATCCTTCAGACAAGGACAGGTAAAAGAAGCGCTAATGCTGCCATTAATATTGCTGTTGACCTTGTCTCCGAAGGAATTATAGATAAAAGTGAAGCCATCAGCAGAGTCGAACCGGAACAAGTGGAACGTATACTTCACAGTCAGTTCGATCACAATTATGAATATGAGGTTGCCGCAAAAGGACTTCCGGCATCCCCGGGGGCAGCTGTCGGGAAACTGGTCTTCGATCCGGATGAAGCTGTAGAACTACATGAGAATGGCATGGATCTTATACTGGCAAGACCCGAGACTACTCCTGATGATGTCCATGGTCTCTATGCTGCTGAAGGTGTTATTACATCCCGTGGAGGAATGACCAGCCATGCAGCAGTGGTTGCCAGGGGTGTTGGTAAACCATGTATCAGCGGTTGTGAAGATATCGTAATAGATCTTCAGAAAGAGACTGTAAAGATGGCCGGCCAGATACTTGAAAAAGGTGATACCATTTCCATTGACGGTACCACAGGAGAAGTGGTAATAGGTGAAGTAGGACTTGTCGAGCCGGAGATGTCCCCCAACTTTCGAAAGTTCCTTTCCTGGTGTGATGATATAGCTGATTTAGAAGTATGGGCGAATGCCGACAGAGCTGAAGATGCTCAAAGGGCGAGGGATTATGGAGCCCTGGGTATAGGTCTGTGCAGAACAGAGCATATGTTTATGGCAGATGACAGGCTTCCCGTGATGCAGGAAATGATAATTGCCGGGGATGCCGGATCAAGAAAAGAAGAGCTTGAAAAACTGCGCCCAATGCAGAAAAAGGACTTTCAGGAGATATTTGATGCCATGACTGGCTTCCCGGTCATAATCAGGCTCCTGGATCCGCCCTTGCACGAATTTCTACCAAATGAGGATGAATTGAACGATTATCTAAGTGATCTTGAGAATACTGGTTATAAGAATTCTGAGGAAGCTGACAAAGTCAGAAAAGCACTTGAGATGACCGAAAAACTCAGTGAAACAAATCCCATGCTGGGATTCAGAGGCTGTCGTCTTGGGATGATATATCCTGAGATATATGAAATGCAGGTACGTGCTCTATTTGATGCAGCCATGGAGATAAACAGAAAAGAAAGATTTGTCCCCTATATTATGATACCGCTCGTAATGCTCGAGTCAGAGTTTACGCTCATAAGAGAGCGGATTCAAGCTATAGCAAAAGAATACAGCCTTCAAGAACATTCTGATTACAGGATAGGGACCATGATAGAGATCCCGAGGGCTGCATTTATAGCTGACGACCTTGCCAGAACTGCCGATTTCTTTAGTTTTGGGACCAATGATCTTACACAGACATGCCTTGGTCTTTCCCGTGATGATGCAGAGACCGGGTTTTTGCTCAAATATATTGAAAAAGGTCTTTTTGATGTTAACCCATTCCATACTCTGGACCGTAAAGGTACAGGTTATATGATGCAGATAGCTATGGAAAGAGCAGGAAGGGTCAGAGATAATATTTCATTTGGTATTTGTGGCGAACACGGTGGAGATCCGGATAGTATAGCATTCTGTCATAGTCTGGGTTTACACTATGTTAGCTGTTCACCATTTCGTGTTCCTGTAGCTCGACTTGCGGCAGCACATGCGAAGCTTGGTCTTTTAAAATAGAAAGGGGTCTTTGAATTGGGAAATGAAAAGTATATAAAATGGTTTTCCGGGATCGGCCTTGATGACATAGCCCTGGTTGGGGGTAAAGGTGCTAATCTCGGTGTTATGACACAGAAAGGAATAGATGTACCTCCGGGTTTTTGTGTTACCTCTCAAGCTTATATTGATTTTATAAGCGGAGCAGGTCTCGGGCAGGTGATCAGGGATATTATAGGCAGCATAGATTTCGAAGATACAGCAGATCTATCTGCTAAATGTACCGATATCAGAAGGAGAATTACAGATACTCCAGTCCCGCAGGATATAAAGGATGCCATTGAAAGTGCATATACACAGCTTTCAAAAAACATAGGGTTATCTGACCCGCAAGTGGCGGTTCGAAGTTCCGCAACTGCAGAAGATCTTCCGGATGCTTCCTTTGCAGGTCAACAGGATACCTATTTGTACATACGCGGATTTCAAGAGGTTGTAGAACATGTAAAGAGATGCTGGGCCTCGCTATGGACAGCAAGGGCAACGTATTATAGACAGGATAAGAGTTTTGACCACTTTGATGTAGCCTTAAGTGCAGTAGTTCAGAAAATGGTCAAAAGCGAAAAAGCAGGGGTTATGTTTACTGGAAACCCGGTCAACAACGATGTAACCGAGATCATGATAAATTCAAGCTGGGGTCTTGGAGAATCGGTTGTTTCTGGTAGTGTCTCACCCGATGAGTACATTCTCGACAAGAAGACCCTGAAGATCAAAGAAAAAAATATTGCTGACAAGAAGATAATGATGATCGAGCAGGAAGAAGGAATTGGGACAAAGACCGTTCCAGTTGATAAATATCTCGGGCCGGAAAAGGTTAATGAGGAGTCCCTTTCAGAAAAAGAACTTCAGGTCCTTGGAGATGCTGCAAGCGCGATCGAATCGATTTATGGCGATCCCATGGATGTAGAATGGGCACTGGATGCGGATACCCAAAAGCTTTATATTCTTCAGGCAAGGCCGATTACAACGCTTAAAAGGAGGAATAGTAAAATGCCGGAAGAACAGCCAAAAAAGGAAGAGAAGTTGAACGTCCTCGTCAGAGGTCTTGCAGCTTCACCCGGCATTGCAGCCGGAGAAGTTATCATTATCAGGGACCTGGACGAGATCGCCAGTGTAAAAGAAGGAGATATTCTCATAACCGGGATGACCAATCCGGATATGGTTCCTGCCATGAGAAAAGCTGCTGCAGTAGTTACAGATGAGGGAGGAAGGACCTGTCATGCTGCAATAGTATCCAGGGAGCTGGGTATTCCCTGTATTGTTGGTTCCAAAAATGGCACAGAAGTTCTGTCTGATGGTATGACAGTTACTGTGGATGCTACAAGAGGCGTTGTATTTGAGGGCCGCACTCGCTCCAGTGAGAAAGAAGAGGCGGAAATATCAGAGGGCAGTGCTCAGGCTGTGAGTAAAGAGATGCTTTATGAACTCGCCCCTGTTACAGGTACAAAGATCTATATGAATCTCGGAGAGCCTTCCATAATTAAAAAATATTCATCACTGCCTTTTGATGGGATCGGTCTTATGAGAACAGAATTTATTTTCAGTAATATGGTTGGAATCCATCCAATGTATCTTGTAAAGACTGGCCAGGGGAAACTCCTGATCGAAAAGATGTCAGAGGGTATTACTGCTGTTGCACAGGAGATATATCCTAAACCTGTAGTTGTAAGGCTCAGTGATTTCCGTACGAATGAATTCAGAGGGCTTAAAGGCGGGGAAGAGGTTGAGCCTGTTGAAAATAATCCCATGATAGGCTGGCGCGGAGTTTCCAGGTATATATCTGCCGAATATGAAGAAGGATTCCGGCTGGAATGTAAGGCTATCAGGAAAGTCCGTGAAGAATACGGACTTATCAATGTCTGGGTGATGTTACCCTTTGTCAGGACCACATGGGAATTGCAGAAGGTCAAGGATATCATGGCATCCGAGGGGCTTGTCCAGGATAATTCATTCAAGCTGTGGATAATGGCAGAAGTTCCTGCAGTAGTATTTGCAGCCTCTGAATTTGCTTCCATGGTTGATGGATTCAGTATCGGCAGCAATGATCTCACACAGCTTGTAATGGGAGTTGACAGGGACTCAGGAATACTTAACAGCATGGGATATTTTGATGAGAGGAATATTTCTGTCACAAGAGCAATTAAAACGCTTATAGATGCAGCCCATGAGAAGGGGATAACCTGTTCTATCTGCGGTCAGGGCCCTTCCCTTTACCCGGAATTTGCTGAATTTCTTGTAACTTCAGGTATAGACAGCATGAGCATTAATCCCGATACAGTTGCCTACACACGCAAAATGGTAGCAGCAGTAGAAAGAAGGATTCTTCTTCAGAGTATCAGGGACAGGCTGTAAAGCAAAATATAAAGTAAAAAAGCTGGTATCCCTCAAGGGATACCAGCTTTTTTTAATTTAGTCGGAGATCCCGTATTCTTTCAAAAGGTTTTTATATCTTTGTTCAATGTCCTCCGCCGGGCTTGGGTCGTCGACGTACGGGTCAGAACCTGTCCCGGTAGTTGGAGGTACAGTTACCTGTTCAGAAGTTGGCCCCAGCTCAGCAAAGGGACTTTCGGGTTGACCGTATTCAGATTTTGAGGCTAAAGCTTTGTAAAGAGGGACATCGTCCGGCAGAAGAAGAAGCCTGGGTGAATTTGTATCCTGTTCAGCTGCGTAAAGATTACCTCCATGTTCCGGGCAGAAACTGCCAGGAGTTTGCGAAACAGGCAGATAGACTTCTGCCGAAGGGCATTCCGGCATAGCAAGGTATCCGGTTTTCGTACAGATACTGATTTTTCCCAGATCGAGACCTGGAGGAGTTGTAAAAGTCTTTTTCAAGGGAAGCTTTTCTACCGCATAGTCCATAAAACTTTTCCATACAGGTCCAGCGATCTTTCCCCCTGTCGCCTTTGGCCCTATTGTTTTATGGTCATCTCTTCCTGCATATACCACGGTCACAAGTCCAGGTACTCCACCTGCGAACCAGGCATCTCTGAATTCATTAGTGGTTCCTGTCTTCCCGAAGACCTCGTAACCAGGTATCCTGCATCTTACACCTGTTCCAGCCCTGACAACGTTCATAAGCATAGACCTGATTACTACGGCAGTATCATCCGGTATAGCTCGTTTGAGTTCCGGTTCATCCTTTTCCAGTATCATCCCCGACCCATCTTCTATCCTTGTAATGAAAAGAGGTTTAACCCTGTAACCATTATTCGCAAAACTACAATATGCCCTTGCAAGCTCGATCGGTGTTATGCTCGCACTTCCAAGTGAGGCAGACAGGTCATGGGGGATATGCGGGGAGGTAAGTCCGGTTTTTCGGGCCAGGGAAATTACAGATTCGATACCTGTCATCTGGGCAGTCCTTACAGCTACAGTATTGTAAGAGTGGCTCAATGCTTCGAGTATCGTAACTTCACCGCGAAATTCTCCGCTGTAGTTCCCGGGGGCCCACACTTTGTCGTCTGGTCCCTGGTGATCGAAAGAAATGGGTGCGTCAAGTATATGGTCGATCGGAAGGATCCCGCTTTCATAGGCAGCAGAATATACAAAGGGTTTAAAGGCGGATCCTGGCTGGCGGTAGGCCTGAACCGCACGGTTGAACTTGCTGTTCTTAAAATCCTTACCTCCTGTCATGGCAAGGACCTCACCGGTCGAGGGATCAAAGGACACAAGTGCTCCTTCAGTTTCAAGAGTATTAAGCGAATCCTTGGCTTTTTTCTGAAGGTCAAGGTCAATAGTAGTATGTATCTGAAGACCGCCTCTGTAGACCTTTTCCTTACCGTATTCAGGTAGAAGGTGTGAAAAAAGTATCTCAGATACAAAATATGGCGCAAGATTATAATTTGTGTTGCCTGTCTTTCTGGTCTTGAGAACAAGTTTTTCCTCGTATGCTGATTCTGACTGTTCGGGGGTTATCCAGCCGAGTGATTCCAGACGGTCAAGCACATACTTCTGACGTATTTTCCCCATCTCCGGGTGTTTCAGGGGAGAATAACGTTCAGGTGCGGCGATAAGTCCTGCTATCATGCTTGCTTCAGCAAGATCCAGTTCCGATGGGGGTTTTCCGAAATAGTTATGGGATGCAGTATCAATTCCCCATGTTCCGTGGCCAAAATAAATGGTATTCAGATACATCTCGAGAATGCGGTCCTTTGAAAACATCTGTTCAAGACGCAGGGCAATTACAAGTTCCTTTATCTTTCTTTCAATGGTCTGTTCATTAGTGAGAAAAAGGGTCCTTGCAAGTTGCTGTGTTATTGTGCTTCCACCCTGTTTGATGTCCTGATGCATTATATCGATGTACAGAGCCCTTATTATTGCTGATATTTTAATACCCGGATGTTTGTAGAAGGAAGAATCTTCTGCGGCCAGAGTCGATTTTACCATCCATGGGGATATTTCCCTTAGAATGACAGGGGTTCGATTCTCCAGGAAAAGCTTGGTTATAACTTTCCCGTTCCTGTCATATACTACCGATGCTATGCTGGTTTCATGAGAAAGCATTTCCTCGGGAGAAGGTAGGTCCGAAACCATATCATTTATATAAATAAAACCACCTACAGTAGCAGCAGCGACCCCGAGAAGAGTTATGAAAAGTATTGAGAAAAGCAGTTTCTTTAATAAGGATGGTTTCTTTTTCTTCTTTTTTGCCATTGTGAAGCCCCCTGAACAAATTGAGTCTGACTGAAACTGGTAGTAAAAATATCAGTGAAGAATAGTCTTTATATCACATTTTACATGCCTGTCCAATATAGCCTATAATACCGAATCATGGTCGTATATGCCAGTAAATTACAGTTATGTAAAAACTTTTTAAAAAAGGGCTTGCATTAGTTTTACGAGCATGGTATATTTCTCGCTGTTGCCTGTGAGGGCAACGGAATCTTGAAAACGGAATACAGTGTATCAGAGCAAAGCAGGCTTTTGAATAAGAAATTCATGGAGAGTTTGATCTTGGCTCAGGATGAACGCTGGCGGCGTGCTTAACACATGCAAGTCGAACGGGGTATATATTTTGAGAGCATACGTGTTTGACGGATATATACTTAGTGGCGAA
>Ga0209947_1000053_pt1 | contig 53074 bp, 46 predicted proteins | sample SalPonR2_B_D2_MG_FD_185706 | JGI IMG/M metagenome (GOLD analysis project Ga0209947, IMG submission 185706) | Salt pond soil microbial communities from South San Francisco under conditions of wetland restoration - Salt Pond MetaG R2_B_D2_MG... ...
GGGCCGAACCGATGATCGTGCTGACGTGCGAGGGTCCGAGGAATCCGTCGACGCGCACCTGGCCGAGGCGACGCACTTCCGGAGAATCCAGGATCGACTGGATCGCCGAGGGCGTGAGCACGTGGTTGCAGAACACGCTGAAGTTGGACAGGTCCATGGCGGCGGCCTGCTTGATCGCCAGTGCGGTCGGCGGCGTCGTGGTTTCGAAGCCTATGGCAAACAACACCACTTCGCGGTCCGGGTGGGCGCGCGCCAGTTCGAGCGCTTCGACCGCTGACTGAACCACGCGGACATCCTTGCCTTGGGCCCGCGCGTTGAGCAGGCTGTTACGGCGCGAAGCCGGTACGCGCAGCATGTCGCCGTAGCTGGCCAGGATCACGTTCTCGTCGCCGGCCAGCGCGATCGCCATGTCCAGTCTCGAGACCGGCAGCACGCAGACCGGGCAGCCCGGTCCGTGCACCAGCTTCACGTTGTCGGGCAGCAGGTCGGGAATGCCGTGGCGGAACACCGCGTGCGTGTGGCCACCGCAGAATTCCATCAGGTGATAGTCGCGGTCGGCATGAACTTCCGCGGCGATCAGCCGACTCAGCGCATGCGCCGCGCGTCCGTCACGAAACCCCTGGATATATCGCATCGGGCGACTCTCCCAGTTTTTCGGCCAGTTCGCGGAACAGCGCCAGTGACTTTTCGGCTTCCTCGACGTCCAGGCGCGTAATAGCGTGTCCGACGTGAACGATGACGTAGTCGCCGACCGCGACCCCGTCGAGAAACGCCAGCGAACACTTGCTGCGCACGCCGCCGACCTCCACGGTCGCCTGATCGAACTCGTGCAGTTCTTCAACCCGGGCGGGTACGGCAAGACACATCGGCGCAAACTCCATGGGACGATTTTCAGGTGTGAGTCTAACTGAACGTATCCGGGGTCGGGCTTGAGCCAGATCAATCGCGGCACGGCTTCTGCTCCCTGCGCGTGCTGCCTGCCCGGCCGCATCTCGCAAAACAGCTCTCGCAAGGACGCAAAGGCGCGAAGTAACGGAAATTCAAAAGCTTGTTTGGACTTGCCCCACCGGCGAGCCCGGAGATTACGACGAATCAGAGGCGTTTAGCCGGGCCTCGATCCATCGTGTCGCGCGGCCGGTGGAATCGGCCGCGCCGGTGTCGAGGGACAGCGCATCGGCGTGCTCGGCGTCGTCCAGCGGCTCCATGTTTCTTTGCTGATGCGCAAGGACTTCCAGGCCGGCCTCGGATGGATCGTCGCCGGCCTGGTCGCGCTGTTCGATGCGTCGCTCGAGGACGGTCTGATCGGCGTGGCAATGCACGATGCCGAACGGGACGTCGTGTTCCCTTGCCAAGTCGCTAAAAAGTCGTCGTTGCCATTGCTCGAGGCAGGCTGCGTCGATCAGCGCCGGAATGCCCGCCCGGAGCAGGGGCTCGGCCAGCTCGACCATGTGACGATAGGTGCGCTCGGTGGCGTCTTGCGAATACAGGTCCGCGCCAACGCCGGAATCACTGCTGTCTTCGGGGTCGAGACCATGCAGCCGCTTGCGCTCGATGTCGGTCCGCATGCGTATCAGGCCGGCGCGTTCGACCAGGCGCCGCGCCAGCCAGGATTTTCCGCTGCCCGAGACCCCCATCGTGATGACAACGGCAGCGCGCTGCTCGCCGGAGATTCGTTCGGCCAGCGACAGGTATCCGTCAATGTCCTCGAGAACCCCGGTCCTGTCGGTGTCCTCGTCTTCCAGCCGAAACGCGTTGACCTTGGCCCGGACCAGGGCACGGTATACCGCATAGAGCGGCAGCAGCTCGATGCCCTGGTAATCGCCGCTGCGCGCCAGGTATTCGTCCAGCAGCAGCCAGGCAAATCCGGATGCGCCGCGATCGCGCAGATCCATCACGGTAAAGGCCAGGTCGGAGACCACGTCGATCCAGCGCAAGTCTTCGTTGAACTCGATGCAGTCGAACAGGGTCGCGCGTCCGTCGATCAGCGCCACGTTGCCGAGATGTGCATCACCGTGGCATTCGCGGATACGACCGTCCCGCCGCCGCTTCTCGATGAGCGACCTCAGTTGCTCCAGCCGGCGTTCGGTCCACTTGCGCAAGGCGTTCAGCGGCCTGGCGCTAGGTCCGTCGCCCAGCAGATCGTCCAGCACGCGAAAGTTGTCGCGCATCGGATCGGCCACCGATGCGAAATTGCCGAAGTCGCGATCCGATGACGCGGTACCCGCGATGCGATGCAGCCGCGCGAGCCGCCGGCCGAGGTCGAGCACGTGGTCGGGTTCCAGTCGGCCGTCGGCAAGCAGGTGATCGAAGCCGGCGGCGACATCGAAGCGACGCATTCGGACCGCGTACTCGATGGGGTCGCCGTCACGCTGGAACGAGGGCGATTCAGGGCTGCCGCAGATCGCCACCGCATCCAGGTAGATCGCCGGCGCCGTGCGGCGGTTGAGGCGGATCTCCTCCTCGCAGTAAAACCGCCGCTTGTCCAGCGTTGAGAAATCGAGGAACCCCAGGTCCAGCGGCTTCTTGATCTTGTAGACAAAGTCGCCGGCCAGCAGCACCCATGAAATGTGCGTTTCAATGAGGTCGACTTCGTCGACCGCGTGGGGGTAGACGTCCGGGCGGCGGAGCGCGTCGATCAGTTTGGCATGCATGATCGCTTCAATCCTCAGGAGACCGCGGGATCAGCCGGTCCTTTCTTGGTGCCGACGTAGATGTAGTTGACGCCCAGCGCGACCGGCTTGACCCGGATCTCGTCGAACTCGCCGTTGGCGCGCATCATTTCGACGAATTCCCGTCCATACGGGAAGCTGTCGGAGGTGCGCTGCAGGTAGCGGTAGGCGTCCCGGTCTCCGCCCGCCAGGCCGCCGATCAGCGGGATGATCAGCCGGTTGTAGACGAAGTAAAACGGCTTGAGCAGCATGGGCGGCTGACCGAACTCGAGGACCACCAGCCTGCCGCCGGGCTTGAGCACGCGGTACATGCTGCGAAGCGCCCGGTGGGGGTCGTCGACGTTGCGAATGCCGTAGGCGATCGAGACCACGTCGAAGCTTTCGTCCGCGAACTCCAGCTCCTGGCTGTCGGCGACGCGCCACTCGACGTCGGCGTCCCGCTCTCGGGACTTGACTTCGGCGAGCGAAAGCATGTCGGCGTTGAAGTCGGTTCCGACAACGTGTCCCCGGCCGTTCATCGCGTCGTGGAAAAGCAGCGTGAGGTCGCCGGTGCCCGCGGCGCAATCGAGCAGCGCATCGCCAGGCCGGATGCCGGACATCGCCACGGCGCGCCGGCGGACGCCCTGGTCGGTGCCGAACGACATCCAGCGGTTGGCGCGATCGTAGCGTGTCGCGATGCGCGAGAACATTGCATGTACCTGCTTTGACATCTTGGTCCTTTTTGATTCCCTGTTTGTTCCATACCCTGCATTCGACGGCGCAGGATCGTTCCCGATGCGCCCGGGCCGACCCGGTCGCGCAACGAAAAACCGGGCCTACAGATTACACAGGTTTTACCGGTTTGCCGGTTTCGTTTCGTGGTATCTAGTGACAACTACCGCTTGCGCTATTCGAGCAGTACCCTGATCGCCGGCGCAAGCGGCTTGCCGGCAGCGCTCCTGGGGATGCGCTCGACCACCCGCCAGCGGGCCGGGCGCTCGGCCGGCGGAAGATGCCGGCGTGACCAGGCCTCCAGGGCCTCTTCCAACCCGCTGCCGGGTGCTCGTGCGACCACGGCCGCGGCGATCCGCTGGCCCCAGCGCGGATCGTCGATGCCGATCACCGCGGCGTCACTGATCAGCGGGCAGCCGAGCAGGCGCCGGCAAACGGCGTCGAGGCCGACGTTGACGCCGCCCGAGATGATCACGCTGTCCATGCGCCCGACGATCCGGACGGCGCCGTAGCGGTCGACGATGCCTCGATCGGCGGTTGTGAACCAGCTTTGGGCGTCCGGTCCGGCGGGCGCGCCCTCCAGGTAGCCGGAAAACAGCATGGGTCCGCGCACCTGCAGTGCACCGGATGGTGCGACCCTGACGTCGACGCCGGGCAGGGGCGGCAGGGCCACCGAAGGCTCGGCGTGGAAATCCATGTCGGCGGCCGTTGCCGGGTTCGGCGTGGCCAGTTGCGAGCCGGCTTCGGTCATGCCCCAGGTCGGCAGCACCGGCCAGCCGGCGTCCCGGGCGCGGTCCAGCAGCGACGGGGCCGCCGGCGCCCCGCCGATGAATACCCCGCGCAGGCCGGCCGGTGGCCGGTGGTCGCCGACGCCGAGGATGGCATCCAGCATGCTCGGCACCAGCGAAGTCAGCGTGATCCGATGTTCGTCGATTTGCTGGATGAACCCGGCCGCATCGAAACGGCGCATCAGTGCAACGCCTGCGCCGCGCATCACGCTGCGTAACAGTATGGCGAGCCCGCCGATGTGTTGCAGTGGCAGGCAGAGCAACCAGAGGTCGTCGGGCCCGGTGCCGATACGCTCGGTGATCGCCGCCGCGCTGGCTGCATGGTTTGCGACCGTCAGCGGCACGGCCTTCGGCGTGGCGCTGCTTCCGGAGGTCAGGACAATGGTCGCGACTTGGCCCGGATCGTCGGCCGCCGGCGCGATCGGCGCTATGTCGGGGTCGATCGCTTGTGCGGCGTCGACGACGATCAAGTCCGCTTGAGCACTGTGCCGTCCGAACGGTATCGAATGCGAAGCCGGGTTCGAGGCAACCAGCAGGCGAGGCCTGAGCCGGATCAACAGCGTCGTGATCTCATCTTCGGGCAGCGCCGGCCCGACCGGAACGACTGTCACACCGAGCCACAGCAGCGCGTGCAGCCAGAGGGCCGATTCGAGCGTTACCGGCGCTTCGAGCATGGCTCGATCGCCGGTGCCAAGGCCCAGGCCGGCAAGCATTGCCGCACGCCGGGATGCGAGCCCGGCGAGTTCGGCGTAGGTCAGACGGTTCGAGCCTTGAACCAGAGCAAGCGCGTCGGGATATCGCTGCGCGGTCCCGGCCAGCCATGCTGTCATGCCGGACCCGCGATGCCGGGCTGGAATCCGATGCCGGGCGTGCCGTCGAGCACCAGCTTGCCCCGGTGGATCCGATCGGCTGCGGGCGCCAGGTCGTCGGCCAGCCACTGACCCGTTGCAAGACCGTGCGGCCCCGGCAATTCGGGCCACGCCGCGGCCAGGTGGGCGATTGCCCGACGCCCGACAGCCGATTCCATCAGGTTGCTGATGATGACCTGGACGCCGTGTCGGCGCGCCAGTTCGAACATCCTGCCGGCGGGCAGCAGGCCGCCGACGATCGACGGTTTGACCACGATCGCGCCGAGCCGGCCGGAGCGGATCAGAGCCCGCGCCTGCTCGAGGCCTGCGCAGCTTTCATCCGCGGCAATGTGCGGGCCGCTGCCTTCATAACGATCCAGCAGTCCGGGGAGGTCCTGGTCGACCACCGGCTGTTCTATCAGCTCGACGCGATCCCGCGGCAGCGAGGACAGCATGAACAGCGCCTGGGCGGGCGTCCAGGCGGCGTTGGCGTCCAGCCGAAAGGTGAGTCGGGGACAATGCTCGATGATGCGGCCGACGCGTGCCAGGTCGGCGTCGCAGCTTGCCAGGCCGACTTTCAGTTTGGCGTGTGTGTGGCCTGCATCGGCGGCCTTTTTCAGCGCTCGGATACAGGCTTCCGCTCTGTCGGCCCCCAGCGTGAATTGGACCGGGATCGCGTCGAGCGGACATGCATCGGGATCGCGATTGGATCTTGCCTGGAAAAGCGCCGCGCCCAGCGGAAGATCGGCGGCCCGGGACAGGGCGTCCAGAATGGCCAGTTCGATGCCGAATCTGAATACCGGCGAGGCGGTCAGTTGCGGCAGGTGCTGATCGAGATCGGTCACCGTGCGCATGCAAACCGGGAATTCGATTTCCTCTGCCAGGCTACGCATGCCGGGAAATGTCTCGCGGGTCCACCCCGACAGCGGTGCGGCTTCGCCGAAGCCTTCCTGGATGTGACCGCCCGGCAATTGCAAGCCGGCGCGCAGTACGATGGTTTCGCGAACCTCGAAGATGCCGGCCGCGGTCTTGAGCGGCGCCGCCAGCCGCAGCCGGTGGCGGCGCAAGTCCAGATATTTCAGCGTTACCGGCTGCTGAAGAATGCTCGGGTTCATGTCTTCGGATTTGGCGAGGCCTGGTCCGGGTGGGCAGTGCCACCGATCTCACGGGACACCTGTTCGACGAACTCGCCCCTCAATTGGTGATCCAGGCGCCGGGACGTGGGAAACCTGATCACTCGTAGTCCGCCGGCGGAAATACTGCCGGACACCAGCCGGTCGAAGTCGTCCCAGTCGGTCGGTTCGAGTACGTCGATTGCGCGCGGAAGGGCCCGGGCGACCGGGGTGGCGCCGCTGGTGGCGAAATGCTTGCGGTGAATCTCGTCGAAGCCCGCGCTGGGCAGATACTCGAAAATCTCGCCGCCGTCGTTGTCCACCACGATGACGGTCAGATCCAGTTGCATTTCCTGCGCCAGCAACAGCGCGGTCGCGTCGTGCCTGAGCGCGACGTCGCCGATGACGAGCACCGTGGGAGCAGGCAGGTCCGGAGCGGCGCGTGCTCGACCCGCGGCGATTCCGCAGGCGGTCGAGACCACGCCGTCGATGCCGTTGAGCCCGCGGTTGAAGTGGACGTCCAGATCGCGAGCGTGGGCGCACATGAAGGTATCGAGGTGGCGCACCAGCATGCTGCTGGAGAAGTACAGCCCGCAGCCGTCCGGCAGAAGCGCCCCCAGCGCATGCCACATCCGCGGCGCCGAGAATTCCGGTGTTTCGGCGAGACGGTCCCCAAGGGCGGCGACGGCCCGGTGTTCGGCCTCGCGGTGCGCATGCAGCCAGGCCTGCCTGGCGGTATCCGGCGAAACGACCCGTTGGCGCGCCGCGTCGAACAGCGCCGCCGGGTCGCCGATCAATTGTTCGTGCACTGCGTGTTCCGGATCCACCAGCGGCGAACCGGCGCTCACGGTCAGGTGCCGTGCCTCCCGACAATCGCCGAGCAGTTTCTGCATGGACCAGGTCAGCGGCGCGCTGCCGGTGCGAATCACGAGGTCCGGCATGCCTTCCCGAGAGTAGAGGGTGCTGCCGGCGATCAGGTCGCCGGCGCCGATGATGCTGGCACCGCGATCTTTCCAGTGGCGAAGACCGGAGGCCGGTTCGGCGAAAACCGGCACGGCGGCCCGCTCGGCCAGCGCCGACAACGCGTCGCGGTAGCCGGCACCGGCCGGATCCGCACCGGCAACGACAAGCGGGCGCCGCGACCGATCCAGCGCGTCGGCGAGACTGGCGGGCGCGGTCTCGTCGGGCAGGCCTCGCGAGGCGTGAATTCTCACCCAGGGCATGCCGTCGGGGCGACCGCGGACGACCGCAGCCGCCATTTCCAGCGCCGACTTCGAGACATGGTCGGGATGCCCGACGGCCACCTGGACCGGCTCCAGCGGCTTGCGAAACGGCAGGTCGATATGCACCGGCCCGGGTTGCGGAAACCGGCTTCGGTGGAGCGCGCGGCACGCCAGCGATCTCAGATAGGCCAGTTTGTGGCTCGTGGCTTCCGGCTGGGCGGTCTGGTGGTGCCAGCGCACGTGGTCGCCGTACATGCCGGCTTGTCTCATGACCTGCGGGGCGCCGCATTCATGGTCCTCGGGCGGCCTGTCGCCGGTCAGGACCAGCAGCGGAACATTGTCCTGAGCGGCCTCGCAGATGGCAGGAAAGTAATTGGCGCCCGCGGTCCCGGAGGTGCAAAGCAGCGCCACCGGACGACCGCTTGCCCGAGCCAGGCCCAGGGCGAAGAATGCGGCCGACCGCTCGTCGATGATCGAATGATCGGTGATGTCCGGGTGCGCGGCGAACTGGAAAACCAGCGGGGCCGAACGCGAGCCGGGCGAGATGCACACGTTGCGCAAGCCGCATCGGGCGAGTTCATTGACCAGGACGCCGGCCCACAGCGTGTTGACGTTGGGGGACGCATGCCAGTCGATCGGCAGACCGGGTGAAAGATCCGATTGCATTTGGCGCGATCTCGCTATCGTCTCGGTCAGAAATGCCAGGGAAAATCGGAAAAGTCCCGAGGGCGTTTTTCGACGAACGACTCGCGCCCCTCGCGCGCCTCGGCGGTTGCATAACCCAACCGGGTCGCTTCGCCGGCGAACAACTGCTGGCCCACCATGCCGTCGTCCGGCAGGTTGAAAGCGTATTTGAGCATGCGCATGGCGGTCGGGCTCTTGCTGTTGACGATCTCGGCCATCTCGATCGCTCTTTTTTCCAGGCTTGCATGGGCCACGACCTCATTGATCATGCCCATGGCCAACGCTTCATCGGCACTGTAGGATTTGCCGAGGAAGAATACCTCGCGTGCGCGCTTCTGCCCGACCTGGCGCGCGAGCAGGGCCGAGCCGAAGCCGGCGTCGAAACTGGCCACGTCCGGGTCGGTCTGTCGAAATCGCGCGTGTTCGCTGCTCGCAATGCTCAGATCGCAGACCACGTGCAGGCTGTGCCCGCCGCCCACCGCCCAGCCCGGCACGACCGCAATCACGACCTTGGGCATGAAGCGAATCAGTCGCTGGACTTCGAGGATATGCAGCCGGCCGGTCATCTCCGGATCGTCGTACTTGTAGCCGTCCGGGCCGCGCACCGCCTGGTCGCCGCCGGAGGAAAACGCCCAGCCGCCGTCCCGGGCAGAAGGTCCGTTGCCGGTCAGCAGCACGCAGCCGACGTTGGTCTGACGGCGAGCGTGGTCCAGTGCGGCAAACAATTCGTCGACCGTCTGCGGCCTGAATGCGTTACGGAGGTCGGGACGATTGAACGCAATCCGCGCGATCGCGCGGCCCCGGTTGGTCCGGTCCGGCATCATGTGATACGTCACGTCGGTGCCGGCGAAGCCCTCGACGGGCGTCCAGCACGCGGGATCGAAAAGTTCGGAGACGGATTCCTGTTTCATTTCAATTGCCTTGTGTGCCGGGTTGGTCGGCGCCGCGTGCGGCCGGATCATCGCTCTCGCGCGTCGACTCGTTCGGCGCGGCGATCGCTTTGGCCATACGCCGGGCGAACCCATCGACCTGGTCCCAGTCGGTGTATTCGATGACCGATTTACCGTCGGTAGGCCCGTCGGTGATTTTCATGATCATCTGGATCATGATGCGATCGATGAACCGGTAGCTCGGGTAATCGAGTTTTCCGGCGATGATTTCGACATGCATGGGCTGGAAGGAAAGCCGTTCGAGAAATTTGCGCAGGTACTTGTTGCCATCGAGATTGCGTTTTTCGGGCTTGCGCGCGATCAGGTTCACCGAGAAGAACGCGTTGGGAAGCCGTGCGATCGCGTCACGGTTGTCGTCCAGGAAACGGGCCATGGCGGGGTCGTGCTTGCCATACCGCACGCTTGCACCGGCAATGACGCCGTCGAAGCCTGCAGGATCCAGGGCGCTCGCCTTGGCGACGTCGACAAGCGTGGTTTCCAGCCCGTTCGCGCGCAGAGTCTGCTGGATTCGCTCCGAGATCTTGCGTGTCTGTCCGTCGGTGGTCGCGTAGACAATCAGTGTGTTCGGCATACCGGCTTCCGATGCAATTACAGGCGGGGTGCACCGGAATGGTACAGGAACGCAACGTCTCCAAACGGGCTTTCAGCGGGCAGCGACACGGTTGACGGGCTGATTCGGCGGCAGGCCTTGACCGGGGTCAAGTTCGAAGCGACTGTCGCCGCGCGCTTCCACTGTCCGGTGTCGACGATTAAAGTTCGAACGTGCCTTGCGTCTTCGAGCCGATGCCGTGCGTGTCCAGAAGCGTTTCCAGCCGGCGGGTCGATTCGGCGCAGGATCGAACGGTCCTGCGAACCTGGTTTTCGAGCTCCAGATCGACGTCGCGGCCGCTTGCGCGCGCGGCGGCAATCTCGTTGAGGCTGGAACAGGCCTTGTTCATCCGTGACTCTGCCTTTTCGATTCGCCGGCGGGTGCTCTCGCCGATTGCATCGTCGATCGGCGGTGCCATCATCAGTCGCGTTGTGACGCTGTTGTGGTGACGGAAAACCCGCTCCGAATAGTCGCGCAATTCAGCGGTGGTCATGAATCGGAGGTCCAGCGGATCGCTCCCGCGGGGTACAGGTACGCAACCGGCAATCGAAGCGATGACAGACAGGCAAAGAATGAATGGCGCAACGCGCACGGATCAAGAGACCCGCTTGCGCGGCCTGGTGACCGTTGCGGAACACGGTGACACGAACGGCATGGGTAGACCGGCGTTCATCCTGTGGGCAATACCTCACCGCTTCATGTAATTGAAAAACTCTTCGTTGGTCTTGGTCGACTTGAGCTTGTCAAGCATGAATTCGATCGCCTGGATCTCGTCCATGGGATGCAGGATGCGGCGCAGTATCCAGATCTTCTGCAACAACTCCGGACCGATCATCAACTCCTCCCGACGGGTGCCGGAGCGGTTGATGTCCATGGCCGGAAACACGCGCTTTTCCGAAATTCGCCGGCTCAGGTGGATTTCCATGTTGCCTGTGCCCTTGAATTCCTCGTAGATCACCTCGTCCATCTTCGAACCGGTATCGACCAGCGCGGTTGCAATGATGGTGAGGCTGCCGCCGCCTTCGATCTTGCGTGCGGCGCCGAAGAAGCGCTTGGGCCGCTGAAGCGCATTGGCGTCCACGCCGCCGGTCAGGACCTTGCCCGAGGACGGCACCACGGTGTTGTACGCGCGCGCCAGCCGGGTGATGGAATCGAGCAGGATGACCACGTCGTGCTGATGCTCGACCAGCCGCTTGGCGCGCTCGATCACCATGTCGGCCACCTGTACGTGGCGGGTGGCCGGTTCGTCGAAGGTCGAGGAGATGACCTCGGCGTCGACCGTTCGCTGCATTTCCGTGACTTCTTCCGGGCGCTCGTCGATCAGCAGGATGATCATGTGGGCTTCCGGGTTGTTGGCCCGGATTGCGGTGGCGACATGCTGCAGCAGCATGGTCTTGCCGGCCTTGGGCGGCGAGACGATCAGGCCGCGCTGACCCTTGCCGATCGGAGCGATCAGATCGATGATGCGCCCGGTAATGTCCTCTGTGGAGCCGTTGCCGCGCTCCAGCTTGAACTGTTCGCGCGGAAATTCCGGCGTCAGGTTCTCGAACAGGATCTTGTTCTTGGACGCCTCGGGCTTGTGATAGTTGATGTCCTCGACCTTGAGCAGGGCGAAGTAGCGTTCCGACTCCTTCGGCGGACGAATCTTGCCCGAAATCATGTCGCCGGTGCGCAGGTTGAAGCGTCGAATCTGGCTGGGCGAGACGTATATGTCGTCGGGACCGGCCATGTATGAGCCGAGCGCCGAGCGGAGGAAGCCGAACCCGTCCTGGAGGATTTCCAGCACGCCGTCGCCGTAAATGGGCTCCTTCTTGCGTGCACGTGCCTTGAGGATCGCGAAAATGACGTCCTGCTTGCGTGATCTGCCAATGTTCTCGATGCCGAGTTCATTGGCCATTTCAATCAGGTCCTGGACGGACTTCTTCTTCAAGTCGGTAAGATTCATCGAACGATTTGCCTTGAAATGACTGGATTTGAACGGAGTGCTGCACGCTGCCTCGTGCACGCAAAACCCGCGCGCGGCTCGGCAATGCGAGCGGAAATACTTCCAGTTGGTCCCGAAAAGCTAGGGAATCTGATACTGCTGCAACGGGCGGTTGCCCGCAAGGGATTTGGCAAGAGTATCACTTCCGCCGTGCGCCGTCCAGTGCCGTGCGCCGGGTGGTGCGGCCATTACCGCCGAAATCCGGCGTTCCGCAGCAGCGCCGGCAAGCTGGCGCTGCGGAGCGAGGCGAGCGCCAGGCCGGATGCGATCACTGGATATGCTGATCTATGAAGTCCTTGAGCACACCCTTGGTGACTGCGCCCACCTTCATGCCCTGGACCTTGCCGCCACTGAAGACCATGAGCGTTGGGATACCGCGAATCTTGAACTGGCTGGTAATCTGCTGATTTTCGTCGATATTGACCTTGGCTATCTTGATCTTGTCTGCGTATTCGTCGGCGAGTTCATGCAGCAGCGGATCGATCATCTTGCACGGACCACACCATTCCGCCCAGTAGTCCACCAGCACTGGCTGATCGGCATTGATGACTTCCTGTTCGAACGATGCATCTGAGACGTGCGTGATATTTTCGGACACGATAGATTTCTCCTCGGAAATTCGGATTTGGAATACGGACCGGAACCTGGCGCGCAGGCTTGCGCATCCGGAGAATGCTAGAATACTGCAAATGCCAGACCTGCTGGCGATTGGCGCCGTTTTCCGGTACATCCGGCTGGCGCCATGCCATTTCAAGCAGGCGAAGCCCTGAATTCGGGCATGACCTGCGATCATGTATCCCGACAAAGGCCGACTTTCTCCTCCCATTCCAGGTTTACTACTGCGTGAGCGATACAGATATCCGATCAGACGGCAATAATGATTCTTCCGGGCAACCGGCTTCAGACGAACAGCACGATCGCGTACTGAGCGACGTCGCTTTCGACAGCTTCGACCTGCCCGAACCCATCGTCGCCGGTCTGCGCGACGCGGGTTTCGAAAAATGCACGCCGATCCAGGCCGACACGTTGCCGCTGGCACTGGCCGGGCGCGACGTTGCCGGGCAGGCGCGAACCGGTACGGGCAAGACCGCGGCGTTCCTGCTGGCGATTTTCAAGCGACTCCTGGAGGATCCCGATCCAGGCACCGCCGGCCACAATCCGCGCTCCATCGTAATCGCGCCGACCCGCGAGCTGGCGATCCAGATTCACCGCGATGCGCTTCTGCTGGGCTCGCACACGGGGTTGAAGTTCGGACTTGCATACGGTGGGGTGGATTACCAGAAACAGCGCGATCAGCTTACCGAGGGCGTCGATGTACTGATCGGCACGCCTGGGCGCGTCATCGATTACTTCAAGCAGAACGTCTTCAATCTGAAGCATATCCGGATCGCCGTGCTCGACGAAGCCGACCGAATGTTCGACCTGGGTTTCATCGGCGACATCCGCTACCTGTTTCGCGCCATGCCGCCGGTCGACAAGCGCCAATGCCTGATGTTTTCGGCCACGTTCCCGCTCAAGGTCACCGAACTGGCCTACGAACACATGAACGACGCCGAGACGATTCGCATCGACGAAGACCACAAGACCACCGAGCGCGTGCGTCAGGTTGTGTACTACCCGTCGAACCGCGAAAAACTGCCCTTGCTGATCAAGCTTCTGCGTGACATGGTCGATGGCCACGTGATCATTTTCGTCAACACAAGGCGGGCGGCCGATCTGGTCGACCGCATGCTTCAGGGCAACGGTTTCGATTCGGCCATGCTGGCCGGCTCGGTGCCGCAGAAGAAGCGCCAGCGGCTGCTGCAGAAATTTCACTCCGGCGAACTGCCCATCCTGGTGGCCACCGACGTGGCTGCCCGGGGGCTGCATATTCCTGATGTCAGCCATGTGATCAACTTTGATCTCCCCCAGGACGCCGCCGATTACGTGCACCGTATCGGTCGCACCGCTCGACTGGGCGCGACCGGCGAGGCGATCAGCTTCGCCTGCGAGGATTACGCCTTCCATCTTCCCGAAATCGAGAGCTATATCGACAAGCCCATCGAACTGGTCAGTCATGATGCCGACGACCTGCCGCCCCTCGAGCGGGCCAAGCCATCCAGCGGCAATCAGGGCCGTCCAGCCGGAAAGCGCGGCGGAAAGGGCAGGAGCGGAGGGCGGCGGCGCAGTTGATCGGCAATTCCGGTTTTGGCCCTGCTGTGCTAATCTGCCGTGCCGTGATCGATCTTCAGCTGCCAGTCCATGATTGCCCTGCCAAATCGCTTTGATAATCGGCGACTTCCAACCGCGGCCAACGGGCTGCTGCTGGTCGTATGTGCATTTCTTGCGGTTCGTATTTGCGTCACGCTGATCGATGGCGTGGACGTCGAATTCCAGCCGATTTCGTTTACGCCGTCGCCGGCGCGCGCGCACGCACTCCCGGAAAGTGATTGGCGCCTGTTCGGTGATCCAGTCGCGCCGAATTATGGCTTTGCACAGGCGTTGCCGCCGACGCCGCTGGCGCTGCGGCTGCGCGGCGTCGTCACCGGCGACCGAGGTTACGCAATCATCGTCGATGCAGACGGCAACGAAGGGGTATACCGCGCCGGCGACGAGGTGCCGGGCGAAGCCGAAGTGGTCACCATCGAGCCGCGTCGGGTTGTACTCGAGCGCAATGGCAGCCGCGAAGCGCTGGAATTGCCCGGAGCGGCCGGTGCGACGGCCACAGTCGCCAGTACCCGGTCCAGGGCCGAAGCCGGTGCTGGCCAGGGCCTCGCGACCGGCGTCGGCATCGGGTCGCTTTCTTCCTTGACGTCCGGATTGAGTCTCGACCCTGCGGAACTTGCCCAGCGCATCACCATTCTGCCGGTCGCCGGCGGTGGCTTTCGCGTCCGCGCCGGGCGTGACGCGAGCATATTCACACAGCTTGGATTTCATGCCAACGACATCGTGCTGGCGATAAACGGCCAGCCGGTCGATACCCAAGCCGACGTGCGGGCGGTGTTCGAATCGTTCCGCCCGGGAGAGCCGCTCGCAATCACGGTCCGGCGAGGCGAGCGCCAGCTGGTATTGACCCCCGATCTGTTCGATCTGGGCGGGTCAGGTTCAAGATAGATGATTTTCGATGAAACTGCGCGCCCGCGTCGAAAAGGAAGCGCAGTCAAATCCAATAAAAAAGTGGAGCCATTCCCGATGAACAAAAGACAACTCCTGGCGGTAGCCGCGCTTGTTCTCAGTCTTGCCGGCACCGGGCTCCCCGCCCAGCAAAACGAAACCCATCTGCTCAATTTCCAGAACGCCGACATTCGGTCGCTGATTACGACCGTGGCCGACATTACCGGGCGCAACATCGTGATCGACCCCGCAGTCAGTGGCCAGATCACGGTCATCTCCAGCGAGGAGCTCACGGCCGAGTCGGTCTACGACGTATTCTTGTCGATTCTTGCCGTTCACGGCTACAGCGCGATCGACGACGGTGCGGTCACGCGCATCGTGCCCGACGCCGCCGCGCGGTTCGGTAGCGGCGTCGCCAACGGCCCGACCGGGGGGCAGGACCAGGTCACCCGATTGATCCCGCTGGAGCACGTGCGGGCGGCCGAAGTCCTTCCCATGCTGCGCTCGCTGGTGCCGCAATCGGCTTACCTGGCCGCCCACGAGGGCTCCAATTCGCTGCTGGTCAGCGACAGGGCGGCCGGCGTCAGGCGCCTGCAGGCCGTTATCGAGCGACTGGACGCGGCTTCCGACAACGGCGCAGAAGTGCTGGGGCTGAGCCATGCCGACGCCGAGGAAGTGGCCGAAATCGCCAACCAGATTTATTCCGGTGCCGAACAGCCGCTGGCCATTCCCGATGCTCGCACCAATTCCATCGTGCTGCGCGGCGATACCGGCCAGCGCGTGCGCCTGCGCACCCTGATCAGCCACCTGGACACTCCGCTGAGCGAGGGCGGCGGCTCGCGCGTGGTCTATCTTCGATATGCCAACGCGCAATCTCTTGTCCCGGTGCTGGAGAGCCTGGTCGACGAAGTGGGCGAGGGGCAGCGCCAGCGCGTGCGCATCAACGCGCACGAGGAAACCAACTCGGTCGTGATCTCGGCGCCGCCGGCGGTCTACAGGGAAATCCGCTCGATCATCGACCAGCTGGACATCCGCCGCGCCCAGGTGCTGGTCGAGGCCATCATCGCCGAGGTCGCCGCCGATACCGGTCTGGATCTGGGTATCCAGTGGCAGTTCTTCGAATCCGGTGATTCGGGTTTTTTCGGCGGCACCAATTTCCAGAGCGGCGGCCGCAACATCCTCAATCTCAGCGCCGGGCTGGCGAGTGGAGAAGACGGTGCCACAGTGCTTCCGGGCGGCGGCCTCAACCTGGGCTACGTCGACGGGACGACCAACCTGCTGGGGATCGAACTGCTGGAAATCGGCGCGCTGGCGCAGGCGCTTGCGACTGACGGAAACACTAACGTGCTTTCGACGCCGTCGATCGTGACCATGGACAACCACCCGGCGAGCATCAACGTGGGTCAGGAAGTGCCTTTCCTGTCAGGCAGTTTTGTGGCCGAAGGCGTTTCGACCGCCGAAGGCCAGGTCAATCCGTTCCAGACGATCCAGCGCGAAGAGGTCGGCCTGAAACTGCGTGTCACGCCGCACATCAACGAAGGCGATACCATCATGCTCGCGATCGAGCAGGAGGTCTCCTCACTGGCGCCCATTGCCGGGGCGGTGGATCTGATCACCAACAAGCGCACGATCTCGACCCGGGTCATGGTCCCGGACGGCTCGATGCTGGTGCTCGGGGGGTTGATCAGCGACGATCTGAACGAATCGGTGGAACGTGTGCCCGGACTGAGCCGGATTCCGCTTTTCGGCGAACTTTTTACCTATCGCTCGACCAACCAGGTCAAGCGTAATCTGATGGTCTTCATCCGGCCGCGCATCCTTCACGACCAGAAGCTCATGGACGAACTGACCGAGGGTAAATACCGCACCATCCGCGGATCCCAACTCGAGCAGCGCGCCGGCCGCAGCGTCCTTTCGCGTCGCGAGGAGACCCCGCTGCTGCCGGAACTCGAGGATTTCCTCCAGACCGGTCAGGGAAGAAGCGACACGGATGGGCGCTGATTTCAGACCCGGGTTCGGATTTGCACGACGGCGCGGCGTCACCGTCGCCGGGCGCGACGATCAGGGCCGGTTCAGGATCATCACGCGTGAACCCATCGACCTGGAAGCCCTGCGCGAAGTGCGGCGCAACCTTTCGGGCGCCACGACCATCGAGAAGCTCTCCGAAGTCGATTACAGCGAACTGATTTCAAGGCTTTACCAGGCGGCCGACGCGGTCGCTCACAGGGCGACAGAGAATCTGAACGACGAACTCGATCTGACCCGCCTGGCCGAGCAGTTGCCCGAACCGGCCGATCTGCTGGAGGCCGACGACGACGCGCCGATCATTCGCCTGATCAACGGGGTGCTGTCCCAGGCGGTTCGCGAGCAGGCTTCCGATATTCATCTGGAGCCCTTCGAGGATCGTCTCTCGGTGCGCTTCAGGGTCGACGGCGTGTTGCGGGAGGAACTTTCCACGTCGCCGGCACTGGCGCCCCTGGTGGCCTCGCGCGTCAAGGTCATGGCGCGTCTGGATATCGCCGAGAAGCGGCTTCCCCAGGATGGCAGGATCAGTCTCAGACTTGCCGGGAGGCCGGTCGATGTGCGCGTTTCCACGTTACCGTCCAGCCACGGCGAGCGCGTCGTGCTGCGCTTGCTGGACAAGCAGGCCGGCAAGCTTGGTCTGGCCGAACTGGGCATGGACCAGGCGACGCTTGAGCGTCTGCGCAAGCTGATCCATCGTCCGCACGGGATTTTTCTGGTCACCGGTCCGACCGGCTCCGGAAAATCGACGACCCTGTACGCGGCCCTGCTCGAACTCAACGACCGCAGTCGCAATATCATGACGGTCGAGGATCCGATCGAGTACGACATCGACGGCATCGGCCAGACGCAGGTCAATCCCAAGGTGGATCTGACCTTTGCGCGTGGCCTGCGCGCGATTCTTCGTCAGGATCCGGATGTCGTGATGGTCGGTGAGATTCGTGACCTGGAAACCGCGCGCATCGCGGTTCAAGCGTCGATGACCGGGCACCTGGTTCTTTCCACCCTGCATACCAACACCGCGGTCGGTGCAATCAATCGTCTGGTCGACATGGGGATAGAACCGTTCCTGCTCTCATCCAGCCTGATCGGGGTAATGGCTCAGCGCCTGGTGCGGCGACTTGATCCGGCGTTCCGGCGTGCAGTGGAATTGCCGCCGGAAGCACTGGCGACGTCCGGCATCAGTGTCGCCGAACCGGTTACCCTGTATCGGCCAATGTCCGAAATGCCGACGGGAGAGAGTGGCTACAGTGGCCGCACCGGCATCTACGAACTTGTTGCCGTGGGTGATGCCATGCAGGCTGCGATTCACCGACGTGCGGCCGAGGCGGAGCTGGAAGAGATAGCGCGCGATGGGGCGCCGTCGATTTTCGACGACGGCTGGCGCAAGGCCCTGGCGGGTGAGACGTCGCTCGACGAAGTTTTGCGCGTAACCCGGGAAAGTTGATTGACGGCGGATCGGTTCGAGTCTCCGCCTTCGCCGAGAATGCCTGATTCGGCTGAAACTCGACGACAATTCGAACTTATGCCGTGCCGGGCGGTCCATGGAATAGCGCCCGTCCGGCCTGGCACATACTCAACAGGAGCAAGACGGCCCGATGGGCGAACGTGAAACCGATCAGCTTCTGGTCGAAAGGGTCCAGAAGGGCGACAAGCGGGCGTTCGATCTGCTGGTAGGCAAATACCAGCACAAGATCGTCAGCCTGATTTCGCGTTACGTATCCGATCACGCAGAGGCGCTGGACGTGGCACAGGAAGCGTTCATCAAGGCCTACCGGGCGATCGGCCGATTTCGCGGCGAGAGCGCCTTTTATACCTGGATGTACCGGATTGCGATCAATACGGCAAAGAATCACCTGGTGTCGCTGAGCCGTCGGCCGCCTTCTTCGGATATCGATGCGCAGGATGCGGAACAATTTCAGTTCGATACGCGTCTGAAGGATCGTGGTTCCCCGGAACATGAACTTCTCAAGGAAGAAATTGAAACCACCATCCATGAAGCCATCGCCGATTTGCCAGACGACTTGCGCGTCGCCATCACGTTGCGCGAGATGGAAGGCATGAGCTACGAGGACATCGCGACCACCATGGATTGTCCGATCGGAACCGTCCGGTCTAGAATCTTCCGCGCACGCGAGGCCATCGACGGCCGCCTCAGACCACTGTTGAGCAACCTTGATGGATAGCATCGTGAGCCCGGAATGAACGACCCCACCAAAACACAAGAGACACCCGCCGTGGACAGAAACAACGAACCGATATCCGCCCTGATAGATGGGGAACTCGAGCCCAAGGCCGCCGATTTCCTGATTCGACGTCTGTCCGATGACGAGAAGATGCATCGGTACTGGCAGCGCGGCCATCTGATCCGGTCCTGTCTTCAGCATGAATTCAATGGTCCGGTTGCACTGGTGGAGCGCGTTCAGGCCGCGCTCGAAGGTGAAGCCGTGCCGCGGCGGGACGGCCGATGGCCCACGCTTATGCGCATGGGTATTGGCGGCGCAGTGGCGGCAAGCGTTGCCATGGTTGCGGTGCTCGGGCTGGCCGATCGGATCGATTCCGGAAATCCGGCACCGCAACAGGCATCGGGTCCAGGATTCACAAGCCAGTCTACCGCGCTGGATCGACAGTTCAGCGCGCCGGCCGTTCCGGCGGGTTTCGGCGCCGTGAATCCAAGCGCCAATGTGGTCGGAGCCGAATCGGCTACCCAGCAGAGAATCAATCGATACATGATCCGGCACAGCCAGGCGGCCGGAAGCCATGGCTTCATTTCACTGACACCGGTGCTGGCGGCGCCGGCGTCGGTGCCGTCATCCGTACCGGAAGAGAGTGACGAGTTGCCGGCTCGGAACGTGAACGGCAGGTAGCCGCGATGCGAGTGCGTTCGTTCGTCATCTCCGGCCTGATCTGGCTTTGTTGCGCGGGACAGCTTTGGGCGGACTCGGCGGAACAGTGGCTGGTGCGCATGGACCATGCAGTCGCCTCGATCAGTTATCGAGGCACGCTGGTCAGCACCGGTGACAACCGAATCGACACGATGCGTGTTCTGCATCGGGTTGATGACGATGGGGTGCGCGAAAGAATCTATGCGCTCGATGGTCCGCAGCGCGAGGTCTTGCGCGACCGTGATCAAGTGCGCTGCCTTGTTTCAGGGCAGGCGTCGGTGATCGTCGACAATCCTTTTCCGACGCGCCTTCTTCCCCGGATTCCGCTTGATGAGATTACGGGTGCCGATTCAGTCTACGAGGTGCGGCTGGTCGGCACCGGTCGCGTCGCGGCGCGAGATGCCAGAATCATTGAAATAATGCCGTTGGACGAGTATCGATACGGTCGCAGGCTATGGCTGGACAGTGACACCGGCATGCTTCTGCGATCAGTGGTATTCGCGCCGGACGGCCATATCGTCGAGAAGCTGAGTTTCGTCGAGATCGAACTCGGGGCTTCGATTCCCGATTCAGAGCTCGAAAGCGACCTCGAGAACCCGTCGCATGTGACCCGCTACCAGATCGGCAGACAGGGTGAGGGTGATTTCGCTTCCAGCAAGAACCCGCTTTGGCTTCCCGAGGCCCTGCCCAAAGGATTTCGGTTGACTTCCGTGGGACACGGCGGCGGCAATGGCCAGCGTTACGAACATCTCCTGTTCAGTGACGGCCTGTCGAGTTTCTCCATCTATGTCGAGTTCGATCGCAGCGCCGGGATCGCCGAGCAGGTCGAATCCCGCGGTGCGATGCATATCTACACAGGCAGTATCGACGGCAACATGGTGACCGTTGTCGGCGAGGTGCCGGCACCAACCGTGAGGCTGATCGGCAGGCACTTGCGCAGATTGCAGGAACCCAGCCTGCGGCATCTTGAGTGAGCCGGCGGCGATGCTGAATTCGGATCTGATCTGGCAGACGGGCGTTGTCCGGCACGGCCCCGAAGGCCGACAAGTGCTGGAATTCGCCGATCCCGGCGCCTGTACCAGATGCAGCCAGGGCACCGGATGCGGTGCGGCTTTGTTCAGCCGTCTGTTTGCAAAGCCGGTGACCCGGCTGTCGCTTGAAGACGGTATCGCCAGGCCGGCGGGGCGATTGATAAGGGTCGGGATGGATCCTCGCTGGTTGTTGCTGGCCGCAGCGGCAAACTATCTGCTGCCGGTTGTTGCTTTCGTCGCCGGTGCAGTGCTTGCAGACATGGGCTGGCCGCGCAGCGATTCGGCCGCGCTGGTCGCCGGCATCGTGTCGATGGTTTCGGCCTGGTTTCTGGCGCGCCTGGGTCTGAGTTCGGTATACAGGCCGCGTCTGCGGCTGGTCGATTTTGACGGAGCTCTTGAATCGAGCGATCAGCGCGACCACATTTCTCCACCGGGTAGTTGAATTTCAAGCGTTTTGGCGCCGTCCCCAAAATATTTTTGTGGGCCGGTTGCGCAACCAACGTGATAATCGAATCCACGGTTTCAGAAACAAGGGACATCGTAAATGTTCAAGCCAGAATTGAAAACATTTGTTGCAGCTTTGCTGGTCGTATTCGCGCTGGATTGTCGCGCGGCGCCGGCGGATTTTGTCGATATCGTCGAAGCCAGCATACCGGCCGTCGTCAATATCGAGACAACACGCTTTGGAGAACGGCCGGACCCGGAGGTCCAGCGTGGCCAGATGCCTGATGACGTGCCGGAACTTTTTCGCCGGTTTTTCGAACCGTTTGGCGACGGAATGCCGCGTGGCCGGCCGGATCGGCGCGGTGGCGGTTCGGGTTTCATTGTTCGCGAAGACGGTCTGATCATTACCAACCACCATGTCATCGAGGACGCGGACGAAATCATCGTGCGACTGGCCGACCGGCGCGAACTGGTGGCCGAGCTGGTCGGGTCTGATGCCGAAACCGACGTCGCGGTGCTACGAATAGACGCCGAAGACCTGCCGACGCTCGGATACGGTGATTCCTCGGCATTGCGGCCGGGCGAGTGGGTGATCGCCATCGGATCGCCCTTCCAGTTCGAGCAGAGCGTGACGGCGGGCATCGTGAGCGCCAAGGGCCGGACCCAGGCCGGTCAACAGCAATATGTTCCCTTTATCCAGTCCGACGTGGCCATCAACCGGGGCAACTCGGGCGGGCCGCTTATCAACACCGACGGCAAGGTCGTGGGCATCAACTCGTGGATCCTGAGCTCCAGCGGCGGCAACATCGGGCTGTCGTTCTCGATCCCGATCGAGACGGCCTCCGGTACCATCGACCAGTTGCTGGAGTTCGGGCGCGTCTCGCGCGGCTACCTCGGCGTCGGCATCCAGAGCGTCGATCGTGAGCGCGCCGATGCGCTCGGTCTCGACCGCCCCGTGGGGGCCCTGGTCAATCGTGTCGAACCGGGCAGCGCCGCAGAGCGTGCCGGGATCGAAGTGGGCGACGTGATCCTGGAGGTCAACGGACGGAACATCGAAGTGTTTTCCGATCTTCCGCCCATCGTCGGCTCTGTTCGCCCGGGCGAGGAGGTCAGCCTGACCGTCTCGCGCTGGGGCGAGACGCAGGAACTGACGGTCGAGTTGGATGAGCGCGACGAAGACCAGCAGACCAACGACCGCGGCGAAACCCAGGATATCGAGCCGACCAACGCCCTGGGTCTTTCGGTGGAAGAGCTCAGCGACGACCAGCTTCGCCGGGCCGAAGGTATCGACGGCGGTCTGCTGGTCACGGCGGTCGACAGCGACAACGCCTACCGGGCCGGAATTCGCAGAGGCGATGTGATCCGTATGATCAACAATCAGCAGGTCAGAACGATGGAGGATTTCGAAGGGATCGTCGAGAACCTCCAGCCGGGGCGCTCCGTGGCTCTGCTGGTCTGGCGCGACGGAATAACCCAGTTCGTCGCCTACACGCCGGAGAGCGACGAGTAAGGGAAGCTGAAAACGGTGCCGGGCTACCAACCGCGCACCGGCTATAATGAGCAAGCGCCGCCACTGGCCCGATCCGGTGGCGGTCTTGTTTAATGCACGGACCGATCCGCTGGCGCCTTTTGCAGTGGCGGCTGATCGAAACGGTCCTGTACTTCGCCGGTGCCCCGGCCCGGTTCACTGCTCACCCGACCAAGATGCCCCGATGACCGACTGCTCGCATATCCGGAATTTTTCGATCATTGCCCATGTCGATCATGGAAAATCGACGCTGGCCGATCGTTTCATCCAGGTATGCGGCGGCCTGACCAATCGCGAGATGGCCGAACAGGTGCTCGATTCCATGGATATCGAGCGTGAGCGCGGCATCACGATCAAGGCCCAGAGCGTGACGCTGGACTACACCGCTCCGGATGGCCAGGTCTACCAGCTCAATTTCATCGATACGCCCGGGCACGTCGATTTTTCATATGAGGTTTCGCGGTCGCTTTCAGCCTGCGAAGGTGCGCTGCTGGTGGTGGATGCGGCGCAAGGCGTGGAAGCACAAAGCGTCGCAAACTGCTACACGGCGGTCGAACAGGGGCTGGAAGTCATTCCGGTCATCAACAAGATCGATCTGCCGTCAGCCGATCCGGAGCGGGTCAAGGCACAGATCGAGGACATCATCGGCATCGACGCCAGTGACGCCCTGCTGGTCAGCGCCAAGACCGGCGAAGGCATTGCAGACGTGCTCGAAGCGCTGGTCAAGCGGATTCCGCCCCCGGAAATGCGCGAAGGGCCGCTGAAGGCGCTGATCATCGATTCGTGGTTCGACAATTATCTCGGTGTGAACTCGCTGATCCGGATCAAGCAGGGCACCCTGCACAAGGGCCAGCGTATCCGCGTGATGTCCACCGGCGAGGAGCACGACGCCGATCAGATTGGCATCTTCACGCCCAAGCGCACCATAGAAAAGACCCTGGATTGCGGTCAGGTCGGCTTCGTTGCGGCCGGCATCAAGGAAATTCACGGCGCCCCGGTCGGCGACACGCTGACATCGTCGCGCGATCCGGCCGAGAAACCGTTGCCGGGGTTCAAGCCGATGCAGCCGCGTGTCTTCGCCGGCATTTTCCCGGTCGATTCATCCGACTATCCCGATCTGCGCGAAGCGCTGGACAAGCTGCAGCTCAACGATTCGGCGCTGCAGTTCGAGCCGGAAACGTCGATGGCGCTGGGTTTCGGTTTCCGTTGCGGCTTTCTCGGCATGCTGCACATGGAGATCGTGCAGGAGCGACTGGAGCGTGAATACGATCTCGACCTGATCATCACTGCGCCGACAGTGGTCTACGAAGTGGCGCTGACCGACGGCACGGAGATGGAGCTGGACAACCCGGCCGAGCTGCCGCCGCTCAACAAGATCGCCGAAATCCGCGAGCCCATCATCAAGGCCAACATCCTGGTGCCGCAGGATTACCTGGGTGCGGTGATTGGACTGTGCGAGGAAAAGCGCGGCGCACAGGTCGACATGCGCTTCCTTGGCGGGCAGGTACAACTGAGCTATGAATTGCCGCTGGCCGAGGTCGTCGTTGATTTTTTTGATCGACTGAAGTCCTGTAGCCGGGGCTTCGCATCATTCGAATATGCGCCGGCGCGACACCAGGCCGGGCCGTTCGTGCGCCTGGATCTGTTGATCAACGGCGAGCGCGTCGATGCCCTGAGCTCGATCGTCCACAGGGATCTGGCCCAGCGCCAGGGCCGGGACCTGGCCGAGCGGATGCGCGAACTGATTCCGCGTCAGATGTTCGATATCGCCATCCAGGCCTCGGTGGGGTCCAACGTCATTGCCCGTTCGACGGTCAAGGCCTATCGCAAGAACGTGACCGCAAAGTGCTACGGTGGCGACGTTTCGCGCAAGCGCAAGCTGCTCGAGAAGCAAAAGGCGGGCAAGCGCAGGATGAAGAACGTCGGCAACGTTGAGATTCCGCAAGAAGCGTTTCTTGCAGTGCTCAGGACCGACCGGGATCGCAACTGATTTGTCTTGTCCCTGAATTTTGGCAAGCGCATTCGGCACTCGGCCATCGTTTAAGAAACACATAACGATACATCGACAATAAAAAATCGGAACTGCAATGCAACTTGATTTTGCTCTGATCATTACCTCCCTGACGCTCATCAGCGGCGTGATCTGGGCGCTGGACCGCTTCTGGTTGCGCAAGCGGCGCGCCGAGCGGCTTGCGCGAGGGGAACTCGAATCCGACGAACCGTCCCGGCCAGTCGAGTACGGTCGGTCGTTCTTTCCGCTGCTGTTGATCGTATTGATATTCCGGTCGTTCATCTTCGAGCCCTTCAAGATTCCGTCCGGTTCGATGCAGCCGACCCTGCTGATCGGCGATTTCATAGTGGTCTCCAAATTCTCCTACGGCCTGAGGCTTCCGGTTCTGAATACGAAAATTCTCGAGACCGGCGAGCCCGAGCGCGGTGAGATATTCGTTTTCCGGTCGGTAGAGCAGCGCGGCATCAACATGATCAAGCGCGTGGTCGGACTGCCCGGCGATACCATTGCGTATCGCAACAAGGTGCTTTACATCAATGGCGAACCTGCGCCTCAGGACATCGTAGGGCCCTGGATCGGCCAGGGCATCAATCGCAACCCGCCGGGCAGTAATCCGCAGCTGAGGACGGAGGATCTGGGTGATGTGACGCACGACATTCTGATCTATCCCGGCACGCCTGCCTCCCGGCCGCGCAGCTGGGTGGTTCCGGAGGGTCATTACTTTGCGATGGGCGACAATCGGGATCGGTCACACGACAGCCGTGGCTGGGGATTCGTGCCGGAAGACCACCTGGTCGGGCGGGCGGTTCGGATCTGGATGCATTGGGACTGCGCCCGCGGGTTTTGTGTCGATCTATCGCGAATTGGTGATAAAATTCAGTAGTAAGCACCTGAATTAGGTGGCATTATGTTGCCAGTACCTTCGGGGGAGGTGCTGGAAGAACCAGGGCCGGGACGAAATGGGAGAATCGCCAATGATTTCGAATCAACGCGGTATGACGCTGATCGGGTTTCTAATTGTTCTTGCGGCGGCGTTGTTCGTTGCCTACATTGCCATGAAACTGGTTCCGATCTATATCAATCATTATTCAGTGGTTTCTTCGATGAAGAGCATGGCTGAAGAGCCGGGTGCGGCCAACATGTCGGAGGGTCGGCTGAGGGATCTCCTTTCCCGCAAGTTTTCGACGAGCTACGTCAAGCACGTCACGGCCCGTGATATCCAGATCGTTCGCGGGACCGGCGTCGAAATCATTGCCGAATATGAAGTGCGCGAGGATCTGATCGGCAATCTCGATGCGGTAGTCACCTTCAAGCGTGTCCAGCCTCTCAACTGACGGGCCGTCCTCGCTCAGGGGGTTGGGGCATGAGTTCTGCCGAACCGACCTGCTGCGACTCGCGCTTACCCACCGCAGTCGTGGCAATCCCAATAACGAGCGGCTGGAATTCCTCGGCGATGCGGTTCTCAACATGGTGGTCGCCGAGCTCCTGTTCGTCGCCCGCCCCGACGTTCCCGAAGGTGATCTTTCCCGCCTCCGTGCTCGTATCGTGCGTGAACGAACGCTCGCGGAAGTCGCTCGGCAGCTGGATCTCGGCCAGCACGTCTTGCTGGGGCCGGGGGAGCTCAAGAGCGGCGGATTTCTAAGAGATTCCATTCTTGCCGATGCGCTCGAAGCGCTCATCGGCGCGGTGTTCCTGGATGGTGGTTTCGACTCCGCGCGAGGGCTGGTCGAGAGGCTGATGGCCGAACGCATTGCAGCGCTGCCGGACGCCGAATCGCTAAAGGATCCCAAGACCCGTCTCCAGGAACTTCTGCAGGCACGCTCGCTCAAGCTTCCCGACTACGAGGTCATCGACGAACACGGCGCCGATCATGATCGAAGTTTCACCGTGCTTTGCAGGGTTGAAATGCTGGATGCGCCGGTCACTGCAACCGCGACATCCCGCCGCAAGGCCGAACAGGCAGCGGCAAAAGGCGCGCTTGAAGCAATCCTCAGACGAGAAGGTGCATGAACGAAGCAACCGAAACCCGCAGCGGCACCGTAGCCCTCATCGGTCGTCCCAACGCCGGCAAGTCCACGCTGCTCAATCGCCTGGTGGGCGAGCGCGTGTCGATTGTCACCCACAAGCCGCAGACCACCCGTCACCGGGTCACCGGCATCGTCAATCGGGCCGGCGGGCAGCTTGTGCTGGTCGATACCCCGGGATTGCATCGTCGACGCGATCATGCGCTCAACAGACATCTCAACCGGGTCGCCGCAGAAGCGCTGCGGGGCGTCGACCTGGCGGTGCTTGTTGTGGATGCATCGGCGCCCACCGAAGAGGACGAGGCGGCGGCGCGCGCGGTCGCTCAGTCGGAGGTGGGCGCGGTGCTGGTGTTGAACAAGATCGACCGGGTAAAGCTGCGTTCCGATCTCCTGCCGCTGGCTCGGCTCTGGTCCGAGCGACTCAACCCACTGGAGGTCTTCTTCGTTTCTGCGCTGAAGGGGGATGGTATCGATACGCTTGCCGACGGCCTTGTCCGACATCTTCCGGTGCAACCGCCGCTGTTTCCGCCTGACGAATTCACGAGCGAATCGAGCCGTTTTCTTGCCGCCGAAATCATACGCGGGCAGTTGCTCGAGAATCTCCATCAGGAAGTGCCTTACGGAACAACCGTCTTGATCGAATCATTTGAAGAAGCGCGGGGAAAATATCGGATCGGGGCATTGATTCTGGTCGCCGAAAAGCGGCACAAGGGCATGGTCATCGGGCAGGGGGCAACCACCCTCAAGCGTATAGGTACGCGGTCTCGCATGGCGATGCAGGCGTTATTCGGCGTGCCGGTCCATCTGGATCTCAACGTCAGGGTGGAAGAGGGCTGGATGGATCGTGAAGGCTCTTTCCCAAGGCTGGGTTACAACCGTTGAGTCGCATCGACAGGGAGCCGGTTTTTGTGCTGCACCGAAGGGCCTGGCGCGACACAAGTCTGATCGTCGAGTTTTTCAGTGCCCATCACGGCCGTGTCGCCGGTGTGGCGCGCGCCGCCCGGCGTTCGAAATCCGCTTTTTTCGGCCTGACCGAGCCCTTTCGTCTGCTCGAGGCCTCCTGGGTCAGACGGGGTGAGATGTTTACCCTTGTCGCCCTCGATCCGGTTGGCAAGGCGCGCCGCCTGACCGGGCGAGCGATGTGGTGCGGGCTTTACGCCAACGAGCTTTTGTTGCGCCTGACGCCGCGTGACGATCCGGAGCCCGAACTGTTCGATGCGTACGCGAAGTTGTTGCCCGAGCTGCCGAACGCAGCGCGCCAGGGCAACGCCTTGCGCCGATTCGAGCTGGCGCTGCTGCAGACACTGGGCGTTGCGCCCGAATTGAGCGTAGTCCAGGGCGGTGCCGAAGAGGTCTTGCCCGATGCGCGCTACGATGTGGATCCGATCGCCGGCCCGTTGCCTGCGATCAGCCAGCGCAGTGGCGTGCTTGGCTCGGTGCTGCTGGCGCTGGCCAGCGGAGACGACCTGGCTGCCGATGACGAAATCGCTGCACGTCACCTGATGCGAAAGTTGATAGAACGCCAGCTCGATGGACGCAAGCTCAATACGCCGGCCTTTTTTCGGGAGAACCAGTCATGACCAAGCAGCTTCCGGTACCGCTTCTGGGAGTCAACATCGATCACGTGGCCACACTTCGCCAGGCACGGGGAACCGAGTATCCATCGGTGCTCGAAGCCGCCCGGGTCGCCGAGGAGAACGGCGCCGACCTGATCACCGTGCATCTTCGCGAAGACCGCAGGCATATTCAGGACCGTGATGTCTCGGCACTGCTCGAACAGTCGCGCACGCGGCTGAACCTGGAAATGGCGATGACCGCCGACATGCTCGAGTTCGCGCTTTTGCATCGCCCCGCAGACGTATGTCTGGTCCCGGAGCGACGTATGGAATTGACCACGGAAGGTGGATTGGACGTTGCGGGACGACGCAGCGAAGTCGCCGATTTCTGCCGCGCGCTGACTGCGGCGGGCATCCGGGTGTCGCTGTTCGTCGATCCTGAATCGGAGCAGATCGAGGCGGCAGCCGAATGCGGGGCGCCGGTCATCGAGATACATACCGGTGCCTATGCCAATGCCGAAGACCGGAGCCGTGCGCAGGGCGAACTGGATCGGATTGCCGAGGCCGCGGTGCTGGCCGAGAGAGACGGACTCGTGGTCAATGCAGGCCATGGATTGCACTATCGGAACATAGCCGAGGTGGCGGCGCTGGGCCCGATCCGCGAATTCAACATCGGTCACGCGATCATTGCGCGCGCCATTTTCGTCGGCCTGGGTGAAGCGGTTGGCGAAATGAAACGCTGTATCGGCTCGGTCCAACGCCGTTGATGCGGCCCCAATCGGTCAGCTGGGGTCGGTCAGTCAGGGTCAGACGCCGCGATCGCCTGGCGGGTCGCCATCAACGTGCGCAGCAGGTTCAGGTAGAGACTGCCCGGAGAACTGTCAAGTTCGTTGCGCAAGGATTGTTCCAGCAGCGTGCTGGCGCGCTGGAGTCGGGTCGCACCGGCATAACCACCGGCACCGGACCATTGATGAAGCAATTCTGAGGCTTGCTCGAATCGTGTGTCCGCCAGCGCCTGATCGAGTTCCGAGCTGCGCTGATCGAGCTCGGTGGCCAGCGCCTTGCGCATCTGGCGGGCCCGTCTGGGGCTGCCACTGACGCGCGCCGCTCTTGCGTCATCCAGAAGCAGCGCACGCGCCTGCGCAGGATCCCGAATCTCGCTGAATCCGTCGTGGCCGGCCGCCACACGGCAGATGGTTCTGAGCAGCAAGTCTGGTGCCACCGGCTTGTTCAGGAAGCCATGGAAGCCGGCCGCGCGCAGCCGCTCGCGTTCCTCGGCACGGCTGTCGGCGGTTAGGGCAATCACGCGACCGGTCGTATTGCGTTCAGCCTGCTGGCAAATGCGCTGCCATGCGCCAAGCCCATCCATGTCGGGCATGTGCAGGTCCATCAGAACGATATCGAAACGGCGGTTTCGGCATTTCTGCACAGCTTCCAGACCGCTACCGGCCAATTCCAGCAGCGCCACCTTGTTCGATAGCGCCGCGCGGATGAATTCGCGGTTGGTTTGATGATCGTCCACCGCCAGCACTGAAAGACGGCCGATTTCCACCTTGTTGCCTGCATTCATGGTTCACAATATACCCCGATGCTGCAGGAATTCAAACGCTACGCCGTGCTGGCGGCGGCCTTCTGGGTGTGGCCCCAGGTCGCGGCTTGTGCCCTGGAATTCGAACTCGAGGCGGGTCCGACCCGATTCGGCAGCCTGGAATTCGCACGCCTGGGGGTGGTGAACGGTGCCGATTCGGAGGTAACGCTCGAGGGCATATCGCACGACATTGTGGGACCGCTGGGTGACCTGGTTTTTCGCTGCAGGGGACACACGGCGCGGCGCTGCATCGATGGCTTGCTGGTCTGGAATCGACACGAGCGGAGCCCGCTGGAGATGACGTTCCGGCGTGGCCCGGGACATTTCCGGCTTGCGCACGGCGACACTGCGCGAGTTCGATTGAGCTGGTCCGACGCCGGGTTCGACGGGATGACGATCAACGCGGTGCCGCTGGCGTGGGTGCCGTCGAGCGTGATGGCGTTCGCCGGGCTTGCCGCGCTTTCGGGCAATGCCGGTGGCGAAGTCCAGCTGACAGACGATCATGCACGGGCCGTGTTCCGGATCGAGCAACTCGCATTCGACACGCCAGACGGTCGCTTCGCCGGGGGTGGCCTGGCAATTGGGGCGAGTCTTGATTGGCGCTTTTCCGAAAACCGCTTCGACCTTCGCGCGGACTGGAAAGCCGGAGAAGTCCTGCTGGGACCGCTTTACCTGCCGGGGCCGCAAGATCCGGTCGAATTGAATATCACCGGGCAGCGGCGGGATGCCTCGCTGCTGGCCGTCGAGCGTCTGCAGCTGCAACAGGCGCAGGTGCTGGAGCTGAATGCCGACGCACTGGTGGAGATCGGGGATGCATTGGACGGCAGTCTCGGCACAGGGCCCGGCAATGGTTTCGGCATTCGAAACATGCGCATCGAAATAGAGCACGCGAGCCTCGGCCCGTTGTGGCGCCAGGGACTGGAGTCGATTGCCGGCGCATACGGTTGGGGCCAGCTCGATCTCTCGGGTCGGCTGAACGGCAGTATTCGCGTTGTCGACAATGCGATTGTCGGCGCCGGCTTGCGGCTGACCGATACCGGCGTGGATGATGCTGCCAACCGTGTTCGACTCACTGGCCTGGGCGCATGGCTGGACTGGGAAAGCGCCGACGATGCACTCGGACTCGGGGTCGATTGGCAGGATGCGCAATTGTTTCGGATTCCTTTTGGTCCGGCTGCACTGGCGTTGCGCAGTACTGAAGAAGGTGTACTTGAACTCGCCGACGCGTTTCGTTTGCCGGTGCTCGACGGCGCCCTGGTGCTGGAGCGCTTCGAATGGCGCGACTGGCGTGCTGAAGACAGAAAGCTTGCAGTCGATGCGCGTCTGGAGCCGGTTGATCTTGCGGCGTTGACGCGGACGCTCGGGTGGCCCGAATTCGGCGGCAGTCTTTCGGGCAACTTTCCCGGTATCGGGTTCTCCGGCGGCGTGATGGAGGTTCAGGGTGGACTGGATATCGACCTGTTCGGCGGTCACGCGCGAATCAACGGTCTTTCCGTGGAAAGGCCTTTTGGCTCTTTGCCGGCGCTTGCGGCCGATGTCGTGTTCGAAGCGCTGGATCTGGAGCAGGTGACGCGCGCTTTCGAGTTCGGTCGCATGCTCGGCCTGATGTCCGGGTACATCACGAACTTGAGACTGCTCGACTGGCAGCCGGTGGGTTTCGATGCCTGGTTCGAAACCCTTGAAGACAGCCCCGAGCGCGAGATCAGCCAGCAGGCGGTCAACTCGATTTCGAGCCTTTCGGGCGGTGGTGGTGCGGCGATTTCGGGAACGCTGCTGCGCTGGTTCGAAGATTTTCCGTATCGGAAGTTCGGTCTCGGCTGCCGTCTGGCCGAGAATGTGTGTCGCATGCGCGGCCTGCGGGACATCGACAATGGCGGTTACATGATACTCGAGGGCCGGCTGATCCCCAGGCTGGACATCGTCGGGTACCAGCGACGGGTGGACTGGCCGAGATTGCTCGCGCAGCTTGCCGCTGCCACCGAATCGGCGGATTGAACGTCGAGCGGCGGGCCGCGAGGCCGGCCGTTTGATAGAATCCGGTTCAGCCGGAGTTAATCACCCGAACGGCACGCTGGTGTCGTTCCGCATGGAGAATGAACCTTGATCAAGCGCATCGCCAGAAATCTGTTCGTGGCCGTCGTGACCGCCGTGCTCGTCGCGTGCGTCACGATCAATGTCTACTTTCCCGAGGCCGCCGCCGAGCGGGCCGCCGATCGCTTCATCCAGGACGTGATTGGGCCTCAGTCGGAAACCGAAGGGGCGTTCCTCGAACGCTCGACCGACCCCGGCGTCCCCGGTCGAAGCTTCAATCCGCTTGCTTTCATGGCAGGCATTCTCGTCCCGTCGGCCCATGCACAATCGTCGCAACAATCGGTGAACATCGATATCGAGAGTCCGCAGATCAACGCGATCAAGCAGCGCATGACCGAGCGTCAGCGTGAACATCTCGCGACGTGGTTCGAGGCCGGTGCGATCGGCCTCGACAACACCGGCCTGGTCGAGATCAGGGACAGAGGCGCGGTTCCGCTGTCCGAGCGTCGCCGGATGGAACAGGTCGTGGCCGAGGAGAACGCCGACCGGCGTGCGGTCTATCGCGAAATCGCGGTGGCCAACGGGCATCCGGAGTGGGAGCAGCGGATTCGTGAAACCTTTGCCGAGCGATGGGTTGCCAACGCACGCCCCGGCTGGTATTACCAGGACGAGTCCGGCACCTGGCAGCGGAAATAGGTTTGGGGCGTCGCGCGAGAAGGCGGCTTCCGCTCGAGCCGGTCGAAGTCGAAATCAGCGATCTTTCGCATGACGGCCGCGGCGTCGGCCGGGTCGACGAAAAGGTTACTTTCGTTCACGGCGCGCTGCCGGGCGAACGGGTCTCGGCGCGTCTGACCGGCCGCAATCGGCGTTTCGACGAAGCGGTGACGCTGGCCGTTCAATCGCCGTCACAACAGCGCGTCGAGCCCGAGTGTCCCTGGTTCGGCTATTGCGGCGGCTGCGCCCTGCAGCACCTCGATCATGCCGCCCAGCTGGACTGGAAGGCGCAGCGGCTGCGCGAGAATTTCCGGCGTATCGGTCAGGTCGAGCCGGCCGAATGGATGGTGCCGATATCGGCAGACCCCTGGAACTATCGCCGGCGGGCCCGCCTGAGCGTACGCAACGTGCCGGGCAAGGGCAGGGTGCTGGTGGGATTTCGCGAGATCGGCGGCCGCTACGTGGCCGACATCGAGGCCTGCCGCGTGCTGCACCCGGCGTTCGCCGATCGCCTGCTGGAGCTGTCGGACCTGATCGGCCGTTTGAGCATTCCCGATCGGGTCGCGCAGATCGAGTGTGCCGCCGGAGACGATACTGCGGCGATTGTCTTGCGCCACCTTGAACCGTTGACGTCGGCTGACGAAAAGAACCTGGTCGCCTGGTCGAAGGCCTCCGGCATCGCCGTATGGCTGCAGTCGGCCGGTCCCGACAGCGTGAAGCGCCTGTGCCCTGAGGCGCACCAGTTGACATACAGGCTCGAAGCCTTCGATCTCGAATTCGCGTTTCATCCGCAGCAATTCGTTCAGGTCAACGCCGAGGTCAATCGCAAGCTGACGCAGAAGGCCGTCGAACTGATGGCGACCGGGCCCGAGGATCGTATCCTCGACCTGTTCTGCGGGCTGGGCAACTTTTCGCTGCCGCTGGCCCGCGGTGCTGGTGACGTGCTGGGCGTGGAGCTGGACGAAAGCCTGGTCGAGTCGGCCCGCACGAATGCGCTGGCCAACGGCATCGACAACGCCCGCTTTGTCTCCGCCGACCTGATGCAGTCGGTCGAAGATCTTCCCTGGATGCAGCAGGCGTTCGACGGGGTGCTGATCGATCCACCGCGTTCGGGCGCGGCCGAAATTCTGCCGCTGGTGGCGGCCACCGACGCCCCGCGCATCGTCTACGTCTCGTGCGATCCGGCCACGCTTGCCCGCGACGCAGGTACGCTGGTCAACGAATACGGATACCGGCTGGAGCGCGCCGGGATCGCGGACATGTTTCCGCACACCGCGCATGTCGAATCGCTTGCGCTGTTCGTCAGGCCCGAATGATGCGCACCGGATTGATCGTCGGCATCGATGGGTATGCACTGGACCAGCGCTCCCGAAGCGTCCTGGCGCACTCGGCCGTGGTCGGCGTGATCCTGTTTTCGAGAAACTTCCGGGATTCCCGGCAGTTGATCGGATTGTGCGATGAAATCCGGGCGCTGCGTGACCCCCGCCTGCTGATCTGCGTGGATCAGGAAGGCGGGCGCGTCCAGCGCTTCCGTTCCGGGTTCACCGCCCTGCCGCCGCTGGGCAAACTTGGTCGATGGTATGGCAGTCACCCGGAGCGGGCGCTGGATCTGGCCTATCGCCATGGCCGCGTCATGGCCGCCGAGGTGCTGGGCCACGGCGTGGATCTGAGCCTGGCGCCGGTGCTTGACCTGAATCGGGGCAGCGCGGTCATCGGCGATCGCGCGTTTTCCGATGATTCGACGATGGTGACGGCCCTTGCCGGACATTATCTGGCCGGCATGCGCGACGCCGGCATGAAGAACTGCGGCAAGCATTTTCCGGGTCACGGGTCGGTGTGCGCCGATACGCATCACGAAATCGTCGTCGATGCCCGCAGTCGTGAAGAAATGGCCGCCGACATCGCGCCGTTCGCCGAACTGGCGGGGCAGCTCGATTCGGTGATGCCGGCCCACGTGTGCTATTCGTGCATGGACGACCGGCCCGCCGGCTTTTCACGCGCCTGGATCGGAGAAGTCCTGCGCCGCGAGCTCGGTTTTGGCGGTATTGTGATCTCGGACGATCTGGACATGAGCGGCGCCGGCGTGGCCGGCTCGGTCGAGGACCGTTGGCGAGCCTGCGAGTCGGCCGGTTGCGACCTGGCGCTGGTCTGCGATCCTGCGTCTGCAGAGCACCTGGTAGCCGCGGCCGATGTCGAACACGATCAATTCGAAGGCGCGCGAGCGTCGGCAAGCCGGCTTCTGGGTCGGGCCCAGTTCACGCTGGCCGAGCAGGAACTGGTTTCCGAATTCCGCGCCTGGAAGCAGTCACTGAACAAACTGGCAGCAGAATATGGATAACTGGTTCAACCGTATTTCCGGACTGATTGGAATGAATCCGTGGACGGTGCAGGCCTTCGTCGTCGTCCTGGCCGCGCTTGTGCTCGATTTGCTTTTCCGCAAGCTGATCAACCGAGTGGAGCGGTTGGCCGGCAGCTCGCGGCATCACTGGGACGACGCCATCGTTTACGCTGGCAAGCGCCCGATCTCGCTACTGATCTACGGAGAGGGCCTGCTGATCGCCGCGCGCATTCTCCAACCGCACACCGCGGCGACATTGTTCCGGATCGAATGGTTGCAGCTCGCGCAGCAATTGTTGCTGGTCGCAACGGCAAGCTGGTTCGCCTTCCGCCTGGTCACGGGCTTCGAGAAGGCTTTCATCGAACATCGCCGCGCAACCAACCGGGAGTTCGATATCACCACGGTCAGCGTACTGGCCCGGATCGTTCGGATCGCGGTGGTCGTGACCGGCGTGCTGACTGCATTGAGCATCCTGGAAATTCCGATTTCCGGGCTGTTGGCCGCCGGCGGCGTCGGCGGGATCGCGATTGGTCTGGCCGCGCGCGACCTGCTTGCGAATTTCTTCGGCGGCTTCATGGTATTCATGGACAGACCGTTTTCGGTCGGCGACTGGGTGCGTTCCCCGGACCGGGATATCGAGGGCGTCGTGCAGAAGATCGGGTGGCGCGTCACCACCATCATGAAGTTCGACCGCCGGCCGATGTACGTGCCCAATGCGACCTTTACCACGATCACGGTGGAGAATCCATCGCGTATGACGCATCGCCGAATCTATGAACACGTAGGCGTTCGTTATGACGATTTTGCCAGGGTCGGGGCCATCGTCGAGGACATTCGCTCCATGCTTCAGGGGCACGAGGACATCGCGGCGGAAGAAACCCTGATCGTGCATTTCAATCAGTTCGGCGCCTCATCGCTGGACATCATGGTTTACTGCTTCACGCGCACCACCCAATGGATCGAATACCACCGGGTTCGCGAAGAAATATTGCTCAAACTCGGCGCGATCGTCGAGGCGCACGGGGCCGAGATCGCATTCCCGACCCGTACCTTGAAGCTCGACTCCGTGCCGGCAGCTGTTCCAGACTCGGGGCCGGAGCGGCGGGAGAACGCTGACTCATGATGCCCAAGGATGCCTACAGATTATTCGATGCAGAACAGGTTGCAGCTGCCTATGACGAGATTGCACAGCAGCTGAACGACCAACTGCCGGCGCATGAAGTGATGCTGCTTCCGGTCATGACAGGCGGGATGTTTCCGGCTTGCGAACTCGCGCGCCGAATTCGCCGGCCGATGAAAATCGATTACGTGCATGCCACCCGATACCGCGGCAAGACGCGTGGTTCCGACATCGAGTGGCTGCATTGGCCCGAACTGCCGGAAGAAGAAGAGACGGTGCTTTTGATCGACGACATCTTTGACGAAGGGCATACGCTGGCCGCGATCCGGGCGCGCCTGCCGGAACGATTCCGGGTGATTTCGATCGCGCTGGCGCTCAAGGAACACGACCGCGGCCTGCAGCGCGGCTGGCTCGATATCCACGGACTCGTCGTTCCGGATATCTACGTATTCGGGTGTGGCATGGATTACCACGAGAATTTTCGTGAATTGCCCGATATCTGGGCGCTGCCGTCGGACGTCTGAACAGATGGCGCAGTTGGCGCCCAGCTTGCAGGAGGTTCAGTGATGAAACTTGGCGTTATTGGCGGAACGGGGGCTCTGAACCTGTTTCGGGCCAGTCGCAGTGCGTCGTTGACGACGCCATTCGGGCCACCGTCCGATCGCCCGAGGGTGATCGTGATAGGTGATAGCGAAATCTGGTTTCTCGCCCGTCACGGCGATCCTCATCGGATTCCGCCGCACAAGATCAATTACCGTGCGAACATTCATGCGCTCAGAACTCTGGGTGTCGATTCGGTGCTTGCGGTAAATGCGGTTGGTGGGCTTTCTTCAGAGCTGCCGGCCGGTGCGATGCTGGTGCCCGATCAACTGATCGACTACACCTGGGGCAGGGCGCACACGTTCAGCGACGGTGGCTCGGCGCCACTCAAGCACATCGACTTCACCCGGCCGTTTGACGGGCCGCTGAGGGATTGCCTGCTGGCCGCCGGTCGCGGCGCCGGTCATGAACTGGTCGACGGAGGCTGTCATGCAGTCACTCAGGGGCCGCGCCTCGAGACGGCTGCAGAAGTAGCCCAGCTCGCCGCCGCCGGCTGCGCCGTGGTGGGAATGACCGCAATGCCCGAAGCCGCGCTGGCGCGCGAGGCCGGGCTCGACTATGCAAGTCTTTGCGTTGTGGCGAACGCCGGCGCGGGACTGGAGGAAGGACCGATTACCGAGGACGATATCCACCGGGTGCTGCAAACGGCCATGCAAAAGGTGAAGGATGTCATCGAGCAGCTTGCCGCGGCCGGAGACCACTGACGGCGTGCCGCAGAGACGCTCTGTGGCTCACGCCCCGGTGCCAAGATGTGATGCTATTCGCGATAGTTCCGCTTGGCGCGTCCACGCTTGTCCGGTACCATAGGATGCCCATGCCAGCCGTGAGTGTCGGATGTCTGTTTCGCTTCGATTAAGCACCTTGAACGTCAGCAGCAAGGATTTGAAAGTGATGCGATCCCTGCTTGGCCTATCAGGTGGAAAATCGGATCAGAATTGGGAAATCGACGTCGAGGGGGATGACGGCGATGCGGTTCTGGTAGATGTCGATAATCCCGATGGGGCTTCCGTATGGCCAGACGTCAGCCAACAGCAAAGGCCCGCCGTTGCGCTGACCAGACGGCGCGATTTTCCGGCCAGGCTGGTGCTGCACAAACCCATTCGTTCGCAACAGCTCATGCGGTTGTTGACAGATTTATCCAGCGCGCCGACAGTGCCGAATCTCGAGCGCGAGTGGCCGATTCTGGCGTTCGGAGACGACGACGGCGAATTGCCGCTCGCCGAGCACCTGAGACGGCATAACTGGGACCAACCAGTGATGATCGGCGGCGATTATCTTCCTGAATTGGTAATCGATCCCGGTTCAGGTGTCTGGTATTCCAGCGCTTCGGATCGGGAACTCGCGCGCCTGCTCAGGCGCAATTTTGCGCGCGGGGAAGCCCGAACGCTTGCCAGTCACGAACTGGTCGAGCATACCCAGGGTCTCGAACAACAGAATCTCGCCAATCTGAAATGGCGTGCAGGCCTGGCACTGTCCAGCGGGGCGTTGCACCCGGACCTGGCCGGTGATATGCGCTTCATGCTGCCTCAGGTGCCGCTTCAGGCGCTTTCGGATACCGCTTACTCACGCCAGGCCCGCATTCTGATACGCAAGCCTCTGGATGCAGGCGAATTGGCTGAGAACAGCAATTCCGATCGTGGCGACGTGGCGGAATTTCTGAATGCCTGCTACACCTGCGGGTTTCTGTTGCTGGATTCTTCTACCGGCGGATCGGCGCGAACCGGGTGAACCCCGGCGAGCGGCATTTGCCTGTGCTATTTTTCCGGACTTGACGAATCATCGGAAGAATGACTTGAGCATTCCAACGGGCATAGACGCCCTTGCATTTGCCGGCCCTGCCGGCTTCGTCGAGATGACCGATCTGGCCAAGGCCAGAGGCGTCGATCCCGGCAAGTATCTCAAAGGCCTGGGGCAGCGCAGAATGGCGATCGCCAGTCCCTGTGAAGATACCGTGACAATGGCCGCCGATGCCGCTGCTCGAGCGCTGCAGGGCTTCGATATCGATCCTTCCGAGATCGGTACGTTGATCGTGGGCACCGAAACCGGCGTCGATCACAGCAAACCGGTCGCGGTGTATGTGCATGAACTGCTGGGCCTCGATCAGCGCTGCAGAACCTTCGAGACCAAGCACGCCTGCTATGGGGCGATGGCGGGGCTGACCGCCTCCATCGACTGGATTGGATCGGGCCGGGCGCGTGGCCGAAAGGCGCTGGTCATCGCGTCCGATATCGCGCGCTATGGTCTCAACACGGCCGGCGAACCCACGCAGGGAGCAGGCGCGGTGGCCATGGTGGTGTCCGAAAATCCACGCCTGCTGAGCATAGATCCGACGCGAATCGGGGATTACACCCGGCAGGTCATGGATTTCTGGCGTCCGCTTTATTCGAAATATGCGTTCGCCGATGGCCATTATTCCATCCAGTGCTATCTGGACGCGCTGACCGGTGCGCGCGTAGATGCGGTGGGAGAGCGGTCCGATCTGCTGGCTGACCTGGCGGCTTGTCTCTATCACGTGCCTTTCGTCAAGATGGCGTTCAAGGCGCATCAGCGCCAGCTTGAATTGGAGCAGGGTGGACCGTTGAGCAAGGATCACAACGAATCCTGGCGGCTGCTGACCGACAGTTACCAGCGCCTGGCCGCGCCCTGGCTGGGCCTGAACGCCGAGATCGGCAACATCTATACCGGTTCGCTGTTCCTGGCATTGATCGACCTGCTGCGGCAGGCGGCCGAAAGCCTGGCCGAACGCGAGGTGAGCCTTTTCTCCTATGGCAGCGGCTGCGGCGCGACGTTCTGCATCGGCCGCATCGGCGAGGATGCCGCACGCTGGCGCGAGGCGCTGGATCCGGCCGACCAGCTGGCGTCCCGGCGTCGCCTGAGTATCGACGAGTACGAGGCCTTGATCACGGTCACAGAGCAGGCCGACACGGCCGAGCAACTGGATCCTTCGAAGTACGGCCTGAACGGTGGCCTGTATTACGTCGGCACCCGCGACCACTGCCGCCAGTACAGCCGGGCCTGATCTTCTCGCAGAGCCGCAGAGAAACCAGCCTTTCAGCCATTGACTTTGGCCTTTCTTGGCGCCTTTGCGCCTTGGCGACAGCTGTCATGATTCTTTGCCTTTGACTTTCTCTGCGGCTCTGCGTCTCCGCGAGAGGCTGCCGTTCTTTTGCCTATTGCGCCAACCGCGCAGAGTTGTTCAGAGGTTCCCTAGCAAAAATCCCGGGATTCAGAGGCCAGCCCGTCCAGCCAGCCGTCAAGCGCCTCGAACCGGGTCGCGATCACGTGCTGGCTGCCGTTGGCGTTCTGCAGCTTGCCGTGCACCTTGAGCAGTCCCGCGGACAGCACCTCGGCGCGGAAACGCTCGGCCAGCTTCGGCCACACGATCACGTTGACGATGCCGGTTTCGTCTTCCAGGGAAAGAAAGATCACGCCCGAAGCGGTGCCCGGCCGCTGGCGATGGGTGACCAGTCCGGCGGCCTGGACGGAAAGACCGTCGGCATCGTTGCGCAGCTGCCTGGCGCTTCGAACCCGTTTGCCCAGCCGCTTGCGCAGCAGCGCGATCGGATGATGCGTCAGGCTGAGACCGGTACTGGCGTAGTCGTCCAGCAGGTCGTCGCGCGGCGAGGGCAGCGTGAGGCTTGGCTGACGCTCGGCGATCCGGCTGTCGGCCAGCAGGTCGCCCTGGTGGCGGGCGGCCATTGCATCCCATCGCGCGCGCCGGCGGTGGCCGGCCAGTGCCTTCAGCGCACCGGCCTCGGTCAGCGCCTTCAACGAAGCACGGTCCAGCCGGGCGCGTTCGGAGAGATCCTGGATATCCCGGAACGGGCGCCGCGTCCGCTCTGCGCACAGACGCGCGGCGGCTTCCTGGCGCAGTCCATCGATCATGCGCAGCCCCAGCCTGATAGCGGGTTCGCGTCCGCACCTGCCCGGACGGCCGATTGACGCACTTGCAGCTTCGATATGGCTTGAAACGGAGCCGTAGGTCGGGGTCGCATCCCGGACGCGATCAGCACCGACGTCACAGCCCGGTACTGCATGCCCGGGCTGTTCGACGCCACCGGCTGCGGATTCAAGTTCGCAATCCCAGTCGCTGTACCGAACGTCCGCCGGCAGCACTTTCACGCCGTGCCGGCGCGCATCGTTGATCAACTGGGCCGGCGCATAGAATCCCATGGGCTGGCTGTTGAGCAGGCCGCAGGTGAACGCGGCCGGATGGTGACATTTCATCCAGGCCGAAAAATACGTCAGCAGCGCGAAGCTGGCCGCGTGCGATTCGGGAAAGCCGTAATCGCCGAAGCCGCAGATCTGGCTGTAGATACGCTCGGCGAAATCGTTGCCGTAGCCGCGCGCGAGCATGCCGTGGACGAGTTTTTCCCTGAATGGCTCCAGCCCGCCGCGGCGCTTCCACGCCGCCATGGCCCGTCGCAGCTGATCGGCCTCGCCGGGGGTGAAACCGGCCGCCACGATCGCGATCTGCATGACCTGTTCCTGGAAGATCGGCACGCCCAGCGTGCGCTCCAGCACTTTCTTCAGTGCATCGCCGGGGTACTCGACCTTGTCCGGATTCTCGCGCCGCTCCAGGTAGGGATGCACCATGTCGCCCTGGATGGGGCCGGGACGGACGATCGCGACCTCCACGACCAGGTCCTGGAAGCAGCGCGGCTTCAGCCTGGGCAGCATGGCCATCTGGGCCCGGGATTCGACCTGGAACACACCGGTGGCGTCGCCTCTGCACAGCATTTCGTAGGTGGCCTGATCCTCACGCGGCATGCTGGCCAGGCTCAGCGACGGCGTGTTCCCGGACAATGCCTGCCACCGGTTGACCAGCGCCATCGACTTGCGCAATGCCGTGAGCATGCCCAGCGAAAGACAGTCGACCTTGAGCAGGCCCAGGGATTCAAGGTCGTCCTTGTCCCACTGGATGATGGTCCGGTCGGCCATCGCGGCGTTTTCCACCGGCACGAGGTGATGCAGCGGCTCGTCTGCGATCACCATACCGCCCACGTGCTGCGACAGGTGGCGCGGGAAGCCGACCAGTTCGCCGGTCAGCGCCAGCAGTTGCCGCACGGTCGCGCCGTCGGGGTCGAATCCGCATTCGCGCAGACGCTCGGGCCACACGTCCGGATCGTCCCACCAGGCCAGCGAAGCGGTCAGGCGGTTCATGCGCTGCGGGTCCAGTCCGAGTGCGCGGCCGACGTCCTTGAGCGCGCTTTTGGGGCGGTAGCAGATCACGGTGGCCGCCAGCGCCGCGCGGGCCCTGCCGTATTTTTCGTAGATGTACTGCAGCACCTCTTCGCGACGTTCGTGCTCGAAGTCGACGTCGATGTCCGGCGGCTCGTCGCGCTCCTTCGAGATAAAGCGTTCGAACAGCAGCTGCTGGCGTGCGGGATCGACCTCGGTGATGTGCAGGCAGTAGCAGACCGCGGAATTCGCCGCCGAGCCGCGTCCCTGGCACAGGATGTCGCGCGAGCGCGCGAAACGGACCACATCGTGGACGGTCAGAAAGAACGCTTCCACGCCCATCTGCTCGATCAGGTCGAGTTCGCGCGCGACCAGCTTGCGCACCTCGTCCGAGGCACCGTCGGGAAATCGCTTCCGCATGCCTTCCAGCGTCAGGTGCCTCAACCAGCGCGACGGCGTATAGGGCTTGGGCACGAGCTCGGCCGGATACCTGTACTCCAGCGCACCGGGATCGAAATCGCAGGCATCGGCCAGCCGGAGCGTCTCGGCCAGCCAGGCATGGGGATACAGCCGGGCCAGGGTCTCGATCGGGCGCAGGTGGCGCTCGGCGTTGGCCGCCAGCGTCAGGCCGCATTCGGCCAGCGGGCGGCCGAGCTCAAGCGAACTCATGACATCCATCAGCGCGCGTCGAGAGCGTCTGTGCATGCGTGCGTCGCCGCAAGCCACGCAGCGCAGGGCGTATCTGTCGGCCAGTCGTTGCAGGGCGTCGAACCAGCGCGTCTCGCCCGGCCGCAGCAGCCGGGTGGCGCCTATCCACAGCCGGCCGCCGAAACGCAGCTGCAGCCATTCGGCATCGGCTTCCGATGGCGGCTCGGCGGGTTTCCAGACCGCCAGCACCCGGTCCAGGTCCTGTTCCAGGTCACCGCGCTCGAGCTTGTAGGCGCCTTTGTCCGCGCGGCGCCGCGCCGTGGTGATCAGGCGACAAATCTGGGCGTAGGCGGCCTGGTCCGGCGCCAGCAATACCAGGTGAAGGCCGTCGGCAGTCCGCAATTCGCTGCCGACGATCAGCTTGATGCCGCAGTTGCGGGCGGCTTCCCAGGCGCGGACGATGCCGGCCATGGAGCATTCGTCGGTGATCGCGATGGCGCGATAGCCCAGTTCGGCCGCGCGCCGCACCAGTTCGCCGGGCTGCGAGGCGGCGCGGCGGAAGCTGAAACAACTCAGGGCATGAAGTTCGGCGTAGGCATGCATCGCGAGCACTGAAACTGTAAATAAATACAGTATAAGGGCAACTGCCGGTGGTGCTGTGCAAGCGGGCCTGAGCGGGCCGTGGAATTTCCCCGGCTCGCGCCGTTCGGCTATACTTTCGCGGTCGACCGGGGGCGCAGACGCCGCAGGCTCGAGAACCCACCGCCTCTATTTCCAGGGAAAAACGATGTCCGAATCTTCCACTGTCCGAGTTGCCCCGATCTGGCTGTTGTCAGCCTTGCTGTTGACCGCATCCGCGTCGCTATTGGCGCAGTCTTCCGCAAGCGAGCAGGAACCGGAAGCGGAAAATGCCGGTCTGGACCGGATCATCGTGATCGCGCAAAAGCGCGAGCAGAACCTGCAGGAAGTGCCGGTCTCGATTGCGGTGCTTTCCGGGGAAAGGCTCAACGCCCTGACCACCGGCGGCCAGGATGTGCGCCTGCTGTCGTCGCGCCTGCCCAGCCTGCAGATCGAATCATCCTTCGGCCGGGCCTTCCCGCGCTTCTACGTCCGTGGCCTGGGCAATACCGACTTCGACCTGAACGCCTCGCAGCCGGTGTCGCTGGTCTACGACGGCGTGGTGCAGGAAAACCCGATCCTCAAGGGCTTCCCGATGTTCGACATCGAGCGGATCGAGAACCTGCGCGGGCCCCAGGGCACCACGTTCGGCCGCAACACGCCGGCCGGGGCGGTGATCTTCGAATCGCGCAAGCCGTCCCAGACGCCGGGCGGATACGCCCAGGTTGCCTACGGCGAGCACAATGCCGTGAATTTCGAGGGCGCATACGGCGGGCCGATCAACCGGCAGATGTCCTATCGCGGGGCGGTGCTGGTGCAGCGGCGCGACGACTTCGTCAACAACGTCTTTACCGGCGAGAATGACGAATACGAGGGCTACGAGGAAGTGGCCGGTCGCTTTCAGCTGCTCTACGAGACGGGCAATTTCGACGCGCTGGCCAATTTCCACTTCCGCTCGCTCGATGGCACCGCGCGTCTGTTCCGCGCCAACATCATCGAGCCTGGAACAAACGACCTGGTCGATGGCTTCAGCTTCAACACCGTTGCAATAGACGGCACCAACAACCAGGACCTGGACGCGCTGGGCGGTTCGCTGACCATGAACTGGGACCTGGGCAATGCCGTGCTGACCTCGATTACCGGTGTCGAGAGTGTCGACATCATCAGCCGCGGCGACATCGACGGCGGCTTCGGCGCTTCGTTCGCGCCGCCGTTCGGGCCGGGCTTCATCCCGTTCCCGGCCGAGTCTGCCGACGGTCTTCCCGAACACCTTCAGGTGACCCAGGAACTGCGTCTGTCGTCGAATACCAGCGCGCGGCTGCAGTGGCAGGCCGGGCTGTATTACTTCTATGAGGACCTGACCATCGACAGCCTCAACTTCAACACGCTGGCCGGCGGCATCCAGGACGGCTTTGCCCAACAGGAGCAGGAGACCAACGCGATTGCGGTCTTCGGATCCGTCGACTATGAACTCACCGATCGCCTGAGCATGCGCGCAGGCCTGAGAATTTCCAACGACGACAAGGACTTCAAGGCCCAGCGCACGCTTTCGCCGTTCGGCGCGCCGCCGACGCCGGTACTCCGGGCCAGCCCGGACGATACCGAGTACAGCTGGGACCTCAGCCTGACTTATCAGGCCACCGACGACGTCAACGTCTACACGCGACTGGCCAGGGGTTTCCGCGCGCCCAGCGTGCAGGGCAGGCTGCTGTTCGGCGACGAGATCTCGGTGGCCGATACCGAAACGCTGTTTTCGGCCGAGGCCGGGTTCAAGTCGATGCTGTTCGACGAGCGCCTGCGCGCCAACGCGTCGGTCTACGCCTACAAGATCGATGACCAGCAGCTGACCGCGGTCGGCGGTCAGGCCAACTTCAATCGTCTGATCAACGCCGACAGCACGGCCGGCAGGGGCTTCGAGCTCGACCTGGAGGCGTTCGTCTCCGATGCGTTCACGCTGACCGCCGGCATGAGTCACAACTACACCAAGATCAACGACTCGACGCTTTCCATCCAGCCCTGCGGCGGCGGCTGCACCGTGCTCGACCCGCCTGGCCGGGTCCCGGGCACCGTTTCCATCGACGGCAACCGGCTGCCCCAGGCGCCGCGCTGGGTGGCCAACGCCACCGCGCGCTACGCCATTCCCTTCAAGGGTGGCGAGCTTTTCGCCTTCACCGACTGGGCCTACCGCACCGAAGTCAACTTCTTTCTCTACGAGTCGGTGGAATTCACCGGCGAAACCCTGCTCGAGGGCGGGCTCAGGCTCGGCTACAACTGGGACGCCGGCGACCAGGAATTCGTGTTGTTCGGGCGCAACATCACCGACCAGGTCCGGATCGTCGGCGGCATCGATTTCAACAACCTGACCGGCTTCGTCAACGAGCCGAGAACCTGGGGTGCGCAGTACATACGCCGCTTCTAAACGGGAACCGACCGGGCACGTGCCCGGTCGATATTACGGGGAGAAAAATGCACTGGATATACCTGGCGCTCGCGATCCTGTTCGAGGTTGCCGGCACCACCGCCTTGAAGGCGGCCGAAGGATTTACCCGACCGTGGCCGGTCGTGATCGTCGTGCTTGGCTATCTGGCGGCATTCCTTTTCCTGGGGCTGTCGCTCAAAAGCCTTCCGGTCGGGATTGCGTACGCCATCTGGGCCGCGCTGGGGATGGTGCTGATTGCGGTTTCGGGCTGGCTGGTATTCGGCGAGCGCCTGGACGCCTGGGCCGTGGTGGGGATTGCATTTATCGTTGTCGGAGTCGTACTGATCGGAGGCGTTTCCGGCGCCGTGCATCCAAATGTTTCCGGCGACCTCGGAAAGCGAGGGGAATGACTGGCCGGGAATGGCGCGTTGCGCCGAATTCATTGCCGACGTGTAACAAAAGCGCCATAAAAGTGTAATAGTCTTCCGGCAAATTCCCGAGGACGGCAATTTCGATGAAGAAACTTCAATCCATTGTTGCCTGCGGATTCCTCGCAGGCGTTTCGGTGGCGGGCGCTGCGACGGCCGCCGAAGAAAGCGCCTGGGATATCAGCGGCGACCTTCGCTTCAATCTGTACGCCGAGAACTGGCGCGACACGCGCTCGGGCGGTACCGACGACAATGCCTCCTATGGGTCCAGGTTTCGGTTGAGGCTCAAGCGGGACGTCGGCGAAAACTGCCGATTCCAGACGCGCTTTGCGGCCACCGCCGCCGATCAGGGCAACGACTGGGATTTCTATATCCGGACCAACCGGGACACCGGTACGGAGGTGAATCCAGGTACCGCAACATTCGACGAGTTCTTCGTCCAGTGCGAATCGGCGGATTCGGGTTCCCAATGGCGCTTCGGCCGTATGCAGAGCAATCTCGACCTGCCGCAGATGGCTACGCGAAGCCTGGACCGGAGCCAGGCCAGCAGCCTGAATATCGGCTGGACCGATGCGATCGCGTTCCGTCAGCAGCTCGGGCGCGGCTGGTACGGCGAGCTTCTTGCGCAGTACAACGGGCGCGACGGCAACGGCCAGGCCACGCGAGGGCCGCTTACCTTCGACGACAGCGACGCGCGAGTCGGCTTTTTCGGCATCCTCGGCAGCGATGCGGAGGTCGGTCCGGTGTTCATGCGCGCGCTGGCCGTGACGGTTTATCCCGACGCGCTCGCGCCCGCGGGCCTCGCCAGTGCGCTGCGGGAGGACTACGTGACGGCCACCTTCAAGCTGGGCGCGGGCTGGGACCTGGGCGATTCCAGCCGACGCCTGGTGGCTGTCGGCGAGATCGGACAGGCATTCGAGACGCCGGAACGTTTTGCGGTTGGGCTTCCGGGCACCGGCGACGCCGATGGCTGGGGTTGGCAGCTGGGCGCCGACCTGGTCGACGTCTTTCCGCGCCACACCATTGGTCTGAATTACGGCCGGGCAGATGCCGGGTGGCTGATCTCGAACGATTTCCGCCAGAACAACGAGCTGGCCGAGTTCCGCTGGCAGTTCAAGTATTCCTCGGCGCTGCGGTTCGAGTTCCGCGCTCGCTGGCGTCGCGAACTGGATCGTCTGGCCGGCGCTGAATTCCTCCAGCGCGACCGCGACGTTCGCCTGCGCACCACCTGGAAATTCTGATTGGCAACGCGCCGACGGCAGCGGATCGGTCGATAATGTCGGGTAAAACCGGAGCACGTGCAATGATTCGATGGGCCGTCGACTACCTTTCCCGCAGGCGGGCCTCCACGAGCGCTATCGTAACCAGTGCCATTGGCCGATTGCCAGCAGCGACCGCGCTCGCGTGCGCGGCATGTCTTTTCAGCGTCGGGGCGCAGGGAGATCAGGCAATGAGCGGTGAGGCACCCGGATACCAGCGGCTCGTCGCCCTGTTTGGCGAATGGCGGGAGTTCGAGCATCCGCCGCTTGAAAACGGTGCGCCTTCGTATACCCGGACGCGCATGCAGGCGGTACGCGAAGGAATCGCGGATTTCAGGCGGCGTCTCCGGGCCATCGATATTTCCGACTGGCCCGTCGAACGCCAGATCGACTGGCACCTGCTGCGTGCCGAAATCAACGGCCTGGACTTTCACCAGCGAATTCTCCGGCCATGGGCGCGAGATCCGGCCTTCTACCAGACCGTCTGGACGTATCAAAGCGACACCCCCGCGCACGAGGGACCAACGCATCACCATCTGTTGGAACTCTGGACCTATGAATTCCCCTTGCGTGAGACTGAGCAGCAGCGGTTGACTGACGATCTTCGCGTCATTCCGCCGCTGCTGGCGCAGGCCCGCGGCAATCTGACCGGCAATGCACGTGATCTGTGGTTGAGCGGCATCTACAATCTGCGCCAGCAGGCGGACGATCTTCGCGCATTGCGCGGCCGGCTGGCCGCGGGCGTGGTTCCGGAACTGGTCGCGGCCGTAGCCGAGGCCATCAACGCCACCGAGGACTTCGTCGTCTGGCTGGAGGATCAGGCTCCGAACAAGAACGGTTGGTCGGGCATCAGCATCCAGGAATACAACTGGCACCTGCAACAGGTCTGGTATGTGCCGTTGACCTGGCACCACGAGCGGCGAATCCTGCAACGCGAACTGCACCGGGCATGGTCGGCGCTGAAGCTGGAGGAACATCGCAATCGGCATTTGCCGGAACTCGAGCCGGTCTCGAGTCCGGCTGGCTACGACCAACTGGCCGAGGCGTCGGCCGATCGGCTGATGAATTTCCTGGCGCGGGAGAATATCCTTCGCGTGGAGCCCTGGATGGATGCAGCACTGCGCGAGCAGCTGGGCCAGTACGTTCGGCCGGAGCAGCGCAATTTCTTTACCATCGGCTCGCACCTCGATCCGACCCCGCTCTATACCCATTTCTATCACTGGTTCGACCTGGCCCGAATGCGCGAGGAGCCGCACGCGAGTCCGCTTCGCCGGTCGCCGCTGTTGTTCAACATCTTCACCAGTCGCGCCGAAGGCATGGCGACCGGTTTCGAAGAGTTGACGATGCACGCAGGTCTTCACGACGAACATCGCCGGGCGCGCGAGATCGTGTGGATCCTGCTGGCGCAGCGCGCGGCGCGCGGGCTTGGATCACTGGATGCCCAGGCCAACCGCAAGACCATGACCGAGGCGGCTGAATTCCATGCCCGGTGGACGCCGCGCCAGTGGATGAATCGCGATCTCGAAAACATCGATGCAGGTCATTTCGGGATGGACGGCGACGACGGCTATAGCGACCACATGAACCTGCTGGCGTTCGAACAGCAACTCTATCTTCGCCAGCCGGGATATGGCACCAGCTACGTGACGGGCAAGTACCAGCTCGACGAGATGATCAGCGTTTTCGCCAGGCAGAAGCTGGAGCAGGGTGAGGAATTTGAGATAGCGGATTTCTTTGAACAGTTCAATGCGGCGGGACTGATTCCAATGTCCCTGATCCATTGGCAGCTTACCGGCGATCGTAGCGGCGTCGACGAGATCATGCGTTCTGCAGCCCAGGCAGGCGACTGAACCGGTACCGATTCAGGCTGCAGCCAGCACTTCGTCCGCCTCGCCGGCGAGTTCCATTCGCACCAGGGCGGTCACGAGTCGCGGGAAATCGCGTTCTGTGACCAGCTTGCTGAGTGGCGCCGTGCTTGCCGGCAGTCCCAGTTTGCGCGCGCCCTCAAGCGACTTGCGGTCGGCAAACGGGCGCAGTTCAGGCCATGCAGCCTGGACATCGCGAAAGAAAATATCCACGCCGACATCGCCCAGGCCCTTGATCTGCTTGAGCAGGCGCCGTTCTTCAGGCGTTTTCTCGTCCGCTTCGCGACGCAGCCGGCGAAGGTCGCCGCCGTAGCGTTCTATCAACACATGGGAAGCCTCGCCCAGCATGGTTGAAGTCTTTTCGTCGAAACGTGCGTAGCCGGCCTCGTTGAGGGCTTGCGTCCGCGCTTCCCAACTTGCGCGCGCCATGTGTTCGGCAGTCGTCCAGCCGGCGTCAAGCAATGCTCGCATGGACGCGACTGCAATCGAGGCGCGAATTCGCGCGCTGAACAGAAGCGACAGGCAAAGCGCCTGGAAAAGCGGCGCAGGGGTGTTGTCCTGCACCTCGATACCCAATTCCTCGGTAAAGGTTCGGCCGTAGCGCTCGAGAAGCGCCGAGATGATCCGATCGTTGCGATCCATGGCTCGATCTCCTCACCGCAGCGCCTTCCGATCCCGATTTAACGGCGCCACGAGGTTGTGTCCTCACGTATTAAAGAAGCTCGGGTCGACCACGACCCGAATCAAGGTGCTGCAATGATTTCCGCGCAACATTGTTGCGTTAGACTGAAAGCGCAATTTCGACAAAAATCAGGAGTGACGGGATGAACGGACTCAAGATCACTTATTCAATCCTCGCGGTGGTGCTGGCAGTGTGCGCCTTCCAGGTGCGCGCAGCCGATGGTGCGATCGCACGTATGCACAATCCAGACGGCGAGGCGGTCGGCACGGTGGAATTTCGCCCGTCTCCCTTCGGCAGCATGCTGCACGCCCGACTGGCGTTCCTCCCGGCGGGCATTCATGCCTTCCATGTGCACGAAACCGGCGAGTGCGTCCCGCCGTTCAAGTCGGCCGGTGGGCACTTCAACCCGGATTCTTCCGATCACGGGCTGATGGACGCCGACGGGCGCCATGCCGGCGACATGCCCAACATCCATGTTCCTGCCTCCGGAATGGTCAATATCGAGATCTTCAACGACAGCGTCCGGCTCGACGAGCGCTTGTTCGATGCCGATGGCGCCTCGGTCGTCATCCACGAAGGCCCTGACGACTACGTGACCAATCCCGCCGGCGCGGCGGGCCCGCGGATTGCCTGCGGCGTGATCGAGCGCGCCACGTCGGACGCGGGCATGCAATGATCCCTTGACGGGTTGCATGCGAGCTCGATTTCTGCAAAATTGAGTTCAGCGGGCATTGGCTCATGTCCCGCATTCAGACCCGCGCCGCCGGGATCGACGGCCATGCGGGTCGGGAGTCTTGCGATGCGTCAACAAATTCATCTCACGACTTCGGGGGACGGCGTGCGCCTGGCGTGGGCCCGGTGTGGCAGCGGTCCCCCGCTGGTCAAGGCGTCGAACTGGCTGACCCACCTGAAACATGACTGGGACAGCCCGGCGTGGCGGCACTGGATGGAGTTTCTGGGCGCCAATTACGCCCTGGTGCGATTCGACGAGCGTGGATGCGGGATGTCGCAGCGGGCGGTTGCCGACATTTCCCAACGCCATTGGCTGCCCGATCTCGAGTGCGTCGTCGAGGCCGCCAGAATCCGTTCTCCGATGGTACTGCTCGGCATATCGCAAGGGGCGGTCACTGCGGTCCGGTATGCGGTAGCGCACCCCGAGCGCGTTTCACGGTTGATTCTTTACGGCGGCTACGCGCGGGGCTGGAAGCTGCGCGGCGACGACCAGAAAGACCACTATTCGGCCGTCATGCAGATGATCCGATTGGGGTGGGGCAAGGACAATCCTGTGTTCCGCCAGGCATTCACCGGGCGCTTCATTCCGGAAGGAAGCCACGAGCAGCTTGACTGGTTCAACGAGCTTTGCAGGAGAACCGCAGAGCCCGAAATGGCCGTCCGCCTGCTCGATGCTCGCGGAGACGTCGACATCAGCGGAATCCTGGGGCAGGTGCGCGTGCCGACCCTGGTCGTGCACGGTCGTCGCGACGAGGTTATTCCGTTTTCGGAGGGCCAGTACCTGGCGTCGAACATTCCCGATGCGGGTTTCATCGAGCTGGATTCATGCAACCATATCCTTCTTCGTGATGAGCCCGCCTGGGCCGAATTCCGGAGAGCCGTTACCGAGTTCACCGGGGTTGGGGAGTGCGACGGGCGCGCGGACGCACTATCGAACCTGACCCCGCGCGAAAGACAGATACTCGGGCATCTCGGCCGGGGACTGCACAACGCCGATATTGCCGACAGTCTTCATATCAGCGAAAAAACCGTACGCAACCACCTGTCCCATCTGTATCGAAAGCTTGGCGTGCACAGTCGAACCCAGGCCCTTGTGATTGCCCACGGCGGCGAGCCGAAAAGGTGATCAATGACCGGGACAAATGTCCCGGATGGATCCGTCCGAAAGATCGAATTGAGCCGTTTATCTCATGGCGAACGGGTACCGAACTGCGGTGAAATGACAGTTCTCAAGGTACTGTTCGAAGGTGAAATGCAATGAAACGATCCTCGATTCTTCTGTTCGGCGTTTTTTCCTACGCGGTTTTCCTGGCCACGTTCCTGTACCTGGTCGCCTTCGTCGGCAACCTCCAGCGCACCGCGCTGGCCGATTGGGCACCGTGGCTGTCGGAGCTGGTGCCGCACTCGATCGATATGGGACGCGCAACCGGTCCGCTCGCGCTCGCGGTTGCGATAGATATCGGCCTGGTGATGATTTTCGGATTGCAGCACTCCGTGATGGCCCGAATCGGCTTCAAGCGATGGTTGAAGCGCTTCTTGCCGGCATCTGCCGAGCGCAGCGTCTACGTGCTCCTGGCGAGTTCGATCCTGATGCTGATGTTCTGGCAATGGCGCCCGATACCGGGCGTGGTCTGGTCGGCAGACTCGAATTTGACGGCCGGTCTCGGCTGGGCCGTCTTCGCTGCCGGATTCGGCATGGTGCTTGTGGCGACTTTCCTGATCGACCACTTTGACCTGTTCGGGCTCAAGCAGGTCTGGGCGCAGTTCCGCGATCGAACGCCGACGGCACCGGCATTCAAGACGCCGCTGCTCTATCGCCTTGTGCGCCATCCGCTCTACCTGGGGTTCCTGCTTGCGTTCTGGGGCGGACCGACCATGAGCGTTGGGCACTTTCTTTTCGCCGCCGCCATGACCGGCTATATCCTGATTGCCATAGGGTTCGAGGAGCGTGACCTTCTACACTATCTCGGGCGCGATTATGCCGATTATCGAAAATCCGTTCCAATGCTTTTGCCAGGCTTCAAGCCGCTGGCCGGTGCGCGGTCGACGGGCGATGTGCAGGACTCGGGCTGACACCTCCGCTCGATCGCGAATCGTCGCAACGGAAGGCCCGACGGGAGGCCTTCCCGCATGATCAGTAGTCGAGGTTGGGCCGCAGAAATTTCTCGGCCTGTTCGACGCTGATGTCCTTTCTTCTGGCGTAATCCTCGACCTGGTCGCGGCCGAGCTTGCCGACCACGAAGTACTTCGCGTCCGGGTGGCCGAAATAGTAGCCACTGACGGCGGCGGCCGGATGCATCGCGAAGGATTCGGTGAGCTCCAGCCCGATCCTGCCCGGGGCGTCGAGCAGCCGGAAGATCTTCTCCTTCTCGCTGTGGTCGGGACAGGCCGGATAGCCGGGGGCGGGCCGAATGCCGCGGTATTTTTCCTTGATCAGGTCCTGGTTGCTCAGGTCCTCGTCGTCGGCGTAGCCCCAGATCTCCCGCCTGACCTTGGCGTGCAGCGCTTCGGCAAGCGCTTCGGCCAGGCGGTCGGCGAGCGACTGCAGCATGATGCCCGAATAGTCGTCGTTCTCCGGAAGCTTCTGCTTGGCCTCTTCGATGCCGTGCCCGGTGGTGACCGCGAACATCCCGGCCCAGTCGGCGACACCCGAGTCCGCCGGGGCGACGAAATCGGCAAGGCAGAGGTTGGCCGACGGC
>Ga0209947_1000054_pt1 | contig 53063 bp, 52 predicted proteins | sample SalPonR2_B_D2_MG_FD_185706 | JGI IMG/M metagenome (GOLD analysis project Ga0209947, IMG submission 185706) | Salt pond soil microbial communities from South San Francisco under conditions of wetland restoration - Salt Pond MetaG R2_B_D2_MG... ...
GCCCGTTATCGAGAAGCTCGTCACGCTGGCCAAGCGGGGCGACCTGCACGCGCGGCGTCAGGCGGCCGCGCAGCTGAAGCAGGACGCCCACGTTGCCAAGCTCTTCGAAATCCTCGGACCGCGCTATGCCGAGCGTCAGGGCGGCTATGTCCGCGTCCTGAAGGCGGGCTTCCGCTATGGAGACATGGCGCCGATGGCGATCATCGAATTCGTGGACCGTGATCCCGACGCGAAAGGCGCGGCGGACCGCGCCCGCATGGATTCCGAGGGTGCCTTCGAAGTCGAAGAGTGATCCATCTGGCCCGGCGCATGCGCCACCGGCCACGTTGAACGAGAATGCCCGGCGGACTGCCGGGCATTTTTCGTTTCGGCATGCTGTCAAGATGGGCCGGAACGCGCGCGCCTAGGTCCGCATCGCCGCGACGGGCGGCGAGCGACGGTCCGTCTGCTCGTCACGTTGCGCCAACGGTCGCAGTTCGCCCCATGAGCTGTCCGTGTCCACAGGCGATTGCCCGAGAAACTCGAAAATGTCTGCACGTTCCCGCGCCGGCATACGCATGAGGCCGGCAAAAAGATCCCGGTCGATCCTTTTGGTCATCCCACTCACCATACATTTTTGAATGCAACCATTTCTTCTGTTGACCGGCGGAATGGCAACCTGTCTAAAAAGTACATACCCTTTTGGACATGTACTTTTGGCTAGGTTATGTCGAAGGCTCCGGTACTCGACCTGCTTCTGCATGAGCTCGCGCTTGCTGCGCCGGCGGGGTACGCCGTGGGCCTGCACATCCGCTACGTCACTCCGCTGATCATGGTCAATACCTACCCGGACGCCTGGATGGAGGTATACACGGCCAAGCTTTACGGACTGCGCGACCCCTCGCTGGCCTGGGGCCTGAGCCACACCGGCACGCGACGCTGGAGCGAGATCGGCCTGCCCGATCCCTTCGGCATCCTGCCCGAAGCGGCAAGCTATGGACTTGTCTACGGCATGATCGCCTCGATCGGCCCCATGTCGTCGCGCACGATCACCGGGGCGAGCCGGTCGGATCGCGAGTTCACTGACGACGAAATGGAACATATCCACAGAATCGTGCAGCGCATGCACGACCTGTCGGAGCCTCCGGCCCGCCTGTCCAAGGCGCAGGCCGAGGCGTTGAGATGCATCGCGGAAGGGGACCGCCATGCCGCTGCCGCAGCCAAGCTCGGTATATCCGAAAGCGCGTTCAAGGCGCGCCTGACGACAGCCAGGCAAAAGCTGATGGCCCGAACCACTGCCGAGGCGGTGCAACGGGCCAAGGAATTCGGGTTCATCTGAACCCGGACGACATTCGAGGTGGTGGGGGTCTCCTCCCGCGGTGTGACGCAGGACCATGCGACCACCGACAGGAGATACTGACCCATGGAAACCACCACGCTGTCCTATGCCAACATGCATGAACATGGGGCGCTGTTCCCCAACATGCTGCGCGCACGCCACCGGACCTTCATCGAGATGAAGAACTGGGAGCTTCCCGAGGAATCGGGCATGGAATTCGACCAGTACGACACCGCGCAAAGCCGCTGGTGTTGCGTGCACGAGAATGGCCGGGTGATGGCCGGGGTGCGACTGACGCCGACCACGGCGGAATGCGGCGTCTATTCCTACATGGTGCGCGATGCACAGCGGGGGCTTCTGGATACGATCCCGGGCAACCTCTTGTGGGAAAACGCGCCTGTGGCAGCGCATATCTGGGACGCCAACCGTCTTTTCGTCGTCTCGGATATCGACCAGTCGATCCGCCGCCGGGTGCAGATGTCGATCATGGGCGAGATGATCCGCTCGGCCCGCGGCCTCGGCGCCACGATCCTGTTGGGGCTTTTGCCCATATCGATCCCGCGGTTGGCAAGGCGGCTCGGCATCGACATGGCCGAGGCGGGCCCCGAGATGGATTTCGACGGCGTCGCCCACCGCTGCTACTTCGTTTCCATGGCCAGCAAGATGCATTGAAGCCGGGTGGCGGCTGCCGCTAGTCTGGTCACCTGATGGCTGATCTATTTGACACGTCTCCGCCCGCTGGCCGACCCGAGAGCGCGGGGCCGCGCCCGCTGGCCGACCGGCTGCGCCCGACGGAGCTCTCCGAGGTCATCGGGCAGGCCCATCTTCTGGGGCCGGAGGGCAGTCTGCGCGTGATGCTCGACGCGGGGTCGCTGCCCTCGCTGATCTTCTGGGGGCCGCCGGGGGTGGGCAAGACCACAATCGCCCGGCTTCTCGCCGCCGAGACGGACCTGCATTTCGTCCAGATCAGCGCGATCTTCACCGGGGTGCCGGAACTGCGCAAAGTGTTCGAGGCGGCGCGGCACCGGCATGCCAACGGTCAGGGGACGCTGCTCTTTGTCGACGAGATCCACCGCTTCAACAAGGCGCAGCAGGACGGGTTCCTGCCGCATATGGAGGACGGGACGATCCTGCTGGTGGGCGCGACCACCGAAAACCCGTCCTTCGAGCTGAACGCGGCACTTCTGTCGCGGGCGCAGGTTCTCGTGCTCGAGCGGCTGTCGGAGGAAGAGCTCTCGGCACTGCTGGACCGGGCCGAGGATGTGATCGACCGGAAACTGCCACTGACACCGGAGGCGCGGCATAGCCTGCTGACCATGGCGGACGGAGACGGGCGCGCGCTCCTGAATCTCGTGGAACAGGTCGCGGCATGGCAGACGCCGGCCGATCTGGACGCAGGCGCGCTGGCCCATCGTCTGCAGCGGCGCGCGGCGCAATACGACAAGTCGGGCGAGGCGCATTACAACCTGATTTCAGCGCTGCACAAAGCGGTGCGCGGCTCGGATCCGGATGCCGCGCTCTACTGGTTTGCCCGCATGCTTGAGGGCGGCGAGGAGCCCCGGTTTCTCGCCCGGCGGATCACGCGCATGGCCGTCGAGGATATCGGTCTGGCCGACCCGGCGGCGCAGCGCCAATGTCTCGACGCCTGGGCCACCTATGAGCGGCTCGGTAGTCCCGAGGGGGAACTGGCGCTGGCGCAGGCCGTTCTCTACCTCGCCCTCGCGCCGAAATCGAACGCCACCTACGTGGCGTACAAGCAGGCCCGGGCCAGCGCGAAATCCACGGGCTCCCTGCCGCCGCCCAAGCATATCCTGAACGCGCCCACGTCGCTCATGAAGGAGCAGGGCTATGGCGCGGGCTACGCCTATGACCATGACGCCGAGGACGGGTTTTCGGGACAGTCCTATTTCCCCGAACGCATGAGCCGGGCGCAGTTCTACGACCCTGTCGAACGCGGGTTCGAGCGTGACCTGAAGAAGCGGCTGGAGTGGTTCGAGGCGCTCAGGAAGAAACGCGGCCACGGGTGAGGGGGCCGTTCGCCTTTCGAAAAAAAAGGGTGAAACCGCGGGTTTTCCGACCGGGCCAAGGGCTGGGCGGGCCATTGACTTCGCCGCGGCGGGCACTCATCACGCCTGACATGATCGCCCCTGTTCTCCAGGTCGCCGCGGGCGGCGCCATCGGCGCCGTGATGCGATATCTCGCCGGTATCGGCGTGGTCCGGCTGTTCGGCCACACCGCCTTTCCGCTCGGCGTGCTGACGGTGAATGTCGCGGGCTCCTTCGCCATGGGCCTTTTCGTGGGGCTTGCCGCGCAACGCGGACTGACGCACCTGTCGCCCTTCGTGGCGACCGGCATCCTCGGTGGCTTCACGACCTTCTCCGCCTTCTCGCTGGAGGCCGTCACGCTTTACGAACGCGGTGCGGCGGGCCTTGCAGCGGCCTACGTGTTGGCCAACGTGGTGCTGTCCATCACGGCACTTTTTGCGGGTCTCGCCTTGTCCCGGAGCTTTGCGGCATGAGCGGCGTTCAGACCGTCACCGTCGCCGAAGGGGAGGGCGACCAGCGGCTCGACCGGTGGCTCAAGCGGCGCTTTCCGCAGCTGACGCAGGGCCGCATCGAAAAGGGCTGCCGCAAGGGGGAGATCCGCATCGACGGCGCCCGCGCCAAGCCTGCGACCCGCGTCGAGGCGGGCCAATCTGTTCGCGTTCCCCCGATGCCGGACGAGGTCGCGCCGCCGCCCGCTCATCCGCGCGTGTCCGAGGCCGATGCGGACATGATGCGCGCCGCCGTGCTCTACCGTGACGATCACCTGATCGCGCTGAACAAGCCTCCGGGCCTGCCCACGCAGGGCGGCAGCGGCCAGTTGCGGCATGTCGACGGTCTGGCCGAGGCCCTGCGCTTTGGCCTCGATGACAAGCCGCGCCTTGTGCACAGGCTCGACAAGGACACCTCCGGCGTCCTGCTGCTGGCGCGCACCCGCGCCGGTGCCGCTGCGCTGACCGAGGCCTTCCGGTCCCGCGAGACGCGCAAGATCTACTGGGCCGCCGTCGCCGGCGTGCCGCAGCCGCGCATGGGCACCATTCGCTATGGCCTCGTGAAGGCGCCCGGCCATGGCAAGGGCGGTGAGGGCGAGAAGATGCATTGCGTCCACCCCGACGAAGTCGATGACACGCCCGGCGCCAAGCGCGCGGTCACCGATTACGCCGTGCTTTCGGCGCTGGGCCAGCGCGTCAGCTGGTGCGCGCTGGTGCCGGTGACGGGGCGGACCCACCAGCTTCGCGCGCATATGGCGGCGCTGGGCCATCCGGTTGTCGGCGATGGCAAGTACGGCGGATCGGGGCAGGAAAACCTCGGCGACGGCTGGGGCGCGCAGCTGGGCGGAGAGATCAGCCGCAAGCTTCATCTGCATGCCCGGTCGCTTACCCTGACCCACCCGATGACCGGGGCGCGCCTGCACCTGACCGCGCCCCTGCCCGAGCATATGGCCCGCACATGGGCGGCGCTGGAATGGCGCGAGGCCGACGTGCCGGAGGACCCGTTCGAGGATATCGAATGAGCGATCTTCGCCTCGTGGTCTTCGATGTCGACGGCACGCTGGTGGACAGCCAGGCCCATATCCTGGCGGCCATGGCCCGGGCGTTCGCCGCCGCGGGCCGCCCGTCGCCCCCGCGCGAGGCGGTTCTGGGCATCGTCGGCCTGTCGCTCCCGGTGGCCATGGCGCGGCTCAGCCCGGAGGCGCCTTCGGACGTGCCGGTCCTCGTCGATGCCTACCGGGAGGCTTTCGCCACCCTTCGCCTGTCGGGGGATGGCGCCGCGCTGTCGCCGCTCTATCCCGGTGCGCTGGACTGTCTGCGCGCGCTGTCCTCCGAGCCCTGGACGCTACTGGGTGTCGCCACCGGCAAATCCCGGCGCGGGCTTACCCATCTGTTCGAGCTGCATGGCCTCGGATCGACCTTCCAGACGGTGCAGGTCGCCGACGATCACCCGTCGAAACCGCATCCCGCCATGCTGGACGCCTGCCTGTCGGAGACCGGTGCGGACGCCGCGCGCAGCATAATGATCGGCGACACGACGTATGATATCGAGATGGGGCTTTCAGCAGGGTTCAGGACCATCGGTGTCTCGTGGGGATACCATCCGGCAGATGCCCTGCACGCGGCAGGCGCCCATCAGGTGATCGACGATTTTGCCGCCTTGTCCTCGGTTCTCGCGGAGGGTCTACAGACGTCATGACGGGTTGGAAGGCGAAACGGTTCTGGACGGAGGCCACCGTGATGCAGGATGCATCGGGCTGGCATGTCCTGCTCGACGACCGGCCCGTCCGCACCCCGGCCAAGGCGCCGATGGACCTGCCGACCGAGGCCATGGCGCGGGCCGTCGCCGGGGAATGGGCGGCGCAGGGCGAGGACCTCGACCCCCTGTCCATGCCGGTCACACGCTCAGCCAACTCGGCCATCGACCGGGTCGCTTCCCAGCATCGCGAGGTGGCGGATATGCTTGCGGCCTACGCGGAAACGGATCTTTTGTGTCACCGCGCCGACGGTCCCGAGGGGTTGCGGGGCCGGCAGGATGCGGGCTGGGATCCGCTGCTCGACTGGGCGGACGAACGCTTTGGCGCGCGGCTTGTGCCGACCACGGGCATCTTGCCGGCTGATCAGCCCCGCGAAGCCCTCGACCGTCTGTCGGACGCGGTCCATGGCTGCGGTCCCTTCCGTCTGACCGCGCTGCACGATCTGGTCAGCCTTTCGGGGTCCCTCATCCTCGGTCTGGCGGTTGCGCACGGGCGACTGACGCCATCGGACGGCTGGTCCATCAGCCGGATCGACGAGGAGTGGCAGATCGAGCAATGGGGCGAGGAAGAGCAAGCCGCCGAGGTGGCCGCGCGGAAGTTCGGGGAATTCGCCCATGCGATGCGATTCTGGACATTGTCCTCGGCTGCATGACCCGGCAGCGGTGAATTTCACTGCGAATGCGCACAAAAAATGGGCGTGTGCGCGCGTATCGTGCAAAATCGCTCTTGACGCGGGGTCAATCCTATGGCCCCCGCTCTTGACCTCGATCCTTGTAGCTGCACATTTTTCAGGCGGTGAGGAAGTGAAACTTCTCACGGACTGAAAGACCAATGTCCGGCGGTCGAGGGAAAAGAACCCGCTCGGGCAGTACAACAGGAAGAGGTAAACATGAATAATTCCGTATTTCTCGGCACGCTCGCCGTAGCTGGACTTGCCGCGGGCATCGCGTCTGGCCAGACGCTTGAGCAGGTCCAGGAACGTGGCGAATTGAACTGTGGTGTATCGACCGGTCTTGCCGGTTTCTCTGCGCCTGACGCCGATGGCGAATGGCAGGGCTTCGACGTCGCCGTGTGCCGCGCCGTGGCCATCGCCGTTCTGGGCGATGCTTCGGCCGTCAACTTCGTGCCGACCACGGGGCAGACCCGTTTTACCGCGCTTGCCTCTGGCGAGATCGACATGCTGGCCCGCAACACGACCTGGACCTTTACCCGCGACGTGGACCTCGCCTTCGAATTCACCGGTGTGAACTACTACGACGGTCAGGGCTTCATGGTTCCCCGTAACCTGGGCGTGTCGTCGGCCATGGAACTCGACGGTGCGACTGTCTGCATTCAGACCGGCACTACGACCGAGCTGAACCTCGCCGACTTCTTCGCCTCGAACGAGATGAGCTACGAGCCGGTTCCGGTCGAGACGAACGCCGAGGCGCAGCAGCAGTACCTGGCGGGTGCCTGCGACGTCTACACCACGGACAGTTCTGGTCTGGCGGCGACGCGTGCCAGCTTCGAGGCACCGTCCGATCATGTGATCCTGCCGGAGATCGTCTCGAAAGAGCCTCTCGGACCGGTCGTGCGTCATGGCGACAACCAGTGGGGCGACATCGTGCGCTGGACGCTGATGGGACTGATCGCTGCCGAAGAGCACGGTGTGACCTCGGAAAACGTCGCAATGATGGCCGAGGGCACCGACAGCCCCGAGATCAACCGTCTGCTCGGCACCGAGGGCTCGCTCGGCGAAATGCTCGGCCTGTCCAACGACTGGATGGCCAGCGTGATCGCCGAGGTCGGTAACTATGGCGAGATCTTCGCAGCGAACATCGGTGAGAACACTCCGATCGGACTGGCGCGCGGCCTGAACGCGCAGTGGACCGATGGCGGCGTGCTCTACGCCATGCCGTTCCGGTAAGTCGATCATGGAGGGGGCGCGGTGCACACCGCGCCCCTTTTTTCGCGGAATAATCCTACGCGACATTCGGGTGGCATGTGATGCGGCGGACAAGGGCGGCCGCACCTCGGGAGAGGTCCATCCGAAACCAAGGGGGCACATGAGCCATGGCGACAATGACGGATCCGCCACGCGAAGCCTTTCGCCTGAGCCAACTTATCTACGATACCCGTTATCGGTCCATGACGATCCAGGTCGTCGCGTTCATCCTGATCATGTCGGCCCTCTTCTGGCTGGCCAACAATACGGTTCAGAACCTTGCCGCGCTGGGCAAGGATTTCAATTTCTCATTCCTGACCAACCGGGCGGGATACGACATCAACCAGCGTCTGATCGAGTACAGCAACGACAGCACCCATGGCCGCGCGGCGCTTGTCGGTATCCTGAACACGCTGCTTGTCGCCTTCGTCGGCTGCATCCTCGCAACGATCTTCGGCGTCACCGCCGGTGTTCTGCGCCTGTCGTCGAACTGGATCGTGGCCCGGCTGATGTCGATCTACGTGGAAGGCTTTCGCAACATCCCCACGCTTCTGTGGATCCTGATCGTTTTCGCGATCATGACCGAGGCCACGCCGGCGCCGCGCGATTTCCGTGGCGATGAGCCGGCTGCGACGATGGTCCTGTTCGACACCGTGGCCATCACCAACCGCGGCGTCTACACGCCCGCCCCGGTCTTCGGCGAAGGCTCCATGGCGCTGATCGCCGTCTTCATCGCGTCGATCGTCGGAATCATCTTCTTCCGCCGCTATGCCAAGGCGCGGCAGGAGGCCACCGGCGAGATCCTTCCGGTTTTCTGGGGGTCGCTGGGGCTACTCGTCGTCCCCTCCGTCATCTTCTACTTCATCCTCGGCCGGCCCATCACGCTGGATTACCCGGAGCTTGCGGGCTTCAACTTTGCCGGCGGCACGCATATGCGCAATTCGTTCATCGCGCTGACGCTGGCGCTTGCGCTCTATACCGGCGCCTTCATCGCCGAGAACGTCCGCGGCGGTATTCTCGCGATTTCCAAGGGACAGACCGAAGCGGCGTTTTCGCTGGGGATCCCGCCAGGGCGGACGATGCAACTGGTGATCCTGCCTCAGGCGCTGCGTGTCATCATCCCGCCGCTGATCTCGCAGTATCTGAACCTGACCAAGAACTCTTCGCTGGCGATCGCCGTGGGTTACATGGATGTCCGCTCGACGCTGGGCGGGATCACCATCAACCAGACCGGCCGGGAGCTCGAGGGCATGCTGCTCTTGGGTGTGTTCTACCTGATCACCTCGCTGATCATCTCGGGCGCGATGAACGTCTACAACAAATCCGTCAAACTGAAGGAGCGGTGAGATGGCCGATACACACCTGCACTCCGCCAGCTTCGTCAGAACGGAAATGCTGCCCGAGCAGACACCCCCGCTGACCGAGGGTGGCGCGATCAAGTGGCTGAGGGAGAACCTGTTCTCCACCTGGTACAACACCCTGATGACGGTGGTCTCGCTTTACGTGGTCTACTGGATCCTGAGCCATGTCACCGGCTGGCTCTTCTTCGGGGTGTGGGATGCCGGGTCGCTTTCGGAATGCCGGGAGATCCGCAACGAGCGCTATGGCGAAGGCACGAGTGTCGCCTGCTGGGCGGTTCTTACGGATCGCTGGGACCAGTTGATGTTCGGCTTCTACCCGCCGGAATATTACTGGCGGCCGGTTCTGGCGCTGGTTTTCTTCCTCGTCGCCGTCGCGCCGGTGCTGTTCGACGGGCTGCCGCGCAAGATGCTCTACATGACCGCCTCGGCGCCCTTCGTGTGCTATTGGCTGCTCTGGGGCGGCACGATCTGGGGGCCCATCGCCGTGGCCGCGGGCTTTGCGCTGCCGTTCCTTGCCGCGCGCTATCTCGGCGAGATTCTCGGCAAGCTCGGCGCGACAATAGCGGCCTTCGCGCTGCCGATCCTCTATTGGCTGTTGCTGGCGGGGCCCATCGCGGGCGCGCTGGGCGATGCCATGCCAATCGGGATCACCTATATCAGGTCGGGCGATTTCGGCGGCTTCATGCTGGCCTTCATCATCGGCATCACCGGCATCCTGCTGTCGCTGCCGCTGGGGGTGATCCTGGCATTGGGGCGTCAGTCGGACCTGTTCATCATCAACAAGTTCAGCGTGATCTTCATCGAGGTCATCCGGGGCGTGCCGCTGATCGTGTGGCTGTTCACCGCGTCGCTGCTGCTGAACTACTTCCTGCCGCCGGGGACGAATTTCGACCTGATGCTGCGGGTCATCATCATGGTGACGCTGTTCGCCGCCGCCTACATCGCCGAGGTCGTCCGCGGCGGTCTCGCGGCGCTGCCGCGCGGCCAGTACGAGGGGGCCGACAGCCTCGGCCTCGACTACTGGCAGTCGATGCGTCTGATCATCCTGCCGCAGGCGCTGAAGATCTCGATCCCGGGTATCGTGAACACCTTCATCGGGCTCTTCAAGGACACCACGCTCGTGGTCTTCATCGGCCTTCTGGATCCCATCGGCCTTTCGAACGCGATCCGGGCCACGACCGACTGGAACGGGGTCTACTGGGAACTGTTCATCTTCATCGGGCTCTGCTTTTTCGTCTGCTGCTACTCGATGTCGAAATACTCGCAATGGCTGGAGCGCAAGCTTCGGACCGATCACCGCTAGATGGAGGCCCGTCAATGGCTGAAGCTCAGACGAATATCGCCGAAGGGCGCGAGATCGACCGAACCCAGATGAAGGTCTCGGACGAGATCGCGATCGAGATCCAGAACATGAACAAGTGGTTCGGCACGTTCCACGTTCTGCGGGACATCAACCTGACGGTGAACCGGGGCGAGCGGATCGTGATCTGCGGGCCCTCGGGCTCGGGCAAGTCGACGCTGATCCGCTGCATCAACGCGCTGGAGGAACACCAGCAGGGCTCGATCAGCGTGGATGGGACGCTCCTTTCCTCGGACGTCAAGAACATCGACCGCATCCGGTCCGAGGTCGGGATGGTGTTCCAGCATTTCAACCTGTTCCCGCACCTGACGATCCTCGAGAACTGCACGCTGGCGCCGATCTGGGTGCGCAAGACGCCCAAGAAGGAAGCCGAGGAAACGGCGATGTATTTCCTCGACAAGGTGAAGATCCCCGAACAGGCCAACAAGTATCCCGGCCAGCTTTCCGGCGGTCAGCAGCAGCGCGTGGCCATCGCGCGAAGCTTGTGCATGCGTCCGCGCATCATGTTGTTCGACGAGCCGACCTCGGCGCTCGACCCCGAGATGATCAAGGAGGTGCTGGACACGATGATCCAGCTCGCCGAGGAGGGGATGACGATGCTCTGCGTGACCCACGAGATGGGCTTTGCCCGGCAGGTGGCGAACCGGGTCATCTTCATGGACCAGGGCCAGATCGTGGAACAGAACGAGCCCGAGGAATTCTTCCTGAATCCGAAGTCGGATCGGACCAAGCTGTTCCTCAGCCAGATCCTCGGCCACTGACATCGTTGAACGCACGGGACGGGCCGCAAGGGGCATCGAACCCCTTGCGGCCCGCGGCCTTTCAGGCCGTGCGTATTTCCGGAAAGATGAAGACGGATCAGGCCATGTCGGGCAGGTCGCGCGGAACCACGAAGCCCGCGACCCGCCCGCGGCCCGGTGCGATGTCCGTCATGTGGTCGACATCGAAACTGAGGATCAGCGTGGCGCCGGTGGGGTAGAGCCCGAATTTCGGGTGGTCGGGCAGGTCGGCGCAGAGCGACCACGCGAGCGAGCCGATCCCGGGGTTGTGACCCACGACCGCCAGCCGCACGGCATCGGAGTCGCGGATCGCGTTCAGCATGTCGTCGGGCGACGCATGGTAGAGCCCGTGGCTGAAGACTGGCTCCGGCGGGTCGGGCAGGGCCGTGGCGATGCCTTCCCAGGTCTGGCGCGTCCTGAGTGCCGTCGAACAAAGAACGGCATCGGGGAGCATTCCCTGATCGGCAAGCCACGCCCCGATACGAGGCGCATTGCGGTGTCCGCGCGGGTTCAACGGACGGTCATGGTCGTCCAGCGTGGGATCGTCCCAGTCGGATTTCGCGTGGCGGATCAGGATCAGGGTGCGGGTCATGAAATCGCTCGCGGAAGGGGCCGATAGGTCACGGATGAAACCGGCGCATGTGGAAGGCCGATTGTTCCGGCAATCGTCCATAACTCCGGCTGACGGGGCAAGCCCTTCGGACGGCGCAGCCGCGATCCATGCAGTCCGTGCCGGGCGCTGTGTCGAGATAGGCGTGGCAGGACGCCGTGTCGTAGCCCGATTGCGAAAGGGCGCCGACGGGGCAGGCGGTGAGGCAGGGGGCGGTGCAGGTGGCGCAGGGCGGCCCGTTGGGGGCTTTGGGCAGGTCGATCCGCGTCTTCAATGCCAGCGCGCCGCGATAGGACACCATCAGCCCCGCCCGGTCGTGAACGAGAAAGCCCATGGGGCTTTGCCAGGCACGGCCCGACCGTCTGGCCCAGGCGATGAAGGGCTGCCAGGGCGGCCCCGCGAAGGGGAAGAGCGCCTTGGCGCCGAGATCGCAGGCCAGGCCGCCGATGACCCGGCGGGACCAGCGGTCGAGCGGGTCGGGGTTTCCGCCACTGAATTCCGGCGCGGCCGTGACATGGGACCAGAAGCCGGGCTCGGCCGGGCCGAGGAGCAGCAGCGTCCTTGTGCCTTTCGGGGCGCCGTCGCTTTCGGTGGTGTGAAATCCGCCAAAGATCTCCAGCCGTTCCGACGCGGCGCGGGCGGCGATGTCGGCATAAGTCGCGTCTGTCGCCGCATCAGGCACGGATCATCGAGCCCGCGCCATGATCCGTGAACAGCTCCAGCAGCACAGCATTGGGCACGCGGCCATCGACGATCGTACAGGCGCGCACGCCGCCCCGCACGGCATGAAGCGCGGTTTCGGTCTTGGGGATCATGCCGCCCGCGATCACGCCGCTGGCCGTCATCGCCTCGACCTCGGCGGCGCTGAGCGCGGTGACGACCTGTCCGCTGGCATCCTTCACGCCCGCGACATCGGTCAGCAGCAGGAGACGGTCGGCCTTCAGCGCCGCGGCGATGGCGCCGGCCGCCGTGTCGCCGTTGATATTGTAGGTCTCGCCGTTCCGGCCCGCGCCGAGGGGGGCGACGACCGGGATCATTCGTGAGGCGAAAAGGTTTGTCAGGACGTCCGGGTTCACCTCCGTCGGGTCGCCCACGAAGCCCAGTTCGGGATCGGCCGGGTCGCAGGTGATCAGCCCGGCATCCTTGCCCGAAAGACCGACGGCCTTGCCGCCCTGCCCGTTGATCGCCTGCACGATGCGCTTGTTGACGCGGCCCGACAGGACCATTTCGACCACCTCGACCGTGGCGGCGTCGGTCACGCGCTTGCCGTTCACGAAGGTCGATGTGATCCCCAGCTTGGCCAGCATCTCGTTGATCATCGGGCCGCCGCCATGGACCACGACCGGGTTCACGCCCACCTGGCGCAACAGGACGATGTCGCGGGCGAAGCTTGCCATGGCCTCGTCGTCGCCCATGGCGTTGCCGCCGAACTTCACCACGACGATGGCGTCGTTGAACCGTTGCAGGTAGGGGAGCGCCTCGCTGAGCGTGCGCGCGGTGGCGATATAGTCGCGGGTCATGGTCTGTTTCTTCATCGGCGCGTCCGGGCTGGTCCGCCTCCAATAGGCGAGGGGATTGCGGGTGTGAAGCGTCCGAATGCGTATTTGGGGAAAGATGAAGGGGCCGGTTCAGGCGAGACCGGCCACGATGGCGCGCAGCGTCGGGATGCCGTCGCCGGTTTCCGAGGATGTGAGCACGATTTCCGGAAACGCGGCGGGGTGGGTGGCAAGGCGCTGGCGGACCTGGGCGAGGATGCGCTCGCGGTCCTTCGGCCTGACCTTGTCGGCCTTGGTCAGAACCACCTGAAAGGTCACGGCGGCGGTGTCGAGAAGGCTCATGATCTCCTCGTCCACGGGCTTGATGCCGTGGCGCGTGTCGATCAGCACGAAGGCGCGGCGCAGGGTGGCGCGGCCGGCGAGATAGGCCTTGAGGAGCGCCTGCCATTTCCTGACCACGTCGACCGGCGCCTCGGCATAGCCGTAGCCGGGCAGATCGACGAGGTAGTGGCTTTCTCCGAGGGTGAAGAAGTTGATCTCCTGCGTACGGCCCGGCGTGTTCGAGGCGCGCGCCAGCGCCTTGCGGCCGGTGAGTGCGTTGATCAGCGTCGATTTGCCTACATTGGACCGGCCGGCGAAGCAGACCTCGGCGCGGTCGGCGGGCGGCATGCCGTCCATCGCCACGACGCCCTTCAGGAACTCGGCGCCCCGCGCGAAAAGGAGGCGGCCCTGTTCTGCCGTCTGGTCGTCGGGTGTCTCCGCGAGGGGGAAGGGAAGTGCGGTCATGCCAGTGCCGCCGCGTCGCCCATGGCGACCCGACCGCCTTTTCGCACCATGGCGTAGACGCCGAATTCCGTGTGGCCCCAGCCATCCTCGATCGCGGCAAGCGTGGCCGCGTCGCACCGGCCGGTATCGGGGTTGGCCTCCGTCGCGCGGCATCGGCCGATGGGCTCCACGATGTCGAACTCCGCCTCGCCGATCCTCAGGCGTTTGCCCACGAGGTCGAATTCCTCCCACGGGGCGAGGCCGCCGAGCCAGAGGTTGCCGCGGAACCGGCGCGGGTCGAGCGGCTGGCCGATCTTTTGCGAGAGCGCGCTGAGCGAGGCCTCGTTCAGGATCGATACGGAAGCGAAGGGCGCGTCGCTCATTCCCATGTCGGGCGAGCGGATCAGCGCGGCGGGGGGGCGGCGGTCTGCGGGGTAGATTGGCCTGAGCCACGTGAGCAGCGCCACGGCGGCGGCCTCGGCGCCGGGTTCTATCGTGATGTCGGGGCGGTCGGGATGGGACAGGTGGATTGTGTCGCCGTCCACGCGTGCGGTGATCGCCATGAGCGAAGGGCCCTTGGCGCCGCGGATGAAGTTGCGGCAGGGCCGCCAGCCTTCGCCGGCCTCGCCGCCTTCTTCCAGCACCGCCCAGGCGCGGTCCATGGGCAGGGGGCGATCGACCTTGAGGCCCACGTGATCCAGCCGCTCTGCCCCGATGCCCTTGATCGGGTGGCGCCAGATCTGCGTCAGCTGCCAGCTCACTTCGCGTCGGGCTTCTTGCGCTGGAAGGTCGACCGGATGTTCCCGAACAGGTCGGGCGTGTATCCGTGGCGCTTCATGATGATGTATTGCTGCGCGAAGGTGATCATGTTGTTGGCGATCCAGTAGACCAGCAGGCCGGACGCGAAACCGCCCAGCATGAACATGAACACCCAGGGCAGCCAGGCGAAGATCGCGGCCTGCGTCGGGTCGGTGGGCTGTGGGTTCAGCTTCTGCTGCAGCCACATGGAGATGCCGAGAAGGATCGGCAGGATGCCGATGAAGATCAGCGACAGGATGCTCTGCGGATCGGGGGCCGCGTAGGGCAGGAGACCGAAAAGGTTGATGATCGACGACGAGTCTGGGGCCGAGAGGTCGTTCAGCCAGCCGAAGAAGGGCGCGTGGCGCAGTTCCAGCGTGACGAAGATCACCTTGTAGAGCGAGAAGAAGATCGGGATCTGCAGGAGGATCGGCAGACAGCCCGAGGCGGGATTCACCTTTTCCTTCTTGTAGAGCTCCATCATCAGCTGCTGCATCTTCTGGCGGTCGTCGCCGGCGCGCTCCTTGATCTTCTCCATCTCGGGCTGCAGCTCGCGCATGCGCGCCATGGAGGCGTAGGACTTGTAGGCCAGCGGGAAGAGCGCCGCCTTGACGATGAGCGTCAGCGCGATGATCGCCAGGCCCATGTTGCCGATCGCCACGTTCAGAGTGTGCAGGAGCCAGAACATCGGCTTGGTGAGAAAATAGAACCAACCCCAGTCGATCGAATCGACGAAGCGGTCGATACCGGCCTCGTCCTGGTAGTCGCGGATCGTCTCCCATTCCTTGGCGCCGGCGAACAGCCGGGTCGTGACCTCGCTCGTGCCGCCGGGGGCCACGGACATGACGGGAAGGCGGGCCTCGGTCTGGTAGATGTCGGCCGAGGCCACGTAGCGCGTGACGGAGGTGAAGGGCTGGCCGTCACCGGGGATCAGCGTCGTCATCCAGTACTTGTCGGTGAAGCCGATCCAGCCGTTTTCCTCGACCGAGGCGACCTCGGCCTGGGCGCGTTCCCGCTCGATGAAATCGAGCTCGGTGACGTTGTCGTAGCTGATCTCGTCCAACTGCCCGTCGACCTTGCGAACCACGCCTTCATGCAGGATGAAGAAGTTCTGAAGGTCGTCGGGAAGGCCATGGCGTGCAACGATACCGTAGGGCGCCAGCCGCACGTTTGCGCCGGAGGTGTTCTCGACATTCTGGGTGACGCTGAACATGAAATTCTCGTCGACCGAGATGGTGCGGCGGAAGACAAGGCCGTTGCCGTTGTCCCAAGCCAGAGTGACGGGGCTGCCCACCCTAAGGGTTTCGCCGCTTTCCAGCTGCCATGGCGTGTCGGCGCCGGGCACATCGTCGAAACTCAGTTCGCCAGCCGGTGCCCAGCCGTACAGCGCGTAATAGGGCTCCGCGCCGCCGGTGGGGGCGAGCAGGCGCACGATGGGGGAATCGTCCTCGAGCGTCTCGTTGTATTCCCGCAGCGACAGGTCATCGATGCGGCCGCCCCGAAGCGAGATGGATCCGATGAGTTCCGGTGTCTCGATATCGATCCGCGCGGCCTCGTCCAGGGCCACCTCGGTCATTTCAGTTTCGGTCAGCGCCGTGGTGGCGGCGTCCGTCCCGGCGGCGGGCGGCGTCAGGGCGATGTCCTCGCCACTGCCCGTATCGGCGGGCTGGCTGGCCGTGGGGGGCAGGGCGTTCGGATCCTCGGGAACCTCGGGGGGTGGGAACAAAACGAACCAGATGAGAATGACCACCATGCTGAGCGCGGTGGCCAGGATCAGATTGCGATTCTGGTCGTCCATGATGGCCCCGTGTCCTCGTGCCCGAAGTCAGGAGGGTTCAACAGAAGGGGGGGATAAAGGTCAAGGGGCGTTTTGGCGCCGCCCGGACAGTACCGGATGCGTCGCGGAAAGCCGGTCGACCCCCCGCGTCACCCTTGCGCGCGCGATTATTCCGCCGGCCTGAGGTGCCGCCCGGCTTCGGCGGGGATGGGTGTTTCGACGCCCTGTGTTTCGAGCCACGCGAAAGTATCGGAAAGCGCCATGGGCCTGGCGAGGCCGAACCCCTGGACATAGGCGCATCCCAGATCGACCAGGGTTGCCTGTTCTTCGGGCGTTTCCACGCCCTCGGCGAGCGCGTCGAGACCCATCTTCCGGCCCAGCGAGACGATCCCGCCGACCATCGCCTGTTGCTCCGCGTCGCGATCGATTCCGATCACGAAGGACCGGTCGATCTTGATGCGGCGCACACCGAAGCGTCGGATCGACAGAAGCGAGGCCTGCCCCACGCCGAAATCGTCTAGATCGAGACCGATGCCCTGGCTGCGGAGCGCGGCGAGCGTCGCCATCACGGTATCGTCGCGGGCGTCGGCGGCCACAGATTCCAGCACCTCGACGATCAACCGCTCGGACGCGATGTCGGCGGCGTCCAGATCCCAGGCGACCTGCTCGGCATAGCCGGGGCTGCGCAGCTCCGACCCGCAGGCATTTACCGACAGGGTCAGGTCCCTGTGCCCCCGGCGGTCCCAGGCCTTCAGCGCGTCGAGCGCCTGTTGCCTGATCCGCGTCCCGAGGTCCTCCATGCGGCCGGCGTCTTCCACGGCCGGAAGAAACTGGCCCGGGGTCATGACGCCCAGCGCCGGGTGCTGCCAGCGCGCCAGCGCCTCGAACCCCGCAACCCGGCCGGTACGCATGTCGAGCTGCGGCTGGAACCACGGCAGAATTGCGCCCGAGGCCAGCGCCCCCGCCACCTCGCCGGACAGGCGGGATTGGCTGCGCTGCCGTCCCGGTGATCCGGGTACGAAGGACCTGACGGATCCGGGGCCTGCCACGCGCGCCTCTTCCAGGGCCTGAACGGCGCCGTCGAGAACGGCATCGGCCGTCGGAGCGTCTTCGCGGGAGGGCCCCGAGTTTCGCAGCGCGGCGTGCCCGATGCAGGCGGTGAGCCGCACGGACGTCGCGCCGACGGCGATCGGCTCGGCGAGACAGGCGCGCAGCCGGTCCGCGATCGCATCGCGAATCCTCAGCCGTGCCGCCGCGATGGGATGCAGGACGACACCGAAGGTCGCGGGGCCGAGCGACGCCACCAGATCGTCCCCACGAAGCGCGGCGTGCAGCCTACCGTGGCATTCGTCGCGCAGGTCGCGCGCGGTCTCCGCGCCAAGGCGGCGTTCGAGCCTGTCCCAGTCGTCGATCCGCAGGACGAAACAGGCGCTTTCCAGTCCCGGCATGGCGGATATCCGGCCCAGCATGGCCAGCATCGTGCCGCGGTCCGCGGATCGCGTCGGGACTTGTGTCACGGGGGCGTAGGCGAATGCCCCCTTGTGCACCGGCCGGCCCAGGTTCTGCACGACCAGCAGCGCGGGCAGCACCATGGCGGCCGCCACCACGAGCGTCGGGCCGCCCGCGGCGTAGGCGCAAAGGACAAGGATCGGAAAGAGTGCAAGAACCTCGACTCGGGCGAGCGCCACGCGAGAGCCGCGTTGCCAGCGTTCCAACGCGTCTTTCACCGCCCTGCTCATGCCCGGACCTCGCCCCTGCCGTACCCACCGGGGAACGTCCTAGGAGCAAATCCCTGACGCGGGCTTAATCGGCTGCGGGCAAATCGGGCGAATTTTGCGCGTTGCGGCTCAGACCCTCGAAATCGAACAGCGCCGGGTCGAGCAGATGCGAGGGGCGCGCGTTCATCAGAGCCGAAAACAGCTTCTGCCGCCGGCCGGGGGCCTTTTCCTCCCACTCGTCGAGCATGCGTTTGATCACCTGCCGTTGCAGCCCGTCCTGACTGCCGCAGAGGTCGCAGGGGATGATCGGATAGTCCATCGCACGGGAGAAACGCTCGCAATCGGCCTCCGCCACATGCGCCAGCGGGCGCAGCACGAAGAGATCGCCCTCGTCGTTCAAAAGCTTTGGCGGCATCGTCGCCAGCTTCCCGCCATGGAAGAGGTTCAGAAAGAAGGTCTCGAGAATATCATCGCGGTGATGGCCGAGCACCACGGCGGAACACCCTTCCTCGCGCGCTATGCGGTAGAGGTTCCCGCGCCTGAGCCGCGAGCAGAGTGCGCAGTAGGTGCGCCCCTGCGGGACCTTGTCCACGACGATCGAATAGGTGTCGGCGTATTCGATCCGGTGCGGCACGCCCATCCGGGTCAGGAACTCGGGCAGCACGGTGGCGGGAAAGCCCGGTTGCCCCTGGTCGAGATTGCAGGCGAGAATGTCGACCGGCAGCAGCCCGCGCCACTGAAGCTCGGTCAGCGCGGCAAGCAGCGTGTAGCTGTCCTTGCCGCCCGACAGGCACACCAGCCATTTCTCGCGCGGCGCGTCGGGCGCGCGGCGTTCGACCATGCCGTAGCGGTCGATGGCCTCCCGCATGTCGCGGATGATCCGTTTGCGGAGCTTGCGGAACTCCGTCGTCTTCGGCGCACCGTGAAAGAGCGGGTGAATGTCGTCCGTTTCGTCCAGCATCGGGGCCTCGTCGCTTTTGCGCCGGCCTAGCCCATCGGCCGCGCCATGGGAAGCGTCCGGGTTTTTCGGGGCTGGGGCGTGAACATATCGCCGGCTCGGGGGTTCCTCCAAGACACCCGGCAAAGGGAGATGACCATGAGACGACTTCTTGCGCTTACCATTTTTTCCACTCTGCCCGCGACGGCGGTGGCACAGCATGGCGCGCATGCCACCGCCAGCCTGGAGGGGCCGGATGGACAGGAGATGGGAACCGTTGAATTCCACGGCACGGCCGATGGTATCCTCGTGCGGGTCGATGCCATGAACCTGCCCGAAGGACCGCACGGTTTGCACCTGCATGAAACGGGCGCGTGCTCGCCCGATTTCGAGGCGGCGGGCGGCCATTTCGCACCGGACGGGAACCAGCATGGCTTTCTCGACGAGAACGGCCCGCATGCGGGTGACCTGCCGATGATCTTCGTCTCGGCCGAAGGAACGGCGCTGGCCGATTTCTTCACGCAGCTGGTCACGCTCGACGCGCTGATGGACGGGGATGGCGCCGCGGTGATCGTGCATGCCGAGCCCGACACGTACCGTGACCCGTCGGAGACCGGCGCCCGGATCGCCTGCGGCGTGATCGAAGAGATGTAATGCTATTTCGGCGGAACATTGTCGATGCCGCTGCCGCCCCATGGGTGGCAGCGCGCGATCCGGCGCAGCGCCAGCCACGATCCCTTGATCCCCCCGTGCTTTTCAAGCGCCTCCATCGCGTAGGCCGAGCACGTCGGCTGATACCGACAGGAATGGCCCAGCCACGGGGACAGAACGGCGCGGTAGAAGCGCACGGGGAGCGAGACGACATAGGCCAGCGGGGTCATGCGTGGACCTTCCTCAGAGCACGGACGAGATCCTGTTGCATCGCCGCGAAATCGCGCGACGCGGTCTCGTCCTTCCGACCGATCAGAACGTAATCCCAGCCGGGCCGTCCTTCCAGAGGCAGGACGAGACGCGCGATCTCCCGCAGGCGCCGCTTGGCCCGGTTGCGCGCCACCGCGTTGCCGACCTTCTTGGAGCAGGTGAACCCCACGCGAATGCCCTCGGCCGCCTCGTCGCTTGCACGTTCCCGCGCCTGCAGAAGGAAGGCTGGCGCATGGACGCGCCGCGCACGCGCGGCCTTCAGGAAATCGGCACGGTTTCGCAGGACGGAAACAGAAAAAGCCCCCGGCGACCCGTCGGTCGGCGGAGGCGTATCGGGCGCCATTGCACCGGAGCGCTCGGAAAGGATCAGGCGCTCAGCGACTTGCGGCCGCGGGCGCGACGGGCGTTCAGGATCTTGCGCCCGGCCTTGGTCGCCATGCGCGCACGGAAACCGTGGCGGCGCTTGCGCACGAGGTTCGAGGGCTGGAATGTCCGCTTCGACATTGGTTCGCTCCGTAGCTCACGGGGGCGGCGCGCGGGCTGCGCGGGGGCCGATCCCGGGGAATCTTCGATGAAGCCCGCGATCTACGGGCTTGGGCAGGGCATGTCAACAAAGCTGTCGGGCTCAATTGGCGGAATTGACCCGGTCGGTGTCCTGCGGGGCGAAAACCGTGGCCAGGCTTGCCGCGACCTCCGCGAAGCACCAGCCGGCCCTCGGCCCGCCACCGCTCGGGATGCCCGTCGGCGAGCGTCCTTGCCGATCCGTCGTAGCGGACGGGCCGCCCTATCAGGCAGGCGCTGACCAGAATTCGTTTCATTCCTGTCATCCACATGGGGGTCATCCGGCCCCTTTGTTACGACGAGGACCACGCGCCGTCACGAAAACCCCGGTCTGTGTCACGTCCCATCACTGCCACGTGAGACCCCTGTCGCAAATCGGCCCCATGGCGCATGTAATTGCCAACCCAATCGAAAAAGTGCAGCCATGACCGACGCCGTGACACATTCCGCCAAGACACCGAAATCGCCGCTTGCGCGATACCTGCCCATCCTCGCCATCGCCACCGGTGCGGGTCTCGGCTGGTGGTTGTTTCGCGATTACCTGAGTTTTTCGGCGCTGGCCGAGAATCGCGAGGCGTTGATCGCGTTCCGGGATGCCAACTATGTCGGCACGGTTCTGGCCTTCATCGCCGTTTACGCGCTGATCGTGGCCTTCTCGCTGCCGGGCGCCACCATCGCCACGCTCACGGGCGGGTTCCTCTTCGCCACCTTCCCCGGCGCGTTCTTCAACATCGCGGGGGCCACGATCGGGGCCACGGCGATCTTCCTCGCGGCCAAGACGAGCATCGGCGCGCGGCTGGGCGCGCGGCTGGAAGGCTCGGAAGGAACGGTGAAAAAGATCAAGGACGGGATCGACGACAACCAGTGGTCGATGCTGTTCCTGATCCGCCTCGTGCCGGTCGTGCCCTTCTTCGTCGCGAACCTCGTGCCCGCCTTCCTCGAGGTGCCGCTGCGCCGCTTCGTGATCTCGACCTTTTTCGGGATCATGCCGGGGGCCGTCGTCTACACCTCCGTGGGCGCGGGGCTGGGCGAGGTGTTCGCCCGCGGCGAGACGCCGGACCTCGGCATCATATTCGAGCCGCATATCCTTCTGCCGATCCTTGGCCTCGCCGCACTGGCCCTTCTGCCTGTCCTCATCAAGGCTGTCCGTGGCAAGCGCGGTCTGTGATACCCATGTCACGCATCGACACCGCCATCCTCCCCGAAAGGCCCGTCGCAATGACCCGCATCGAGACCGACATCTGCATCATCGGCGCAGGCTCCGGCGGGCTCTCCGTCGCCGCGGGCGCGGTCCAGATGGGGGCGAAGGTCGTCCTGATCGAGGGCCACAAGATGGGCGGCGATTGCCTGAATTACGGTTGCGTGCCCTCCAAGGCGTTGCTGGCCGCCGGGCACAAGGCGCACGATACGGCGTCAAGTGCCTTCGGCACCAAGGGACATTCGACGCTGCCCGATTTCGCCGAGGCGAAGGATCACGTGGCGCAGGTGATCGAGACCATCGCCCCGGTCGACAGCGAGGAACGCTTCGAGGGCCTCGGCGTCCACGTCATCCGCGAATTCGCGCGCTTCATCTCGGAGACCGAGGTCAAGGCCGGCGCCCATGTCATCAAGGCGCGCCGCTTTGTCATCGCCACCGGCTCCCGCCCCTTTGTGCCGCCGATCCCGGGCCTGTCCGACACGCCGCACCACACCAACGAGACGATCTTCGACCTGCGCGAACGGCCCGATCGCCTGATCATCATCGGCGGCGGCCCCATCGGAATGGAAATGGCGCAGGCGCACCGTCGTCTCGGGTCGCAGGTGACCGTGCTGGAGGGCGCCAAGGCGCTGGGCCGCGACGACCCCGAGGCCGCCGCGCTGGTGCTGGACAAGCTGCGTGGCGAAGGCATCGAGATCGTCGAGGACGCCACGGTCGCCGCCGTCTCGGGAACCGAGGGCGCCATTTCGGTCGAGACAGGGGACGGGCGCAGCTTTGCCGGGTCGCATCTGCTGGTCGCGGTCGGCCGCCGGGTGAATGTCGAGAAGCTCGACCTCGAAAAGGCGGGCGTGGACTATGACCGGCGCGGCGTGACCGTGGACAAGGGCCTGCGCTCGACCAACAAGCGGGTCTATGCCGTCGGCGATGCGGCGGGCGGGCTGCAATTCACCCATGTCGCGGGCTACCATGCGGGCATCATCATCCGTCCCATGCTGTTCGGTCTTCCCGCCAAGGCGCGCGCCGATCATATCCCGTGGGTCACCTACATCGACCCCGAGCTTGCGCAGGTCGGTCTGACCGAGGCCGAGGCACGCGAGAAACATGGGCACACGCTTTTCGTCGCGAAGGCCGGTTTCCGCCACAACGACCGCGCCATCGCCACAGGGCAGGCCGAGGGGTTCGCCAAGGTCATGGTCGTGAAAGGCAAACCCGTGGGCGCCACCATCGTGGGCCCGCAGGCGGGTGAGCTGATCCAGCTCTGGGCGCTGGCCATCGCGAACGGCCTCAAGATGTCGGCCGTCGCGGGCATGGTTGCGCCCTACCCCACGCTGGGGGAGATTAACAAACGCGCCGCGGGTGCCTATTTCTCGCCCAAGCTGTTCGACAGCCCGCTGGTGAAACGGATCGTCCGGCTGGTGCAACGCGTGATCCCCTGACGGCGCAAGAAGGGCCGAAACGACGTGGTGAATTCCCTCTCGGGACGCTTTCTGATCCTGACGGTCATCTTCGTGATGCTGGCGGAGGTATTCATATTCGTCCCCTCCGTGGCGCGTTTCCGCGAGGATTACCTGCTGGCGCGTCTGGAACGCGCGCAGATCGCCTCGCTCGCGCTGCTGGCTTCCGACGGGATGATCGACGACGAACTCGAATACGAGCTTCTGAAGAATGCCGAGGTGCTGAACGTCGTCCTTCTTCGCGATGCCACCCGGCAATTGATCCTGTCCAGCGGCGGGATGACCCCGGTCGCCCATAGTTTCGACCTGCGTGATGCCACGGCGTGGAGCCTCATCGGCGACGCGCTGCGACGGCTCGCCACACCCGAGAACGAGACGATCCGCGTCATCGGCCAGCCCGTGAACGAGGCGGGGCTGCTGATCGAGATCACCATGCCGTCGGAACCGTTGCGCATGGCGCTGATCGATTACGGGCTGCGCATCCTGGCGCTTTCGGCTTTCATCTCGATCATGACCGCGGCGCTTCTTTTCATTTCCGTCCGATACCTGCTTGTGGTGCCGATCAAGCGCGTCGTGGGGCACATGACGTCTTATGCCGAGGCGCCGGACGATGCGTCGCGCATCATCGTCCCGCAGGGTCGCGTACGCGAACTGCGCGATGCCGAGAATGCGCTGCAATCGATGCAGACCCAGCTGACAAATGCGCTCAGACAGCGTGAACGCCTCGCCCAACTGGGCGAGGCCGTGGCCAAGATCAGCCACGACCTGCGCAACATCCTGTCGGTCACCACGCTGATGGCCGACCGGCTGGAAGGCTCCGCCGATCCGGCGGTGCAGCGCGCGACGCCCAAGATCCTCGCCTCTCTCACCCGGGCCGTGAACCTGACCGAGGCCACGCTCGCCTTCGGCCGCGCAGAGGAGCCACCGCCCAAGCTCGAACGGGTGCGCCTGGCCGATATCGCCGGGGATGTCGTCGAGAACGAACGCCTGACCTCGGACGGGGCGCCCCACGATGCCTGCATCACCTATACATGCGAGGTTCCCGTCGACCTCGTGCTGCGCGCCGATCCCGAGCAGTTGCACCGAGTCCTGTCCAACCTCGTGCGCAACGCGCGGCAGGCCATCGTGGCCACCGGCAAGCCCGGCGAGATCCAGATCGAGGGGCAGGAAACGGCAACCGGCTGGCGGATCGAGGTCTCCGACACCGGGCCCGGCCTGCCCAAAAAAGCGCTTGATCACCTGTTCCAGCCGTTCCATGGCGGCGCGCGCAAGGGCGGCACGGGTCTCGGGCTCGCGATCGCGGCCGAGATCGTGCGCGGCCATGGCGGCACGCTCGACCTGGTGCGGACCGGAGCGGAGGGCACGACCTTCGCCATCAATCTTCCGGCGGGTCTTGCCGTCTGAGGCGCCTTCAGAGCCCGGTTTCCTCTTGCACGGCATGTCCACCGGCGCTAAACCCCGCCCTCACGCACCGGTAGCTCAGCTGGATAGAGTACTTGACTACGAATCAAGGGGTCGGGGGTTCGAATCCTCCCCGGTGCGCCACCTCAACCCGCTAATCTATTGCATAGCCCCAGCTTTCTCACGAGCTGGAGCGGGCGTAGAACATGGCGGAGAACAGGGAAGCACCCCACACCTTCACGAAGCAGGGCGTCTACTACTTCTGCAGACGCGTCCCGAAGGACCTGCAGCAGCACTACAAGTCACCGAAAATCAGCTATTCGCTGCGGGCGACGTCGTCAACTGTAGCGTCGTCTCGCGCCCTTAAGCTTGAGGAATGGCGGAGAACTCGGGTTAAGCAAATCAACAGAGTGTCCAGCCGGTCGACATCGGTGCGGCAGCATTTCCCGAAAGCGATTGCTGAAGCCGGTCGCGAAGCCAAGACCCAGTATCGGCCGTTCGCCGCACAGCTGGCGGAACGTTCATTGTTTTGCCGCTCTGCCGGACAAAAAACTCAACTCAGCCGACGGGCATCCCGATCACGACCGGATGCAACCCGGACAATGCGATGTAGATGAGCCCGGCCGTGACCAGACCGAGTATGTAGACGCTCCAGGACAAGGGCGGTTGCACGAGGGGGGCACGGCCTGTTCGGTCCCGAAGGTCGGTCCAGGTCTCCACCCCCATCTCGCGCTGCTTGCGCCGGTCGATCAGCCGGTGACCGACCACGGCAAACCCACCGAGCGTGCCGAACAGCAGGACGTGGGCCAGATCCCCGTTCGGCAGCAGATGCACTCCGGCCCAGAGTACCAGCGCGGCGAGGATCGGGTGGCGCAGCACGCGCACGATCCCCGGACGGTCCGGGTCGAAGCGGTCGTTCCGCACGCCGCCGAAGGAGAACGGATTGGGGCGGCCAATCGACAGGGCGAGGATGATGCACACGAGAAGCATCCCGGACTGCGTGGCGTGGGCATGCCAGGGCTGCATCGGCCAGAGCATCACGAATGGCGCGCGCCCGGCGGCGTGGATCAGCATGGCCAGCATGCCGACCGATAGCACGGAGTAGACGACGCCGAAGCCGCGCGCACCCAACAGACGCGCGAGACCGGCGCGTATGCGGGGGCGCAGCGGAAGCGAATGGGTGACGAGGAAGGCGGCGAAGACGCCCGCATAGCCGAGCCATGTCATGAAGACAGCGTCCCTTTTCGCCGCAGCAGGGACGAACCGAAGAAGATCGCGAAACCGGCGAAGGCCGTGACCCAGAGCACCGCGGAGATCTCGTATCCGATATGCGCCGGCAGCAGGTCCGCCAGGAGCCGTGCGATCACCGAGCCGACGAGCGCGGCGTAGATCGCCATCGTAGGCCCGTCCGAGTGAAGGGCCTGACCCGTGTGGCCCAGCGTCGCGCGGGTCATCACGGCCAGCGTCATCAGACCCATGGCACCGGCCATCCAGACGTGCTGGGCCGAGGCGTCGCCGATCAGGCCGGGCCGCAGGATCGACAGCCCGAGCGCCAGCGCGCCGAGCGGCACGAACGCGTAGGCGACGTGCAGCACGAGCACGAGCGGCTCGGCCACCGTGCGATGACCGCGCCAGCGGGCGAGTCGCGCGCCATGCAGTGCCGCGATGCCGAGAAAACCGGCACCCGTCGCCGCGTGGTGCGGACCGAGCGTCCAGGCGAGGAGCGCGAGGAAAGTCGCCAGCAGCGTCACCTTGTCGAAACGCTGCATCGGCGGCGCGGGCAGCCGCGTCGAGCCGCGCTTGACCAGCCAGTTGCGGGTGAAGGATGGAACGATGCGCCCACCGATCAGGGCGATCATGCCGATCACAGCGGAAAGCCCGAGCCGCAGGCCGTAGCCCTGCGCCGCATAGCCGCCGCGCGCGGCCTCGAGATGGAAAATCAGGTTGGCGAGCGCGAAGACGCCGAGGAGCGCCAGCACCACGAGGTTCCGCCAGTTCTTGCCGGCCACGATCTCGCGCAGGAGGACCGCGCCGAGGACAACCGGAAACGCGAGGTCCGTGGCCGGCGCGACCCAGGCCGGCGGCAGACCCGACATCAGCACCGCCGCGCGACCTGCCGCCCAGAGCAGCACGAGACCGCCAAGCGACCAGCCGACCACCGGTAGGCGACCGGTCCAGTTCGGCACGGCGGTAAGGACGAACCCCGCGATGATCGCACCGAGATAGCCGAAGAGGAATTCGTGCGCATGCCACGAGACGGGGTCGAACCGGGTCGGGAGACTCAGCGCTCCGGCCAGCATGAAGACCCAGAGCATCATGGCGAGCGCGGCCCAGACCGCGCCCAGAAGGAAGAACGGGCGGAAACCGTAGGTGAGAAGCGCCGGGCCCTCCCAGTTTCGCATCCGTTCCGCGGAGGTTGCGGGCATGTCGGTCACTCCTTCGTCGATCGGGCTCGGCCACCTGCGGGCGGCCCCGTCCGCGGTCTAGCCCGGCAAGCGGCGGGCGAGTTTGCGCAAGCGCAACGTTCCGGTCGGACGGCGCGCTAACCTGCGGGACAACGGAGACCCACCATGCCGAAACCGCGCGTCGAAGACCCCGACCTGCCGCTCGCCGATCTCATGGCGGCCTGGCCCGCCACCATCCCGGTATTCCTGCGCCATCGCATGTTGTGCGTAGGGTGCCTTATCGCGCCGTTCCACACGATCGCGGATGCGTGCGCGGAATACGGGCTTGACGAGGATGCGTTCACAGCCGAGCTGCGCGCGGCCGCGAACTCCGGCTGACGCTATTTCTGCGCGAGCACGACGAGCGCGTGGGGATCCGTCACCGTGATGCGCTTTCGACGGCTTCGGACCAGTCCGGCCTTTTCCCATCCGCTGAGCAGGCGGCTGACCGTGTGCAGCGTCGTCGCCGTCAGTTCCGACAGGTCCTGCCGCGTGATCGGGAAGTCGATCTCGATCCCGTCCTCGACCTTGCGGCCGGTCTGATTCACCAGCCGCAGAAGCGCATTGGCCACGCGCTGTTCAACCTGCAGCGTCGCCATCTCGACGATGCGGGTGTTCATCTCGCCCACGCGGGCGCCGACGGTCCGGTAGGTCTCGGTGGCGAAGCCGTCGTATTCGTCGATGAAGGATTGCCAGAGCCGCATGGGCCAGCTCAGCGCGATGGATTCGGCGGCGGTGATCGCCGTCGCTGGGTAGGTCTCGCGGCCAAGTGCCTGCGCGATGCCGAAGAGCTGCCCCGAGGGAATGTGGAGTGCTGTCACCTGTTCCCCGGTCGGGGTGATCCGGACGACACGGATGTAGCCGTCGAGCAGAAGGTAGAACCGTTCCGCCGGCGCGCCCTCGGTGAACACGGTCACGTCCTTGTCGAAACGTCGCGAACTGGCCTGATCGAGGATCGTACGGATCTGCCGCCGGTCGAGCTTCGAGAACGGCGGCAGATGCGTGAGCAGACTCTCGTCCAGCCTCGGCAGGACCTTTTTGTTCACGGATTCGTTCATCCCGACGGATTCGTTCATCCCGGAGGTTGTGCCACGGAGGACGGATCACCGCCACGGGTGTCGTCTTCCCCGCAGAACCGCCCGGAAGTTTGCGCTGCCGCAAAATGCGAGCTGCGCAACTCCCTAAATTCCACAGCAGACGACAAGAGGAAAGGACATCGATATGAAACGCATCTTCGCAACGGCCACGGCGCTGGCCCTCGTCGCGGGGAGTGCCGCGTTTGCCGAAACCCACGAGGTGCAAATGCTCAACAGGGGGCCCGATGGGGAAACCATGGTCTTCGAGCCGGCATTTCTGGAAATCGCATCGGGCGACACCGTCAGGTTCGTCGCCACCGACCCGAGCCACAACGCGGAGTCGGTGCTCGATATGATGCCCGACGGGGCGGAGGCCTTCAAGGGCAGGATCAACGAGGAGATCGAGGTCACCTTCGATGCCGACGGCCTCTACGGTGTGAAATGCCAACCGCACTACGCCATGGGCATGGTGATGACCATCGCCGTAGGCGAGGTCGAGGAGGCGCCAGAGGATTTCCTCGAGGGGCGCATCCCGCCGCGCGCGCTGGATCGCTTCGTCACTCAGCTTGAGAACCTCTGAATACCACGCGCAGGGCGGCCATGCAGGGCCGCCCGCCGGAACCGATGGAGAATGAGATGAAGAATTTCCGTATCGCCAATGACATGCCGACCAGCCGAAGAAACGTGCTGCGCGGCTCGGTCTTCGCCGGCGCGGCCGCGATGACCGGCGCAGGCGCGTTGGCAGGCCAGCGCCGGCCCGTCATCAACACGGCACGCCCCGACGCGGCTTCGGCACACCTGCACCGGGTCGCCGAAGAGATCACGGCCGACAGCAGCGCGCCGTCCGCCGACCTCTCGGGCTACACCCGCGTCCGGCAGGAACTGGTCGATCCGCCCTTCGCGCCCGAGCACGAGCAGGTCGCGACCGGCGGCCCGAAGATCATCGAGATCGAGATGGACACGACCGAACGCCTGATGGTCGTCGACGAGGATACCGGCGCCTCGATCTGGGCGCTGACCTATAACGGTTCGGTCCCCGGTCCGCTCATCATCTGTCACGAGGGCGACATGGTCGAACTGACCTTGCGCAACCCCCATGACAGCATGATGGAGCACAACATCGACTTCCATGCCTCCACCGGCGCGCTGGGCGGCGGCGGCCTGACCCATGTCTATCCCGGCGAGGAGGTCGTGCTGCGCTGGAAGGCGACGAAGGCGGGCTGCTTCACCTATCACTGCGCGCCCGGGGGTGCCATGATCCCCTACCACGTCTGCCACGGCATGAACGGCGCCATCATGGTGCTGCCGCGCGACGGGCTGAAGGATGCCGAGGGCAACCCGCTGCGCTATGACAGCATCGCCTATTTCGGCGAGCAGGACTACTACCTGCCGCGTGACGAAAACGGCGACTACAGGTTCTACGAGAATGCCGGCGACGACTATGCCGACAGCCTCGAGGCGATGGCGACGCTGACGCCCACGCACCAGGTCTTCAACGGTGCGGTGGGCGCGTTGACCGGCGACAACGCGCTCAGGGCGCGGGTCGGCGAGACGGTGCTCATGGTGCACAACTCGTGCAACGTGGACAGCCGCCCGCACCTGATCGGCGGCCACGGCGACTACGTCTGGGAAAGCTCGTTCACCGATCCGCCGCTCTCCGGCATGGAGACATGGTTCGTGCGCGGCGGCAGCGCGATGGCCGCGATGTACACTTTCGAGCAGCCGGGCGTCTACGCCTATGTCAACCACAACCTGATCATCGCGGCCCTGAAGGGCGCCACCGCCCACTTCGTCGTGGAGGGCGAATGGAACAATGACCTGATGGAACAGGTCGTCGCACCACGCGCCTTCGGATAGGCTGGGGAGGCACCAGACATGACCGCCACCGCTGCATCGTCCGGAATGGCATTGCGGATTGCCGTATTCGCCACAATGGCCGCAGTGGTGGCCGTCGCCTTCGGGGCCGCGTCCTTGCGGCGCGGTCCCGAAGAGGCTTCGGCGGCGCTGCCGTCCCGGGCGGAGATGCCGGTCGTATTTCAGGACGGCCGTGCACTCTTCGTCCAGCGCTACGAGGTAAGCGTCGCGGAATGGAACGCCTGCCACGACGCCGGGGCCTGCACGCTGGAACTCAGGACGCGTCCGGGCCTGACATCCGACAGGCAACCGGCCACGGGACTCAGCTACCTCGATGTCGGGGAATACGTCGCCTGGATCAATGACGTCACGGGCCACGACTTCCGGCTTCCGACGGCGGAAGAATGGGCATTCATGGCGCAGGACGTACTCCCCGAAGAGCCCGATCCGACCTTCACCGATCCTGCGCTGACCTGGGCCTCGGCCTACCTGACCGAGGGAAATGCGCCACGCGCGCTGAAGCCGCGCGGCGGATACTCCACCAGCCCTGAAGGTATCTCCGATCTCGACGGCAGCGTCTGGGAATGGACGCAGGACTGCTACGCCGAGGACGTCGCGCCGGAACGATGCCCCGCCTTCTATGTCGGCGGCGAGCATGTCGCGGCTATGTCCTACCTTGAACGGGACCCCGCCCGCGGCGGCTGCGCCGTCGGCGCGCCACCGGCCCATCTCGGGGTCAGGCTGGTCTCCAACGAGGCCTGGTAGCCGAAAGGTCCGCAGTCTCCCGGAACGCTCCGGTGCATTGCGCCGATCGACGGTTTCCAATGCTCTTCAAGCAAACTGGAACGGCCACGCGCTTCTCGGCCAGCGGGTCGCCTCCTCGGCTCAAGGTAAGGGGGCAAAGCGTCTACAAATCTGGGGGCACCTTAACTACCCCTGGTCTGCGCTACCTTATCGCTGCTTGAGAGCGTGTATTTCGCGTCATTGCCTCCGGCTTCTTGAGCGCTGTGTTTTGTCAGCTTTCGTACTTGGCTTCCGAAGCGCTGTAGCGAGCCGTCTGCCCGATCGCCTCGCGGACACGCGCCTCAATATCGTCCAAATCGTTTGCCATAGCGAAACGAACCAGGCGTTTCCGGCCCGGACAGGGCACGGGGGCTGCGTCGGATACATGAGGTGGGACAGATGGTTACGGCAACCCTTGGTCAGGTACACGAGCGGATCGTGTTCAATCGTCGCGTTTCGGTTCTGGGCGAGGCGCTCGGCGCGCTCGTGGAGCCGGGCAGCGACATTCTCGATGTTGGCACGGGCGACGGGCAGATCGCGAAGCTGATCGCCGCGCAGGCGCCCGATACCAGTGTCCGCGGCATCGACATCATGGCCCGTCCGACCTCGCATATCCCGGTCGATATCTTCGACGGCCACAGCATCCCGCATCCTGACAAGAGCTTTGATGTCGTCAGCTTCGTCGATGTGCTGCATCACACGGACGACCCGCGCATCCTGTTGGCGGAGGCGGCGCGCGTGGCGCGCAAGGCCGTCATCCTGAAGGATCATTTCTCGCAGAACGCCATCGATCACATGACCCTGCGATTCATGGACTGGGTCGGCAACGCGCCCCATGGCGTCGTGCTGCCCTACAATTATGGCTCCCACGCCGATTGGGAAAACTGGTACGCCGAGGCGGGGCTGGGGATCGAGACGCTCTCGACAGACGTGCCGCTTTACCCGGCGCCGTTCAGTTTTGTGTTCGGGCGCGGCCTGCACTTCGTGGCCCGTCTCACGCCGCTGGCCTGACAGCCTCAGGCCTTTGATGCGAAGGCCAACCTGTCGTTCACCGCGTAACTGACCAGCGCCGCCGTTCCGGCCGTGGCGAGGAAAAGTAGTGTGTCGAGCACGAAGACCTGCGTCACGAAGCGTGTCGTCACGGACGCGACGAGCGCGAGGCTGACCACCTGCATCCCTGCATAGACGAGAAAGCCGCCGCGGCGTGCCTTCTGGCCGGTGAAGGTGAACCTTGCCTGCACGAAGAATGCGGCCGGAATGCAGGCCACGTAGAGCAGGACCGAGGTCGCGAAGGCCGGGAGGCCCGCGGCTCCGACCAGCAGCGCGGTCGCGACCGCGTAGCCGAGCGCGAACACGGCCCCCACGATGAGAAAACGGAGCGGCTTGCCCAGCCGGATCGACAGGCGCGCCGCGTCTCTCATCGCACCACCTCCAGCACGATGATCCCGGACCCGAAACCGGTGACGGGCACGAAACCCTCGACACGCTCGCCCCGAAGGAAGGCGTTCACGAAGGCCCCGCCGTCAGCATAGAGACCGTCGCCGCACAAGACCACGTAATCAGGGCGGGACTGCTCGACCACGGCATGGAAGGCGTCGGCATCGCTCAAGAAGGCCAACAGCGCGTTGCCGAGAGCCTCCGCGCTTCGATGGTAGGGGACCGAAACCATCATGTGGTGCGTCCCGTACAGGATCGGCGGGCCAAGGCTGGTCGGAGCGAGGACCCGCCCCTCGGGCAGGCGGTTCAGGCTCGTGATGATGTCGGGGTGTCGACAGCCGTTGCTCTGTCCGTCGCGGACACCCGCGCTGCTGCCGCTTGAAGCATGCGCCGCCGAGATGACCGTGAAGGCAAGGTGCAACTGCCCCGGGACGATTGCGCCGGCGACGAAACCCACCACCGCAAGCGATGCCAGGCCCGGTCGTGCGATCTGCCGGCGCATGTCAAGAAGCGCGGCGACGGTGTAGCCCATGAGAACCGGAATGACGGGCGCCGACAGGACGGTCATTCGCACCTGCGCGAAGCTGCCAACCGTCCCGATCCATGCGAATATGAGCAGAATGGCGGCGGCACGGGTCTCGTGGGTTCCTGCGGCGCCTGTTCCCCGGCGCCACAGTATCACCGCCGTCGCGGCGCAGGTCGTCGCCAAAGTGGGCAGGATGTGGCTGAACGCGAGGGGCTCGGCCGCGGCGATGAAGGTCTGGGCCGGGCGCGCCTCGACGATCCAGGCGCTAATCATTTCCCGGACCGTGTCAGGCAGGTTGCCATAGGGAAAATACGGACAGGCCTGCATGATCCAGACAGCACCGGCGGCCGCGATGACCGCGACGCCCGACGCCGCGCCGATCCGGACGCGCAGACCGGGCGAACGCGCCGCCATTGTACCGATCGCGATTGCGGCGAGCGCCGCGAGGCCGACCAGCCCAAGGATCTGCGGGCCAAGCTCGTCGCAGCGGGCAAGCATCCACTCGCTCGGAGCGGTCTGTCCCAGGTGAAGCGGCAGGGCGACCGCGAAGAGCGAAATCCCGAAGGCCTGAAGTTGCAGCCGCCCCCTGTTTCCCGAGGCCACGGCCATCACGGCGAGGATCACGCCTGCAGCGGCGATCGGCAGGAGGTTCTCGAGCCCCACGGCAAGCGACAGCGCCGCCGCCGCCCCGCCGATCACCCCGCGCCGGATCTCGGAGCCGTCGGTCACCAGAGTGAAGACCACGACGGCGAGCAGGAGGATCTGCAGCCCGTGATGATCGAGTTGCAACGGCCCGAAGTAATTGAACCCGGTCAGCCGCCAGAGCACGACGGCGATGATCGCGACCGCCGCGGCCTGCGGCCCGAACAGCCGACAGGTCATCACCATGGTCAGCGCCAGGAAACACACCATCAGCAGGCCGGGCCAGAGGACCAGCGTCAGCGCCTCGGCTTCTGGGTAGGGCAGAAAAAGCGACAGGCCGCCGACCACGCCTGCGATGCCCAGGTCGACGTAACGCGACCAGTGCAGCGACAGGCCCTCGGGCGGGAGAACGCGGGCGTTGGACATGTCGAACCAACCCTGACCGTTCAGCCAGTCGCGGACAGACAGAAGGCGCATGATGCTGTCGTTGTCGCCAACGGTCATCAGCTCGGCCGCGTGAGGGGCCACCAGCGCGCTGCGCAGGAACACCAGCGCCAGCGCTGCGATCAGGGCCAGTCCCATGGCGCGCATCGCGCCCGGCGTCGCGGCCCGTGCCGCGTCCGGTGTCGCGTCCTGCTGCGTGTCTGCTCGAGAATGCATCAGCGGTTGCCTCGCCTTCTTTGCTCTCTGTTGCGTCCCAACACCATGCCAGAGCGACAAAAGCGCGGCGCAATCGCGAAGAAACGGCGGCATCCGGTCGCGCGGGGTGCCGGGACAGGGAATTGCGCCGCGAACGCCCGCTGATTTCCCAATTTCCGCCGCGTTTCTCGGGTTCCTTCGCGCTCAACCGGCCCATGCGCCCGGATCGAGAACGCGCGACAGGAGACGTCCACGATGACCGAACTGACCATCCTCATGCCCTGCCTCAACGAGGCGGAGACCATCGAGACCTGCATCAGGAAGGCCCGTGGCTATCTCGAGCGCAGCGGCATCAGCGGCGAGATCGTGATCGCCGACAACGGCTCCACCGATGGCAGTCAGGCGATGGCCGAAGCGCTGGGCGCGCGCGTGATCGACGTGCCCGTCAAGGGCTACGGCGCGGCACTCGGCGCCGGCATCGACGCCGCGCGCGGCCGCTACGTCATCATGGGCGACAGCGACGACAGCTACGACTTCTCCCGGCTGGACGCCTTCGTGGAGGCGCTGCGCGGCGGTGCCGACCTCGTCATGGGAAACCGGTTCAAGGGCGGCATCGCCCCCAGCGCCATGCCTCCGCTGCACCGCTATCTCGGCAACCCCGTCCTGTCGGCCATCGGGCGTGTCTTCTTCCGTGCGCCGGTGGGCGATTTCCATTGCGGCCTGCGCGGTTTCTCGCGCCAGGCGATCCTCGGGCTGAAGCTGAACACGCCGGGGATGGAGTTCGCCTCGGAGATGGTGATCAAGGCTACGATCATGGGGCTGAAGGTCACCGAGGTGCCCACCACGCTCAGCCCCGATGGCCGCTCGCGTCCGCCGCATCTGCGCAGCTGGCGGGATGGCTGGCTGCATCTGAAACTTCTGCTGACCTTCGCGCCGAATTGGCTGTTCTACTATCCCGGCATGACGCTTCTGGCCGTGGGCACCGCGGTGTTCGCGGCACTTCTCGGCGGGCCCGTCGCGATCGCCGGCGTGACCTTCGATATCGCCTCGCTGATCCTCGCCTCGGCGCTCGTGCTGATCGGGTTCCAGCTTGTCTGTTTCTATGCGCTGGCGCGGCTCCATACCGTGAGGGCGGGCCTCATGCCCGTGTCGCCGCGGTTCGAGCGGGTGGCGCAGGAGATCACGGTCGACCGCGCCTGCCAGGTCGGGGGTATCCTACTGTTCGCGGGGATCGCTGCCGCCGTCGGGGCGGTCGTCGTCTGGGGGCAGGCGGGATGGGGCGATCTGGACCCCAGCGTCATTGCCCGTCCCGCGGCCTTCGCGGTGGTTAGCGCCGCGCTGGGAGTTCAGGCGATCATGGCCGGGTTCCTCTGGGGGCTGATCGGTCAGCGCGTCGACGAACCTCAGCCCCGGATCGCCGAGGCGCGGCCTGAGCCCGTCCGGGCATGAGTGGCGCCGGGCGCCGCCGGCCTCTCCGATCCTTGCGCCGTTGTTACGAGGCCGCTGCGCGGGCGGAATTGCGGCCCGCGACAGATGTCTAGAAAAGTTGACACCGCTCACCCACTGCGAGCGGTGCGCCCAGCGGCGAATCGAAACCTCGAATCAGGGCGTGATTCGGTAGAATTCAGTCATTTCAAAAAAGATATTTTTGCGCGCTTGCCACTGCTTTTGCTCGCTTAATTCGGGGCGGTCCGAAAAATTCAGATGTCAATCTTGATTGACACTCCGTTCGGTATACAGTGCCATACACCATAAGCCAGCGTCAGCGTTGGGCACGACCCGCGCCGGCACACGACGGAAGGTGAGCGCCCGTGACCATGAACGACCAAGCCCCCAGGAATCCGCGCGGGGTGGTCCATCACCTCGATGCGCACGGCGCCACCGCAACGCCGCTTACCTCTCGCGGCTTGTCGGACCTCGCGGCACAGGCCATGGCCCGGGTGATCCATGCATCGCGCGTGGGCGAACTCTCCGATGAAGCGAAGGCCTGCTGCAAGCAGTCACCGATGGCGACAGCTCTTGCCACCGCGCTCTGCGATGACACGAACGACACCGCCGATCTGATGGTCGAGGACCTGATTGACGCGGGCCTCTCGGTCGAGGATGTCTGTCTCGATCACCTCGCGCCGGCCGCCCGTTGCCTCGGCGAGTGGTGGGAAACGGACCGGCTGCCCTTCACCGAGGTGGCGATGGCGACCTCGCGCATCCAGTCGATGCTCCGTCGGATGCCTTCGGGCCGGATGGCGCCGCGCTCCACGCTGCGGAACGGGGCCGTTTTCTGCGCGGTTCCCGGCGAACAGCACACGCTCGGCGTCATGATGGCGGCCGACCTCTTTCGCCGCAACGGATGGGATGTCGGTCTGCTGATCGGGCTCGACCATGCGGAGATCGTCGAACGGCTGGAGCGCGACGATCGCGGCGTCATCGGCCTGAGCTGCTCGGGCGACCACTCGGTCAATGCGCTGGAGCGTCTGATGATCGCGCTGCGCAAATGCCGGGGCGACGCAAGGATCATCCTGTCCGGCCAGATCGCGACGGATACCGCGGCCCTCGAACGCCTGCCGAAAGCCGACGCCGTGGTGACCAGCATGCAGGAGGCCGAGGATTGCATGGCGCGCCTGATGGTTGGCTTTGCCGAAACCGACGCAAGGACCGCCTCCTTCGCCTGAGGGGTCGCGCGAGCCATTGAAATCGCTTTGACGGAGTATCGTGAGATGCTGACCCGGGTCATCCGGGCCGGTCGATTCAGACGCCCAGTTCCGCCACCGGGATGATCGCGAAGAAAGTGCCGTGCGACCAGACGCCGAACCAGTCGGTCCCGTCGACCACATGCGCCTCGCCCAGATCCACGAGCCGATAGAAGCTTTTCCTGTCGATCAGCGCGTCGAGACCCGCGCGCACATGAACGTAGGGCGACGGCTCGCCCGTCTCGTCGCGGTGGACGCGGATCCGGTGCTCGGGGCCTGCAACGACCACGTCGCCCACATTCGTCGAAAAGCTGATGACCTGCGCCCGCCCCTCGCCAGCGACGTCGAAATCCACCGCGACGAAGGGTGCGTCCTCGACCCGGATGCCGACCTTCTCGACAGGTGTGACGAGGAAATACTTGCCGTCCTCGCGCTTGAGGATGGTCGAAAAAAGCCGCACCAGCGGTTTTCGGCCGATGGGTGTGCCTTCGTAGAACCACGTACCGTCGCGCCGGATCTCCATGTCCAGATCGCCGCAGAACGGCGGGTCCCAAAGGTGCACGGGCGGCAGTTTGCCATCCTTCTCGGCGGCGCGGGCCGCCGCGATCAGGCTGTCGGGTCCGGGCTTGGAAGTGCTGTCCGTCACGATGATGTGTCCCTCATTTTCGCCAAACGATCTTTTGCAATTTGTGGTCGGAGGAATAGGTCTGTTACCTGATACCAGATAAGCATGATGCGGAGCGATGCCATGTCCGAGACCACGCAAGGGGCCCAAGCCGACCCCGAAGCCCTCGTCGCCGAGATAGAATCGCTGGGCGACCGGCTGGCCGAGGCGCGCGCCGCCATCGCCACGCGCATCATCGGCCAGGAAGAGGTCGTGACCCTCACGCTTGCGGCGATGCTGTCAGGGGGGCACGCGCTTTTGATGGGATTGCCGGGGCTGGGCAAGACGCTGCTGGTCGACACGCTCTCGACCGTCATGGGGCTCAGCGCGAACCGCATCCAGTTCACGCCGGACCTGATGCCGGCGGATATCCTCGGCTCCGAGGTGCTGGAGACCGGCGGCGACGGCGCCCGCAGCTTTCGCTTCATCGAGGGACCGATCTTCTGCCGGCTTCTGATGGCCGACGAGATCAACCGGGCAAGCCCCCGGACACAGTCGGCGCTTCTGCAGGCCATGCAGGAGCGTGAGGTGACGATCGCGGGTCAGCATCGCCCCTTGCCCAAGCCTTTCCACGTGCTCGCCACCCAGAACCCGATCGAGCAGGAGGGCACCTATCCACTGCCCGAGGCGCAGCTCGACCGTTTTCTGGTGCAGATCGACGTGCCCTACCCGGACCGCGAGACCGAGCGCGGCATTCTCGTCGCCACAACGGGTCTGGAACAGGGTGAGGCGCGGCAGGTCTTCGACCCCGACGCGCTGATCGCCGCGCAGCGGGTCGTCCGCCAGATGCCTGTCGGCGAGGCGGTGGTCGAATCCATCCTCGATCTTGTCCGCGCCTGCCGCCCGGACGGTGAGGAAGCCCCCGACATCGTCAAAAGCTCCGTCGCGTGGGGGCCTGGCCCACGCGCCGCGCAGGCGCTGATGCTCACGGTTCGCGCGCGCGCGCTGCTTGACGGACGGCTCGCGCCCTCCGTCGACGACGTGGCCGCGCTGGCGCGCCCCGTCCTGACGCATCGCATGGCGCTGAGCTTTGGCGCGCGGGCCGAGGGGGCGGAATTGTCGCAGGTGATCGACGAGGTGACGGCGCGCGTGACCCGGATCGAGGCCGCCGCTTGAGCCTGTCCGCGCTTCATACACCCAACACGCTCCGCTCCCGGTCCGAGGCGCTGGCCGCCTCGCTGCCGGCGCTGATGGCCGATGCGCAGCATCTGGCGTCTACGGTGCTTCTGGGGGTGCATGGGCGGAAACGGGCCGGGACGGGGGACGAGTTCTGGCAATACCGCCCCGCCGAAACGGGCGATGCGCTCAGGTCCATCGACTGGCGGCGCTCGGCCCGGTCGGACGGGCATTTCGTTCGCCAGACCGAATGGCAGGCGGCGCAATCGGTGATGATCGGCGTCGATGACGCGGCGTCCATGACCTTCACCGGCGCGCCGTCCCGGCCATCGAAACTGCGCCGGGCGCAGACGCTGGCCATGGCGCTCTCGATCCTCGCGGTGCATGGCGGCGAGCGTGTCGGCCTCACCCATCTGGCCGAGCCGCCCCGCAGCGGGCGCGCGCAACTTGCGCGGATGGCGCAGGCGCTGATGGACGGCCATGAGGGCGGCGATTACGGCGCGCCGCGGCCGCAGGCGATGCCGCTGGGCAGCCGCGCGGTGTTCTTCTCGGATTTCCTCGGTGATCCCGCCGCGATCGAACAGGTTCTGGGCCGCGCGGCGGATCGCGGGGTCAAGGGCGCGCTGGTCCAGATCCTCGATCCCGACGAGGAGGCGTTTCCGTATGACGGGCGCACGGTGTTCGAGTCCATGTCAGGCAGCTTGCGGTTCGAAACGCTGAAGGCCAGATCCCTGCGCCAGGAATATCTGCAGCGGCTCGCCGCGCGCAAGGACCGGCTGCTGCAGGCGACCCGGCGCACCGGCTGGCAGTTCCATGTGCATCACACGGAGCGGCCGGGCGATCCGGCACTTCTGTGGCTATATCGCGCGCTCGAGAAGGTGCGGGCATGAGCGGGGCGCGGAAAGCGCACGGTCCTGGGCACGTTTTCCATGTGGAAAACGGCATTGTTTCCGGCCGTCCCGCTGAGGGTCGGGAATGATCGCGAATCTCGCCTTCACCACGCCGCTCCTGCTGCTGGCGATTGTCGCGCTGCCGATCCTTTGGTGGCTTCTGCGCGCGGTGCCGCCAGCCCCGATCCGCAGGCGGTTCCCCGGCGTCGCCCTCCTGCTTGGGCTTCAGGACGACGAGAGTCAGACTGACAAGACGCCATGGTGGCTGCTGCTGTTGCGCATGCTCGCCATTGCCGCGGCGATCATCGGTTTCGCGGGCCCCGTGTTGAATCCCCAGACCGAGCGGGCGGGCGATGGTCCCTTGCTGATCGTGATGGACGCGTCCTGGGCCTCGGCGCGGGACTGGAGCGACCGGACCGGGCGGGTGAGCGTCCTGCTGGACGAGGCCGGCCGGTCGGGCCGGCCCGTGGCTGTCGTCGCATTGACCGACCTGCCGGCAGATGCCCCGGCGTTCCAGTCCGCCAACGCATGGGCCGCGCGCCTGCCATCGGTGTCTCCGGCGCCCTATGCGCCCGACTATTCCGAGGCGTCGGACTGGGTCGCGGGCCTCGACACCACGGCGGAGGTGTTCTGGGTCTCCGACGGGCTGGCTCACGAGGGCCGTGCCGATCTCCTGGCGGCGTTTTCGGGTATCGGGCCCGTCTCCGTCTTTCAGGGCGGGCGGGACGTCATCGCGCTGGCCCCGCCGCGCTTCGTCGATGGCACGATCGAGACCGACGTCCAGCGCCATCTCGCCACCGCTCCGCGCGAGTTGACCGTGGTGGCGCACGGGCTCGACCCCGCCGGCGTCCCCCGCGATCTGGCGCGCGAGACTGTGGTCCTCGACACCGGAGAACTGCGCGGAACGGTGCCGTTCGACCTGCCGCCCGAGCTTCGCAACCGGATCACGCGCTTCGAAGTCGCCGGCGAACGTTCCGCCGGGGCGATCACCCTCACCGACGACGCGCTGCAACGGCGCGAAGTGGCGTTGATCGACGCGCAGGGCGAGGACGAGGGGCAGGCGCTCCTGTCGCCGCTGCACTACCTGCGGCAGGCGCTCGCGCCCACCGCCGACCTGATGGAGGGCGGCCTGTCTGACATGCTGCTGGCCAGTCCCGATGCGCTGATCCTCGCCGATATCGCGACGCTGTCGCCCGACGAGGAAGCGGCGCTGATCGACTGGGTCGAGCGTGGCGGCTTGCTGGTGCGCTTCGCCGGGCCTCGATTGGCGGCCTCGGATGTGGCGCGCGACACGGCCGGCCCCCTGATGCCCGTGCGGCTGCGCGCGGGCGGACGCACGGTCGGCGGCGCGATGTCCTGGGGCGAGCCCAAGGCGCTGAGCCCGTTTCCCGAGACCTCGCCCTTCTTCGGGCTCGACATTCCCGGCGACGTCACGGTCGAAAGCCAGGTCATGGCGCAGCCCGACCCCCAGCTGTCGGAGCGCACGATCGCGTCGCTGACCGACGGCACGCCGCTGGTGACCCGCGCATCCCTGGGGCAGGGGAGCGTGGTTCTGTTCCACGTGACCGCGAATGCCGACTGGTCGAGCCTGCCGCTCTCGGGGCTCTTCGTGCAGATGCTTGAGCGTCTGGCGGTCTCGACACGGCCCGCGATTCCCGACGCCGAGGACGTGGCCGGGATCACGTGGGTGCCGGAGCAGGTCATGGACGGGTTCGGCACCCTGCGCGACGCGGGGATTCGCCCCGGTATTCCGGGCGAGACCATGGTCGAGGCGCCGCTTTCGGCGGATCTGTTGCCGGGGCTCTATGTCGGCGGAGAGCAGCGCATCGCGCGCAACGTTGTGACGCCAGAGACCGAGCTTGCGGCCGCAAGCTGGCCCGCGAGCCTGCCTGTCGAGGGGATGGACGTGGTGCCGGCGACCGACCTGATGGCGGCGTTTCTGACCGCGGCCCTCGGTCTGCTGCTGATCGACGCGCTGGCCGCGCTCTGGCTGGCCGGGCGGCTCAGTGGGCCGATCTCGCGCAGGGCCGCCGGCCTCGTGGTCGCGCTGATCCTGATCGGGCAGGTCCCGTCCGGTGCCGTCGCGCAGACGGGCACCGGCGGCGACGGTCTGACGTCGGAGGATGAGCTTGCGCTGCTGGCCACGTCCGAAGTGACGCTCGCCTACGTGATCACCGGCGATCCCGAGCTCGACCGCGTCTCGCAAGCGGGCATGCAGGGGCTGACCAACACGCTGTGGTCGCGCACCTCGGTCGAACCGGCCCCACCCATCGGCGTGAACCTCGAAACCGATGAGCTGGCGTTTTTCCCGATGCTCTACTGGCCCGTCTCGGCAGCGCAGGAGATGCCGTCGGCGGCGGCCTACCGTCGACTAAACGACTACCTGCGGTCGGGCGGCATGATCGTATTCGACACGCGCGACGCCCATATCGGTGGCTTCGGGTCGGGCACGCCCGAGGGGCGGCGCCTGCGCACGCTGGCCGCACCCCTCGACATTCCGCCGCTTGAGCCGATCCCGCCGGACCATGTCCTGACCCGGACCTTCTACCTCTTGCAGGATTTCCCGGGCCGCCACCTCAGCCGCGATGTCTGGGTCGAGGCCGCCCCGCCCGATGCCGAACAGATCGAGGGCATGCCCTTCCGCAACCTCAACGACGGGGTGACGCCGGTTCTGGTCGGCGGAAATGACTGGGCGGCGGCCTGGGCCGTGGACAATACCGGCCGCGCGCTTCTGCCCGTGGGCCGTGGCATGACCGGAGAGCGCCAGCGCGAGATCGCGCTGCGCTTCGGCGTGAACCTCGTGATGCACGTGCTGTCGGGCAACTACAAATCCGACCAGGTGCATGTTCCGGCCCTGCTGGACCGGTTGGGGCAATAGTCATGGCGCAGCAAATCCTCTTTGACCCGCTCCTGTCCATGCCCCTGATCTATGTGCTGGGCGCGCTGACGCTTCTGATCGTGGGGTTCTCGATCTGGCGCGGTCTGAAGGGCTGGCCCTATCGCCTTGCGGCGGGCGCGGTGCTGCTGGCCGCGCTCCTGAACCCGTCCCTGCAGACCGAGGACCGGGAACCATTGTCCGACATCGTGCTGGTCGTGACGGACGCCAGCGCGAGCCAGGACCTGTCCGACCGGCCGACTCAGACCGAAGAGGCGCTTACAACGCTGGAGGCCGAGATCGCCGCGCTGGGCATGGAGATGCGCCTTGCGACAGTGGGCGACGCGCCCGACAATGCCGGAACGCTCCTGATGGGAGAGCTGACGCGCATGCTGGCCGAGGTGCCGCGCGCCCGCGTCGCCGGTGCGATCCTGCTGACCGACGGGCAGTTGCACGACGCCGGTCTGGTGCTGGACATGCCCGCGCCGATCCACGCCCTCTTGACGGGCCGCGAGGGCGACTGGGACCGGCGGCTGGTGATCGAGACCGCGCCTGCCTTCGCCATCATCGGTGAGGAGTTCCAGCTACAGCTTCGCCTCGAGGATCAGGGCGCGATCCCGGCCGATCTCGCCGGGCGCTCCGAAATCCTGATTGCCATCGACGGCGAGGAGCCGCGCAGCTTCACCGTTCCCGTGGGTGAGACGCTGAACCTGCCGCTGACGCTGGAACATGCGGGGCAGAACGTCATCCAGTTCATCGTGCCCGAGGCGGAAGGCGAGCTGACCGACCGAAACAACGCCGCCGTGGTGCAGATCAACGGTATCCGCGATCGGCTGCGCGTGCTGCTGGTGTCGGGCGAGCCGCATCCGGGCCAGCGCACGTGGCGCAATCTTCTGAAATCCGACCCGTCGGTCGATCTCGTGCATTTCACCATCCTCAGGCCGCCCGACAAGCAGGACGGCGTGCCGGTCTCCGAGCTGTCGCTGATCGCCTTCCCCACGCGGGAGCTGTTCATGGAGGCGGTCGACGAGTTCGACCTGATCATCTTCGATCGCTACCAGCGGCGCGGCATCCTGCCGATGCTCTATATCGACAACATCCGGCAATACGTCACCGATGGCGGTGCGCTGCTGCTGGCGGCGGGGCCCGATTTCGCCTCGGCCGCATCGCTCTATCGCACGCCGCTTGCCGAGATCCTGCCGGGGCGGCCCACGGCCCGCGTGATAGATCAGCCCTACCTGCCCGTGATCACCGACCTCGGTAATCGCCACCCGGTGACGGCCGGCCTAGAGGACGAGCATGCTGCGCCGCCTGAGGCCGAGGCGCCCTGGGGCCGCTGGTTCCGGCAGATCGAGCTGACCGAGCAGGGCGGCCAGACCGTCATGTCGGGGGCCAGCGACGCGCCGCTGCTGATGCTCGACCGGGTGGGCGAGGGGCGCGTGGCGCTGCTGGCATCGGATCACGCATGGCTTTGGGATCGCGGCTACGAGGGCGGCGGGCCACAGCTCGAGATGCTGCGCCGTCTCGCGCACTGGATGATGGGAGAGCCCGACCTCGAGGAAGAGGCACTGGTGGCGACGGCGGACGGACAGACCCTGACCGTCACGCGCCGGACGCTGGCCGAGGAGGCTGCGGATGTCACCGTCACCTACCCAGACGGTACGGAGGAAATCCTTGCGCTGAACGAGACCGCGCCGGGCCGCTACACCGCGGAGATCGAAGGCGCGGAGCAAGGGCTTTACCGGCTGACCGACGGCACGCTCGACACCGTGATCGCGCTTGGCCCGGCCGCCCCGCGCGAGTTCGAGGAAACCATCGCGAGCGCCGATCGGCTGTTGCCAGTGACGGAGCCGTTGAGCGGCGCGGTCATGCGGCTGGAGGAGGGGATGCCCGATCTCCGGCGCGTGGCGGAAGGACGCAACGCTGCGGGCCGCGGCTGGATCGGCCTGACCACCCGCGACGCCTACCTGACCACCGACGTCACCGTCACGCCGCTTGTGTCGGCCTGGCTGTTCCTGCTGATCTCGGCGGGCCTGATGCTGGGCGCGTGGTTGCGGGAAGGCCGGAATTGACTTTATCACTGGTCGTGTTAGGGGGCGTGGTTCTCGCGACCGGGCCCTTGCCCGCGATGCGTGAGTGTTTCGACACCGTCACCGATGCCGGCGCGGCCCGCGCCGTGCGCCACGATCTGAACCGGGAGGTTCCATGAGCCGCAAGCGCGCCCTGTCCGTTCTGCTTCTGTCGCTTGGCCTCGCGCCGCTTCCCGTGGCGGCGGGCCACGAGATGGAGGGCCGCAATCTGCTCAGCGGCGCGGAACTGTACCAGGCCCATTGTGCCGCCTGTCACGGGGCGAACCTCGAGGGGCAGCCCGATTGGCAGGTCGCGGGGCCCGACGGGATCCTTCCCGCCCCGCCCCATGACGAAACCGGCCATACGTGGCACCACGACAACGGGCTTTTGTTCGACTACACCCGTTTGGGTGGGCAGTCGGCGCTCGCGATGCGCGGGATCACGGGCTTCCGTAGCGGCATGCCCGCCTTCGAGGGCACCCTGAGCGATGACGAGATCTGGGACGTGCTGGCCTATATCCGGTCCAAGTGGCCGGACCGGGTCCAGACCATGCAGGCGGCGCGCAATCCGCCCCACGCCGACTGAGCGCGGGCGCTAGACAAAGCGCTCACCGCCACAAACAGGGCAGCGCACCGTCTTGCGCCCGAAGCAACCGTCGCAGCGGTCGAAGATGGTGTGCCCATGGGCATCGCAGCCCTTCGGAAGCTTGCCCGAGCCACCGCAGACCCCGCAGGGCGCATCGCCCGTGCCTCGGCACCGGCGACAGCGTTGCTTTTCATAGTGATCGGGTTTTCCCCGGCTGGTGCGGAACGTCCGGTACATGGCGAAAGGCCTGGGCGAGAATCGTTAATGATCTTGCAAGCCTAGACGACAAACTTGGCGGTGATGGGGCGTTTGTGCGACCGGTCAACCGCCCCACGGCACCGGCACGGGGAAGCTCGCGTCGTCGGCCCAACCCGTGACGTTCGTGCGCGACCGCACCACGATTTCCGTGACATCGTCGGGCAGGGACAGACCGCCGAGCGACCGGGTGAAGGGCTGTTCCTCCACATGCGGATGATGCAGCACGCGTGTGCCAAGGACCTCACCATCGGGCGTTTCGACGCGCCATCCGTCGGCGTAGTCGTCCCAACCGGTGTCGCCGTGGGAGATCGTGACCGACACGGACCACGAGTCCCCGCTGCGCGTCAGGGTCACTCGGTCGACCTGCGCCGGGTCGGCGAGAACGGGCGCCGTGATGAGCGCGGCGAACAGGCTGAGAAAACGTTTCATGCAGGGGAGCTTCGCACGGGCCGCCGGCCCTTGCACATCAAAACGGCTTGAACACCACGAGGATCAGCACGCCGATCGCGCCCAGCACGCTGATTTCGTTGAAGACGCGCAGCCAGAAATCGCTTTGCTCGAAAATGCCCCGCTTCGCGCGCAGGATCAGCCGACCGGTCCAGCCGTAATGGGCCGCCAGAAGGACCACGAGCCCGAGTTTCGTCCAGGCCCAGAGCGGGAAGCTCCACCACCAGAAAAGCCACAGGCCGGAGAGAATCGCCACCACGCCGAGACCGAGCGAAAAGCGGTAGACCCGGACCGTCAGATCGCCCGCCGGGCCGAATTCGCCGGTTGCCGCGTATTCGCGTTTCCAGAAGATGAGGCCGCGGGGGGCCACGAAGATCCCCGTCATCCAGCCCAGAACGGCTAGCAAATGCAGCACCTTGACCCATTCCATAGCCGCTTGACTGACGGCAAACTGCGCCGACCGCAATGGGCGATTTCGTCCCGTTGGTCCGCCCGGGAACGGGTTTTTGTTGTCAGGCGGCGATATTGGTTATATTTCTTTACCAATCCTACGGGCTGAGAGGCTCGGGTCAGCGGAGGAGGACCCCGATGGAAATGCCGGCACCCGACAGCACCGTTCTGTCCCGAAAACCCCGGATCGTGGCGCGCCTCCAGGAGGTTCTGGGCACGACGGGCGTCATCCATGACGAGGCCGAGACGCGCGCCTATGAATGCGACGCGCTGACCGCCTACAAATGCCCGCCGCTCGCCGTGGTGCTGCCGTCCAGCACGGCGGAGGTCGCGGCGATCATGAAGGTCTGCCACGAAGAGGGTGTTCCCGTCGTCCCGCGCGGGTCGGGCACATCGCTGGCCGGGGGCGCGCTGCCCACCGCCGACAGCGTGATCCTGGGCGTGGCGCGGCTTACCCAAGTGCTCGAGATCGACTATGAAAACCGCTTCATCCGCGTGCAGTCGGGGCGCACCAATCTCAGCGTCACCGGCGCGGTGGAGGAAGAGGATTTCTTCTACGCTCCCGACCCGTCCAGCCAGCTTGCCTGCGCCATCGCCGGCAACGTGGCGATGAATTCCGGCGGCGCGCATTGCCTGAAATACGGGGTGACCACGAACAACCTTTTGGGCGTGACGATGGTCACGATGGACGGTCAGGTGCTGGAGATCGGCGGCGCGCATCTGGATGCGGCGGGCTATGATCTGCTGGGCGTGATCTGCGGATCGGAAGGCCAGCTCGGCGTGGTGACGGAGGCGACGCTGCGCATCCTGCGCAAACCCGAGGGCGCGCGGCCCGTCCTGATGGGGTTCGATTCGAACGAGGTGGCGGGGGCCTGCGTCTCCGACATCATCAAGGCGGGCGTCCTGCCCGTGGCCATCGAGTTCATGGACCGCCCCTGTATCGAGGCGACGGAGGCCTTCGCCAAGGCGGGCTACCCGATGTGCGAGGCGCTGCTGATCGTGGAAGTCGAGGGCTCGGACGCGGAGATCGACGAACAGCTGGGCGTCATCATGCAGATCGCACGCCGTCACGATCCGGTGGAGCTGCGCGAGGCGCAGTCCGAGGACGAGGCCAAGCGCATCTGGCTGGGCCGCAAATCCGCCTTCGGCGCCATGGGGCAGATCAACGATTACATGTGCCTCGATGGGACCATCCCGGTCAGCGCGCTGCCCGAGGTCCTGCGCCGGATCGCCGAGATGTCGGACGAGTACGGCCTGAAGGTCGCCAACGTGTTCCACGCGGGCGACGGCAACATGCATCCCCTGATCCTGTTCGATGCCAACAAGCCCGGCGATCTGGAGCTGTGCGAGGCGTTCGGCGCCGATATCCTGAAGCTCTGCGTCGAGGTCGGCGGTTGCCTGACGGGCGAGCATGGCGTGGGGATCGAGAAGCGCGACCTGATGACAACGCAGTTCGAGCCGCAGGATCTCGAGATCCAGATGAAGGTGAAGGACGTGTTCGATCCCGGCTGGCTTCTGAACCCCGCCAAGGTGTTTCCGCTGGCCGCCTCGGAGGCGCGGCGCACGCGCCGTATCGCCGCCTGACGGCGGCAACCCATGCGAGGGGGCAAGCCCCCTCGCGCTCCCCCATGCGTATTTCTGGAAAGATGAAGGAATGGCGGCGGTGCTGACCCCAACGAATGAAGCGGAACTGAGCGAGGCCGTCGCCTCGGCAGATGGGCCCTTGCGCATTCTGGGCGGCGGGACGCGGCCGATCGGGCGGCCGGTGACGGGGCAGGTCCTGTCGCTCGGCGCGCTGAGCGGTGTCGAGTTGTACGACCCCGGTGCGCTGACGATCGTCGTGAAGGCGGGAACGCCGCTCGCGGAGGTCGAGGCACTGCTGGCGAAGGAAAATCAGCGCCTGCCCTTCGAGCCGATGGATCACCGCGCGCTTCTGGGCACGCAGGGGGAGCCTACGATCGGCGGTGTCGTGGCGGCCAATGTCTCGGGGCCGCGCCGCATCCAGGCCGGCGCCTGCCGCGACAGCCTGATCGGCGTGCGTTTCGTGGATGGCAGCGGCACGATCCTGAAGAACGGCGGGCGGGTGATGAAGAACGTCACCGGCTACGATCTGGTGAAGCTCATGGCGGGATCATGGGGCACGCTGGGCGTTCTGATGGAGGTCGCCTTCAAGGTGCTGCCCGAGACCGAGACGCAGGCGAGCGTGCTGATCGATGGCCTGAGCCCGCATCAGGCGGTGGAGGCGATGTCGACCGCGCTGGGCTCGCCCTTCGAGATCACGGGGGCGGCGCATCTTCCGGGGAAGAGCCCGTTGACCATGCTGCGGCTGGAGGGGTTCACCGCGAGCGTGGCCTACCGGACCGAGCGCCTGAGCGCGCTTCTGGCGCCTTTCGGTTCGGTGCGGGCCGACAGCGACGCGACGTCGGTGAGCGCGGCCTGGCGCGACATGCGCGATGTCACCGCCTTCAGTGACGCGCCGGGGGATGTCTGGCGGATTTCGGTAAAACCGTCCGATGCGCCGGATATCGCGGCCCGTGCCGGGGGCGATGCGATCTTCGACTGGGGCGGCGGCCTGATCTGGGTGCGTGTGCCCGAGGCGACCGATCTGCGTGCGCGCCTCGGCGCTTTCGCCGGGCACGCGACGCTGGTGCGCGCCTCTGAGGAGACACGGGCGCGTATCGCCCCGTTCCAGCCGGCGGCGGCACCCATCGCCGCGCTGTCGGAGGGGTTGCGCCGGCAATTCGACCCGCGGGGCATTCTGAACCCCGGCCTGATGGCGGCCTGAGGGGATCAGGATCAATGATCGCAGCAGCCCTTCCTGTCGCGCTTGTATCGGCCGCCGTTTTCGGCGGGCTCGCGCTCATGTCGGACCGCCGGCGCGGGGCGTTCATCGCCCAGGGCATCCTTGTCGCGGGCGCGGTCATCGTGTTCATCGCGATCCTGCGCGCCGATGGCGTCGCGGGACTGCCGTCCGGGCGCATCGCGGGTTTTGGCGTCGGGCTGATGGCGGCGGCGGTCGCGGGCATGCTCTACCATCTCTATCTCGGCCGGTTCGAGCGGGTCTGGGCCGCGCGTGGTGTGTTCCTGCTGGTCTACCTGTTCGTCTCGGCGCTCTTTGGCCTTATATTCCTTTCTCTGATCTGAAAGCGCGGACATGCAAACCACATTCACGCCCGAGCAACTGAGGGATCCGGCGATCCAGCGGTCGAACGAGGTTCTGAGGACCTGCGTGCATTGCGGGTTCTGCACGGCGACCTGCCCGACCTACCAGGTGCTTGGGGATGAGCTCGACAGTCCGCGTGGGCGGATATATCTTATAAAAGATATGCTGGAGAAGGGGCGGCCCGCCGACGAAAAGACCGTCAAGCATATCGACCGATGCCTCTCCTGCCTCGCCTGCATGACGACCTGCCCCTCGGGGGTGCATTACATGCATCTCGTGGACCACGCGCGGGAGTATATCGAGCAGACCTACCGAAGACCGCTTTTCGAGCGGATGCTGCGCTGGACACTGGCGCGGATCCTGCCCTACCCGATGCGGTTCCGGGTGGCCCTTCTGGGGGCCAAGATCGGGCGGCCTTTCGCCTTCCTGATGCCCGATGCGCGGCTGAAGGCGATGCTGGCCATGGCGCCGAAGCAGATCCCGCCGGTCAGCCGCAACGACGACCCGCAGGTCTTTCCGGCCGAGGGCGAACGCAAGATGCGCGTGGCGCTGATGACGGGGTGCGCGCAGCGGGCGCTGAACACCGATATCAATGATGCCACGATCCGACTTCTGACGCGGCTGGGTTGCGACGTGGTGATCGCGGAAGGCCAAGGCTGCTGCGGGGCGCTGACCCATCACATGGGCAAGACGCAAGAGAGCCACGCCACGGCGGCGAAGAACATCCAAGCCTGGCACCGCGAGATGACGGGCGAGGGGCTCGATGCGGTGGTCATCAACACCTCCGGTTGCGGCACGACGGTGAAGGATTACGGCCACATGTTCCGCAACGAGGCGCTGGCCGGCGAGGCGAAGGCGGTCAGCGAGATCGCCATGGACGTCTCGGAGGTGTTGATGAAGCTCGACCTGCCCGAGGGCGCGCCCAAGGGGCTGAAGATCGCCTATCACGCGGCCTGTTCGCTTCAGCACGGCCAGCAGATCAAGACCTACCCGAAGGACCTGCTGAAGCGCGCGGGGTTCAAGGTGAGCGAGCCGGTGGACAGTCACCTCTGCTGTGGTTCGGCGGGCACCTACAACCTGATGCAGCCCGAGATTTCCGGCCAACTCAAGGCGCGCAAGGTCGAGACGCTGGAGATGACGCGGCCCGACATCATCGCCGCCGGCAATATCGGCTGCATGATGCAGATCGGGTCGGGCACCGGCATCCCCATCGTGCATACGGTCGAGCTGTTGGACTGGGCCACGGGCGGGCCGCGGCCGCCCGCGCTCGACGCGCCGGGAAAGCGTGAGTTGCCGGTGCCGATCCTGCGCTGAGGCATGCCCCTGGACCCCGGGTCGGGCACATCTGCGTCCAAATTCGGCCATCTGCGCCATCTAGGTCCGACTGGTACCTGCTGACCGGAGGCCCCCATGAGACTGTTGTCCCTTGCGCTTATGCTGAGCGCCATGGCCGGGCCGTTGGTGGCGCAAAGCCTTCCCAGCGAACAGCGGGCCGGCGCGCTGGGCGGTTTGCGCCCTCTGGCCAGCGCCGATGCCGCCCAGCCGTGGACAGGGGTGGGGCGTCTCGATACCGGGCATTCCTTCTGTTCGGCGACGCTGATCTCGGAGCGGCTGGTGCTGACGGCCGCGCATTGCCTGTTCCACGCCGAGACCGCCGCGCGCATTGCCGATGACGCGCTGACATTCCAGTCGGGCCTGCGCAACGGCCGCCCCGAGGCGTTGAGGGGCGTTCGCAGATCCTTCGTGCCGGAGGCCTATACCTTCGACCTGTCGCCCGATTTCGACGGGATCTCGCAGGACATGGCGCTTTTGGAACTGGAGCTTCCGATCCGGTCGAACGGCATCGCACCCATCGGCACCGGACGCCGTGCCGGGCAGGGCGATGCGGTCACGGTCGTGTCCTACGGCGCGGACCGCGAGGCGATCGCCTCGATCGAGGAGGGGTGCCTCGTCCTCGAAAGCCATGCCGCCGTGCGGATGCTGTCGTGCAACGTGAACCAGGGCAGTTCGGGCGCGCCGGTGATGCGAATGACGCCGGACGGCCCCGAGATCGTGGCGGTGATATCGGCCACGGCGACGGACAGGACCGGGCGCGACGTGTCCATGGCCGTGGCCCTTGACGGCCCCTTCGCGGGGCTTCTCGACCAGATGGATCGCGGGGCGCGACCCGGTGGGATGTCGGGCACGGGAACCGGCCTCCTGTCGCCGCGCGACGCGGATGGCGGTCGTTCGCGGCTGGGCGCTCGGTTCCTAAGGCCCTGATCCAAGACGTTTTCGGTGTGGTATGGGGGGTCTTGAAACGCGGAATCCCGTTGCCCACCTAACTCTTGCGCCGATGCCAGCAAGGGTCGGCGCATCCAACTGGACGGCGCCCGGTGGTCGGGGCCGCTCCACACATCGTTATCGCTCAATGGAGGATGACCCATGCGAACCTACGATCTTTCACCGCTCTACCGTGCCACCGTCGGTTTCGACCGGATGGCCGACCTACTGGACCGCGTCATGACGCAGGACAGCGCGCCCAGCACCTATCCCCCCTACAACATCGAGAAGACGGCCGAGGATGCCTATCGCATCTCGATCGCTGTCGCGGGCTTCACCGACGCGGAACTGTCGGTCGAGCAGCGCGAGACGGAGCTTGTCGTGTCCGCCCGCAAGGAACGGGACGAGGCCGAGCGCAGCTACCTGCATCGTGGCATCGCCACGCGCGCCTTCGAGAAACGCTTTCAGCTGGCCGACCATGTCCGCGTGACCGGTGCCTCCCATGAAAACGGCATGCTGCATGTCGACCTCGTGCGCGAGGTGCCCGAGGCGCTGAAGCCGCGGCAGATCGAGATCTCGCGCGGCGACACCAAGGCGATCGAGGCGGAAACCGCCTGATCCGGCGTCGCGTCGCTGCAATTTGGGGGCGGTCCTGCGGGGCCGCCCTTTCTTCATGCGGGCAGGCGCCTGAGCAGCATCGCACCGGCCAGCGGGGCCAGCGCGCAGAGGACGAGAACGGCGCCGTGGCCGGCGGCATCTGCCAGCACCGCGCCAAGGCCCGGCGCCATCGCGAAGGCAAACAGAGACAGGCGCGCCACCGCCCCGGCGCTTTCGCCGAAACCGGCCTCGCCCATCACCTCGCGGATGACGACCGGGCGCAGGATCGAGATGACGCCGTTGCCCACGCCGAGCGCGACGGCAAAGACCAGCACCAGCGCGGGAAGCGCGGCCGCGGCACCCATGGCAAGTGCCGCGCCGGAGACGAAGAGGAACGCGCCCAGCGTCACGGCCCGCGCCGCGGCGCGGGCGCCCGCCAGCGTCAGGACGATGCGGCCCACGACCTGCGCCGGCCCGATCACCGAGGCCGCGAGGATGGCCAGATCGCCCGGCACGCCGAGCGCTTTCATCAGCGGCAACAGGTTGGTCAGCAGGATCGCCGCACCCAGCGCCGTCAGCGCGAAGCCCAGCCCGACCGGCCAGAACCCGGGCCGCCCCATCGCGCGGGTCGTGGGCCGCGGCGCCACGGTGCCGGGGTCACGGCCCAGCGCCTCGGCCTCGAGCCGCGCGGAGGCGAGGCGGTGGAGCGGCAGGACGATGATCAGGACCATCCCGGCCAGCACCCAGATCGCCGCGCGCCAGCCGCCTGTTGCCGTGACCGCCGCCGTCAGCGGATAGGTCAGGGTCGAGGCGAAGCCCGCCGCCAGCGTGATCGCGGTGATGGCGGATCGCGCGCGCGGCCCACGGGCGCGGGTGACGATGGAAAACGTCGCGTCATAGAGCGTCGCGGCCATCATCAGGCCAAGCCAC
>Ga0209947_1000055_pt1 | contig 52801 bp, 46 predicted proteins | sample SalPonR2_B_D2_MG_FD_185706 | JGI IMG/M metagenome (GOLD analysis project Ga0209947, IMG submission 185706) | Salt pond soil microbial communities from South San Francisco under conditions of wetland restoration - Salt Pond MetaG R2_B_D2_MG... ...
TTTGGCTTTCTTGAGGGGCTTAGTGGGATCGGGCTGACGATTCTAGCTTGCCATTGGGGCGTGGATAACTGGCTTGATCTCGTATTGCTAGACGAGCCACCCACTTTGGACCAGTGACTATGATTACCGGATTTTTAAATGCCGTTTTTGCGAAATGTTTCACTTAGAATCTTTTTAATGAATCGTGCGGATATCTTTTTTCGACAGCTAGCACGGTACCGTCTTACAGCTAGCACGGTACCGTCTTTAAGGACAGAACAGCATGTATTATACACTGATTCAAAAGTTGCGAGATAGCCGACTGGCTACAGGACTAGAACAGCATGATAAAGTGCAAATAGCTCGCAGCGAGCTTCGTTTTCGAGTACGAGCACATCTCGTCTTGGGCGTTTTCCTGTTAGCAGCCTGTAGCAGCTCTAGCGCCGCAGAGCCCACACTTCTCACGACTGAGCGATCTGCTGAGAATGCAATATCGGTTTCTCAGCTACAGCGCTTAGTATCCCTAGCTAAATTATATGGGATAGCACGCTGGTTTCACCCTTCCGAAACGTCTGAATGCGTCGACTGGGAGAGGTTTTTACTTTATAGCATCACTCAAGCTTTAAGGCAGCCGCAGTCTGAGACCGACCGAGAGTTTCTTACTGCGATCTTTGCACCCGTGACTCAGAGTATCTCATTTGAAACATTCAACAGCAAACGTGTAGAGCCCCAAGATACTCTGACCGAGATCGACGTTATAAGCGCTGACACATGGACGTATTGGCAGCACCTTGGATTTGATACAAGCTTACCTGCGCCTCCTTACAAAAGCGCTAGGGTTGGTGCGGCTGAGCCGATAGGAGGGGAGGCCGTTTTTACCCAGCAGATCTCAATAGAAGATCAGACCAGGATTCAGTTCGATGCGACTTTTGAGGTCTCGGGGGAAAAGGATGTTTGTGGGCGGGCACCTGAGATAAGTCTTTTCGTTCGGGCAATGGACCTAAATCAGCGCGCACTTTCAATCGAGTTCTCTCGTTTGGAGGCGGCTCAGAATCCAACAAACCTTCGAGTTGAATTATTGCCCCCGCCTATGACCTCTGCGATCCTCGTCGGTGGTGTATTTAGCGGGCCAGGAAGTGCAAGAGTAGCGGATCTTAGCTTAGTTGGGGTAAATCGAGATGGGCTTGTAAGCAGCTTGCCTTTAAGTCGAACCATTTTTAAAGACTCTGAACGTCAGCATTCAGTAGATGGCTGGAAGGTTTCGGGCGATGCTTACACCATTGAAACTCCAGAGTCACCGACTTCCGGCTCGCCGGAGCTGTTGATATCGCGCAAGAATTCTGAGCGCGTGGTTGACCCGATATTTGAAGAGGCGCCCGCGATGGGAGCTCATACTACGGTAAGTTTGGAGGGCAGCCTAGAGGCAAAGGTTCCCTTATCGATACTGACTGCGATTCAAAATTCTTCTTGGGACGAGGTGCCGCAGGGAATTCAGAGCCAAAGGTTAAGATATCTTCGTTCTGTCAGACAGCCGGCCGAGGTGGTTAATTCTAACGTCTTGGCATTAGCTTCAGTTATTGAGATTTGGAATTTACTTGAACACTCATACCCCTATTGGGATACAGTAAAAATTAATTGGGAAAAGGAACTCACCGAGGCACTACGTGCTGCCTATGTGGTTGAGTCTATCGATGATATCTGGTGGCTATTAAATTCTTTACCTTCAGAAATCGGCGATGGCCACGCGAATGTCTATCATAATTCTCAGCGCGAATTCACATCGCTCCCTTTTTACATTAATGTTATTGAGGATCGCGCTTATGTCGGTTCGGAAGCACCATCGGGGTCAGACCCGGATCGGTGCGTTAAAGTCGGAGACCGAATAGTAGCGGTGAATACGCATCCGGTAATGAAGCAGATTAGAAAGCTACAAGCGTTCGTGAGTGGGTCAAGACAGCACAAGGAGTATCAGGCAGCCAACTTCTTACTTGGTCGAGCCAAGGAAGGATCAGTAATTGAGCTACTACTTGAAAGCTCGGACGGGGCCGAGGCATCTTGCAACGTTCTGGCTGGAGCTCGAAAAGAATCGCGCTGGGATCATCCTGCAATCGCTAGTTTCGATGAAGATACTATATTTATCGATCTATCTAGACTTCGATACGATCAAATACTTGAGCGGTCTGATGATCTTCAGGCGGCGAATAAAATTATATTTGACTTGCGAGAGTATCTGTCGTCCGATTTCAGGTTGCTTGGCCACTTCTTTAAAGAACCATTCAAGCATCATAATTACCTTACGCCTCAGATCATACGTCCTTCCATGATGCTCGAAGCCCAATTTTATGAAGGGATAAAAGAGATCTCGCCTGCGGAGCCCTTTCTAGGTGATAAGAAAATCATATTCCTGGTTGGCGCCAGCACGATCAGTGCGAATGAAACTCTAATCGAGATTGCTAGCAGTCAAGGGATTGGGACCGTAATCGGAGAAACTACAGCGGGCGTTACCGGAAACATAAATCGCGCGCCTCTGCCTGGAGGGTTTTTCTTCACTTGGACAGGCATGCGATATGAACGGGATTCAGGTGATTTGATACATGGTATTGGAATTCTGCCTGACATTTACGTGAAGATCAGTCCAGCGATGCTGAGTCAGCGTAAAGATGCCTCGCTTGAGATTGCCAAGGAATTATAGTAGGTGAGGGACTGTCGATTTCAGCCAGTCGGTTCGTGTCCGGGCCCTCAAAACGTAGATTAATTCAGCGGTCCGGGAAACTCTATAAGCTAGGAAGAACGATAGAATGAAAATCCCTAAGCAGCTGACCCTTGCACGCAACGTGTCAGCTAGGTATTCCGATTTGGGATTCGCCATATGTAGAATCCCTAGTGTTAGTTCGGATACTCTCAAACGAATCTGGGAATCTTCGCCCGATGGTACCTTCGAACAGCTGATCGAACTCACTCAGGAACCATTAGTAAGAGAGGCGTTATACATTGCGTCCCGTGGCTTTTATGAACGGCTTCCAGCCGGCCGCTCCGGCCTCAGCGATAAAGAGGCGACAAATGCCTTATATACGCTCTATAAATACATCGCACGCATGAGCTATCGTCCAACTCCGTTCGGTCTCTCCGCGGGCGTGTCGTTTCTGTCTATCGAAGACGAAGGCGATATTCGCGTCGCTCCTCAAGAAGTCTGGCGAAAGTATGCTCAATTAGACGCAGGCGTTGCCACAAAAATTGCGTCGGCAATTGTAAGCGCAAAAGGGTTAGATCACGCGCTGCCTTTGAGACGAAATGACAGCCTAGTCGATAAGGGCAAGTATGTCTATTTTTATCAACGTGAAGCTGCACCAGCCGGACACTCGTCCTACAAATATTCTAGAGCGGAAATCGACCCCCCTCTCCGGTTCGTTCTTGCCTTTCCGTATGAAGTCTTCTCCGTGGCTAAGCTCACTGAAGCTCTTTCGGAACATTTCGAAGTTTCCACAGCAGATGCAACCGCTTACGTGATGGAGCTTCACCAAGAAGATATTCTGGCATCGCCGGGCTTAGAGTTGATAGGAATCGACAAGCTTCGTGGTTTGAGTAAATTTGAAATCGATCAGCAAATCGATGAGCTTCTCTCGATTCTACGCCGACAAATTGATGATATCCAGCGGTCCGAATTCGGAAATTTACGGCCTTACCAGAAGCTGCAGTCGTCAGTCAGCTCTTTTCTCGGAGAAGACGTTAAAGCTAATTGTGCACAAGTGGATCTTTATGACCAGATAAAGCCTAATACGCTTTGCCGCCGAGATGCAGACGCGTTGAAGAACCTTGGGTGCGTGGCGCTCTCTATCGGCCTGACGGCAAACGATAGCCTATCTTTGTTTAAAGCAGCATTTGTGGGTAGGTATCAGGACGCGCGTGTTCCACTGGCCATAGCGTTAGATCCGCAAGATGGAATAGAATGGGATCTAGCTGGCGAGAAGCTTCCGTCCGTTATTAATAATCTTCCCCGAGATCGCTTGAGCCAAGATTCGGAACCCACGGCGCGAATTCACCCTAAGATTGGCTTAATCTACCGAAAGTTCCTGTTCGCACGCCAAGCAGAAGGGATTGAGATCGAATTTTCGGATCGCGAAATAGCAGAGCTGAGCTCACATAATTCGCTGAGTGCGCCATCACCCGAAAGCCTCGGTGTACTCGCCTCAATTTACGACCACTGCGGTAGTAGAACGTATTGGCTAAGGGAGCTAATCACCGGAAACCCTTATGGCCTGCTTGGGCGCTTTGCTGGAGGATCATCGGAGTTGTGCCGGAAGATGGTGGATTTGAGTTATTCCGACCGTGGGCGGGGTGGAGAGGGGCCGCTCGAGGCGGAGATCGTCCACATCCCGCAGTCGCATCTAGGAAACATCGCCGGTCGGCCGCGGTTTCATAACTTAGAGATCCGGCTTTTAGCCCCAGATTTTTCTAATGATCAATCAGCAATTAATCTTTCGGACCTATTGGTCAGTATTGTTGGCGGAAGAGTCCGATTAGAGTCAAAGCGCCTAGGGCGCGAAATTTCTCCGATCGTACGTAACGCGCATAATTTCTATGGAGGTGGAAATCTCCGACTCTACCGGTTCCTTTGTCTAGTGGCCACCGAAGTGCACGGTTTGTCCGGCAATCTCGGCATTTCTCCGCTTCTTAATATTTTAGGCTTTACTCCGCGGATTCGATATAGAGATTATATTCTAAGCCCTGCCAGATGGAAGCTCAAACGGGATGATATTCAGCTTCTGCACGAGTTCAGCCAAAAGCAATTTGACATTGCGTTTCTTGAACGACTCCGAGACCATTTTCAACTCCCGCGAGACATCCTCATTGCGGATGGCGATCATAGATTACCTCTCAATCTAGATACGTCCCTTTGTCAGGAGATTCTTTTGCGCGAAATTAGATCCCGTTCCGAGCTCTTGTTGGAGGAAATGGTTCCGGATCCGGATCATGTCAGCGTGATTGCTGACGAATCCGGCTTACGCTACCAAAACGAGACTTATTGTGTTTTCCGTAAGTCAGATTTTCCAAGAAACAGAGGAGAGATCGGCGTAGAAAGGGCGCCGCATAAATCGGTTGACCTTCAACCATACTTCTCGGCTCGCCCTTGTACAGAGTGGGCGTATTTTAAGGTCTATATTCAGTCCGCTCGGCAAGACAGGTTTCTCCAGTCCATTTGGCCCTTCATTGAGTCAAATCGCAGTACGTTTGAGGATTGGCACTTCCTAAGGTATCGGGACGATGAAACACATCTGCGAATAAGATTTCGGTTTAAACCTACACAAGGCTCCCATGCCCGCATGCTTGACGAGACGATGAAAGCGTTCTCAAATTCGAGCGAGATGCCTCTAGGTGCGAAAGTCGTAATCGATACATATCAGAAGGAAGTTCAGCGTTACGGTGGCATCTCGGCCCTCCAGACATGTGAGCGAATTTTTACTATCGACAGCGACGCAATAATGAAGGCGCTAGCCAGCATTCCGGATTTTGAACAGCGTATCTTGTTTGCTACCGCCGGTGCATATGACGTGACTCGTGATCTCCTTGACCAATCTGCTGCATTGAAAATGTGTTTAACGGCTTCAGAATCATATCAGTCCGAGTTTGGTGTATCGTCGCCGGGTCGAAAGTATATCGGTAAGGTTTTTCGCGATTTAGAACCGCGACTGAAAATTATTAGAATGACTGAAAGAGCGCCTCTATCAGGTGGGGCTTGGTATGCGCATTTGGATGAGCGCCGTGAAAAAATGCAAGCGCCATTGCACGATTTGCGTATCCAACAAGGGCGCGATAGCCTCACACGAAACTCGGACAGGATCTGTATTAGTTTAATTCATATGTGGGTTAATCGCATCTTTCCAGTGAACCCGCGGCTACACGAACTCTTTGTATGGGAGTTTGTCAGGAGAATTATAGATGGATTGCAACACAGATAATAATACAAAAGCCGGCACTTCTGGTCGCCATCGAACGCAGAGAGAAAACCGCAATCAATTATTTAGGTCTCCCTCTTTTGCACGGCTATTTCAATAATGAGTTCGCGCCATTCGCAATTCCAGCGTCTAAAACTGCGTTTAACAAAGCACAGATGTAACCTATTCAAGCTATTCGTGTCGTAAACCCGGTTTCTTTATAAATGAGAAGACCAACTCCAGTATGAGATAGTGGATTATCTCCAATTTAGTCGCCGTAGACCTCTTATCTTGCGGAACTATACAAAGGTGCGTCCTGTTTTTTCGGATGTGTCGACGCGGTCTGCCGAGGTTGCTTCTTTCTCAGGCGCCGCGAGCGCCAGCAGTACCAGCGACCGGCCTTGCTTGAGACGCACGTGGTCGACCGGCAACGCACCGCGGGAATATGGATTAGGCTGACCAGGCCTTTTAGGCATAGCGCACAGCTCAGCAGCTGCTAATCGAGGGTGCGGAAGATGCGAATCTGAAATCCCAGAAAAAAGCAAGTGAACGTAATAGGCCAGGGAAAAGCTCAATGCCATCCAGCGTCCTCTACGGAAATATGGTATACCGCTCTTTGACGCTGACGCTAGGCAATATAGAAAAAGCGACCCTGAGCGAGATTGCCACTTTCGGTGCAATATTTAGAATTTTGGGGGGGGGCTTCCGTTGCGGCGGGCTTTGCCAGCCGGAAGAGCGCAAGAGGGTTATCTCGGCCGATACTTTCGGACTTTCAAAATTAACGGGCTTAAACTGGCATAAAATGCCGAGAGATAAGATTGTCTGAGTGGTAATACGCTGCGCCGAATCCTCGCACTGTAAGGTAAAACGATCTGAAGAAGGTGTTTGAGAAAGACGGTTTTCTTTTCATAGGATTTGAATTTTGTAGTCTAGCGTGTGTTGTGAGCCAAGTATATTTAAGGATGCACAGCGAGTGTTTGGGCTCTTATATAACCCTTACCGGCCGTCGGGCTTACCTTAGTCAAGTGATCTTAGGCAGATTGCTCCGCTATCCAAGGAAAATCGTAGGGACACTAAATGAATTTGAGTATTTTCCGTATACGTTATCCGATCAAATCACCTTTGATCAAAAATCCCAACTCATGGGAGGTATAAAACCTTGCGTATGGTTATTCAGTCGGAAGCGGCAGAGTGCGGTTTAGCATGTTTAGCGATCATTGCCGCTCATCATGGTGATCAAATCTCGTTGAGAGAGCTGCGCCAGCGCTTCCCGGTGTCATTGAAGGGTGTAACGCTTGCGCGTTTGATTGAGATCTCTAGCAGTTTAGGGTTTTCTCCCAGGCCAGTCCGTCTAGATCTCGACAGTTTGTCGCAGCTCGAAACGCCGTGTATTCTGCACTGGGATCTATCTCATTTTGTAGTACTTGTTAAGGCCGTTCATCGCCATGTAGTTATTGCGGATCCCGCCAGAGGGCGGCGAACGATGTCATATTCGGAGGCCTCTAAGCATTTCACAGGCGTTGCACTCGAACTTCAACCGGCGAAAGCTTTTAAGCCAAGGAAGACTGAGGAGAGGGTATCTGTTTGGAGCCTGACCGGTCCTATAAGTGGATTGTGGCGCACGTTGTCATTGGTTCTTCTTATGTCGCTTGGTTTACAGGTCTTTGTGATTCTGGGGCCGCTGTATCTTCAGTGGGTCGTTGACCAAGTCCTAGTCTCCGCCGATAGAGGTCTTCTGACCGTCGTCGCTATCGGATTTGGCCTCATCATGCTTTTTCAATGCTTGACCCATTTGCTGCGCGGACTTACCGTTTCAATCTTATCGAGCCGGCTCGTTTTTCAATGGATAGGGAATGTCTTCCGACACTTGATCCGCCTGCCTTTAGATTTTTTCGAGAAGCGCCACCTCGGAGACGTCGTTTCTCGAATGGATTCTGTGAGGGCTATTCAGAGGACGTTGACAACAACCTTTATAGAGGCCGTTATCGACGGAATTATGGCGATCGTGACGCTAGGGATGATGCTGCTTTATAGTTGGCAGCTTTTCTTGATCACATTGATTGCCGTTATTATCTACCTGGCCTTGCGCGCATCATCTTTTTGGTTTTTGCGGGATGCAACGGAGAAGAGTCTCGTCGCAACGGCACGGCAGCATAGCTATTTATTCGAATCGATTAGGGGTGTTCAGTCTATTAAGATTGCAGGGCGCGAGAATATGCGCTCTGCTGGTTATATGAACCGAATGAACGACGCCGTGAACCGTGATCTAACTCTCAGTCAGATCGGCGTCGGCTTTACAACGGCTAACCAGTTCGTCTTTGGTATTGAGCGGGTAATGGTTGTCTGGTTTGGCGCGATATTAGCGCTAGAAAACGTTTTTTCCGTCGGTATGTTGATAGCCTACCTAGCCTATAAGGAACAGTTCTCACAGAGAATTGGTGGGCTCATCGACAAACTTATAGAATTTAGAATGCTTCGGCTGCACGGAGAACGCCTCTCAGATATCGTTCTGACCCCAAGGGAGCCTGATGTTGAGCATGGAGTAGAGATAAAAGGCCCGATCGATCGCCGTATCGAGGTAAAGAATCTTTTCTTTAGGTATGCGGAGGGCGAACCTTGGATATTGAGGGATTGTAGCTTTGTCGTAGAGGACGGTGAATCTGTTGCAATTGTCGGGGCCTCTGGATGTGGTAAGTCTACCTTGGTTAAGATTATGCTTGGTTTGCTCGCCCCAACGAGGGGTTCTATTACGATTGGTGGCAAGGACATTCATCAGGCTGGGGCACAGAATGTACGTTCGCTTATCGGGGCGGTAATGCAAGATGATCAGTTGTTTGCCGGGACTGTTATCGAAAATATCGCATTTAGTGATGAGGGTTTTGATGAAGTGCGAGTCGAGAGCTCGGCTCGGCTCGCGGCAATTCACGACGATATATCAGCCATGCCTATGGGCTATCATAGTTTGATTGGGGATATGGGAACAACGCTGTCAGGGGGTCAGAAGCAACGTGTTGTCCTGGCGAGGGCTCTATATCGCCAGCCAAGTTTCCTGTTTCTTGATGAGGCCACTAGCCATTTAGACGTGGGTGCGGAGCGTTTGGTCAATGAAGCCGTCAAGCAGCTTAATCTGACCCAGGTCATCGTCGCTCATCGTCCAGAGACAATCGCCTCGGCTGACCGAGTTCTTGTCTTAACAGGCGGCGCTGTTTCCGTGGAGACTCAATCCACCAAAATGCAAGGCGAGTCAGCGGCTCGGTTTCCCGACCATTCTTCCCGCAGCGAATGACATCCGCCCGGTCAGGCTCAGGCATGGAACGACCTGAATCTCGCATAAAGTCGCGCTCTGACGGCCTGGCGACAGGTTCGTTGTTTCGTGAGCAAGTTCTGGAAGCCCGGCAGGGTCAATTTATGGGAGGAATTTCGCTTGCGCAGCCGCTGAGCATCTGGTTGCTAGTCGGACTCGTTCTTTTCATTGCCGTGAGTATCGTTGCCTTTTTGTTTTTTGGCGAGTATACAAAACGTACGCGCGTCTCTGGAACGTTAGTGCCGACCACCGGTTTAGTAACGGTCACTGCCCCTTCAGCAGGAGTCGTTACTCGGCTCCCTGCGGACGAGGGGGGGGTCGTTGAAGCACGTCAGTCGTTGGCGGTTATCACAATACCACGCACCCTAGCGTCCGGTTTAGATGTTGCAACAGCGCTCCATGAAACATCCCGTGCCCGGGAAGAAAGCATAATGCGCGAGTCTCTACTTCGTTCAGATCAAATCAACGCACAGATTGAAGGATCTGAGAGGCAATTATCTCTTGCAAAGGATGAGCTTAGAATAATTGAACAGGAAGCGAGAACTCAAGAGGAAATGGTAGAACTCGCACAGAGTATCGTTGTTCGTTATGCTCAGCTCGTTGAAAAAGGCTACCTCAGTGAACTGCAGCTTCAGCAACAGGAGCAGGTGCTTTTGGGCCGGATTGCGGCGCGTCAGGCTATTGAACGAGAATCGCAATCCTTGAGGCGGTTGATTTCGCAACTTGAGCAGAGCCTTGCCGAGCTCCCGTTGGAAAGAGACGCGCAAACTGCGATTACGGAGAGAGAGTTAGCGGCGATTGCTACGGAGAGAGTGCACGCCGACACTGGAGCCGAGATGTTGATCAAGTCACCCGTGGCTGGAATTGTCGCCAACCGCCCGGTTGAAGCCGGACAGACGGTTCAGGTTGGTGATCCCTTGATGACGATATTGCCGGAGGGTTCAAGTCTAGAGGCGCAATTAATGCTTCCAAGCCGTGCAGTCGGGTTCGTTGAACCTGGTGATACTGTGCTCCTCCGTTACCAGGCATTTCCGTATCAGAAATTTGGCCATCATCGCGGAACGGTCACAAAAATCTCCCGTAGTGCTTTCGCGAACGGGAATATCACCCAACAGATCGGAACAACCGATGCCCTAGATACATTTTATCGGATTCGAGTTGCTTTGGAATCGCAATCGATCACAGCGTATGGCAATCCTGAACCATTACGTCCGGGTATGTTGGTAGAGGCGGACATTCTTGGAGAAACTCGGAAGCTCTATGAGTGGGTATTGGAGCCACTGTATTCACTCTACGGGCGAGTGGCGTCAAATTAGTGGAGCTACCATTGAGCAAGAAAGTTGTTCCGTGCGTCCATAAATCAGGCTGAGGTGATTCGTTGTGAGCGATAACGAATGTGGAGAAGCACATAAAAAACTGGCTTTCACAATTCGAAAGCGACGCTAGGCCAGCGCTTTTGCCAGATATTTGATACCATATGCGTGTCTGGGCATACCATCTACGGTCGAAAGCTGGGATGTCAAACGACATCTACTTTTACTCAGCCTGGATCGAGTTCAGGTTGTGAGAAATCCCTTTCGTTTAGAGCTGTTGGGCGCCGGGCGTTTGTTTCAGATCCCGACTTCGCTAGCTTTGGCCTTGACATTGATGAGGTGGGCATTGGGCAGCAGCCGGGCGAGAATCGCGGCGGGCAGGGCTTGGTCCTCGGCCTACAGCTTGCTCCAGTTGCCGACGCTCTTGTTTATGCTGATTTAGATCGAACCCCGTCCGTAACAGTAAGTAACTAGTCGGAGAAGCAGCCCGGTCCATAGGCTCGAGGCCCAGCTGGTCGATGATTAACAGGGCTGTTTTAGTTCTTCTTTCGCCCCGCCCTGGAAAACCTCGACTTCGGGCTTGAACGCGACCAGTAGTTCAACGTACCGGTAGAACTGGTCAGAGAATCGCTTCTCGATCGCCTTGACGCTCAGCCCGACGGCCATATGGGTCTCGCCGACGCCGAGCGGAATCTGGCCCGCCAGCGTCGCCCGGGCCCTGATCCAGGCAGCTGTGGCCAGCGCCTCGATCGCGAGCGCTTCTCAAGCCCAAAGTCGAGGTTTTCCAGGGTGGGGCTCGGTAGCAGGCGCGAAAGCTTTAATGCGGTCTGTCAGAATCCTCCACTTAGGCTTTGTCATAAGTACAGACTCCCACATGACCGAGGTCGGTTAGAAATTCGCTTGCGGGAGGTCGCCCAGTGATTCCTACGGCCGAACCGTGTTGTACTCTTTCACCCAGCGCTCGGTTTCCTCTCGGACCTGGCTGAGATTCATGAAGCACAAGCCATCAAGTACGCCGTTGCGGAAAATGCCGTTGAACCGCTCGACGAAGGCGTTCTTTGTCGGCTTGCCTGGCTGGGTGTATTCAATTACGATGTTGCGCTGCTCGCACCAGGCCAGGAAGGTCGCATTCGTAAACTCCGGCCCGTGATCGACGCGGATTCGCTCCGGCGCCCCCCGGATCAGCAAGATCTGGTCCATGACCCGCGTGATCCGCGCGGCCGTAAGGGAGATGTCGACTTCGACCCGGAGCGCCTCGCGGTTGTAGTCGTCGATGACGTTGAAGGTCCGGAAGCAGCGGCCGTCCATCAGCGCATCGCTCATGACGTCGGCCGACCAGGCCTGATTGGGGCGGATCGGTTGCACCAACGTCTACGGGGCTTCGGATTTGTAGTGGCGCTTGAATCGCCGGCGGATATTGAGTTTCCTCTCGCAGTACAGGCGCCAGACTCGCTTGTGATTCCATGGAGTTCCGGCCTTTCGGATCAGAACGAACAGCTTTCTGAATCGGAACCGGGATGCCGCGCGGCCAGTTCGGTCAACGGCTCGATGATCGGTCCGTCATCGGGCCGCTTGCATTCGTACCGCTTCGTCAATCGGCTCAATCAACCCAGTCGGCAGGCCCGTTGCTCGCTGGCGCTTGGGCCGTGACCGCGTACGCGGCCAAGTCGCGTCGCGTGCTGGCCGTCATAGCTTTTTTTGACAGTATCCTTCAGGATTCGGTGATCCAAGGTAATTTTGGCGGACATCTGCTTCAGGCGCCGATTTTCAGTCTCCAGCGCCTTGAGCCGCCCCATATCCGAGGCTTGCATTCGGCCGTACCTCGAGCCCCTTGAGTTCGACATTGAGCACCGCATCGAGAAAAGCTTGCGGGCCGACCGGCTACTTGACCAACATGCTGACCGCACCGGGCAGAGCCTCGGCGGCGTAGGTTAGGGCCGGTCAACCGAGCCGTTCGCGGCTGCGGTCGACATCGGGCTCCGGTCGGGCGCTCGTCGGGCCACCTCGGCGATGACTCCGGCGTCCGCCGAAATCTGAACTGTGTGACAGCAACGGGAGACTTCTACCACCCGGCCGACCCTAGCCGACGGGACTGAGTACTGTGAGCCCTCAAAGCTGACCAGGCATTACGAAGCAACGGTACGGGTCACGCCCGCTTGGAACGGATCGGGCAACACCGGCAAGGGAGCCTGATGCTTGCGTTCTGTCTGTCAGCTCTCAAGGACGCTCAGCCGGATCGATGGATAGAGGTGGCGACGAATGGCCTCATCGATACGTTAATCGGTAGATTCCTAAAGCTGCTCCAGGCGTGCCCAGGCGCGTCGGGCGATGTCTGGGCCGCCTGGGCCCGTTCGCACCATCCGATCGATCTTCGCCTTTCGGCTGGGTGTAAACTGCAGACAGACATCGGCGTGAGAAGGCCGCGCGGTTGCGTAGCGCCGATAGATCTTGTTGATCTGGCCCCATGGACCGGCGCCGTGGGCGACCGCGGGCTTGGCCTTGGGTAGCTACTAACTCCCAGTCTAAAATGCTTTTGTACACTTCGCGAACGTCACAAATTTGCTTTTTACCGCTTGATGTGCCACTATCCGGTGAAATGCCCGACGGCGCAGGGGACCGGGCTTAGCTATGAAGAGTACGCGAAGATTACTGGCAATTGTCTTCCTTGGAGCGCTGGGCTTGTTTGTCCTGTGCTCGGTTATTCCGTGGATATGGGGATTAAATAGTGAGGTGCCCCCTTGGGACATTCTCACCGATGCGTCTCTGACGATCGCTCTTCTTTCTGGTTTTGCTGGCCTTATCTGGAGCCTCATCGATTTTCCCGCGCTCGTTTCATTGGCGGAAAGTAAACATCAACCTGTATCTGCCTCCGCGTTTCCCAATGCGGGTACTTTGCTGGTCGCCATAGTATTAGTCGGTCTCCTTTTCATTTATATTTGGGCGCTACTTTTCGTACTCGCTCCGCCCGATATGGATCGGACTGATAGCGAGTTACTGATCACGCTCGCAAATCCTAATTTCCGAGAGCTACTGGTGGCGTTCCTAGCTGCGGGTATCGGCAGTACCATCGCCACAATCTACGCCTATCTGCGGCATGCCTGCACCCTCCAGGATTTTGATCCTGCTTTTATTCCTTGGTATTTTCTCCGACCGCTGTTAGGCAGTCTGTTGGGCATTGTTTTCTATTGGCTCATTCGGGGAGGAATTTTGGCCGTGCTGCCGCCTGAGCAGCAAGGCACACCGCTTGACCTAGACGTGACTGGGCTGGCCGGAGTGTCTGCGCTGGTCGGTCTGTTCAGCCGACAAGCAATCGAAAAGCTTAGAGAGTTATTTCACGTCATATTTGTTACGCAGGGCAGCATTCCGAGTTCGGTACGCCGAAAAGCCGAATCAGATTTGATAGATCGCCTGCCGCCGGAACTACGAGATCAGATCGGGCTCCATTTAAAGCCAATGCCGGCGAGAAACGCGAGCACCCAAAATCGGAAGCCCGAGGATCTAGACCCCGAGGAACGATAGCATTTCATGCGACCAATCCGGTTAACGGTATCTCTTTGTTTAGCGATCCTAGCCTTACTCGGCTTCGCTAGGCTTACCGTGGCACAGGAAGAAGTTTACATACGGGTTGTAGACGTCGGTCCAGGTCTATGCGCTATAACGCGCATTCCAGGACCATATTTTATGGTCTACGATTCCGGTCACTGGCTGAATGACCGTTGTCTCGACGCAGCAAAGGACATTATTCAAGATAACGATATAGACCTTCTCATTCTAAGTCATAACGACGCCGATCATATCGGGCGACTAGATAACTTATTGAGCGCATTTCACGCGAAGGTGATCTTGAGGACAGGCTATCAACGGCCAAGCCGGGCTACTTGGCGCGCCATGAATAGAGCAATTGCAACCGAGACCGAATTCCAAGCAACAGTCATTAACCTTGCGACCTATCCTTTGCGTCCCGGCTTTGTTTTTACTCTTGGAGATGCGAATATTCAGTTTATTCGGGGCGATGCTGAGTGGCCGGACAAGCTTGCGACTGGACTCTCCCGAGCCGAGCTTCGAAATGTCATCAGCATTGTGACACGGCTCGAATACAAGGGGCGCGCCGTCCTTTTCACCGGCGACACTGTTGGTCGGCGGCACGATAGCGGTTCTGATGATTGCAGCTATGCGGAAGCAGAAATGGTTCGACGCGCCGACGATGTTCCCATACAGTCCGAAATCATGCTTGTCCCACATCACGGCTCAAACACCTCAAGCAGCAACTGCTTCATCGAGGCTGTCTCGCCTGATTATGTCATCGTCTCCGCTGGGCATGCGCACGCCCATCCCAGGAAAGAAGCAATGGAAAGATATCTTAATTTTGTTCCAGCTGAGAAAATATTCCGCACAGACCGGGGAGACGATGAAGGCGCAAAGGAATGGGACTACATGCGCGTGCCAGGTTGTAGCGACAGCGCCGGCGATGACGATGTGGAGCTTTTTTTGTCTGAGGTCGGTATTTCGGCAAGGTATCGGGATCAGCCGGCTCCGGAAGGTTGTTGACTTGTGCTTTCTTTACAGACGTTCATAAGTAACTTTTATGCTGCCTCATGAATGACGGTCAGAACGATATGAGCGTCGATAAGTGGATTCCCATCGCTGGCTACGTATCTGGATCGGTCACCCTTGTTTTCCTTATGGTGTTGGTCTTCGCCGATATAGCCTTATGCGATCAGCGCGGATTGGTGGCGGTAATTGCAGGCTTTGGCTTTGCGATGGCATTTGGGTTTATTGGAGGCTCCGCAGCTGCGCGAGGCAATCTTCCGGTACCGTTCATGAGTAAACAACCTATTGCGTTCAGTGTTGCGGGCGGGGCGGCTGTATTCGTAGTTAGCACGCTTTTAGTCACCTCGGTATTCTCAGATAATGACTGCGCGCCATCTGGGCCATGCCGGGTAAACTTTCAAGCTGGGACGAGTTCTGCCTTTATACCGCAAGCGCTATTCAGTGGAAGCATTTGCGCCCGGCGTAGGACTATTGAGGTTGACATCCAATCAGCGCGGTTTGAGATCGTGGAGCTCCCTTCGGGCGAGGAAGCGCGACGAGTATATTCAATTCTCGCAGCCTTAGCGGGACCTGATCCCTCCGGTGGCTGGCAGCTACTTCAAGCCAGTAGCCCGATCGAGATCGATCAGCAGCTGCGTTTGGGGCATGTAGTAGAAGTAGAACGTCCTCTGGTAATCCCCCCGAAAATTGGTGTTGCTCAGAAGTGGAAAATTCTCATAATGGCAAGACAGGAGATTCCACATGCAAAAATCACGATTCAGCGACCACCAGATTCTGAGTATTCTCAAGCAGGCCGAGGCGGGGACGTCGGTGCCGGACCTTTGCCGCGAGCACGGCATCAGCAGCGCGACGTTTTACAAGTGGCGGGCCAAGTTCGGCGGCATGGACGCCTCGCTCATGGCTCGGCTCAAGGAGCTTGAAGCCGAGAATCGGCGCCTGAAGAAGATGTACGCCGAAGAGCGGATCAAGGCTGAGATTCGCCAGGAGGTCATCGAGGGAAAGCTCTAAGGCCGTCTCGCCGCAGGGAGATGGCCAAAGATATGGTCGAGCGCCGGGGCATCAGCGTCCGGCTGGCCTGCGAGGCGCTATTCGTCAGCCAGAACTGCTACCGGTATCAGCCGAAGCTTTCCGACGAGAACGCCGAGATCGCCGACTGGCTGGTCCGTCTGACCCACAATCAGCGGAACTGGGGTTTTGGTCTGTGTTATCTGTTCCTGCGCAACGTCAAGGGCTTTGGCTGGAACCACAAGCGGGTCTACCGGATCTATCGGGAGCTGGAGCTGAACCTGCGAATCAAGCCGAAAAAGCGGATTGTTCGAGAAGTCCCGGAGCCGCTGGCCGTTCCGGCCGCGGTCAACGAGGTCTGGTCGATGGACTTCATGCACGACAGTCTGGAATGCGGGCGTGCCTTCCGACTGCTCAACGTCATCGACCACTTCAATCGTGAGGGTCTGGGCATCGAGGTGGACTTCTCGCTGCCCTCAGAGCGGGTCATTCGCAGTCTGGAGCAGATCATCGAGTGGCGCGGAAAGCCCGCAGTTATTCGATGCGACAACGGCCCCGAATACATCAGCGAAGCTCTACGCGCCTGGGCCGAGGCGCACCGGATCAGGATCCAACATATCCAGCCCGGAAAGCCACAGCAGAACGCCTACGTCGAGCGATACAACCGGACGGTTCGTTACGACTGGCTGAACCAATACCTGTTCGGGACGATCGACCAGGTACGCGACTATGCAACGCGATGGCTCTGGACCTACAATCATGAAAGGCCCAACATGGCCTTGGGTGGCATTACACCGAAGCAGAAGTTGGCCCTTGTGGCCTAGGTTCTACTTCTAAGCCGCACCAAAAAAGGGGGTATTACCCTCTAAGATTCACAATACCGGTTGAAACTAGAGCTCCCTTGCGAGATCGTTGGATTGTATTTCAGATCAGAACTATTTCGCCCAACGGTACTAGTGGCTTTGTATATGTCCATACGAGGAGGAATATTTTTCAGCCATGAACCGTAATTATGAATAGCGCCTTCCATTTTTATTACCATGCAACAGAACGCTGCAAGGAATATCGCAGGGAATTAGCCCGTTTACCATAGCTAAGTGCCTTATCAAAGAGTGAATATCTTAGTACGGGACGTCGAAATCGTTTTCTAAAATGTTGCTGGATATAACCTTCAAAGTGCATTTTACGATACACGGATGCAGGGGATAAGCGCCTGTAAGCCAAAAAAATGATTTTCGCTCTCAGTCATTTAATAAGCACTCATAACTATTGTATCAATAAGACTGTGGTTACTCGTTCATTAGATCCTCAATCCGATCGCGATAGCTGGAGTATTCAGTGATTTTCTCATTAAATAATTGGAACAAATCAAAGCCGATAAAAACCGCGACGCCGTCGTGCTGAGGGCTATCATCATCATGCCATGAAACTCCGACTTTAAAGTTATTGTAATTAATCGCAATGCCATAGCCAGGGCCCCTGTCTGTGGGAAACGTTGTGAGAAGGGATACGCCATACCAGTTCTTATAGTCTCGGGAGTATCGGATAAAGCCAATGGGCTCAACCGATAAAATGCCCGCGATATCGTTTTGCGAGCCCGGTTCCACAGACCCTATTAAACCCGCTCCTGGGTGAAATATGACTAGCTGACTGCGAGGCGGGCCACCGGTTATATTCTTTTTAGATAAGAGAAGGCTATTTATACTGGCTTCCCAAGGAAACTGAGGGTAGCCTTCAAAAAGATAGCTATCGTAGTAGCGTTCAAAATGGCGCGTGGCTTCTGCGCTCCTCTTAAACGCCAGCGACTGAACTTTGAGCTTAGCTTGCTCGGCGAGCTTGACCAATGCAGCAAATTCTCGCCATTGCTCCGCATATTGTTGGCAACTATCCTGTTCTTCCGACCAAGGAATCTCAACCTCGTGATCTGTATTCTTGAATGCAAATAAGCGCGCCGGCAAGTCGGACGTCTTGGAGAGGGAAAGCCTGCTGATGCCGATACGGCCAGATTGGACCTTTTCCAGCATCAATGAAAAGGGCCGAAACAAAAATGAAGGCCAGTTCCTACCATAGGTATCTAGCTCACGCTGGAGCTCGTCCAGAAGCCTTCCCGTCCTTCCCTCTTGGATGGCGCTTTTTACTGAGGATGCAGCTGAAAATGAATTCCACTGAAGCTGCTCGACTCCTTTTAAAGATTCCCCACAGACTTGAACTGTTGGCGGCTCCTGCGAATAAGAATTAAGTGAGAGCGTAGCCAGTAAGAAATAAACCACAAAACGGATAGAAGTTTTTAGCTGCATGGCTAAAGGCCTCCGGCGAGCGAGCTTATCAGCGAGATTAATTGCCGATGGGTCCCCTCTTTACCCTCCGAAATGTCCTCCAGCTTATTCTTGAGAGCCGAATCATCCCGTTTTAGGTCATGGCGCCGCTTGAAAGAAGTTATGAGGTTAAGGTCGGCGTCATTCGCAAAAAACGGTTCGACGTAGTGCTGGAGAAGGCGCAAGTATACGTCTGGATGTGAGGTGTAGTGAGAGGCGTCATGGATGTTACGGGGATCGTCTATAACATGGTTCAGCCAAACATCAATGCCGTCTCCATTTAGTTTCCAGGACTTTGGCATCTTGAATGATCCGGCGTGGGAAATCGGATCGTACTTATGGTTGATATTAAGGTACGAAAAACAGCACGCGTCAGAAGTTTGGCTCGTAGTAGGTCTTACAATTGAGCGATATGGATTTTCAGCGTGATAAATAAGACCAGATACGTTCGACAACATCGTAACTGACTTAAACACAAATACATCAGGGGCAAATGGATTCCGATGTCCATAGTGACCTTTGAGCCAAGAAAGATTTTCGTTGAGCCGTTTCTGCTCTTTGACAACCTCTTCACTGCCCTCACTGTCAAGGTTCTCAACGGGGACTGACTGTAACCATTGTTCCGTTCCTAAATGATGCAAGGCGTCGTGCGCTACAGCGGTACCTAGCGAATGGGCGAGCACATGAAAAGAAGTAGTGGGCGCAGCGGAATCAATCGAGTCAGCAATTTTCCCTGTAATCTGATTGAGGACACGTAATGTAATGCGTTGCTGGAAAAGCCTAAACCCCCAATAAAGAACTACGTCTAACCCGGTGCGCTTCCACCATTGATCCTGGTTGATTGCCTCGACGTGTTCAAGGACCTTCCCGGGGGCGCTCGGCATGACGGGTACTGCACTATTCAAGCCGGACGCTAAGTCCGACCAATGGTCGATTACCTTGTCAAAGATGTCGTCGTAAAGGATTGGTACAAACTCAGTGAAGCTATCCAATGAGCGATTTTTAAAAAACTCGCAGTTTTCAGCGCCCTTTTTAAGTGCGGTGACGGCACTCGACTTGTTATCAAGCCAAGTGTCTGAGTACTCCCCGATTCCGTGAAGGACAAAAACGATACTTCGAGACATCTGCCCTGCCTCCCGGCGCAATCGACGCCGATGTACGCCCAGCTAAAAGAAGTGTTCTCCATACCCCGACCGGTAGCTTACAACATGTTGAACTAGGTCGCAACAGCAAGAGCAGGCGCGTTCATCCGAGTTGCTAGTAGTTGCGTAGTTTCGTGCAGGCTCTCCCTGATTGAACCTCCAACTGTTGCGATTCTGACCCGAGCCGTCCGTCCGGCAAGGGCCAGCCGGGCCCGTGGCTTCGCTGCGATGAGCTCCGCTGCAGGCCGCGCCAGCCCGGCATTTTCGCTTCGCTCACCCCTGACTCCCGTCCTTTCCCTCGGGCCTTCGTGGAACCGCAATCGGTTCAATCAATCACGGAGACCCAAAATGTACGAACAGAAGCAGATTCTTGAAGGCGAAGCCCTAGTCCGAGAAGCGATCAGCTACCTGGAAAGCAAGCTCCGCAAGCCCGGCGAAGCTCTGACCAGCCCCGACACTACCCGCCGCTACCTTCGCACACGGCTCCTCAATCGCCGCTACGAGCACTTTGCCGCCATCCTCCTGGATACGCGCCACCGAATCATCGCCTACCGGGAGCTCTTTCACGGCACCATCGACGCCGCCCACGTCCATCCTCGGGTTGTCGTCAAGCAGGCACTTGACGATCACGCCGCCGCACTCATCGTGGCCCACAACCACCCCTCCGGGGTCGCTGAGCCCAGCCAGGCAGACCTGGCCATCACACGCCGCCTGCGCGACGCTCTCGGCCTGATGGATATCCGGCTTCTGGATCACTTCATCGTCGGCGATAGGGGAGTTGTCTCCCTCGCAGAACGCGGACTGGTTTGACCAGTCCGCAATGCCTGCGGCTCACCCGCCGCAGGCAGTTTTCGCTATCTCTCGCGACTCCCCTCATGCTTGTATTGTCAGGAAATCTGCAACTGTGCCTTGTGATTCTTTACATAAGCTCGAAATCAGGGCGACTTGCCCTGTAGAAAGGAGGTCGTCATGAACGGTGAAGACCTGTTAACCATAGACCAGCTCGTCGAGCAATTTCCCGCCTTTCGGGAGAAAACCGTCCGCTGGTGGATCTACAACGGCAAAACCAATGGCTTCGAGGAGTGCCTCATCAGAATCGGGTCCCGAATCTACATAGATCGGACCAAGTTCGTAGTGTGGCTCGAAAGCCATCGCCCAGTAGCAGACGTTGTCTCTCTGGACGATAACGATGACGAAGTGCCGAGCCTGAAGGAGGACTAACGGCCACCTGACCGACGAAGCTCACCTCGCCACATGTGCGGCGAGGCGAGCTTCCCCAGGCTTCAGTCTGCTCGGTGGTATGGATTTTCGCTGTAGAGCTTCTGTCCGTCGTGCACAAAGAGGGCGTCGGCTTCGTAGTAGGGCGTTTTAACGGCGTAAATCGGCTGCTGACCCTGGAAGAAAATAAGCTGTACCGCTTCCGGCAGATTCATAACCTCGTTCGGATCGTACAACGGCCGCGCGTTATGAGCCATGCTCATGCCCGTTGTGTCGACGTTCACACTGTGGCTCGATGAGACACTGATATTGGGCACTGTAGTGTTGCCGCACATGGCGCTTACGAGTTTCGCTGTCTCATTGTCCGCCACCTTGAAAAACTGCTTAACTTTGCAGTTGGCAATAATGCTCTGAACCTTGTCTCCATAAATGGAGGCAACCTGCTGGAGATCTTGAGCGAAAAACCACAGCCGAACGTCGTATCCCGCAAGATAGGTAATCTCGTCCTCGATGACCTTCATCCTGCCCAGGGCGGGAAACTCATCCAACAGAAAAAGAACAGGAAACTGAGGCTTCGTTTTCGTCCGCTTCATCTCCAGCATCGCCATGCCCATGAATAGCCTTACAAACGGCGCGTAGGTGCGCAGCCGCTCAGGAGGAATGATAAAGAAGATATCGGTCTTTTTTTCCTTGAGGTCTTTCAGGCTGAAATCTGACTCTGAAGTGCACTGGGCGAGCCGGTCACTATCCAGAAACGCTAGCTCGCTGTCGAGAGTGCTCAGAATTCCACCCTGAACCTTGCTGTCAGCCCGCTGGAATACGTTGGCCGAGCGCGCGGCAATTTTGTTGCCGCAATTCACCATCTCGGCGAGCGTGAGCTCGAAATCCTCCTGGTCCTGTGTCAGCAGGTCACGCAGGTGGGCGAGTGTCCGCTGATCGGGGCTCGCGGTCTCGTGGATATACAGAATCAGTCCAGTTAGCAGGTTCCGGGCACCATTGCTCCAGAATTCGTCTTTGCCCGGCGCGTCAGTTATAAGAAGCTCCGCCATGTGACGAGCGTCGTCCCATGGGTCGTCGCTGTGCTCAAGCGTGTCGAAGACGTTCCAGCTTGCGCTGTCGTCATCAAAGGGCGCTAATTTGAACACGTCGTGCTCGATCGCTTTTCGCCAGATCGCTGTGACAGCGTAGTTCTCACCCTTGATATCGTTTACGACGACGGACCCGTCGTAATTGAGGAGATTCGGGATTACAGCGCATGTACCCTTGCCCGAGCGGGTAGGGGCAATGGTTATGGCATGTCCTGGTCCGTCAAGAACTGGGAACGCCGCCTCCATTGAGCCTTTAGGCCCTTGTGGGTAATAGTTCACCTCGCCAAGGTATAGATATCCCAGCTCGCCCGTGCGTCGGCTGCGAAACATCTCGTCTGGTGACAAGCCAAGACCGTTTTCGCGGATTTGCGCCGGAGCCATAAGGTAGGCAGAGCCATAGGCCTGGCCAAACGGTTTACCGACCGGTTTTTCCCCTCGTTGAACCGCTTGCGCAATTCTTTGGTGTCGTCCCCGTTCACGGCCTTCATTGAAGCCCTGAACCATTTTAGCGATGAAGTAGATTACGTAGCCGATAACTGCAAGGACAATAAGCGCAATGATGCCTTCTTCGTCCATTTTCCTTACCCCTTTATGCCCAATCACTAGATTTTCGGAGATCCCCACCCGTTTCCAAAGTGCCCACGGTTACCCACGGCTTTGGCCGAAAAACAATGCTTCAAGCTGAAATCCCCACTCAGGGCGGCGATGCCGCCAAAGAATTGACCGCCCCTCGGCAGAGTATCTTGCAAGTCAGCCCTGAATTTCAACCCCTCCAGCAATCCGATCCGTCTCGGCATTGCGCTCTACATCTCCGACCAGCCTGCGGATGGGCGGCGCCGGCATTTTCCGGTTTCCCGGGTTCGCTGTTTCTGGAGGCGTCAGACGCCAATCCTGCCCATGGTCAGAATCACCTCGGCCGCGTTGCACCTGCCAGCCATGCCATTACCGGCGATTCTGGCGTCCCAGGCTGGATTTCCAGCTCTTTCTGTGCTCCGCCGTGGATTGGTGGCTGTAATGCCGTCTAAGGGCGCTGGTGCGCCGTGACGACGGCGATTTCCCGCCCACAGGCCTGACCGGCGTCACGTTGGCCAAATACCTGCCGTGAATCCTGCCAATAAAGCTCGTCGCTTGTCCCGCTGCTGGTTCCCGCAGGGGAGGCTGCCTGCGTCGGGGCTTTTGGCTGACGTTTCCATAACGCCTTTCCTTTGCAGGGAGCCGCACTTTGCGGCCTTTCTCATGTGATGGCTTTTCTAGCGGCCAGCGGCCGATTTGCGCGCAATGGCGCTGGGGCAGTTTCTTCCCCTGCGGCTTCGCCGCATTCCTCGCGCTCGCTTCGCTCAAACAAACAGCCCCGTTGCCATCCTCCACTACGTTCCGGCCGCTGCGTTCCTTGCGGTGCTGCGCAGGCCGCCTGGCCGCTCTCCGAGCCCCACGAAAGGCCGCGACAAAGCGCGGCTCCTAGAAACGCAAAGGAGGCTCGACCATGAAACCGACAGCAAAATCCAGAACCCGGCGCAGCCGCAGTAAATCCGCGCCCCGGAAGGACATCCACCAGCAGGTGACCGACAGCATCATCAGCGCCATCGAGGCAGGGGCAGGCACATGGCAAATGCCCTGGCACCGCTCAGGGGAGGGACTGAATCGCCCCCTCAACATCGACACGCACAAGCGCTATCGCGGCATAAATATCCTTAATCTCTGGGTCGCGGCAGAAAGCCGAGGTTTCGGCAGCGGCCTCTGGGGCACCTACCGACAATGGCGGAACCGTGGCTGCCAGGTGCGCAAGGGCGAGAAGGGCGCCATGGTGGTCTTCTACAAAGAACTGGAGTTTGACGCCGAAAACCCTGAAACAGGCGACACCGAACCCGAAAAGCGCCTGATGGCCCGTGCCTCCACGGTTTTCAACGCCCAGCAGGTTGACGGCTATGAAGCCGAGCCCATGGAGCCAGTGACCGAAAACCCTGTCTCTCCAATCCAGCAGGCTGAAGCCTTCGTGGCAGCCACTGAGGCGGAAATCCGCCACGGCGGGAATCGTGCCTACTACAGCCGAGGCACTGACCATATCCAGATGCCCGAGCGCGAACGCTTCCTGGGCAGCGAGACAAGCTCACCAACAGAAGCCTACTACGGCACGCTACTCCACGAGCTCACTCACTGGACCGGCCACGAGGGCCGCTGCCAGCGACGGTTCGGGAAACGCTTCGGCGACGACGCCTACGCCATGGAAGAGCTCGTGGCTGAGCTGGGATCCGCCTTCCTCTGTGCCGACCTGGGAATCGCTCAGGCGCCCCGATCTGACCACGCTGCCTACATCGACAGCTGGCTCCAGGTGCTGAAGGCCGATAAGAAAGCCGTTTTTACCGCCGCGTCGCAAGCCTCAAAGGCTGCAGACTTCCTTGTGGCTTTTCATGCTGCAGCATCTGTCGATCATCCCGACGAGGCCGCCGCTTAGGCGGCCTTCTTCGTCTTTTACGAAGACTCTCGTAAAATTTCAGCCCACCTCTGCTTCCGTATTTTATAATTGGGCAGACTGGTGCAATTAAGGGCGCGCTCTAACCCAATCAGCATTGCCACGGCTTCGCACCGATCTTCATCAATCCGCATCCTGCCTTCACGTAGCGCTAAGTGGACTGCTTCAATATGACCGCGATTCGGAAGCGCCGCTTGGACCTCAGGATGAATCAGCAAATCTAATGACCAGGCGACGGGGTGGCCCCTCATCAAGCCGTCCGCTCGAGCGCGGCCTTTTCGTTCATCGATGACTGGTCTGAAACCAGAAGCAGCAGCGACTGCAATCGTGGCGGCCTCGCCGTCGTCCAGTGACCCCCTGCCGCTGATCAGCGTCTCAAAAACCTCGTTGGCTGGATCATTTAGTTCCACGACCTTAACTACTTTTGCCACGATGAGCCGCCGAATGAACCCATTCTCACCGTTAGCGTAGCTAGTCTCGTTCTCCAATTCACTTACGACAATTTCCGGCACGACAATGTCGTTTGGTATTGCCCGAAGTACCTGTTCGCCAAACGAGCAGGCATGCAGATTGATCAGTACACTCGTGTCGGGTACCAGCGGCGTCGTCAAGTCATCAATTAGGGAGCTTAAACAGGTCATCCGTTTCGCTCTCCTCAAGTTCGATTTGATCGAGCAGAGCGCGTAGCTCTAAACGTTTTATCTTCAATAGCTCAGCTAACTGTCCTTCCGACATAAGGTCACGTTTCCATGCGGCGTGTGCCATCAACCCCATTCGATGCGACACCGGTTGGTCTGCATCATCCTTCGCGGCGTCGGCCTTGCTGGCGCCCTCACCCAAGACTTCCCGCGCCTGCGCATTAGTGATCCCGCCGTGCGCCTCAAACCACGCCCATACGCCCTTCCTCGCAAGCCCAAGCTCTTCGAGCCTGCGCACACACGCTTCCCGCGAAATGCGAAACTGGTGTGCAAGGACAATGATAGGCCTACGAGTGATTTTCTCTGAGCCTGCAGTGAGCTGGCGGAAGGCAGCTTCAAAACTCGTTTGAGGAGTAAGGAATGCCGGACCGAAAGCGTGGGCATAGCGTTCCTCACGCGACTTAAACGTCTCGTTCTCTTCAAGCACTTCTGGCGCGTGACGAGTGCCAACGAAGTGCCCCAGCTCATGGGCGGCTGATTGAATACGACGCTCCAGTGGATGGTTTGCGTTTAGAAGTATGCATGCCCCAATGCTGGCGTCATAAGTGAACAGTCCCGCAACCTTTGAGTCGATCCGTCGCTGATAGAGTCGAATTCCAAGATCCAGCTCCATTAAGGTGAAAATATCGGCGATCGGGCCAGAACCGAGTCCGAGCCAATCACGCAGCTCTTGGGCATGCTGCTCGGCCAGTTCGACCACATCGCCGGTATTGATGCCCTTCTCTGGAGGATAATTCTTCCTCCGCTCAATGCCGAGAACATTTTCCAACTCGACCTCTGCCTTCACCAGATCATTCAGAAGGCCCACGGCTTCGCTGGTGTATTCATCCTCGGCTTCACGCAGCCGGCGGAAGCGCGGGACGAGATCGGTATGCACCGCCTCTCGCCTCAACAGCGCATTGACCGACACCTTGTAGTGCTTAGCTAGCGCTTGAACTTCGTGAATCCGTACGCGGCGATCACCCTTTTCGATTGACACAAGAGTGGGACGAGACATACCAATGACCTTGGCTGCTTCATCCTGACGGATTTTTGCGCTCTCGCGGGCAAGGCGCAGGCGACGACCAATCTCCTGTGCGGTCAGCTCGTTTAGATCAGCCATGGCGACCTCCCTTTGTCCATAGGTTAAGAAAACTTTTTTCGCCCTGGCTCGCCTCGAACTTTGCCCATTCTCCAGAATGCCGAGCCAGCAAATGTTCAAGCTGCCGCTGAACGTCGTCAAGTGATGCCCCGAGGGCTTCTGCCAGCTGAAATGCATGGGGTTTCAATGACGCGGTGGGCAGATCTGACAAATCTGCAAGCTGCTGCAGGTGCCGTGCTCCCATATAACCATAGTCATACAATGTGCCGGTGGCCATAAAAGTTCTTTCCTTCGGCAATGCATCCCTAAATCGGGCTGCCTGCAAATTTGCTACCGCATAGTTCTCATGTGGTTCTTCTACGCCAGCCGCGTGTAAGCTCATGCGGCGTAGCAAGCAAGCCGCACACACGCCGCATTGGCGCAGTTTGCCCTCAACACGAACGTTGAAACGCTGTTGCCAGCACGACCGAGTATTAATGATTTGGCCGGCCTTTATTCCCGGCATCCCTAGAAATGCCGCGATGGTCTCGCCTTTGGTATGCCAAAGGCGGGGCTGGTCATATGAAAGGTCAGTTCCCAGTAGTGCTTTAATAAAGCATTCAATCTTTCTGAAGAATGTTGGATGGTTTCGGTAGTCTGGATAGATGTTGCGCAATGGAAGCAACACCGGACCTAGCGCTCCTTGACCACTTTCAGGCACGATAATCCTGCTGACGTTTGAGAGCTGGGCCGCAATTGCGGTAATTGCGGCAAATTTGAAACCACGTGAGCGCGCACTGTTTTCTGCATTTGGCTTTACTTTCACATCGAAGGGGAGGCGGTCGAAAGGCTGCTCATCCGTGCGCAGGCGTTGTTTGTATTTTCCTACGCGAACACATACCGCGATGTCATTCTTATTGTATAAACCAGATACGCTCAAAGAGTCTAAGCCTTCGCTATAAGCGATGGTGAACTCTTTTCTTTGGTTCGGGAAAAGGGGGCCTTGCCTCGGCTTGGTGGTCGCCGCACCCTCATAGCGTACAAACGTGAATCGCCATTCATCGCCCGTGAGATGGCGCAGAGTATCCAACAGAGTGTTACGCACGCTGCTGTCCTGCCATGCGGAAAGTTCTATGACGGGGATGGTCACATGAATCTGTCGCGCCCACTGCGCATTCCCGCGTGACCAGCGGCGATCCGCGAATTCCACGGCTGCACAGACGGTCAGCAGATCGTGATGAATATTCCGCCAGCCTTCGTATGAGTAACTGTCGAAAATGTCTTTATCGCACTTAATCTCCGAACCGATTGCCGCATATACCCGCCCATAGCGGCGTCGGCGCGGCGGCTTCTGTCCTGGTTCAAGAATATATAAATCGCGTTCGGAAATATTTTGAAAATCACTCATTACTCTCACAATCTAGGCCCTTCATCGAGACCTTCTTTTTTCTTTACGTCCTGCTTGAACGCGTCTTTGTTACAATTCGTAATTGCATGCAAAATTCGCGGTCGGTCAAGGCTTTTTATTACATCGTTTGACCCGCCGATAAGCCTGTCGAACTGATCTTTGTGCATAGGGCCGTTCCGGCATGCTTCGAGTGCAGCTTCATGAATTCGGGTGCGAAACTCGTTGATATAAGTTTCCATGCATGCTTCAAAGCTGTTTTTAATCGCATCACGAAAAGGCTCACCTTCATACAGTCTTAGTGAGACATCACGCTGTAGGTGATCCGCAAACTCAGATTTTGGGTTTGCGTCGAAAATGCTTTTTATCAATCCCTTAGGATCAAGGTCCAGTTGCCCGCTCTGGCCATAGCTGTGAAGGTCTCTGATAAGACCCTTGTTCCCGGAGATGATGCCGCCCACGATGGCGTGATTGGCTAAAGCGCAACGGGTTTCGTGATCTTCCGCCTCGTTCTGCACGGCCTCGGCGAACCGCTTTGAGCGGCTGTCGAGCTTTAGGTTCTTGAAAGGGCCGTCAGTCATTTTTTCCTCCTATAAGTGAAATATAGGGCTAAAAGCTGACAAAGTCAATATATAAAATAAAAAAGCTGACATTTTTTTCTTGATGAGGGAGGGGCTTTGAGCCCATGCCCTATACGCTTGAAGACTAGTCATGCACCAAGTCATCAGCCTCCGTCCCCGGATGGGCGGCTTCAGGCCGGGCGTCTCAAACAGGTTACGTCACCAGATTCGCCTCATAGTCACACCAGTTTCTAAAGGCCACCGCGGCTGCCGTATTGATCTTGGGAAAGTTTCCTACGGCCGTTTTTTGATGATGTGACTCGGCTAGGCGGGTAGGCTCGCAACAAATCGGTCGGTATTGAGCACCTTCTCCACACTGCATTCACCGTAACTGGTCATAAGGTGGTTGTCGGCGGTCACTGTTCTCACTGGAACCCCTTTCGGGTTGCGCCCGGTCTTCTTCCGGCCTTTCACTCTCTGTCACCTTGCGGGTGCGTCGGCCTGCCGCAACGGCGCACGGTCAGTTTCTTCCCCTGCGGCTACGCCGCATTCCTCGCGCCGCTCCGCTTCAACAAACAGCCCGTTCGCCGTCCTCCACTGCGTTCCGGTCCTTCGGATGCAGCAGTCCGCCTATGCCCCCGCTACTTCGGTTCCAGAAAGGCCGGAAGAATCCCGGACGCAACCACAAACCGAAAGGACGAGAACAATGAACTACATCACCGACAACCGCCAGGAAATGACCTTCGACGAATACACCTACAACGTAGACATGATGCTCATGGCCGATTTTGGCGAGCCTGCCACCCTCGAACAGCTTCGCCACATCGGCACCGCCTACGAGCAAGGCCTCTCCCCCGACGACGCTTACGCCGCAATCGCCGACCTCTATAGCAACCGCGACTACGAGGACGAATGGGACATCTTCGATGACCTGGCGGCCGCGGCCTGAGGCCGCACTAACTGCAGTCTACGGAGCTCCGCGTATGCGGGGCTTTAGCGCTCGAATGCTCTGATCTTATGGACTTCGCCGAAGATGGCGTTTAGCATGGAGCGAAATGAAATGTTAAAAAATTTAGGGGAATTACTTTCGATGGGACAGATGGACCGCTTTTATGACGATCAAGTAGATCTTCCTCTCGAAGCTGGGGAGGATACTGCCCGGGGGTTTGAGCCCAATGAGGAGTGGTTGGAAGATGCCGAGCCGCAACTCCAAAATGCAGCAATGAAGGCTTGGTTCCTTAGTCGTTACTGGGATCCAGCTAACGACACTCCATATAGCAGCGATGCCGGGGGATATATTTATATTCACGGGGGGCCCTACGATGCCAGAGAGGAGCTTGAGGCAAAATTTGGACACCTCGTTACGGAAGAGATTATTGAGAAATCCGCGGAAGACCTTGAGTCAGAGGGCATTTATGAATGGGCTCCCATCCACACCGAGCCTGATTATGATCTGGCATTTGAATTAGAGATCTCTGCTAGAGAAAATCCATATCAAGGTCTCACAGAACGGATTTCTGAGGTTGCATCATTGGCTAAGCAGGATCTTGATGAGCCAAAAGCCAAATTGCTTTTTCAGCTTCTTTACTCACACCTTATCAGTGCTCTTGAGGCATATCTGGCGGAAACTATGTCCTATTGGGTGGACTCAGAGCAAAAAGTCTTTAGACGCTTTGTGCAGGGATACAAGCCTTTCCAGGATAGAAAGGTAAGAATTTCTGAGATTTTCGATTCTTTGGAGTCGCTAAAGGGTGACGTTGAGAAGCAGATTAATTTGCTTGTTTGGCATCGTCTTGATTCTGTCATGCCGCTATTTTGTGAATCCTTAGAGATAGAAAGGCCCAAGATTGCCGAGTTGATGAAACATGTGCTGGTTCGACACGACATAGTTCATAGGGGTGGTAAAACCAGAGATGGTGATATTGTTAATGTGGCGGCTGAGCAATTGACCGAATTACAAAAACTCATAATGGAATTTTCCGATAAAATTGAAAAGTCATTAAGCCAAAGGTATCCAGAGACCGCTCCGTGAGCGATCGATAGAATCGCTTCCGGTGGTCGTGGCGCTTAGCCTGCTATCAATAAGCTAGCTTTAAGAAACAGACGCCGTTCTCTAGGGTCAGATCCAGGCGAAAACCGTGAGGTAGAATGCAGGGATGCAGGGAGACCGACCATCGGACGGCCTTGCCTTCAGCGAGAATCGGATCGGCGAATCCGACTGTCCGATCGTTGATTCTGGCGATCAACCGGCCGTTTTCGCCGTCTGGCGTGAAAACCATCCGGCCCTGGAAGGCAGGGGTACAGATGATGCCGGTGAGGCGCTTGCCGTCTGGCAGGAAGGTTCCCAGTATCTGGTTCGGATTGTGTGACATGGGACGGCCCTTCGCTCTGTTTCTCGCAACCGCCACCGTGGCGGCCGCTCGCTTCAGATAAGGGGCAATGCCGTCCTAACTTGACACCTGCTGAGGTACGAATCAGGGACACCCTCGCCGCTGCTGCACAGCTAGGCGACGGGTTGTCGGGCCAGGGCGGTGTGACCAGATTTGCGTTATCTGGCCGCCATCAGGTGGGGGTTGGTATCAGAGCCTTGAGGGTCTCGGCTCTGTGCCGAGCCGGATCAGACTTGAACCGGTGCCTCTGGCATGGCTTGGCATCCAGGCGCTAGCATCACTGCTGATCTTCGGTGCGATGATCGTCTGGGACCTGCCGGCCTTTACCCACGGCCTCGGTGCTCGAGCATGATTAACAGGGTAGGGGACTCGCCTGCCAGCACGTCATTCAGGCATCAGTTCGCCGTCTTCCTGGGCGTCTCCAGGGCGTTTTGCTCAGACCGCATCCAATCGAGACCTTTCCTTTACTGGCCAGTTATGATCCCGGCGCCAGCCGCTGCAATGGCGACGAGGCAGTTTCTTCCCCAGCGGCTACGCCGCCTTCCTCGCGCCGCTTCGCTGCAAGAAACAGCCCCTTTGCCATCCTCCACTGCGTTTCGGCCCCTGCGTTCCTTGGGGTGCTGGGGCTGTCTGAGCCGGGCTCTCTTTTTGGCCACGGAAAGGCCCGCGACGGTCGCGGGTCTCCGGAACCAAAACAGGAGACACACCATGACGACTATCGCAACCCTCAGCAAAACCGACACCGGCTACATCGGCGAGATCCAGACCCTGTCGCTGAACTCCAGAATCAACCTGATTCCGACGCCCAGTGCCAAAGGCCAGGCCCCTGACTTTCAGGTCATCGCCCACGACGGCATCGAGATTGGTGGCGCCTGGCAGCGCAGGAGCAAGAACGGCAACGCGTACCTGTCTGTCCGCCTCGACGACCCGAGCTTCGCCGGCCCCGTCTTCGCCAACCTGATTGAGCGTGACGGCCAGTACATGCTGATCTGGAACCGCTAGAACCAGCCCACAAGCCCCGCCGCCTGAGTGCAAATGTGCGGCGGGGCGGGCTCAAAAATGAAACTCAAAAGAAAGAAATTGACCCATGACTGAATGCATTACCAAATCCGAAGCGACTGCCTGCCTGACCGCTGAGCGCAGCTACTGGCGTGAAGAAGATACGCCAGACCTGCCCGAAACCCTGACCCTGGAACTGACCGCCGACGAAATGGCGGCCGTCCATGAGGCGCGTGCCTTTCTGCGCCGTAATCCCGCCATTCACTCGGTGAATGTCAGCTGCACGCCGCCTGAAATCGAATCCTGGCGGTACGATGTTTCCTACATCAGCGTCTTTCGGGACGTGGGCTCCTACCTGTTCCTGCAGGGCAAGTACGATTGCTCAGCGCAGGTGGAGTACAGCGTCGAAATCTGATTTCTCCTGCCCAGAAGCCTCCCGCTGTTGCGGGAGGTTTTCCGGTCTTTTTTCCCAGTATCCCGTCTAAAAATGTCGCGCCGGCGCGGGTGGACTTCTCCAGTGTGCCCGGCTCGGTTTGCTTCGCTAGTGCGGGCTGCTCTTCCTGTTATCCGTATCGGCCCGCCGTGACGCCTTTCCCTTTCTGGCCAGTTATGCCTCCGGCGCCAGCCGCTGCAACGGCGCGACGGCGGTTTCTTCCCCTGGGTCTTGCTTCGCGTGCCCCATTCCTCGCGAGACAAGAAACCGCCCCCTTTGCCGTCGTCCGCTGCGCTCCCGCCTGTTTCCCAGGTGCAACAGCTGTCTATGCCGGAGCCTGTTTCTGGCCATGGAAAGGCGCGCCACGGTGGCGGCCTCAGCGAATAAAACAGGAGATCTGAATCATGACCTCACCCTTCATCAATCCGCACCCGATCACGACGACTGTCAGCGGGCTCACCGTGCCCCTGTCGCTCACGTACGACGAGTGGTGCGCGACCTACGTCCCGCTCAAGAATTCGCTGTGCGAAAATGCGCCCTTTGACGGAACCATGTTTGAGACCTTCGGTGACGAGATGGCTTTCGTCAGGCAGCAGCCGTGCAACCGCATCTGGACCCTGGTCCAGGGGGACGACGGAGACCTCTATGTGATCAGCGGTTACCACTTCGTCAACCGCCTCGGCTACTTCGTGACCGACCGCCCATTGCCGGAAAACGAGTCCGTAGAAATCGCCGTCGATTAGGCTCGACTACTCGCCCCTTCCGTTTATCCGGAAGGGCATTTTCTGTGCGGGGCTTACTCCTCTTTGTCCGCGCTGGCCCGCTGGCCCGCACCGTCTATTTCAATCCAGGTGCGTACGCATTTTTCGGCTTTCTTGAGGGTGTCAGTCATTTCGGAGACCTTTCTCCTGACGCTTTTGGCGGCTGTTGAGCGTTATTGTGGCTTGCGGGGGTTTACTGGAGGGTGTTGTTTGTGTATGCTCTTTATTGTCCGTTGTAGCTGCCGCTCAGAGCCCTATTTGGCAGCGTTTCCCATAAGGCAGGGGGCAGCCTTTTGCTTCCCGCTGACTGCAAGATGTATTTTCGCATACGAAAACCCTGCGCCCTTCGGCTTGGGTTTCCTTGCGAAAAGGCCTTCTTGGCATTCGACCATCCCCCTCGCTGACGCTGGGGGAGGTCTCAAGCCCGGCTTTCATCTTGCGCCTGCGGCGGGCCAGGTGGCGCTGGAACCAGCGCCCAGAGCGCCCCGCTTGAACTAAGAAGGGGTACGCCTATGGCACGTCCTCGCAAAGCGCCTGAAGAGCAGCGCACCCGTGTGCTCAGCGTGCGGCTCACCGCTGAAGAATATGACCGTGTCGCGGCCATGGCACGGGACGCCGGTATGTTGGCCGGGCCCTATGCTCGAGCCACCATTCTGGAGAGACGGCCGCGCTCCAAACCGGCCGCCAATCTGGTGTTCCAGAAGCTCCTGTACGAGCTTCAATCCATCGCCACAAACTTCAAGCAGCTGGCCGACGCCACCGGCGACGAACGCCACCTGAAATGGGCCCGGCATGTGGGCGGGCATCTGGTGGAAATCCTCATCGGCCGGGACGACCTGACCGAGCTTATCGAGGAGCAGTTTGAGTCCGTCAATGCCGCCGGCCACCTCATCAACCGGCTGGCTCACGGGGCCAATGCCGGGAAGAAAGTCGACGGGGAAAAATGGCGTCATGCCACCAGCGCCCTGAAGGAGGCCCTGGCGCCTTTGGAACGTGCCGCCGACCAGCCGCCGGCGGGCAAGGGATAGGATCGCCCCATGCGGTTCAAAATCCCCGCCAAACAGCCTGCCGCCTTCAAGTCGTCCGCCCTGTATCTGGCCGGACGCACCAAGGGGCTGTCCCCCGACCGGGTGGACTGGATGGAAGCCCGGAATCTGGAGACTGAAGACCCCCAGGCTGCCGCCGCCGTCATGGACGCCACCGCCGCCCAGAACGTGCGCTGCAAAAAGCCGGTCTACCACTTCGTGCTGTCCTTCGACCCCAAGGACGCCAAACGGGGCAAGGTGCCGCCGGAGGTGATGCGGGAGATCGCCGGCGAGGCTGTCGACCGCCTCGGGCTCAAAGAGCACCAGGCGCTCATTTATGCCCACAAGGACACCGACCACCCGCACATGCACTTCCTGGTCAATCGGATCCATCCGCAGACGGGCAAGGCCTTTGACCGGCACAACGATGGTCGGAGGCTGGCCGGCATGTGCCGGGACATCGCCCGAGAGCGGGGGCTCAATATCCCCCTCGACCGGGAACGCATCCGGAAAAAAGAGAAGGTGGACGATTTCGATCTGGTGGAAACCCTCAAGGAAAAGCAGTCTGCGCCGGAGCGGATCCCCGAAGGGGAATACTGGCAGGCGAAGCGAGAGGAGCGTACCCCGCGGGCCGCCATGGACAAGGCCGCCGTCAAAGACCTCCGGGAAAAGGTGCAGGGGCACTTCTACAACGCCAAAGACTGGCAGGACCTCACCGCACGGCTCGGTGCTCAGGGCGTTTACCTCCAGCGGAAGGGGCAGGGGCTGATCCTGGCCCGTGGCGATGAATACGCCAAGCTCTCCCAGATGGGCAAGGGGGTGCGCCTGTCGGAACTGGAAGATCGCTTCGACGAGCGGTTCGATACCTTCATGGCCAAACGGCTCCGGGACCTGGCCAAGGAAGAATCCCCCGGCGAGAACATCCCCGGCTACGACGCCATGACGCCAGCCGAGCGGCGCCGTGCCGAGAAGTTGTTCACCGCCAGAAAAGCCGTCGAGCGGAAGAAGGGCGATCCGGTGCGGGAACTGGAGGCCGCCGATCTGGATTACAGATACTGGTCAGGGGTCGATGCCGCATATCGTGCCACCGGGCGCACCATTACCCGCCATGAGCGGGAAAAGGCCTGGATGGAAAAAGTGCATCCCAACTTCGAGAAGCGGGAGCAGAAAGCCAAGGACATTTTCTCCAAGTCTCTGATGACGATCTTCCGAGATCCGACAAAAGCCCAGGAGCGCTGGAACAAGCTGGAGGCTTCTTACGGGGTTGAGGACGCCCGCCGGATGATCCGGGACAACCCCAACGTCCTCGGGCGCATGAATGGCCGCCGTCTGCTTGGCAAGGATTCCGCAGAGCGGCGAAAAGCCAAGCAGGCTTTCCGGTACCTGGACAGCAAGCGGAAGCGCTGGCGGGAGACGCTGCTTAAGCTGGGTCATCATCGGGAGCGGATTGAGGCCAATCGCCGCGCGCTGCGCATTGCGCTGAATGACTTCGAGATGATGAAACTACGCACCGACGTGCCCTATGAACTGAAGCTCATCCTGCGGGACAAAATCCAACGGCGGGAGAGGGCTCTGTCCCGCGTCACCGACCGGGCCATCCGGGAGAGCGACGTGGCCGAGGACAGGAAGCTGGATCTTTTACACGCGCGAAAACGCTACCTGAAGCGCCGGAAGGAGCTGGAACGTAGCCGGGGCAGGGAGCGATAGCCAATTTCGGGCGAAAGCACCAAAATGTCCTGCAAACGTAACCAGTTGCGCGGACAGGTCCTAGCATTTTATACTCAATTGGGCGAGGGGCTCGTTGGTTCCGGCAAAACCACACTTTCGTTTTAGTTCACGATTACGGGCCCATCAGTCACTTCTTATAGTCGAGAGGCAAGGGGAAACAAATGACTCAGGTTGATCAAACTATCCGCCATGCGTGGCTGGAACTAACGAATTCATGTAATCTTGAATGTCTTCATTGCTACTCAATGTCAGGGCCAAAAGTGAGAGATCAGCGGCCTCACACAGCGAGGTTCATTGCTTGCCAGCTTGAAGAATTATATGAGGTCGGCTGTCGCTCGGTTCAGTTTATCGGAGGGGAGCCGCTGACATCGAAACTGTTCGCACCTGCAGTTCACTTGTCGAGGAAAATCGGCTTTGATAGCGTAAGCGTTTATAGCAACCTTGTGAGTGTATCAATAACAAACTTTGACGCTATCAAAACTAACAGCGTTGCTGTATACACATCGTTTTATTCTCACGATATGTCAGTGCATGATCAGATCGTAAATACAAAAGGCGCTTTTAGTCGAACATCAAAAAATGTTAAAATGCTTATTGATAACAATGTAAACGTAGGGGTCGGGATCATACATATTCCAGGCATGAATGATGAGATTGAGAAAACGAAAAAATACCTGGCTTCGCTAGGCGCTTCTGACGTTTCTGTAGATAAGGCAAGAAGTTTCGGCAGGTTCGCAGATGCGTCCGCGGGTCCATCTAAACCCGGAGTCGGTAACTGCGGAAAGTGTGCCAGTGGGACTATCTGTATATCCTCCGAAGGCCACGTCTTCCCTTGCATCATGACAAGATCCCTTGAGATCGCAAATCTTCACGAAATGTCGTTAAAAACTGCTCAATTTTCAAAGCGACTTTGCTCAGTGAGAAAGGAGCTGAAGGAAGCATGGAGTTACGAAAAACGGATGGAGCGAAACGGAGGGTATACCGCAGCCTGCAAACCTTCAGATAATTGCTCTCCCGGGGCCTGTAACCCACAAATTGATGGCCCAGGCGGCTGCTTTCCTCGAACAAAGTGCGCGCCGGACGTTTTTGGCGATTGCCAACCTAAGAAAAGGGTTGACCTGAGTGATGTCTAAAACCAGGACTTTCAGCAAGCCACCATTTCTGAAGGAGATAAAATATAAGAATACGTCATCCATAAACTGGAGCCAGTATCCTTTCTCCGTGCCTATCCTTAACAATCCGGATTTCAGGCTCAAACTAACAAAGCCGATTACAGTTATTGTGGGAGATAATGGATCAGGAAAATCAACCATACTTGAAGCGATTGCCGCAAACTGTGGTTTTAGTCTATCGGGTGGTAGCCGAAATCACGCAGCCTTCAGCCAAGAGCATGAAATGCTTTCAAAACATCTTGTGTTCTCTTGGCTGCCAAAGGTTACTAAGGGGTTTTTCTTAAGGGCTGAAACGTATTTTTCGTTTATTAGAGAAATCGATGACCTGGCTAGGGAAACCGGGACTGATATTTATGACGCTTATGGAGGAAAGTCTCTCCGCGAGCGTTCGCACGGTGAGTCGTTCATTGCGCTCTTTGAGAACAGGTTCGGGGACTCGGGGATTTTCCTCCTTGACGAACCGGAAGCTGCCTTATCGCCGTCGAGGCAACTGGAATTCCTAAGGATGCTCCGTAGATACGAAGAAGGTGGGCAATCGCAGTTCATAATCGTAACACACTCGGTATTGGTAATGGCGATGCCAAATGTCGATCTGATCAGAATCAGCGACGGAAAGCTAGAGCGGTGCGAGTTTCATGAAACTGAGCACTTCAAGATTCTCCGGGACTTTGCCATGTTTCCAGACGGGTTTATTGAAGGGGTGTTGCTTGACAATGACGGTTAGGGTGAGAAGGATTCTTGGGAGCGCAAGTTTTAAACTGTTTCTTCAGACCGCTTTTGCTTTCCACATAGCGCAATAAGACGATGAGCCATACCCTACGATGATTTCTCATGGATTAGGAGATAAGAATGTATGTCTGGGCGGGGTTATTGGTTGCGCTTGCATCTTCATTAGTCGCATCAGCATCTAAGATTAAGTATCCAAAACAGCGAACGTTCAGATGGAAAAAGTTCGCGATAGAAAACCGATTTGCACTGTTGACCGCTGTCCTGGCCCTCATGGGGTTCGGTATTGCTGCTTTAGGCGTTCATGAATCCAAGTCGAGAGCTGCTGCAGAAAAGCAAGAGCTAACTAAGAAAAACGAGGAACTTCAAACGCTGATTTTAGCCGACAAAAGTGTCTCACCAACTATTCGTTTCATGTGGGATACCCAAAATCCTAGCATCAGTGAAAATTTTGCCGCGGAAGAAATTCGATGGGATGAGACCCGAGATGCTGCTGAACTTCCACGAGCTATCGGGTTTTTTCCCTCTACACTCCGTTCTCACGTGTTTCCAGCCGCCGAAGGAGAGAATACATTTGGATACCTGGGATCTATCGAGTTTCGAACCGGCTTACCTTCAATCCGACCCAGTTTTCGTGTGAGAAGAGATGGAGCGATTCGAAGTTCAGGACTAAGATCTTCAAAAGTTCACAGAGTTGCAGTCAACGTTTATCAATCGTCTATCGTTTCGTTCGACACAGAATTACCGGAGCGGATCGACGCAAGCGTGGTTTTTCAGAGTCTTGTTCTGGCATACGAAAACGAAAGGAGTCCGCTTGTTATCCACGCATATGGTGTCGACGACAGCCATCAGGTCGTCAAAAAGCTTTCATCAAGGTTCAAGGGTTTATCGGGAAAATTGACCGTCTTCCTAAATGCAGAAAGGACACTTGGGGTAACGTCTCTACTGCGTGGTCGGTCTGTATCCGCGCAAAAGTCTAGCTTAATCTTCGAATGGGACTTCACACAGCGGCCATATATTGATCACATTTCGCCCGGGGGTAGGGGCTAAGGCACAGATTTACTCTTAGGACAAAAACGCTCGACTTGACGAGGATTTACGATCATTGTAAAAGATTCTTCGTAAAAGTGATGTCCCCGAAGATCGCAAGCTGGATGTCCTCCACGGCAGAACGCGCTACCTTAAGCGCCGCAAGGAACTGGAGCGAAGCCGGGGGCGGGAAAGGTAGAGGTCGTAAGAAAGCTCTGGTCTGGCGCGCTGAAAGCGTGTAGCAATGCCGGATAATATATTAAGCTCAATAGTCACTGGGCAGCTGCTTAAACTCAGGTATTAAACAATAGGTTACCAAGAATGAGAGCTTATAAATTTCGATCCGCATCTCAGATTGCATTTGCGCTGGACATCATTATAAATCGCCGGCTTTTTTGCGCCGATTGGAAGATGCTGAATGATCCTATGGAAGGCATGTTTGTGTTTTCGCATCAATCTTCGGATGGCTACGACTATAAGAAAGAGATTCAGAAAATAATTGAGGAAAAACAGAGACTGAAAATTTGCTCACTATCGATGACTTTCGACTGCCACCTTCTTTGGGCTCACTATGCTGGTGGGTTTGATGGTTGTGCCGTTGAAGTGGAGATTCCTGACGATCATCCAAGTGTAAAAATAACGGAATATCGCGGTGTCTTCGCCCACCTCGCTATGCCTAATGGAGAGAGTCCTGAAGTATTGGCGAACCAGGTTCTATCTTCCAAGTACCAAGAGTGGAGCTACGAACGAGAAGTCCGAATTCTCCAATCTGAAGAATGGTTCAAACTAGAACAGCCGGTAAAAAGAGTCATTGCTGGTCACCGCATGCCACCAGCCCTATTCGAATCCATGAATATAATTTGCAATTCAATGGGTATCGATTTTCGAAGAACGGGAATCGGAGATGAAGGTATCGATGCAGACTATGTTGAACCGTCCTCTGTTCTAACATCTAACAACCAATTTAACTGGGACGCGCTAAAGAAAACGCATTAATTTGGCGCTACATCTGATAGGGTAAAATGATGTCCAAAGGCTCTCAAAACCTCCAAAGACTGAAGGAACATATCCTCCCGCTCTCAGAAGCGGGTTCCTTTGAGTTAGCCCGGTTGGAGTGGGAGTTGATCGGAATTGAGGTGAGCGAAGATTTTGACCATTGCCCTTGTGGACAACAAATCAAAGAGCATTGCTACATCGAGAACCGAGTAAACCAAAATAGAACCTACGTCGGAAATGTTTGCATCAATAGGTTCCTGGGGATTGAGACCGGAAATCTTTTCGAAGGCCTAAGAAGAATAAAAGAGGATATGACGGCGAACGCCAACGAGGATCTTATAAAACATGCTTATAAGTTTGGCTACATTTTTGAAAAAGAGTATGGGTTCCTGATGCAGACCCGGTTCAAACGACAATTTTCGACTAAGCAGCTTGAATGGAAAAAGAAAATCAACCGCAGGATTCTTAATGAAGTGGTTGTTGTGCGAAGAAGCGCATAACGAAAGGCTTAAAAATGGCTGCTGGTAAAGCCGTTGTCAACGGTGCTTAGATCACCGGTCTGCTCGTACTGACGACCAAGGTTTACAGGGTTAATAGAAATAATAATTCCCGAAAAAACGATTCTGTACTATCTTTTTTTGAATCGAGGCGTCCACGACTCTTCAAGCTCTTCCTCATCTTGAAGTTCTTCTATGTCAAAAGGCTCGGTTGGCGTAAGTACTGTCAGCGTCTTGCCGTATCGGCCCAATCCTTTAATCTCTTCTCGTAACTCAATGTCCCATCTCCCGCCAAGCCATTCAGAAACGTCTGAAATGGCCTCTTCCTCACTCCCGGCAGCGACCTTGGCCTTGTCCTGGTTGAACATCCTTGTTGCGGTGCCGGCTGGCAGCGGACTACCCTTGCGTGGCCAGTCCAATTCAGGTAATTCCTGCAATGACTCCGATATAAAACAGTAGTCGACTCGATCGCCTGTGCTCACAACTATAGCCATCGGGCTATCTGTGTACTTGACGTATTGGATTGCGGTCGCTGTGAGAGATGTCCCGCATTTCTCACGCATAGCTTCAATAGCGGATAGCCCGTCAACTTTCAATCTGCTCATTTCAGGTTGGAAGAGTCGTCGGGGCATCAATAAACCTGCTGCAAAGTGGTCAGCTTCTTTTTCAAACGGATCCTGAGATACAAAGCCTGCACGCGACTGGTGCACTCCTCCCTGAAGAAGTTGTTCAGAATGGCCTGGCGAAAAGAAATGCCCAAGTTCATGGGCGATGCTGAATCGCTGGAATCCATCCAGTCCGAGGTGTGTTGCGTAGGCGATGGCAAAGTCGTTTCCATTCCGAACCAGCATTCCGGATACGCCTTCCTTATCGGCGCTCATTGCCTTGACCAATATGCCGTTATCCTCGGCGATCTGTATGGGATCGATTGGCAATTCTCTGATCCCCCATTCGGTAAGGAGCTGCTCAGCGTGGCGTGTCCTTGCGGAGAATCGGTCATCCAGAGCCATACCTAATCTCCATTCTCGTCTTCACGCTTCTTCTTTCTGCGCTTTGCCAGTGCATCCACAAGATCTCGCGCTACATCCTGATCCTCTTTTGAAAGAAGGTGCCAGTTTCTATACATTGGATCGGCCTGCTTAAGAACAGCACCCGGGTCTTCGACGCGGCCAAGCAGGTAATCCGTTGTAATTCCGAGTGCATCAGCCAGCCGCCGGAGATTATCGAACGACGGCTTCCGTGACCCGCTTTCGAAGTGTGAAATGGTTCCAAGAGGCAATTTAGCCTCCCGGGCCAATTCCTCTTGGCTAAGGTCAAGGTGTTTTCTCGCCTTACGCAAGCGATTCGCAAAAATATCAGTCTGGGGTGTTGACATGGGTAATACGTTTCCGTATAGTTATATTTGACGCAATCGTTTGGGCCTGGGGGCCCTTTTCTTGGGCTCCAGACTATACGAAAACGTACAAATAGGCAATACGGAAGTTTAACTTTAGAAAGGAGTAATATTATGGCTAGACGTAAGGTAACCCGAAGCAGAAAGGATCAGGACGGAGACATCACAGCGCTCTGCAATTCAGGCGAGTTCTGGTCACCGCGCCTAAAACGCGACGCGATAAGCGATATCGAAAGCGGAACCCACAGCTACTACGTAGATGTTCCCGGTACTGGTCCAGTTGATATTCGAGTCGTAAACGGCTCGAACGGCAAATATCTTCGGACTGACCCTGACAAGACGTCCCGGAACAATCTCGACGACCTGCCGGACTGCTAAGGAGGCAAAACTCATGAGTAAACAGTACAAGCCAGGCGAGAAGGCACCGCGATCAGGCCAATATGCAATTGTTGGCCCTCGCGGTGGCCGTCTTGGGACCGAACGGACGGTTGTCAGGGGTGAGCCACTGCCACCACCCCCGCGAAAGGGACAGAAGTATGAACTTGCTGATCCGACAAAGCACAGGACGACTCGGCGGTCGAAGTAGCTGTCCAAAGCATGCACGGCTCGGCAAAAATGCCGGGCCGTGTATGCCCTGACGCTCAACCGGCGTTGTGCGCGCAGATTGAGCCTCCACTCCCACCAGTCGAAGTAGCGGATTTTCCGCGCCCGAATGGCTCGACTCCCCTGCACGAAGAGCAGTTGCTGGCCAGATAGACGATGCCTTCCTCGATGGGACGCATGTGGCCGATATCTGGCAGATCGTCCAACAGGAACAGAACTGGGACCTTCGGCCTGGCTTTGTTCCCAGTCATTGCCACCGAAGCGATGCCAATCATCAGCCGCAGGAAGGGCCGGTAGGCGCTGGACTGGAGGCGGGGCCGGGAACGCTAGCTTGCTACCCTCCTAACAGATAATGGCGATGGCCTGTGTGCTCTGTCACTTCAGGGAGATGATTTTGCCCTCCGGCTCCTCATCGCCGATGATGCCGATCCCGGCGGCCATGGGATCAATAAATGAGACCCCACCGCAATTGTCGCAGTTCAGCGCGACTACAAGTTTCATGATCTTCTGATTCATATTTGTCCGCTGCCAGCCCTCAAATACCCCGTAGATCTCATCTGAGAATTCCATAGGGCCTCTGCGACAGACTGGGCACTTGACACGCCCCGCCTTTGCTCGAATGTGTTCGAAAAGTTTATCGGCATCTATACGGGGCATTTTGCCTCCCTACTATTGATTAACCCGCCAATAGGATAGCGGCTTAGCCAAGAGGATGCCAGAAAGTGTGCTTGGGCCTTAGCCTGCCTGTAGCCCTTAGTTGAGCTTCTCACCACGCCACTTCAGCGGCCATTCCCACCAGTCGAAATACCGGATCTTCCGCGCCCGAATGGCTCTCAATCCCTGCACGAACAGCAGCTGTTGATTGCTGTCCATGGTCAGAATTTCTCCGGTGGTCATTAGCTGCCGCGCGCCTTCAAAAACCCCTGAGTGGAAGGCCGCTGTCAGCATTCTGAACGGCAGCACTGAGGACTGGCCGCGGGAGTGCATCCGTACCGTGGCCGTGCCCAGCATGTCCGACAGCAGTTTGGCCGTGTCAGGGTCCTGCACGTTGAAGGCCTGGCGAACGGCACAGTTAGCAATCATGGAGCGGGCTTTGGGGTATGTTTTCTGCAGCTGGTCCAGATCCTGGACGAACAGCCACAGCTTGCAGCCGTAGCCAGCCAGATAGCCGATGCCTTCCTCTATGGGGCGCATGTAGCCGAGAGCCGGTAGCTCGTCCAGCAGAAATAGAACCGGCTTCTGCGGTTTCGCCTTGTTCCGTGTCATGGCCACCGAGGCGATGCCAATCATCAGCCGCAGGAACGGCCGGTAGGCTTCCAGATACTCTGGCGGGATAATGATGAACACCGACGCAGTCTCGTCCTTGAGGCTCTCGAAGGAGAACGACGACACCTCAGTGGCTGCCCGCAGCTCCGGGCTCTCGAAAAGCTCCGTGGCGCCCTGGGCGGTTGAAATGACCGCCGAGCGCTCCTTGGGCTCCTTCTGGCTGAATCCCTGAGCAATCCGGGCAGCGTTCGGATGATGGCTGGCAGCCATCTCGGCCAGGATCAGCTCGAATTCGTCGGCGTCCACCATGAGCATGTCGCGCAGGGTGCCTAGATTCTGGTTCATGGCATCTCGGTGATAGCGCATATACAGCAGCAGGCCGGTGATCAGTGTGCGGGCCTCCCGCTCCCAGTGGTTGGGTTGAGCGTGCTCCGGAACCACGAGCATTTCAGCGATCAGGCGGGCGTCGTCCACCTCGAATATGGTGCCCGCCCGGATGAAATCCACCGGATTGAAGGTGGCGGTCGGCCCGGTAGCACCGCCAAGGGGCGCCACCTCATAGACCGGGCCCAGTGTTCGGCGCCAGGCCCCAGCAATGGCGCTGTTCTCACCCTTGATGTCCGTCACAACCACAGACCCCCGGTGATCCAGCAGGTTGGGGATGACGCAGCCCACACCCTTACCGCTGCGGGTCGGGGCGAAGGTGAGGAGGTGCCCGTCGCCGCTGTAGCGGAGCATCCGGCCGGATTTCCTGCCCAGAATCTGGCCTTTTCGGCGGAGCAGGCGGCCATGGCGGACATCGTCAAGATCGGCGAATCGGGCGGATCCGTGGCTGTCTGGCCGGCGCCATATGAAACCAGCTGCCTGTTTGGTAAGATGGCCGGCAAAGGCAAGTAGGGCAGCCATTACGCCGCCGAACCACTCGGGCGGGGCGAACAGCAGAAAACCGATCAGCGCGCCAACTGCCGGCAGAAATTTCCAGGTGAAAATGGCCGCCCCGTACAGGGCGAGTGTGGTGAAGCGGAAGATACCCATGGCTCAAGCCTCCAAATTGGTTCATTTATAGGTTTCTGGAGGTGGGTATTAATGGAAAAACTGTACGGGAAAGGGCTTGTTTACCGGTTTCTGTGAATTATGGCCATGATGGCTGTGTTGAACCTGGTTATGCCCAAAAAGTCTGAAATTGCTTGGAAAGTTCCATAAATTCCTGTATTTTCCATTGACGAAATGACCCAGAGAGTGTTCGTGGCAGACGACATTTGGACCATCAAAGAGCTGGCCGCGTATCTGAGGCTTAAAGAAAAAACAGCCTACGCCCTTGTCGCAAAGGGGGAAATTCCCGGTTTTAAGGTGGGTGGCAGCTGGCGTTTTCGGCACGCCGATATTGACAAGTGGATTAGCGAAAAAGCAAAACAAAATGAAGGAAAGGGCGGGCATGACGACTGAGTACCACGCAAAACTCTTTGCGCATGAGCTTAGCCGTCGGCATTCAGCATCAGATTCTGAAAAGCTCGCCAGTACACTCCTGGATGCTCAGGTAGACCTGAACCCTCATCAGGTCGAGGCAGCTCTTTTTGCATTCAAATCCCCTTTTTCCAAGGGAGCAATCCTTGCCGATGAGGTTGGGTTGGGCAAAACTATTGAGGCAGGACTCCTTTTGTCACAAAAGTGGACCGAAGGAAAGCGACGTATTCTCATCATCGGTCCTGCGAACCTTAGAAAACAGTGGTCTCAGGAAATTGAAGAGAAGTTCTTTCTCCCGACCACGATACTCGAAGCGAAGAATTACAACGCCCTTATCAAAAAAGGCAAGTCCCGTCCGTTTGAGCAGAAATCGATTGTGATCTGTTCCTTTCAATTCGCTGCCCGTCATGCGGATGAGATCATGATGGTTCCATGGGATCTGGCGGTGATCGATGAAGCGCATAGACTTCGTAACGTCTATCGAACCGACAATAAAATCGGAAAAGCTCTCAAAGAGGCTCTTTCGAATACACCAAAGGTTTTGCTCACAGCGACGCCCCTTCAGAACTCCTTGATGGAGCTCTACGGTCTCGTAAGCATCATCGACGATTTTGCCTTTGGAGACGCCAAAAGCTTCAAGGCGCAGTATGCTCGACTCGTCGGCGACAGACAGTTTTCAGAGTTAAAGGCAAGACTGAAGCCTATTTGTCATCGTACGCTCCGGCGCCAGGTTCTGGAGTATATCCGCTACACCAACAGAATCCCAATTACCCAGGAGTTCACACCAACAGAAGAGGAACAAATTCTCTATGAGATGGTGTCTGACTACCTAAGGCGGCCATCCTTGAATGCCTTGCCGAGCAGTCAGCGCACTTTGATGACGCTGATAATGCGAAAGCTATTGGCATCTAGCACCTTCGCCATTGCCGGAGCACTGGATAGCCTTGCAAGAAAGCTTGATCGGAAACTAAAGGAAGACTCAGAGCTACGAGATAACCTTGACATGCTCGAGGTCGACGAAGAGCAAATCTCCGACGATATAGATGCATTGGAAGAAGAAATCGAGGAGTGGGAAGACGACGGACTTGAGCAAGAGCTGTTGACCAACGAGGATATAGAGGCCATTACCGCAGAAATTAACGATCTGCGGGCTTTCCGTGATCTAGCGGTTTCAATTTCCGAAAATGCCAAGGGAGCAGCACTGCTTCAAGCTCTTGAGGCAGGGTTCAGGAAAGCGGCTGAACTAGACGCCCCAAAAAAAGTAATCATCTTCACTGAGTCCCGTCGGACCCAGGACTACTTGAATGATCTGCTAGAAGCTCAGGGCTATGAAGGCAAAATCGTACTCTTCAACGGCTCCAATGCTGATGCGGGTTCGAAAAAGATCTACGAAGAGTGGCGTGAGGCAAATAAAGACTCCGACAAAGTGACTGGCTCTCGGACTGCCGACATGCGCGCTGCACTTGTAGATCGCTTCCGCAATCATGCGGAAATTATGATTGCTACTGAAGCAGCAGCAGAAGGCATAAACCTTCAGTTCTGCTCTATCGTGGTGAACTACGACCTGCCCTGGAATCCCCAGCGAATAGAGCAGCGGATTGGCCGATGTCATCGTTACGGCCAGAAGCATGACGTTGTCGTTATCAACTTTTTGAATAAGAACAATGCAGCAGACCAGCGCGTTTACGAACTTCTTGCGGAGAAGTTCCAGTTGTTCTCAGGTGTTTTCGGTGCAAGTGATGAGGTGCTAGGCGCGGTAGAGTCAGGTGTTGAGTTCGAGAAACGCGTCAACGAAATCTATCAGAATTGTCGCTCATCCGACGAGATCGAGACTGCATTCAAGGCCCTTCAGGAGGAAATGTCGGAGCGTATTGATGAAACGATGCAGGACACTCGGCGGAAGTTGCTTGAGAATTTCGATGCGGAAGTTCATGACCGACTCAAAATCAACCTTGATGAAGCCCGTGACTATGTAAATCGATACGAGCGCATGCTTTGGTCTTTGACCAAGTATGAGTTTCAAGACATAGCCACGTTTGATGATGCCTATTTGCAGTTCATATTGAACCAGGCACCTCATGGAATTGCTGTGCCAAGAGGCAACTATCATCTGACCAAAAAAGCCATTGATGGACATCGCTATCGCCTTGGCCATCCTCTTGCGCAATATGCGGTTTCACGAGCGCTGGAGAGAAAGTTTGACGGTGCTCACCTGCTCTTTGACTATTCTTCATGGAAACAAAAGGCAACAGCCATTGAGCCCTTCGTGGGCATTTCTGGCGTATTGACTGTTGCAAAGGTTTCAATTTCTGGAATAGACAGTCAGGACCATACAGTCTACTCTGGAGTCACAACGTCTGGCGATGTTCTTCCGGAGCTGGCCGCAAAAAGATTGTTTGAGCTTCCGTGCATAAAGCGGGTTGCCGAAGACGCCTTACGCCCGTCTGCGGTTGAAGACGGACTTCACCGGGAGAAAGAGCGGATTCTCAGTGGCTTTAGAGAGCAGCGCTCTGCTTGGCTCTCGGAAGAGACTCAAAAGCTCGACAAATGGGCTGACGACAAGGTCACGGCCGCCGAAAAGGAACTTGTTGACGTCAAGAACAAGGTAAAGGAGCTTAAACGAGAAGCTCGAACCGCGCCAGACCCGGCAGCCGCACACCAGCTGCAGAAGAGTATTCAGGGGCTGGAGAAAAAGAAGCGCAGGCTGCGGCAGCGTATTTTTGAAGTCGAGGATGAAATTTTCCAGCGGCGGGATGAGATGATCGCCGAGATAGAAGCGCGTCTGAAAGAAGATGTAGAACTGGAAGAGCTGTTCACCATTAAGTGGACGATAAATTAGTGGAGAAGAGGAAATGAGCCAAGTAGAAAAGCAACGAACCAGATTAATTGCGCTCCTCAAAGAGCTATTTCAGCTCGACCAACCGGATCTGGACTTCGGCTTCTATCGCATCATGCACGCTAAAGCAGGGCAGGTATCGAAGTTTCTGGAAGAAGACCTTCTTGGGATCATTCGCGAAGCATTTGGCGAAGCTGACGATGCCCGCATCGCGGAAGCCAAGGCAGCCTATGACGCTGCACGCAAACAAGCTGTTGACTATGGTGCACCCGATCCTGACGCCACTGAGCCGGTGAAGAAGGCCAAGGCCGCCTGGGATGCTGCGAAGGACAGCGGCAGCAATGAAGGCGACGTTTACGACCATCTCTACCGCTTTTTTGAGCGCTACTATGACAGCGGCGATTTTATGTCCCGCCGCTATTTCGCGCGTGAAACCGATGGCAAGGCCGCCCCTTACGCTGTGCCTTACGATGGGCGCGAGGTATATCTCCACTGGGCCAACCGTGACCAGTACTACATCAAGACATCCGAATATCTGACGAATTTCACCTTCGATCCAACGCAGGCGAAGGAATTCAAGAAGCATCACGGCGAGCTGTTTGGCGAAAAGCCCCTGAAGGTGCATTGCCGTGTTGTGTCGGCCTCCGAAGGCGAGCACAACAACGTCAAAGCATCAGAGCAAGACGAGCGATATTTCATCATTCACGGTGACGAACCTGTGAAGGTTGAGATCGGCGAGACCGGAGCACCAGAATTGGTGATCCAGTTCGAATATCGCGCCGATCCACAGAAAACGGGGCAGGACGGCACTTGGCGCAAAAAGCGCCTCGCCGAAGCCGTTGAAACCGTGGAAGCGGCACTGCCACAAATTGACCAGGCTGAAGACTATGTGAAGGCTCTACTAACGCCCGCGCCGACTGAGGCGGAGAAGGACCGAACGCTTCTCGCAAAATATCTGGCTCAATATACCGGTCGGAACACGATGGATTATTTCATCCACAAGGATCTCGGAGGCTTCCTGAAGCGTGAGCTCGACTTCTACATCAAGAATGAGGTCATGCGACTCGATGACATCGAGGCCGCTGATGCCCCTCGCGTTGAAACCTACCTTGCGAAGGTCAAGGTGTTGCGGCGCATCGCCCAGCATCTCATTGAATTTCTCAGGCAGCTGGAGGAGTTTCAAAAGCGATTATGGCTGAAGAAGAAATTTGTTGTTGAAACACAATACTGCATCACGCTCGATCGGGTGCCTGAAGAATTTCATTCGGAAATTGCTGCCAATGATCTACAACGGAAGGAGTGGGTTAAACTATTCGCGATTGAGGATTTGGACGGATATGCCGTCCCACTCAATCCTGATTTTCTTCAGCAAAACAAATATCTTCCCATAGACACCGGGCTGTTTCCTTCTGAGTTTCGGGACAACCTACTTTCTCGCATTGATGGTTTGGATGAAAGCGTCGAAGGGACGATGGTCCATTCTGAAAATTCACAAGCCCTCCGTCTGCTATCTGAGAAGTATCGCAAATCGGTCAATGCGATATATATTGATCCGCCTTATAACACTGTCCACTCTGAGATTGCTTACAAGAATGACTTTAAGCACTCGTCTTGGCTAAGCCTTATAAAAAATGGCACGGAAATTGTTCCTCAATTATGGGCCGATGAATTTTCATTTGGTGCGGCGATTGACGATTACGAACATGTTAGGCTCGCTACGATGCTTAGGACTGAGTTTCCTAGCCTTGAGCACTCTACGGTTGTAGTAAACCATCATCCGCAAGGATCAGGGGGGCGGCTCTCACGTACACACGAGTACTATCTTCTGGCTTCTCCGGCTACAGCCCCACAGTATCTAGGAGCGCCAAAGGAAGATGACACAGAAGACCGGAGCTTCATGCGCAGTGGCTCAGCAGAGAACAACTTTCGATACGGCCGCTGGAAGAGCTTCTACGCGCTACTCCAAAATCCGGAAACTAGAGAGATCGTTGGCGCCGAAGAGCCCGTGCCACTCGATGGTACGTATCCTACTGAACGCACGCCGCACGGTCTAGTCAGGATTTATCCCATAAATTCGCGAGGCGAGGAGCGGGTTTGGCGCTCCAGTTACGAGACTGGAAAGCGCCGCGCTGAAAATGGAGAACTTTTCGCCTCTGAGTCCGGCACAGTTTACCAAGCAATTGACCATACGGGGAAACGGGAAACGCTCTTCAGTAATTGGACTGATAAGCGATATAACGCTGGTACTAATGGAACAAACCTTCTCAATGCCATGGGGCTTGGGAGTGAATTCGATTACCCGAAGTCGTTGTATACAATGGTCGATGGTCTTTGGATGCAGACTTACGGGAATTTGCGCTCGCACGTCTTAGATTATTTTGGTGGTTCAGGTACGACCGCGCATGCAGTAATCGATGTGTTGCGGCACCATGATGAAGCTTCATGGAAATACACTATTGTTGAAATGGGAGACTACTTCGACAAAGTTACTCTGCCTCGCGCACTTAAGGCGCTGTATTCATCTGATTGGAAGAATGGCAAGCCCCTTGCTCGTGACGGAATCAGCCAAGCGATAAAATACATTCGACTAGAAACCTATGAAGATGCTTTGAACAATTTGGCATTGGACGACTCAAGGCCCCTGCCCGAAATGGAGGGTGAGTTCGGCCGCGAATTCATGCTCCGCTACTGGCTCGATTTCGAAACCAAGGACAGTCCGTCGCTCCTAAACATCGAATGGTTTGACAACCCGACCGGCTACAAGATGAAAATTAAGACGCCCGGCTCGGATGAGTATATCGAGAAACCCGTTGACCTTGTCGAGACTTTCAACTGGCTGATCGGTCTGCATGTCGAGCACATAGACCGTTGGCGTGGCTATGATGCCGCGTTCAAGCGAGAAGAGGATGCCGAACTTCCGGGCGACACGAGCACCCGCTTAATAGTCGACGGAAGTTTGAAGGAAACTGAGGACGGTGCATGGCGCTTCCGCAAGATTGAAGGATATACGCTTCGCACACCCGGCGACCAAAGCGATCGTGAGCGCGCTCTTGTCGTTTGGCGCAAGCTGACGGGCGACCTTGAGCAGGACAACTTGATGCTGGACGAGTGGTTCAGGAAGTACCGCCTCTCAGCCCAGGATACGGAGTTCGACACGATCTACGTCAACGGTTCGAACAATTTGCCCAACCTGCGTCAGGAAGAGGAAACGTGGAAAGTCCGCCTCATCGAGGAAGCGTTCCATCAGGCAATGTGGGACGTGGAGGGTTAATCGATGGCAGGACGAAAGAAGGGCGCAAAGCCCAAGCAACTGCCCTTCGGGCACAAACTGGTTCTCAACCAATGGATTGTGAGCCTCTTCGGCTTTGATCCTTTGAAAGACCATAAGGACGGAAAGCACACTTTGCGCCCCATTCAGCCGTTGGCGAAGACGGTAAAGGATGCGCCGGAAGGCATGACGCCGGAAAACCTGCATCACTTCTACAAGGCGCTTGACCTGCATCTACAGGATACCGCGCAGATCACGCAGGCAGACCTGCTACGCTATGAGCACAACATCGTAAGCCACACGCTTGCCATCAACGAGAAGCGTGATCGCCCGATCGTGTGGAAGTATTATCAATGGCTCTCGTTGCTGTTTGCCGAAATTTATCTCGACCGTTTTTTCACGGATCGCGATGCGTTGCTGGACTCGCTCAACGCCTATGTCGCCGACTTCAACAAATACTGGACCGACGCGGGATATGAGACGGGGATCACACCCTACGAGCTCGCCGACCTAAACAAGCTATGCCTTCAGAACGCCACGGGTTCTGGGAAGACGCTGCTCATGCACGTCAATTTCCTGCAATTCAGGCACTATGCTTCGAAGTCGAGCTTCAAGCATGACCTAACCCGCACCGTCCTCATCACACCGAACGAGGGGCTATCGCTCCAGCACGCCGGAGAGATGCGAGGGAGCAATATCTCCGCATCGCGACTTCTAACCGATACCGGCGATCTGCTTTCGTCTGGCAAGAACGGCCTTCGACAAGTGGACTACACCGAAGTCACCAAGCTGGGTGATACGGACGGCCCCAACGTTATCGCAACACGAAACCTTGGCGACCAGAACCTTCTGCTCGTTGATGAGGCGCATCGTGGCATGGGTAGCCAGGACGAACGAGGCTGGTTCGCAAACCGAGCGCGGCTTTCCGAAAAGGGCTTTGTTTTCGAGTATTCAGCGACGCTGAAGGAGGCTGTCTCGGCCGCCAAACGCCCTGACATTGAAGCTTCGTATGCCAAGACGATCCTGTTCGACTACTCCTACCGCTATTTCTATGAGGATGGTTACGGCAAGGACTACCGCATCTTCAACCTGCCTCGCACATTTGCCGAGCTAGAATTCTCCTACCTGACGGCTTGCCTGTTGAGTTTCTATCAGCAGCTGAAGCTCTACGAGGATAATCAGGCCATCTATGCGCCCTATAACATTGAGAAGCCGCTCTGGGTCTTCGTCGGCTCAAGTGTCACCAAGGCGACCGGATCGAAAGTCGAAAAGGCAACTGTTTCCGATGTCGGCAAGATCCTCGCCTTCATCGCGAAATTTCTGAAGAACGAAGCGTCTTCGGCTGCTGAGATCAATCGCATCCTAACAGGAAATGCAGATCAGACTGGTCTGCTCGACGAAAACGGCGGCGACATTTTTGCGGGCGGCTTCGTCTATCTCCAGCAGCTTATGCATCGCGAGGGCTTGGAGGCAGCTGACCTGTTCCGCGACATTTTGGACAAGCTGTTTCAGAACAAAGCTGGGGGAGAATTGTCGATTGCTCGGATCAAGGGTGACGACAATGAAATTATGCTGCGCGTCGGGCAGGCTGAAGAGCCGTTCGGCCTTATCAACGTTGGCGACGCGTCTGGGCTCGCAAGCCACATTGCTGACCAAGAATTCGAAAACGTGGCGGTGCTGGAATCCGAATTTGCGGAAACGATGTTTGGGCACATCAACAAGTCCAGTTCTTCGGTGAACCTTCTCATTGGTTCAAAACGCTTTGTCGAAGGCTGGGACTGCTGGCGTGTGAGTACGCTCGGCCTGATGCATGTAGGCAAGAGCGAAGGGGCTCAGATCATCCAACTTTTCGGGCGTGGTGTGCGCCTCAAGGGATACGATTGGTCGCTCCAGCGTAGCGGATTTGCGACGCCCACTCATCAACCGGAGCTCATTCAGTACGTGGAGACGCTGAACGTCTTTGGAATTGAAGCTGACTTTATGGAGCGCTTCCGCAAGTTCCTTGAAGAGGAAGAGCTGCCCCGAAACGATCAAAAGCAGGTCTTCACCGTTCCGTTGACGGTCACTTACGACTTCGGCCAGCGTCTCAAGATGCTGCGTCCTCGCAAGAAGCGAACCGATGGTAGGGAGTATGATTTTAAGCGCGACGGCGCAGTTCCTGCGCTGTCGATGGT
>Ga0209947_1000060_pt1 | contig 52313 bp, 47 predicted proteins | sample SalPonR2_B_D2_MG_FD_185706 | JGI IMG/M metagenome (GOLD analysis project Ga0209947, IMG submission 185706) | Salt pond soil microbial communities from South San Francisco under conditions of wetland restoration - Salt Pond MetaG R2_B_D2_MG... ...
CAGCAGGTATAACATCAGAAAGCTTTGACATGATCCCGGAAAGTAATATCCAGGCTGTAGCAATGAAAGGGATCAATTCTGGAGACGTAAATCCTGTTCTTCAAAATAGAGTAGCAGAAGAAAATTTCATTCATGGAGTGTCCTTTGACATTGTTTTTAACTCAGAAAATACTGGGATTGGTCTTATGCCCCTGGAAATCGAGATGGAAATATCAAAAAATGCTCTTGGTGTTAGATATTGCAGTCTCATTGAAGAGAGTTCATCTGATAAAGGACTTGCATCATCATTTCTTGACTATGTGGGCATCATAAAAGTTTTAAGTCCGGATGTATTTGATCTTCTTGAGGAAGCATGGGAGAAATATCCTGAGGATGTTGCAAAATCTTTCTTTACAGTAAGTGAGGATCAGGTGAGTTATTACGCCGGGGTACATCTCCTTGTGGCGGATGAGGCGTCTACAAACAGAGATATGACTGTACAAGCAAGGGTTACAAGTGATGACAGGTATTTCTTTCTTTTAGACGGGGAAAGGGATGGACATTTCAAGGATCCCCTGGTGATCGTTAAAAAACCGGTCAATGAAGTTTCTGACAGATCATATCACGATGGATACAGCTGTTCCCTGGGGTTTTTGTCCGAGTTTTCAATATTACTGTTAATTCCGTTGTTTCTACTCCTGAAATAATATAAAGAAAAAGTTCGGTCGGAAATCCAAAATCGCTTCACCACAGAGGACACGGAGGAAGACCTGAATAGTGCATATGAGGAAGCCCAGGAACACGAGAAAAATGCGGGTCTATTTTTCACGCAACATGGAATTCATAGCCTTAAACTATTATTAACCGCAGTCGTAGGATGGGCTTTAGCCCATCAAACTGCACTGTGACATACTATCAAAAGTTAAAGACTTTTGCTCATTCAGGCAATAATAATCTTTCAGGAAAACTCGATGATATTTTCTGTTCGTCTACTTATCACTCCGAAAAAGAAAGTCTTTTTTCCTGCATGTCCCATGTTTTTTCCATAATCGTAGGGTGCGCTTTAGCGCACCGAAAAACTAGAATGGGTACGACTGGCACACTGAAGCGCATCCTGCAATACTGATATATAACGGGAGGGTTAATCCAAAATCGGCAATCCAAAATCCAAAATAGAACGATGGCTGGCTTCTGCTTTGCCGGGAACACTTTTCTTAAACCTTGTAATAGTCGCGATACCAGGCTACGAACTGCCGGAGCCCTTCCTCAAGGGGTGTATCCGGGCGGTAACCCAATTCCATGATCAGGTCATCAATATCAGCAAAGGTCTCGGGGACATCCCCGGGTTGCATGGGAAGATATTCTTTTTCCGCCTGTTTTCCGATGAGCTTTTCAAGAGTGTGAATGAAATCCATTAGTTTCACTGGTTTGTTGTTACCGATGTTATAGACTCTCCATGGAACATAGCTTGTTCCAGGATCTGGAGATTTTCCGTTCCACTCCGGATCAGGTGAAGGTATCCTGTTCATAGAAGCTACAATTCCCTCCACAATATCACCGATCCAGGTGAAATCCCTTTTCATCTGGCCGTTGTTGAAAACCTTTATGGGAAGACCTTCAAAGATGGCTTTTGTGAAAAGGAAATATGCCATATCGGGTCTGCCCCAGGGACCGTAAACTGTGAAAAACCTGAGCCCGGTACATGGAAGTCCGTAAAGGTGACTGTAGGAATGGGCCATGAGTTCATTAGCTTTTTTGGTGGCAGCGTACAGGCTGACTGGATGATCCACATTGTCCGATACTTTGAAAGGTTTTGAGGTATTGGCACCATAAACTGAACTGGATGAAGCATACACAAGATGCTCAACACCATTTTGACGACATCCTTCCAGAATATTGAGAAAACCCTGGAGATTACTTGCTCCATAAGCATGGGGGTTGGTTATTGAATACCTTACCCCAGCCTGGGCTGCAAGGGAAATGACCCGTTGAGGCTGGACCCTGGAGAAAAGTTCCATTAATTCTTCAGTTTCGGAAATATCAGTTTTATAAAACTTGAACCCCGGGTAGTTTTCAAGGAGCCCCCTTCGGTCTTCCTTGAGTTTAATATCGTAATAATCATTGAGATCGTCAATACCAGTAACTTCATAACCATCCTGAAGCAATTTTTCTGATACATGGTATCCTATAAAACCGGCAGCACCGGTAACAAGTATTTTCATATTTTCCTCCCTGAAAACAAGAATCAGGGTTCATTGTAATACATTTAAGGTCGCGGGAAAAAGAATTGTGATTCTGCTGTAACATTTTTCGTAATATAATGTTACGGTTTGTTTTTGGGAATATATAAAATCTGACTCGATAAACTGAAGATCCTCGATCTGAAATCGGGAATCAGAATTAACAACAGAAGGGTTTATATCATTGGGGGAGTTTAATTTGAACAGCATAAGAATTGGAATTATCGGAACCGGTTATGTAGGACTTATGAACGGGCTTGGACTTGCAGATTTCGGTTTCAATGTAACCTGTGGTGACGTGGATGGATGCAAGATAAACGGTCTTTCGGAGGGAAGACTTCCTATCTATGAGCCCGGGCTGGGAGAAGTCTTTGAACGGGTTCTTGGACTTGAGAGGATCAGATTCACCTGCGATATAGAAACTCTCGTAAAGGAAAGTCATGTTATCTTCATCTGCGTGGGAACTCCTCCCAAAAAGGATGGCAGTGCAGATCTTAAATATGTATGGGAAGTGGCCCAGGATATTGGCAAATATATAGATAGTTACAAAGTTGTTGTAGATAAATCAACAGTACCGGTGGGAACTGCCCGAAAGGTCAGGGAAAAAATCCAGAAAGAACTTGAAGCCAGGGGTATGAAAATTGACTTCGATGTGGTATCCAATCCGGAATTCCTTCGGGAAGGAAAGGCTCTTCATGATTTTACCCATCCTGACAGGGTAATAATTGGTTCGGATAGCCAGAAGGCCACGGAGATCATGAAAAAGGTATTCAGTCCCCTGAAACTTAACGAAGTTCCATTCGTTTTCACTACTCCGGAGACTGCTGAGATAATCAAATATGCTTCAAACGCTTTTCTTGCGACAAAGATCGCTTTCATAAATGAAATGGCGACACTTTGTGAAACTGTAGGAGGAGATGTTAAAAAGGTGTCAAAGGCCATGGGAATGGATGGAAGGATCAGCGACAAATTCCTTCACCCTGGACCTGGATATGGAGGAAGCTGTTTCCCCAAGGATACAAGGGCACTCGCTGATATAGCCAGAAATAATGGCTCTGAATCACTTGTCATTTCCTCTGTTATTAAGTCAAATGAACGTCAGAAGATGAGAATGGTGGAAAAGGTAAAACGGGCTTTTCCCGAGGGTCTCGAAAGCAGAAAGATAGCTGTTCTGGGACTGAGCTTTAAACCGGAAACAGACGACGTAAGAGAATCCCCATCGCTGGTAATTATTCCAGAACTTTTGAAATGCGGAGCATTAATAAAAGCATATGATCCTAAAGGGATTCCTCAGACTAAGCTGGCATTGCAGAACTTTGAATCCAGGATCACTTACTGTGAAGATGAGTACGAGACCTGCAAAGATGCAGATGCAGTGCTTATAGTGACAGACTGGAACCAGTTCCGCAGTATGGATCTTTCAAAGATACGCGAAATAATGAAAGGAGACTGGTTTTTCGACCTCAGGAATATCTACACTCCAGAAGAAGTTGAGAAAATGGGGTTCTATTATGAGGGCGTGGGAACCCGCAGAAAAGAACCGGGGAACATTGAATGATCAAGAGGCTTTTTCAATATATGAGGTAGAAGCTGAGCTTTCAGGTAATTTTGCATGAGTCGCTATATTGCATCGAAACTGGCTTAGCAGGTTTGATAGTGAAAAGTAGACGAACAGAAAAGATCACTCACCAGGGCAGACACAGGGGCCTGCCCCTACGAACGTTGAAGAAGGGACGGTGCGCTAAAGCGCACCCTACAATTATTGAGAAACCCAGAATATTTGAAAAATGAGGTTTATTTTTCAAATATTCTAATCCATAGACAAGATTGTAAAAGCCTGGCATGGGTTAAATATTACAGGATGAGCAAAAGATCCAGATTGCTGATGTCCCAGCCCCATCCTTTACATTAATAGATAATCCTATGATCCAGCAATGCAGGATGGGCTTCAATCCATCAAAATTAATATTCAGAATCAAAACCTCTGGCCCGATGACATATCGCGTTGATAACGAAGATCTCGTAGGGTTTCGTAGGATGGAGCTTCAGCCCATCAGATCAATGGTTTTGATTCTGTTAACCACCTTCTGATGAAAAATCCGCCAATCCTACCAAACTATCTTACCTTGATTTTCGAATCTCTTATATTTATTTATGCAGTCATTGCTGGAGTTTTTGATTTTCAAGATACTGCGAAAGTTCAATCATGTATTGACAAGCAAAAACTGACGGTAATTCCGCCTATTTTATATTTTTTCTTCCTTGTTACATACAAATCAGGAAGAACGATGGGAGGTCAGCCCATACTACAGTTAAGGATCTACCCCCGGAACATATTTAAAAAATACGAAGTATATTTTGCGAAACAACAAGGAAATGAACAAAAAAGACCAATGATGGTTTTTTGCACAACGATTTAAGGATTGTTCACCGTACTTGAAACCCTGGACATAGAAGAAAAAAGAGATTCCCTCCGCTCTCTCTGCGTCCTCATGTTTAAATTTTAGATTAAATATTCTAAAAGCGTGAAAAATACGCCTATCGTTTTTCTCGTGGTTTTATTTTTTAAAAAGAACCAAAGGTTTACGAGTCCCTCCGCGGTCAGCTTTTGACTTAGTTTTTGTTTTATCAAAGAATTTCTCAGATCTACCTCCTTGGTGGAACGACTCTGGTTTGTCCATTCCGGGTACATTGTAGTCAGCGTTTTATCCCGACTCGCCATATTCTGAATATTAAGACTTATTATCAGTACTTAAAAATACAACTTTATGAATTATAATGAACATTATTGTGTGATATACCAGTGTAATATCAGATACATACCAGAGGTGTCGTGCCCTTGCCAATTCAACAGGATAATATTTACATGGAACTGCGAAAGAGAATAATCAGTCTGGATCTGAGGCCCGGAGCAGTACTCAGTGAGAGACAGCTTATTGATGAGTTTGGAACAAGTCGTACACCAGTGAGAGAATCCCTTCTCAAACTGGAAAAGGATGGTCTCGTCCAGATCATGCCGAGAGTTGGTACCTATGTGACACAGGTGGATCTGCGTTCAGCCAGGCATGCCTATGAGATGAAAAAGATTCTTGAAGGACTTGCAGCAGAGCTGGCTGCCCAGCGTGCTACAGAAGAAGAGATTGAAGAGCTGATTGAGTTGGCAGGAACTTTCTCCAGACTTGATAACTTCATGCAGTACAAAGAATGTATAGAGAATGACAGAAAGTTCCATTATCTTACCCGGATAGCTTCCAGAAACCCGTTACTTATCAATTCTCTTAACGATCTCAGTGTTATTACAGTTCGTTTTCTTCAGTACATTCAGTATGTAGAGCGGGATTATCAGTGGTACCAGGATTCGATCTCTGCCATTGCCAGAGCAATACGTGACAGGGATACTGCAAGGGCAAGAGTTGATGCAGAGCAGCACACGGCGGCATTCCTTACCAAGCTTGCACAGTATTTTTTTGGAGAGAATGAATAAATATAAGGGGAGGTAAACAGATGTATGAAGTAAGGTGGCACGGAAGGGGAGGCCAGGGAGGGTTCACAGTAGCCCGTCTTCTTGGAATGGCTGCATCCGTATTCGAAGGGAAGCATTCTCTGGCATTTCCTTCTTTCGGACCTGAGAGAAGGGGAGCTCCTGTACTGGGATTCACCAGGATAAGTGAAGACCCTATTACTGACAGGAGTATGGTGGATCAATGTGATTATGTTGTTGTTCTTGATGAGACCCTTATGGGGCCAAATGTCCTGAGTGGGATTAAGGAAAATGGTGTAGTTCTTGTTAACACAAAAGATCCATCACGATACAGAGAGATGACGGATAAAAAAATTGTGGCCATGGATGCCACGAGTCTTGCCATTGATATCCTTGGCAGGCCAATAACCAATACAGCCATGCTTGGGGCTCTTCTGGCAGTTTCCGGAGTGGTTACACTTTCATCGGTTCAGGATGCCATCAAACAGGGGATGAAAGCTTCCATTGCCGGCAAAAACTGCGAAGTAGTGGAAAAAGCGTATCAGATGGTGAAGGGAGAGTAGGCAGATGGACAAACCAAAAGTGGTTAAATATGATAAACCTGAATGTGTTGAGGATTATCCATGCGGAGCTGTAAAAGCCGGGCATCTGGTTCAGAATAATGCTGCGTGGCGGGTTTTCAGACCGGTTATTGATCAGGATACCTGTGTAGGATGTCTCAGATGTTTCCTGGTGTGCCCCGATGGAGCCATAGATAAATCGGGAGAAAAGCTCGAGATAGATTACAATTTCTGCAAGGGCTGCGGTATCTGTGCCCATGAGTGTAAAGTTGGAGCTATAAAAATGGTCAGAGAGGGGGCCGAAAAGGATGCCGGGTAAGAGAATATTTGTTTCAGGCGATGAGGCGGTAGCAGAAGCTGTAAGATTGACAAAACCCAACGTTATATCCGCTTATCCTATAACTCCCCAGACGGTAGCTGTGGAGAGAATATCGGATTTTGTAGAAGATGGTTCCCTCAAAGCTGAGTATATTCATGTTGAGTCCGAGCACAGTGCCATGTCCGCTGCACTTGGTGCCGCTGCAGTTGGTGCAAGGGCGTTTACTGCTACATCTTCCCAGGGGCTTCTCTACATGGCAGAGGTCCTTCCTTATGTAAGCGGTGCAAGGTTCCCCATTGTTATGATGAATGCGAACAGAACCCTTGCTACCCCATGGGCCCTTCTGTCAGATCACAGAGACTCCCTTTCCCAGCTTGACAGCGGTTGGATCCAGGTCTACTGCGAAAGTGCACAGGAGACCCTGGATATGGTGATACAGGCTTATCGTATCGCTGAGGATCAAGCGGTTATGGCCCCTATGATGGTGAACCTTGATGGTTTCATTCTTACCCATACATATGAAATGGTCGATCTTCCCGGACAAAAGGAAGTTGATGAGTTCCTGCCAGCCTATGATACAGGAAACAAGATGGATCTTGAAGATCCCAGGGCTGTGTGTTATGCGGCGATGAATGAGTATATGGAGTTTCATATGAAGCAGGAATTTGACATGAGAAATGCCCCTTCCGTAATAGCCGGGGTGGACAAAGCTTTTGGTGAAAAGTTTGGAAGATATTACAGCGGTATGGTCGAACAGTATAGATGTGATGATGCAGATGTCGTACTGGTAGCCCTTGGCAGTGTCTGCGGGACCACAAGAGCAGTGGTGGACGCAATGAGAGAAGAAGGCCAGAAGGTTGGACTTGTAAAACTGAGATTTATGCGTCCATTCCCCAGAGAGGAAATAATGGAGATAGCGGGAAGGGTAAAGGCCATGGGCGTTCTTGACAAGGATATATCCGTGGGTTACGAGGGGATCGTATTTACCAATATTAATTCCTCTGTCTGTGATCTGAGTACACCTCCCCCAAGGATCAACTTTATCGGAGGTCTGGGTGGAAGGAACATTTCAAAGGAAGATATCAGACATATGTTCAACCAGCTTTTTGCGATAGCAAAGGGAGAAAAACAGGAAAAGATCCAGTTCATAAACGTGGGGTGTGATTATAATGGCTGATAAGATGATAACCAATGCCAGGGAAATGACCAACACCGAGTATCTTTACGGGCACAGGGCCTGTGCCGGATGTGGTGGCAGCCTTGCACTCAGGCTTGCAATGAAAGTTCTTGGACCCAGGACTTTTGTTGCTCTTCCTGCAAATTGCATGTCTGCAGTAAGCTTTCTCTATCCCCAGATATCCTTCACAACAAATGCCATGATAACTCCATTTCCCGCTACGGGAGCGGTTCTTTCAGGTATAGAAGCCGGTGCCCGGGCCCTGGGGTTTGAGGATTACAATGTTGTGGGGTTTGCAGGCGATGGTGGAACAGCTGACATCGGTATTCAGGCACTATCGGGTGCAATTGACAGAGGTGACAGGGTAATATATCTATGCTATGACAACGAAGCCTATATGAATACCGGAATTCAGAAGAGCGGGCTTACTCCCTTTGGATCAAAGACCACTACATCACCTGCAGGGGAGAATCTTCCAGGTGCCACAGGAAGGAAAAAGGACATGTTCGAGATAGTTGCCGCCCATGGGATAGAATACGCAGCAACTGCAAGCATAGGTTATCCTGAAGATTATCTCAAAAAGGTCAGCAGGGCTGCCCAGTGCAGCACTACTTCATATATACATGTCCTTTCACCATGTTCTACAGGATGGGGATTCCCGGTAGAACATACAGTTGAACTTGGTAAGGATGCGGTGGATTGCGGCCTGTGGTATCTTGCAGAATATGAGAATGAAGAATTTACCCTCAACAGAAAACCAAAAGAGTTCAAACCCATTGAGGATTATCTGAAAAAACAGGCCCGCTTCAAACACCTTAAAGAAAAAGAGATAGATTTCATTAAATATAACAGGGATAGAAAATGGGAAAAGATCGTCAAAAAATGGAATCTGTAAAACAGATCTATGTAATGCAGGGGCGCTTTCGGGTGTCCCTTTTTTTCATTTTTGGAAATCTTCTCATCTGAATATTATAGAAAGGGTGTATACTTGAGGAACAGGATAAAGGGGGGATATTGTTTGAGAGTGACAAAAAACATCTTATTTGTTTTTATTGTTTTTTCATACATATGCCTTGGCGTTTTACCCGGTTTTTCCGGGCAGATCGTCTTGCCTGGCGGTGTTAAGGCAGAAGTGCCGATCTATATTCAAAATGTAAATATACCTGGCATATCAGGGAAAATGGTAAAAGAAAACTTCAGGGAACTGGAAGATCATGAAGATAAAAACAGCCGTAAAGATCTAATACCCGGGCAATGCCAAGGTAACAACACAAAGGATTTTGCTTTAATGATCAATTCTGAGACCAGAGAGAAGAATTCCAGTCTTGACAGCTCAGATCTTCCTTTTAATTTAGGAAGACCTGCCAGCAGGATTATTATGATAAAAGATAAGTTTGATGATACGACTCTTGATACATTTAATTCAACAATGCGAAATCTTCCGATCGTAAAGATCAAAGCCAGTAAAGCTGTCCTTCGTCCCAGCGGCAATGGATTAGAACTCAGGATCAATATTGCCGGGGATGAGTAATTAATGGACCTTTACATATTCCTTTCAATTTAGCGGAGAAGATGAAGTAAAGCTCATATTATTCCGCTGTATTTTCTCCATTCCCCAATATTGGATCGGATCAAGGATCTATGAACTTGATCTTAACAATTGAAATATATTCTTGTGATCAGACCTTTACGTCTGCTCCTGTTCCCTTTCAGTCATGATATACTCTGACAAATATAATACATTCCGGGAGGTTCCCAAAGTGAAAATCTCGAGATATATCCTTATATCTGCTGCTATCATATTATTCATTGGCCTTGGAGTATATGTCGATCTTTCACAGGAGAAGATTGAAAGATTCGCAGAGCCAGTGAAAGAAAGAACTGAGTATGATAAGGAAAAGATCTCTGAAATATCTGTTCCTGTCAATGAACAGGAAGGAGAAGAATTACGGGTGGACCCTGTAACCAGAATTAACGAGGATCTTCTGCCTGAAAACAATGCCTGTTCTTCAGATTCAATTGCCCGTTCTATAAATATGGGTGATGAAAATGAAGGCTCATGTTTTGACAGTTCAGATATTCCCCCGAAAGTAAGGGAAGTTGCTGACCAGTTAATAGAGATCAGAGATGATTTTGACAAGGCTACTCTTGATACTGTAAATACAGCACTGGATGAATTACCCCTTGTCGAAATGGAGGCGGATGAAGCAACTCTGCGTCCATCCGGGGATGGAGTCAGGCTTGAGATAAATATACCGGCAGATACAGTAAGAAAGAAAAAATAAAATGTAGAAAACGTTAAAACCTGAGTTAATGTTAATTTACAGGGGGAGTATGTTATGGCTGATTTACTGAATAATATCCTTGAAGCTATAGGTAATACAAGGTTGGTGGATTGTTCCCGCCTTGTAGATCATTACGGACTTGACGGAAAGATGCTTGCAAAACTTGAGTACCTTAACCCAGGATTCAGTAAAAAAGACAGGGTTGGTCTTCATATGATCATTGAAGCAGAAGAAAGGGGACTTATCCAGCGCGGTGATACTGTAGTTGAACTCACAAGCGGAAATACGGGTACAGGTCTCGCCCTTGCCTGCGGGGTCAAAGGTTACAACTTTGTAGCGGTTATGTCAAAAGGTAATTCCATGGAAAGGGCCAGAATGATGAGAGCTCTCGGTGCGGAGGTGTTTCTTGTTGAACAGTCTCCTGATTCAGTCCCAGGGCAGGTCTCCGGGAGGGATCTTGAGCTTGTTGAAGAAAAGGCACGGGAGGTCGTAAGGGAGAGAAGTGCATTTCGTGCTGACCAGTTCAAACTCTATGGCAACGTAAAGGGTGAAGAACTTTCAGGAGAAGAGATCTGGAGAGATACAGCCGGCGGTCTCGATGCTTTTGTCGATATGGCGGGTTCCGGAGGGTCTTTTACAGGAATATCAAGGGCTTTAAAAAGTCATGATCCGAATATAAGATGTTATATTGGTGAGCCTCTTAATGCCTCTTATCTGGCAGGTCATGAAGGTACGGGAAAGCATAGCATACAGGGATGCGGATATTCCAGGGACCTTCCCCTGCTTGATAAAAGCCTCATTGATGGATATCTCCAGGTATCTGATGAAGAGGCTGCCCAGGGTGCTCGGGACCTTGCAGCTTTTGAGGGTATATTTGGCGGTTATTCGAGTGGGGCACATGTTGCAGCGGCAAGAAAGCTTTTAGAGGGGCCTGAAAAGGGCGAAACAATTGTTTTTCTTGTCTGTGATTCTGGACTGAAATATTTGAGCACGGATCTTTATGAATAAACCAGTTTAACGGAGTCAGTATCAGGACCCTCAGTAAAAACCTGAATATTTATTAAAGAAAGGTCAGGTTCCTGGCGCAAACCAGGAACCTGACCTTTCTTTATTGATAACTCTATATCATTTTAGATGGAAGCCATGTGATTATTCCGGGGAAAATGGCGCAGAGTGTTAAAACCACCATTATAATAAGTACGAATGGTATGACTCCCTTAATTATATCCCCAATGGTTACCCCCAGTTCGGGGGGGGCAGTGCCCTTGAGGACAAATATCGACATGGCCATTGGCGGGGTCTGGAAGGCCATTTGAAGGTTTATACAGACCATCATTCCTGCCCAGAGTGGATCAAAACCGAGTTCCACAATTATGGGTGAGAAGATTGGGACCACGATAAACACGATGCCTATCCATTCGATGAACATGCCAAGCATGAATACTATGGCCATTATTACGAAGAAGGACATCCATCTTCCTCCTGGTACTGATATTATGAAATCAGCTACCACATCCCCAGCTCCAGCGTTCATGAATATGCCAACATAGGCGTAACAGAGTGCTGCAATTATAACTACGAAAGAGCTGACCTTTAAAGTTTCCAATGATGCTGTCCTGATAAGATTCCAGCTGAACTTGCCGTATGCAACTGCAAGCAGTATTGCAGCTGAACATCCTACAGCTGCTGCTTCTGTGGGCGGTGCTACGCCGGAGAAGATAGTTCCCAGAACAGCTATGATAAGCAGGACAGGAGGGACCATTGATACAAGAAGTTTAATTAATTTTGCCATGTTGAAGGGAGTGATCTGGTCCTCTGGTATGGCTGGTCCTGCCTCCGGGTTTAGAATGCAGCGAATGATCACGTAAGAGATGTAGAATCCCGAAAGAAGGAGTCCCGGAAAAACTGCACCCATGAACATCTGCCCTATGGAAAGACCTGCCTGGGGACCATATACCACAAGCATTATGCTCGGCGGTATCAATATACCCAGAGTTCCTGCTGCAACTATGGAACCAGAGGCAAGAGATTTATCATAACCCCGTTCTACCATTGGTTTGAGAGCTATAAGTGTGAGGATAGTCACTGATGCTGCTATTACTCCGAGACAGGCAGCAAGGATAGTTCCAAAGAGGATCGTAACCACGGAGAGTCCGCCCTTAAGTCTGCCAAGAGCTTCATAGAGGCTGTCATAAAGGTCTTTTGTGACCCCTGAGTGTTGTAGTATCACTCCCATAAAGGTAAACAATGGTACAGCAAGGTAGGGGTAATTAAGAGACAGTCCATAAAATCTTGAATACAGAATGTGGAATGTCGTCGTGGGTCCAAAAACAACAAGCCCCACGAAGAAAGCTACACTTCCTATGACAAATGCGATGGGAAAACCTGTCATGACAAGTGCCAATACTCCGCCAAGCATAAGTAATGTTACTATTTCGGGGCTGAGTTCAATCAAGGTTCTCACCCCTTATGAGAAAGAATAGATCCCGTATGAAGTTGGCCACTCCCTGTAAGATCAGTAGAAAAAGACCGATCGCAAAGATAGTTCGGTAAGGTCCCGCGGGAGGATACCAGAAACTGTTGAAGAAGACTTCATTGATCCTCCATGCCCGTATCGCCCATACGAAAGCCATCTTGAACATGATCACCATAAGAGGGAAGAAAAAAAGTAAAGAGCCAATAACATTCATAAAGGCCTGTTTTTTTGGTGAAAGCATATTGAAAAACAGGTCCACCCTTGTGTGCGCATCATGTAGATAGTCATAGGAGGCGCCCAGAAGATAAAGAGCGCCTCCGGACATGCAGAGAGTATCATAGGCCCAAATGGTCGGTGAGTTGAAAAAATGACGTGCAACAGTCTCATAAGTCCCTGCAAGCACAAGGAGAAGGGCGAACCATTTCCCTACAGCACCTGAAAATTCACTAATAGAGTCGATCGTTTTGACTGCGCGTTTTAAGATATTCATGCCATTTCTCCCTGAGCCTGTATTTCCAGGTCCTTATTTCACGGACCTGTAGGCTTCTCCATATTCTTTCATCGAGTAATAGATCTCTCCGAATATAGGATCCTCTTCGGCTGCTTTTTCTTCGTAGAAAGCTTCGGCTTCAGCCATCAGGGCAACTTCTATTTCTTCAGGAACCTTCAGTACTTCACAGCCTGCGTTCTCGAATTTTTCCACAGCAAGTATAGATTCGTAAACGAGGTATTCATGCTGGGCCTGTGTAAACCTGTCCACTGTTGTTTTGACAAGAAGTTTGAGGTCGTCTGGAAGTGCTGACCATGCATCTTTATTTACAAAAAATACCTGTGGATCGCTGGGTGCCCTTGTTGGAGACATGTAGACATATTCGGCCACCTCATTGAAATGCATATTCCAGTTTGATGCCAGAGTGGAATATTCAAAAGCATCAATGGTACCCCTTTTCATTGCTTCGTAGAGTTCCCCGCCCGGGATGATCACTGTGGCCGCACCCATTCTTTTGAGTATTTCCCCTCCGTCACCCATACATCGGGCTTTTAGAGCCTTGAGATCATCAAGAGTTTCCAGTTTTTTCTTGGAATGGAAGAAGACCTCCTCCGGAAGCGGTGAAAGTGCACCCGGGAAAGTCAGCACATTGTAATCTCCCATCATTTTATTCATGAGATCTGAACCTCCGCCATAATTGAACCATGTACGAAGTGCTTCACCTGCCAGTGCCCCGGGTCTGGAACTTATAAGACCGGCGGCAGGCCATTTGTCAAGATTGTACATGGGACATGTGTAGCACATCTGGAGGACGTTCTCATGAACAGCATCCAGTTCTTTATAGGCCGGGACAATGGATCCGCCCACAAATGGTTTTATTTCAAGGCGTCCGCCTGAAGCTTCTGTTATAGCTTTGCAGCATTCGTCATGGAATATCTGTGAAGGGTCTGAAGCTGGTCCATGCCCCGAGGATTTCCAGACTATCTTTTTGGGTGTATCAGCGGCCTCGGAAAATTGACCTGGCATAAGTACCCCCACCATAAATATGGCCACAAGAATTACCAGGAACAGATTTCTGTAGCTCTTCATTACTTGAACCCCCCTTTTTGTTATTTAAACCTGATCAAAGAAAAATGATGTACCTGTTACATTGTGAACATATCTTCTGTTGCTTTCCTCAAGTCTCTGCATCGCCTCCTCTCCGGTGCAGTGAGATACCCCTGCTATCTCAATTTCTGGATCTTCGAGGTATTCCAGAGATCTTTCCAGTGATCTTCCTTTTGATTCAACGAGATGTGTCCCTCCCAGGACAGCAATTACAGGTCTTTTCAGATTCCTCCTTACTGAATCCAGCATGTTGCGCATACCTGGATGAGAACAGCCCAGCAATACCACCAGACCATATTGTGTATCCACAGCCATAAGTACCTCATCCTCAAAACGGTCAGGTTTGAATTTTCCTTCTTTTCGGATAAAAAATCTGGGATTGGTATTTTCATCTTTATGTAAGTTCGGGAAACCCTGGAGAATATATACTCCCGTCAGTATCTCTTCTACGGGTAAAGAAACAAAGGAATAATTGATGTTCCGTTCCTTAAGGTACTCTTCATCAAAGTTGTTACCAAGATAATCCCAGGCGCCTTTCCTGAAGGCGTATTTCTCATCAAAGAATCCTTTGCCTAATCTGAGATTAAAGGAATTGCAGATCTTTCCAATATGGCGGAATCCGCCTGAGTGGTCATAATGGCCATGGCTGAGAACTATAAAGTCCAGGTCGGTAAGTTTTATGTTCATCTGGAAGGCATTAAGCAGAAAAGCGTTGGACTGGCCTGTGTCAAAGAGGATCCTGTGCCCGTCTTTTTCTATATAAAAAGAGATGCCGTGTTCCCCGATCAAAGCATGATGCTCACCTGTACTGTTTTCCACAAGTGTAGTAATCCGCAGCATATTTTCACCTCCCGGGGTGACTCTATTGCATGGATCACATTGGAACTGCCTGTTGGGATCAAGTGGGAATATTTGATCTATGTGAAGAGCAAATGAATTATAGTAAAAATGAATTTGTGTGACAGATCAATTTTCACACTGGGAGTGGTGTTCGTCAAGTTAGCTAATTAACAGTTCTTTGAGATTTAAATCGGGGAGATGATCCAGAGATATTATAAATTTTAATACAATATTTTGAAATATCATGATGATGAAATTTTTGTCTGAGATAAAGGGAAGTAATATTCAAAGTTTTTATAATATATCAGGCTCTTATGATAATAATTGAATCAACTCTTTCTGTTTTAATAACTGCTCATATTTATGGGTCATCTGTTTGAAGAATTAGAACTCTCAATGTATAATCCAGTTACGTAGAAAAGGACCAGGAGAGATGATATCTTTTTTCAGGGAGGGTTTTGTATGGCTAAAGCAGTAGTTGATCCTGATGTTTGTGTGGGATGTGAAGCCTGCGTTACCACCTGCCCGGTGGAGGCTATTTCAATGATCGACGGGAAGGCCGAGGTTGATCCGGATAAGTGTATAGAATGCGGTGCGTGTGTTCCGGTTTGTCCGGTGGAAGCTATAACACAGGATTGATCACAGGGTGTTATTAAAAATAAATGGTAAAGGCTTGAAGCCTTTACCATTTATTTTTTACATTTATTTTTTGTAACTCTTAATTATTCTCGGATTTATCAGGAGCCCAGTATATGTCCGGTGGATATTCCGGTTTAGGATCCCTTGTCATGAGTTCCTCAAGTTTCTTTGTTGGTGAGACATTTTCGTACAGTATCGAATAAACACCCTGGGACAGGGGAAGATCAACGTCAAGCCTTTTGGCAAGCTTCACTATTGCTTTTACAGTATAAGCTCCCTCTGCTACCTGTCCGAGCTCTTCTACTGCTTCATCAAACTTTTTGCCTTCTCCTATAGCCATGCCCAGGCGGTAATTTCTCGAATGAATACTGTAACAGGTGACCATAAGATCACCAACTCCGGCAAGCCCGGCAAGGGTAAGAGGGTGGGCACCCATTTTTGCCCCGAGCCTCATTATTTCTGCAAGGCCTCGACTGACAAGTGCTGCGGTTGCATTATCACCTAATTTCATGGTATGCGCTATCCCTGAAGCTATTGCTATTACGTTCTTTACTGCGCCTCCAATTTCTACTCCCGCAATATCCTGTGAAGTATATATCCTTAAATAATTTGTGCTTAGCATTTCCTGCCACATTGTAGCTGCACTATCTTCATGGGATGCTACAACTACAGCTGTTGGCATCTTCCGGATCACTTCTTCAGCATGACTTGGACCAGAGAGAACGCTGATAACTGCACTTGGCAGTTTTTCACGCGCTACCTGGCTTATTCTCGACATGGTGGAGATCTCCAATCCTTTGGCTGCATTACAGAAATGTACTGGCTGGCGGTTTATTGAGTTAAGCTTGGAGAGTACATCCCTTACATATTGGGTTGGAACAACAAAAAGCCATTTATCTGAATGGTCTGCAGCTTCATCCAGATCGCTGGTTCCCCGGACAAAGGGGTGGATCTTATGGTCTCCGAGATAGCCTGGATTGTAATGTTTCTGGTTGAGGGTACGCATATTATCCCTTTCAATGCTCCACAAAAGAACATCATTGTCAGAACGGGCGGCAGTATCAGCAAGAGCTGTTCCCCAACTTCCGCCTCCAAAGATCGTAAGTTTTTCCATTTTGCATTCCTCCTTGAATCGCTTTACGATTGATACATTTCTCATCTCTGCCTGAACGTAGGTGTTACGATAATTACAAAGGTTCCGGCGAATATTATACAGCTTGCGGCTATAAATGCAGGTACAAGTGAGTTTGTAATATCCCTGAGAAATCCGGATACAAGGGGTGCAATTATTGCCGAGCTCATTATTATGCAGTTGTAAAAGCCTGTTGCAGCGCCCATTTTGCCTGGATGTTTTGCGCTTACAATGTCGCCGAGCCATGAGGCCATTACGGGTATTATGGCAGAATTGCTCATCATGCCGTATAACATCAGGCAGATGATTATACCGTGAAAAGTAGTTACCCTTGTAAGACCAAATATTACAAGTGCCGAGAGGGGGTAGATAACTGCACTTACTACTTTTCGGTTCGTTCGGTCAGAAAGCCTTCCGAGAAAAAGTCCTGCCGGTATGGATGTAATAGCTACCAGGCCTGTGAAAAGACCGGCCTGAGAAAGGCTGAGTCCTCTTTCTACCTGCAGGAATGTAGGGCCCCATGTCATGGCGACCCAGAAACCATATATTGAAGCAAAAGATGAAAATATGACTTTCCAAATATCTTTGTCACGAAAAAGCTGGACATAATCATTTAAACTGGGTGATGTGTTTTTTTGAACATCGGGAACAAGCATTTTTACTCCAGCTATCATTGCAAATGTAGGTATGCTTAGAATCAGGAAGGGTGCCCTGAAATTTCCCAGGTGCTCGTATACAGGTCCGCTCATAGTCATTCCAACAAACATTCCTCCAGCCATTCCTATGCTTATAATAGCACTGCTTATTGCTCGTTTGTGTGGTGATACTACCTGAAAAAGGGTGCCGAAACATGTTGGATAATATGCTCCTGCTCCTATTCCTGAAAGGGCAGAGAAGGAAAGAAGAAGAAAATATGTATTACCAAGTAGACCAAGTCCCAGCATGCCCAGACCTGCAAAGAAGAACATTGTCATCATTACTTTTTTAAGGCCTATTCGGTCTCCTATGACGCCGGCAGGTATCTGCATGGAAACGTAGGTTATAAAATATGCGCTTGTAAGGGACCCTGCCTGGGTAGATGTTAAAGACAGGTCATTTGCGATGACTGCGAGAAGAGGATACAGGCAGGTGCGATCCGCGTAAAGAACCAGCCATCCCAGCATCAGAGCTATGAGCATTGTGTTTTTGAGACCTCCTTTTTCAAATGTTGCTACTATACCATGAAATTTAAATTACCTGTTCAGGTCCCAGTAAATAATACTTGAAATTCTGTTCATAAAAGTAAGTGTCATGATAAAATGAAAATGATTCTGACACTTTCAGGAGGTGCTTTGGTGGGAAGAGAGTGGCTGGGTGCTATATGTTTTGCTTTCCTGTCTCTGATGGGGTTTCTTTTTCATGATCCCTTTTTTTATGCGCAAAACATATTTCCCGCTTTACTTGTCATATGTTTTACATTGACGAGTCTTTATTCCTCAAGGCGTGCTACAGGAATTCTCCTTGCCCTGGCGTCGGGTTTTGTCCCTGCCTATGTTGTAATATTCCAGCTTGATCCAAACGTGATGATCTTTCAGTATACGGCCATTATCTGTCTTTTTGGGGTAGTAGAGTACAGAAAATGGCATCATAAGAGTGATATTGAGTTTTTCCTTGAATCCATTCGTTCTTCCGGAGAGGCAAATAACGAAAGAGAGGCATGCCTGCCGGCAATTGATCTTGTCAAAAAGATGTTTCCGGATTCCATGACAGGTGTTGCTCTCTATGAAAGCCGGGCCAATCGTTTCAGGGTGATATCTACACCGCATTACGAAATAGATTTCCCATCATTCAAGGCAGAAGAGGGAAGTATTTCATGGAGGGCTTACAGTACTGGCGAACCTCAGATCATTGATGACGTAACAAAAGATCCTGACTATGTAAAAGGCTTCAAAAATGCAAGGTCTGAGGTCACACTCCTTATTTCATCAGCCGAGCGGAAATTCGGAGTACTGAATGTTGAGTCTGCAAAAAAAGCCCGTTTTTCAAGACGAGATGTTCAAAACCTGAGTGTCCTGGCTGCTCTTCTTGGTGAAACTTTTGCCAAGCTTGAATCAAGAAGGCAGATTGAGAACAATATGAACGCTTTGCGAAGCACAAGGCTTGCACTTTCCGAGGCTCTTGAAGAATCTTTTGTCAGAAGAAGTGAACAGGAGGATCTTCTTTCCAAGTTAAGGTCTCTTTTCAGGATCACAGAAGAACTCTCCCTGTGTCTTTTTTCAGAGGGGCTCTATCAGAAGATGGTAGAGCTTCTTGAAGAGAACATGAAATATGACAATATATATATTTTTGGCAGGTTTTCCCCTGAACAGGATTTGGACTATTTTGTAAGGGCTGGGGTTTCCGATCATTATGAAAATGATGAGGATCTCTCCTTGTACAAAAAGATATCCGAATCGGTTATTGAACAGGGAGTTCCCTGGTTCTACCCTGATAATTATAAACAGATACCCGGAGTCGATCTCTCGTGCCAAAAGGGCTCAGTGATCGTTTTGCCAGTCTCATCTCCTGATACTTCCTGGGGAGCAATTGTTGTCCAGAATAATGAGGGAACGGAAGATTCCAGCCTGACATCAAGAGATCTTGAGGTTCTTACAATTGCTTCAAGCCACCTTGCCCTTCAGATAGAAACCCTCAATGCGGTAGGGAATCTTAACCTGCAGGTTTCGCGCCTCAAGGGGCTTCACCGGATAGTTCAGACAATTTCCGGAAGGAAAGAGAGCAGGGAGGATCTTTGCAACAGGTTAGTAAGGGAACTTCAAAGCCAGTACGGTTATGAGGAGATCATCCTTTATCTGTCCAAGAATCAGAAAGATGATCTTTTTCTGGAGCCTGTAGCATCCAGGAATATTCCCGGGGAAAAACTTGAAGAATTTGGCCAGGATCTTTACCAGAGCGGCAAGGGACTTGTGTATTCCTCTGCAAGAGAGAGAAAACTTCTTAACACAAAAGATGTCAGAGTGTCAGAAAATTATTACAGGTCTGGTTATGTGGATACTATTTCCGAAGTGGATGTTCCGATAATATTCAAGGAGAGACTCTATGGAGTTATATGTGTAGAAGCTATGACACCATTTAACAAGCAGGATGAGGAGTTCTTTATGATAATTGCAAGCCATCTTGGTGCATTCCTTGCCATTAATGAAGTAATAGATGAGACCGAGAAAAAAGCTCTTGTGGATGACCTGACGGGTTTATGGAACAGGCGCTATCTTTTCATGCGGGTGGACCAGGAAGGCAGCAGACTCAAACGATATGGGGGATCGGTTTCGATCCTTATGATAGATATGACCAATTTCAAGTATGTCAATGATAAATATGGGCATGTCAAAGGAGATGAAGTTCTTCAAACCTTCGGAGGCTTCCTGAGACAATGTATACGTAAAAGTGATGAAGTTGGAAGATATGGCGGTGATGAATTCCTTGTTCTCATGCCGGGAGCGACCAGGGAGGATGTCAAATGTGTCGTTGAAAGAATAAATCGTGAGTGTGAAGACATTCATCTTGCCGGTGTCCCTTCAAGTGTTTTCAATGCCGATGTGGGTATGTGCTGTTGTCCTGAGGACACGATAGATATGCTGGAAGCAGTCAGGATAGCTGATCAGAATATGTATGAGGCAAAAATGGCACGAAAATCCAGAGGGGAAAAGGATTACATCCAAGTTAAGACATTGAATGAATAGACATAACTCGCAGGAAACGATCGAAGGGAGGGACCTGTTCTGGAAAAGGAAGAGATCGGCGGAATTAATTTTATATGGGACAAGGTAAACCAGTTTCTGCAGTATAGCATTGACAATATTGGTTATATCCGCCAGGAAGAACTGGACAAATTTCCTGAGACACAGAATGAACTCTCCCGAGTAAGGCAAGAGATCGAAGATCTTGATAATGTAATGGATCAGGCGAGAAAACAGTATAAGAATTACAGAAGGGAACTTCTTGAATCTTCTCTTGATCAGGATCGTATTATACACGGGGAAGAATATGGCAGGGGAGCACATCTTCTGAAAATGATCTCTTCATTTGAAACAAGACACAGGGATCTGAAGGAGCAGGAAAAGTTACTTTCCGCTGAGGTGGATCGTATAGAAAAGCTTATGTCCACCAGCAATGAGATAGCTAACAGGGTACGTCTTGCTCTTCGGATAATGGATTCTCAGGAGTCTGAAGACGGTGGATCAAAAGGGGAGAATCAGGCTCTCGTAAATGCTTATCGTATAGCTGAAAGGGAATCTATAACCCTTGCCAGAGATCTTCATGATGGTCCTGCTCAGAAGCTTGCAAGTGCAGTAATGCTGGTTGAACTGGCTGAAAGAATGATACGAAAGGGTGACACAGAAAAGGCCCTGGATGAGTTTGTGGAGATCAAGAGCCAGATCAGGGAGGCTCTATGGGATACAAGGTCTTTTCTTGTGAGGCTGAATCCAAAGGGTCTTGAATACGGTCTTGACCTTGCTATAAAGAAATTTATTGACCAGATGAGGATGGTGGGCAATACAAAGATAACCTTGAGCAGTAAGGGAGATCTTTCAGTTCTTTCAATGCCTCTGAGGTCCAATATTTATAAGATAATTCATCAGGCTGTCACAAATGCAGTAAGGGATGGAAATGCTTCATCCGTAAGGATATTTATCAGTGTCCTTCGTGTGAAAGTAAACCTGAAGATAATTGATGACGGTAGAGGTTTCGACCTGAAAGAAGCAAGGAAGAAAGCAGGAGAAAAAGGATCCTTCGGTCTTGCAAGTATGGAAGAAAGAGCTCAGATCGCAGGTGGGAGCATAAATATTGACAGTACACCTGGCAAGGGGACCCTTATCTCCCTCGAATTGCCTATAAATGGAGGCCTGCAATCATGAACGAAGTTTACAGAGTGGTACTTGCGGAGGATCATAAACTTTTCAGGGATGGTCTGGAAAGGCTTCTCGGATATGAGGAAGATATCGAGGTCGTTGGAACTGCAGATAATGGAAAAGAAGCAATTACAATGGTGGAACAGAAAATGCCTGATATTCTGCTTCTGGATGTTCATATGCCAGTTATGGGTGGTACCGAGCTCGTTACAGAGTTAAAGAAAAGGAAGAGTCTTGATCTGAAATATATTGCCATAACAGCTTTTGATGATACAGGACATATTGCTGATCTTTCGGAGGCTGGCGTTAACGGTTATGTCCTGAAAGCTTCAGGTTTTGACCAGGTTATGGAAGCGATAAGGTCGGTTGGGAAGGGATTCCCATATGTTGATCCTGTAATTGCAGAGAAGCTTCTTTCTCCCATGAATAAAAATAAAGGTGATAAAGCAATGCTTGATATGCTGAGTGTAAGAGAAAAAGAGTCGCTTTTCTGGCTATCTCAGGGATTTAACAATACTGAGATAGCTGAAAAGATGTTTCTGTCGGACAAGACAGTTAAAAATCATCTGAGTCATGTGATGAGCAAGCTTTCAATTCAGGACAGAACACAGGCTGCCATAGTAGCATGGCGTACAGGTCTTGCTAAATGGTCACCAGATGATTTTTCTTAAAAGGACCCATATCTGCCAAAAAAGGAGATGATGACATATGTTTGTGCAGCAATTTTTTATCAAGGGAATTTCTCACAGTTCGTATCTTTTAGGGGGTAATAAAACCTGTGCTATTGTTGATCCTGCAAGAGATATAGAAATGTATCTGGATGCTGCTGAGGATATGGGAATGGAAATTACTCATATACTTGAAACTCATCTTCACGCTGATTTTGTATCCGGTCATATCGAACTTGCAGAAGTTACAGGAGCGCAAATATATGCTCCCAGGTCTGGGCAGTGTGAATTTCAACACGTTGCTCTCAGTGAAGGCGATAGTTTCAGCATAGAGGATATGAAGATCGATATTTTAGAAACTCCCGGACATACTCCAGAGGGGATATGTTACGTAGTAACGGATCTTGCAAGAGGCGATGACCCGGTAGCCGTATTTACCGGGGATACGCTTTTTGTTGGAGATGTGGGGCGGCCGGATCTTTTCCCCGGGAGAGCGAAAGATCTTGCTTCAGATCTTTTCGACAGTCTCCATCTTAAGTTGCTGAAGCTTCCGGATACATGTGAGGTCTACCCGGCACATGGGGCCGGTTCTCTCTGTGGAAGGGCCATGGGTGCCAAAAGAGATACTACCATAGGTTACGAGCGTAAATACAATACAGCTTTACAGATAGATCAAAGAGAAGAATTTATCAGATCTCTCACTACAAATATGCCTGCAGCACCTGATCATTTTGCAAGATGCAGTGACATAAACAGAATGGGACCTGAAGTAAGGAGCGAACTGCCCGAGATGGAACCACTCAAGCCAGGGGAGTTGAAAGAGATCCTTAAAGCAGGTGAAGCAGTTGTGCTCGACACAAGAAATTTTGAAGCCTTCGGGGGAGCGCATATTCCGGGATCCTATTCCATTGATATTGGTGGTAATTTTGCTACCTTTGCAGGTTGGATAATTCCTCCCGAAAAAGATATATATTTAGTCTGCGTTGATGAATACAAGGCTGAAGAAGCTCTTGTATGGCTCCGAAGGGTGGGACTGGATATAGTACCAGGCTACCTTGAGGGTGGTATCTTCAGCTGGATGATGTCTGGTGCCGAGACTTCCCATGTAGCCCAGGTCTCCCCGGATGAACTTAACGGTATAAGCACTGGAGAAGACAGCATCAACATCATTGACGTTCGAGCAAAAACAGAATATGAGGCCTATCATATCAATGGTGCTGTAAATATCCCCGTACATGAACTGAGGACCAGGTATAAAGAACTTGACAGCTCGATCCCTACATTAACCATATGTGGGAGTGGACACAGATCAAGCCTTGGAGCGAGTCTGTTGAAACAGAGGGGTTTTGACGATGTACTCAATGTCGGCGGAGGTATGACCGGGTACACGGCATCTGGTTATGCTCCTGAATGCCCTGTATGTAAATTACCTCATGGTCCACAGTTTCTTGGAAGTTAAGTCCTAAAGAAGCGTAAAGATTGAAGGATGTCCTGCCCTTCCGGGAGTTTAATGCAGATCTTGTTTTGCAGGATTGCACCCGGAGGGGGATTTCCTTTCGTAGATGTAAAGCATAAAGGATAAGTTGTACGAAATACTGAGACTGAATTTAGCCTGTGGAGGTTTTGAAATGGATTGGTTTTTTGCTGCAAGGTGGTCTCCCTATATAGCAGGTGCAGGTATAGGAATTCTAAGCTGGGTAGCATTCCTTTTGTCTGATAAGCCTCTCGGATGCTCTACAGCGTTTGTAAGAACAAGTGGAATGATAGAGACATTTTTCCGAAAGGAAAAAAATCAAGACAGACAATATTTTAAAGAATTTATTCCCATGATCGACTGGGAATGGATGCTTGTCCTGGGTATTATGATCGGAGCTTTCCTTTCTGCCATCATTTCAGGTTCTTTCTCTCTGGATTGGGTACCCTCCCATTGGTCGGGGACTTTTGGCCCAAAGGCTTTCCCTCGTATAATGACCGCTTTCAACGGAGGTATTCTTATGGGGTTCGGTGCAAGATGGGCAGGAGGCTGCACAAGTGGACACGGGATCAGCGGGACCCTTCAGCTGGCGGTTAGTGGATGGGTTGCCGTGGCATCATTTTTTATAGGCGGATGCATAACAGCATTTCTTATCTATTGAGGGAGGCATAATAATGTTTGATGAAATTCGTTCACATAAAGGCCTTCAGCTTGTTATAGGTCTGCTTACAGGGATCTTTTTTGGTTTCTTCCTCCAGCGCGGGGGTGCAACTTCCTATAATGTAATTCTTGGGCAGTTACTGCTGAAAGATTTTACTGTAATAAAAATAATGCTCACAGCAGTTTTCGTAGGTATGGCAGGTATATATTTTATGGCAGGCAGAAACTATGTATCTCTGCATATAAAGGAAGGCTCTGCTGGAAAGACCGTTGTTGGCGGGCTGATCTTTGGAGTCGGTTTTGCCATTCTGGGTTATTGTCCCGGCACTCTTGCAGGTGCAATAGGCCAGGGTTCTCTTGATGCCCTTGCAGGTGGATTGCCAGGAATTCTTCTCGGGGCGTGGTTTTTTACATTTGTTTATCCGGAAGTAAAGTCAAAAATATATCCAAAGGGATACTTCGGATATATTACTTTCCCTGAACTTTTTGATCAGGAGACATATAAAGTCGTAATTTATTTTGCTTTTGGTATTATTCTTTTTCTTTCACTTTTAGAAATTATCGGTTTGTAGAAAGCTGGAAGATCTGTTTTTACCCCGGGGGTGAGTCTTTGATTTCCCAGATCATAAACACCATAGCGCTTATGATCGCACTTTCTGGAATGGTTATAGTTCTTTGGGGTGTTATCGTTACAGTATTTGCAGCTTTGAAGATAGAGAGACTCTATCTTAAGGGTAAACAGGTTGTGAAGATGAGGAACTCTCTTCGTCATTCTCTGGGGACCTATCTTTTGCTCGGGCTTGAATTTCTTATCGCAGCAGATATAGTCCGTACTGTTATTCATCCCACACTCAAGGAACTTGCAGTTCTCGGGATCATAGTGCTGATAAGGACGGTCATAGGTTTGACCCTCGATAAAGAGTTGGCAGAAGTCAATTTGTCAGGTGAGTGATACCAATGTCCGGGATTACTCTCCAGTCAGCTCTGGTCCTTTTGGTTTTAGGTGCGACAATATTGCTTTTCATCACAGAAAAGTTCAGAGTGGATGTAATTGCAATAATAGTAATGCTTGTCCTTCCCTGGCTTGGCCTTGTAACTCCTTCCGAGGCTTTCGCAGGTTTTTCGAGCAACGCCGTAATGTCAATAATTGCAGTTATGATAATGGGTGCAGGTATGGATCGGACCGGTATGATGAATTATGTTGCCGCCAGAATAACTGACATTTCCGGTGAAAATGAAAACAGACTTCTTATCGTAGTATCAGCCATAGTGGGTGCAGTATCCTCTTTTATGCAGAATGTTGGTTCTATAGCACTTTTTCTTCCTGCTGTATTGAGGATATGCAGACAGAAAAATATATCTCCATCAAAACTTATGATGCCCATTGGTTTTGCTGCTATACTTGGCGGTACCCTGACCATGGTAGGTTCAGGCCCGCTTATCATTTTAAATGACCTTCTGAGATCAGGAGGTTATTCACCCTTCAAGCTTTTCGATGTTACCCCGGTCGGGGCTGTTCTCCTCACTTCAGGAATTATTTATTTTATTGTTCTTGGCAGGTTTGTCCTGCCTGGCGGTGGGAAGGATGGGGAAAATCTCTCTTCGCAGATGAAACTTGTAAATGGAAGAAATGTTCCTCATATAATTTATCGATGCATTGTTAAGAACGAAAGCAGTCTTGTCGGAAAAAGCAGGGAAGAAATAAACTTGAGAGATGAATATGATCTCTATGTTACAAGAGTAAAGGATGGAGATGAGATCATTCATGCCCCCTGGAGGCGAAGATCATTTAAGGCGGGGGATAAACTTTTTATTCTTGGGGGTCTGGATCAAGTTGAAAGATTTTCAAAGGACTATGACCTTTCACTGACGAGCCGGGAAGGAGAGGATATTTTCTCTTCAGGAGAATACGGTTTTGCAGAAATGATGGTTATTCCAGGGTCTTCTTTTTCTGGCAGGACTCTTAGAGAAATAGCCATGAGAAAGAACTGGGGTGTTGAACCCCTCGAGCTGATTAATGCCGATGGTTCGGTTCACTTACATTTTCCTGATATAACATTGAACGTCGGTGATGAAATCATAGTGGAAGGACCCTGGAACAACCTGGAAAAACTCTCCAGGAGCGAAGATATGATAAGTCTTACACCTCTTCAGAAAAATCTGAGAAAAGAAAAAACACTTCCTGCAATTCTTTGTTTCAGTTTTGCGATTCTGCTCGCCCTTTCAGGTTTCAGGCTTTCCCTTTCGCTGCTTACCGGGGCTCTTGGAATGATCCTCTCAGGTGTTATAAGAATAGATGAAGCCTACAACTCTATTGACTGGCGTACAGTGTTTCTCCTTGCCGGGCTTATCCCTCTCGGAACTGCAATGGAAAAAAGTGGTGCTGCTACCCTTGTGGCAGGGGGGATGCTGGGTATTCTGGCTGATGGACATCCTTTTCTCATCCTTCTCGTTACGGGGTTAATGGCTACTGTCTTTTCCCTGTTCATGTCCAACGTTGCTGCAACAGTACTGTTAGTACCTCTTGTAATGATAATGGGAAACGGTGCCGGAGTAGATCCCCGGGGTCTCGCCCTTCTGGTCGGTGTTTGTGCATCCAATTCCTTTATCCTTCCGACCCATCAGGTAAATGCAATGCTTATGTCCAGGGGTGGTTACAGAAATTCTGATTACCTTAAGGCTGGTGGGATCATGAGCATAATATTTCTTTTTATTTCCGCTTCCCTTGTGTATTTATTCTTCGTGTAAAATAGTTGTTTAATTATCATGGAAAGGATGTAAATAATGGATTGGAATAATATTATTCGAAAAGAGATAAGAGAGACCGAAATATGTCAATATGCTCATGCAGGTGAGGGTGTTATTCCGAAAGTTGATTGTTCCCTAGGTGCAAGCCCGGTAGGAGCTCCCCCTGAAGTTGAACGGCTCTGGAAAGAAGGATTCAGTATAGATCCGTCACCTTATTACAGTGATTTCGGTAAGCTTACAGGATCGTTGATAGATTTCTGGGGACCAGTATTTGAAAAAGAAGAGATAGTTTATGGGCCGGGGTCGATCAGTATTCTTTTTTCACTTGCCTTTATAACCGGTGGAGAAGGGGCAAAGGTCCTTGGTATATCACCTCAATTTCCTGACGTCCCTTCCTATTTCAGGTTCAATGACGCTGAAGTTCACAATGTACAGCTTAACGGCCCGGAGTATTTGCTCAATGTAAAGGACATCCTTGCATCTGTTACAAAAGATACCACCCTTGTCTATCTGGATCAGCCGCATAATCCTACAGGCCAGTATCTACCCATAGAGGATGTAATGGAACTGGCGAATTTCTGTGAAGAGAACGGGACACTGCTTATTGTGGATGAGGCCTATGGAGGTTTTATGCCTGAATCCGAATCCTCTATTAATTTGAGATATGAAAGTCTTATTTCTGTCAGGTCATTTTCCAAATCCTGGGGACTTGCCGGTATCAGAGCTGGTTATGCTGTTATAAGAAACAAAACAATAAGAGATTATTATAAAAAAGTCTGCCCTCCATTTCCCTTTTCCGTTTCGATGGAAGAACTTGTTCCATTGGCTGTAAGAGATAAGGATTATCCGTCCAGGTTGAGAAAAATGATCGAAAAGATCAAGGAGAAGACTATGGATATAATACTCTCAACAAAAGGATTCTCAGTATCCAAAACTTCAATGACTGTCCCTATCATGCTTGTCAGCCACGAGGATCCTCATCTCGACCTTTTTGAGCATCTTCTGTCATTTGGCATAAAAACTGAGCCTGGGACAGGGTTTTCCGGACTTGGCGGTAATAGTGTCAGATTAAGGGTCCCCTCACCAGATCTTATTGATACCTTTAAACAATGCTGGGAGAAAGCTGCTGACTCATTGTAAGGTGCCAGGCCGTTATGTTGAACCTGCAAAACCTTTAATAGCTGAGAAGGTTCCCAGGGCTTTGTCTGATATACTATGAGGCACCGGGGTCATATACCCGATGCCTCATACAGGTTAACTGATCACTTTTTCAATTTCATTCTTGATATCTTCCCATTTCGGGATACCTTCAAAGATCTTTTTCCCATCAAGTATCCATGTAGGTTCTGAAAGTTTAATGTTATGTTTTATGTCTGCTGGTAAAGATGAAATATTTCTTGGATCATGGATCGATAAATTGATCTTTTTACCGTAGTATTCATGTAGTTTTTTAAGCATTTCAGAGATGGTTTCCCGGTTTTTTCCCTTAAGGTATGATCTCAGTTCTTCTTCGTTATATTTTCCTCCAACATATCCCAGGTTAAAAGACCCCTCTTCAATATATACGCTTAATTCATGTTTAACCATCATTTGCACCTCCAATTCCAACCCTGGCAGACCGTTAAAATGGTATTATCTATAGTTGGCCTCTCGAAAGTGAAGGATCTGAATCTCAAAGAAAAAATTGTTGTATAGTCTGCCTTTTGATACTGTTTAGTTCTTTATCTCTAATTCTCTTGAAATGCAACTTTACATATCAAGATGTGAATAGAACTATCACTACAATTATTATATCCCGTTCACTTTAAAAATAATGAAACTCTCGAACTTTTAATTGATCACTCTGTTAATTTCTGTTACAAGATCCGTCCATTCAGGAACTTTCTCGAAGATCTTTTTACCGTCAAGTATCCATGCAGGCTTAGAACTTTTAATGTTGTGTTTTATGTTTGCCGGCATTGAGGTTATATTTCTCGGGTCGTGGATAGAAATGTTTATCTGTTCCTTGTATTTCGCATTCAGTTTTTTGAGTATTTCTGATACCTTTTTCCTGTTTTCTCCCTGAGGAGAAGATCTCAACTCTTCTTCGCTGTATTTTGCCCCTACACAGCCGACATTGAAAGCTCCCTGTTCCATATATATTTTTAATTCATGTTTGCTCATTTCATCCACCTCCGTTATGCTTTTGATCATTACACTGAAATGCTATCACATTTCCACGTATACCTCAAGGGGGTATATGTGAAGGGAGATGGTCCGACTGATCCTGGTTAGTGCGTGTATGGCAGGTATTCGCTGCAGATATGATGGCAGGGACAACACAAATGAAACAGCCGAAATTCTTGTCAGGAAGGGTTATGCTATTCCGTTATGTCCTGAACAGCTTGGAGGAATGACCACCCCCAGGGTCCCCTGTGAGATCTGTCAGCAGGATGGAAGGGTCTACAACAGAAATGGCGATGATAAAACTGAGTGTTTCATTAAGGGAGCAAATGAAACTTCAAGGCTTGTAAGGATCTTTGGAATAACAAGTGCTCTCCTGCAGGAAAGAAGTCCTTCCTGTGGAGTTAATTTTATTTATGACGGTACATTCAGAGGTGTACTTGTTACAGGTATGGGTAAAAGTGCTATGAAACTATCTGAAAACGGCATAAAGATCTTTTGTCTCAATGATATTCATTCACTTTTAGAACGTGAGAATATAAATTCTATTTCATTAAAGCGTTTAAAATGACAGGTCCTCGACTAAAAGGACTAATTCCTGTTAATATATTAACTCAGGTGATATATCTAATCATGTAACATAAAGGAGGTAAAGTTATGGAAGAAAAAAAGACCGGCTGTACTGTGGGTGTGGCCAGTGTCGATAATCCTTCTGAAAGACATGATCAGAAAGAGGAAATACCAGATAATAAGGAGGGATCAGGTATGACAGTGATGGTAGGGAAAAAGGCTCCTGATTTTACAGCACCTGCATTTTACAAGGGTGAATTTACACAGGTTAAACTATCTGATCACCTTGGGAAATGGGTTCTCCTGTGTTTTTATCCTGGTGATTTCACGTTCGTTTGAGCTACGGAACTTTCGGCAGTTGCCGAACATCATTCACGTTTCGAGGAGCTCGGGGTTGATGTGATCTCCATGAGTGTTGACAGCCAGTTCGTTCATAAGGTCTGGAACGATGTGGAACTTTCCAAGATGGTAGATGGAGGAGTTCCATTCCGTATGGCATCCGATGGCGGCGGCAAGGTGGGCTCTGTCTTTGGAGTCTATGATGCTGATTCAGGAGTTGATGTCAGAGGAAGATTTATAATTGACCCGGATGGAGTTATTCAGGCGATGGAGGTCCTTACTCCTCCTGTAGGAAGGAACGTAAGCGAGGCAATTCGTCAGATCCAGGCATATCAGCTTGTCAGGGAATCCGGAGGAACCAAGGCAACACCGTCCGGATGGAAGCCGGGAGGTAAGGTGCTTAACCCCGGAATAGACCTTGTGGCGAATGTCTGGAAAGCGTGGAACCCGGGAGATGAATACGGTAAATAGGATAATCAGGGAGCTGCCTTAATGCAGCTCCCTTTTGTCTTTCAAGGTGGAGTTGTTTTGAGATGCCGGATATAAAGGTTGGCACATGTTCATGGAGTGATAAAGCTCTTCTTTCAAGCGGGTGGTATCCGAAGAACATTTCGGATGCAGAGGGAAGGCTTAAGTATTATGCTTCACAGTTCTGTACTGTTGAAGTCGACAGTACATTCTACGCTATTCCAGAATCTGAGACTGTTTACGCATGGGCTGCCAGGGCACCTCAAAATTTCAGGTTCAATATAAAAGCATACGGTCTATTCACCTTCCATTCTGTTCAGAGAGCGAGTCTCCCATCCTGGTTGAGAAAAGAAGTTTCCGAAAGGTTCAGTGATGGTGAAAGAATTAAATTCAGTGATATTCCACGTAGTCTGAGGCTTGAGCTATGGGATCATTTTATCGAAGTTGTTAAACCCCTTCAGCAGATGGGCAAGATGGGATATCTCCTTTTCCAGTTACCGCCATGGGCTGGTTTTTCCGAAAGGATGGTCAGATACATTGAAAAGATCGGAAAGATCAGCCCTCCGTTAAAAGCAGCTGTTGAGGTCAGGAACAGTTCCTGGCTCCATCAATATAACAGGGAAAGATTTCTGGATATTTTAAAGGAATACAATCTCGCCTACGTTATCGTTGATGAGCCGAATCTTGACTGGACAGTACCTGGTGAAACTCCTGTCACTGCTACATGGGGTTCAGTTGTCCGGTTCCATGGAAGAAATGCAGAGACCTGGAGTAAAAAAGGGGCTTCAGTCCAGGAAAGATTTCGCTATCTCTATTCGGAAAAGGAATTGATCCCCTGGAAAAATTCCATTCTGGATATATCCTCCCGTGTTGGAACTGTTTACTGCATGTTCAACAATTGTTTCAAAAACTATTCAGTTAGAAACGCAAGGGATATGGAAGTCCTTATCGGTTTGAAAGAACCTGAGAAAAAACTGGTCCAGCAGGATCTTGGTCTTTAGGACCGGGTTGAAATATCAAGGCCATTTGGATCTGGAGTATTAAGTTAAAGTCCGGTAAAGCTTTCCCATATATATTGATCCAACAGGTGTAATATTTCAGGATCGTTTGTCCGAAACCGATAGCACTTCCATGGTCGATCTTTTTTTAAATGGATTGGTCCTGGCAGCGAATGAAAAGAGGTATGGATATTCGTCCATAAGGTGTTTCATATATTCTGTCCACTCTATGCAGAGGAATTTATAGGTTCTCTCGGTATCATTCTTTAAATGTTCAAGATCGGTTTCCGGAATATTGTCAAGATCCTTTCTTGCGTCTATCTCCATGTAGAGATGATAGACTGCCCAGAGCATCTCTGTAAGGTCTTCATGTTCTTTCAGTCCTGGGCTTGACAGCATTTGTAAGAGGTGCTGTTTTTCATTACTGAGGAAATCCCGTATCTGTTTAAGGTTCTTAATGTCAGGCTCGAGTGAGATCTGTCTTTTCTTCATTTTCATACTTAGTATGTCAAAATCTTTTGTTTTCCATTTATCATCTATTGAAGCAGCCTGTTCCTTAAGTTCAAGATCACTATCCAGTGGTGATATGACACGAATAAGGCTGCTGCCCATTTCCTGAAAAAAAGTTCCAAGAGCAAGGTATGTTTTCTGGATCTTATCCTGTCTGTTTCTCATTTCCATTATCTGATTAACGAACAGGGTTACGAAAAGGACCGATATGGGGGCAAATGCAAGGTTATTCAGCATCAGCCTGAAAATAAATTTGGGTTCGTGGAAAATAAAGAAATGCATAGTATAGAGGATACAGGAAACTGCTATGAGATAAAAGGTGAATCGAACTTTCCAGGCATTTTTGAACATTTAGTTAACCCCCTGTTTCTATCTGAACGTTTGATAGATATCCCTGAACAATAAAGGAGAGGGATTAAAAAATCAATATATATTTGCAGAGAAGATAGTATTCCAGGATTTCGTTATCAGATACGTAATATCCAGGAATACTTTCAACAGACAAAAAAGAGAACAAAAAGATGCTTATCAAAGATTTCTGGAGCATTCTGACCTTTATTGACGATATAGGGTTTTACTCAGGAAAATGTCAGTTTAAATCAACAAGAATTCGATTGACAACATGCCCATAATGATGTATCATTCAACTGAACAAAAGAAGAGAAAAAGTCCAGTGGGGTTTAGAAGTTGCCGGGTTACCTGGTTTCAATTTAAGGAAACGTTGCGTGAACCAGTAGTACGGCAAGTGAAGTATATAGACAGTACAGAGGTAAATGTTAGAGCAATATGGTTAGTTAAAAGGATGTCAGTGTTAAGAAGTAAATAGCAAGGAGTTGTTTGGTTGAAAGTCAGTAACAAGTAACCAGGTGACCCGGTGCACATTTAGAGGAAGGGGGATATTTCATAGAAACTTTGGTAACATCCTTCTCCGGACAATTGAATAGTAACACAAGACCAGGGGGAGTCCCCCTGTGACGACCAGATAAGGTTGAAGTCTGATCCCTCTAAAGAGGTTTTCAGGCGTATAATAAGAATTAGAGGGGAAGCGTAAAGAAGCTTCCCCTTTCTTTTTGTTTTTTGATATATTTTGCAGGCTGACATCCGACTAAAGTGATAATATAATACTTGCGAATGAGAAGTTATGAAATCTATCATTTAGGAGTGATCTGACTTGGACAAGATGGACTTTCAGGAATTTCAACAGTACCAGCTTTTGAGAACAAAGCTTGAAAAAAGATGTGAAAATCTATGTCATATTTACGTTGAACAGTACTATGATATTGAGAAGGATGAGAGGGACGTTTTTATCACCGGTGTAGAGACAGGAAAGAGTGGAAGGATAATGATACAGTATTCGGATGGGGATGTGGAGGAAAAACTCTATCTTCCGCCGGAATATATATGGAGAACAGATGAAGAAGTGAGGGTTCTAATGGAGCTTGACAGAAAAGATAAGGAGAAGAGCCTGAAGGAGACCAGGGAGGAACGGCGCGGAAAGTCCGCCTGATACTCATTCATTTTACTATTGGGCATATCGTCTATTCTTTATGAATTTGATAATGCATGATCTGAAAGGTACAATCTTTCAGGTCGATCGGTTTTGGTATAGTAACAGAGACTTTGCCCGGGAGTGATATTTTATGAATGAGAACGATAAGGTTTTTGATAACTATAAACTAAGTCTACGCGGTCTTTATAAAACAGATTATGAAGACATCGAAAAGATAATGGATAAGATCTATGGCGGATCAATGGGCGGAGCCTGGACCCGGGAGCAGTTTTACGCCATGGTCGAAAGATTTCCAGAAGGACAGATATGTATTGAAGATAAGGGCAAGGTTATTGCTGCTGCACTGAGCCTTATTATCGATTATTCGAGTTATGGTGATAACCATACTTATGACAGTATAATTGGTGATGGTCTCTTACTTAACCATGATCCTGATGGTGACTACCTTTATGGTATAGATGTTTTTGTGGATCCTGATTTCAGAGAGATGCGTCTCGGAAGAAGACTATATGATGCGAGAAAAGAACTCAGTGAAAACCTTAACCTGAAAGGTATCATTATAGGGGGAAGGATTCCGGGATATTCATCCCACTCAGAGGAAATGGGACCCTGGAAATATATTTTGCAGGTCAAGAACAGGGAAATATACGACCCGGTACTTACCTTCCAGCTCAGTAATGATTTCCATTTCCGTAAAGTTGTTAAAAAATACTGGCCCGAGGATAAAAAATCCAAAGGTGTAGGAGTCATTCTCGAGTGGAACAATATTTATTACGAGGAAAAGAAAAGGCTTATTCCGAGGGTAAAGACTTACGTTCGTGTAGGTGTTGTCCAGTGGCAGATGAGGCTTTTCGACTCTTTTGAAGAGTTTCTTCACCAGGTGGAATTCTTTGTAGATGCGATCTCGAGTTATAATGCTGATATAATCATGTTCCCGGAACTTTTCAACCTGCCACTTATAGCACAGTACGATCAGGAAGATGCTGCCGAGGCCATGCGGTCTCTGGCAGAATATACGGATGATCTAAGGGAACAGCTCCAGAACATGGCGGTAAGCTATAATATCAATATTATTTCGGGAAGTGTCCCTGAATATCGGGAAAACAGGCTTTATAATGTGTGTTTTCTCCTTAGAAGAGATGGGACATGGGATAAACAGTACAAGCTTCACATCACTCCAGATGAGACAAAATGCTGGGGTCTCAGGGGTGGGGATGGTCTGAAAGTTTTTCACACAGATGTTGGAAAGATAGGTATCCTTATCTGTTATGACGTTGAATTCCCCGAACTTCCGAGATATCTTGCGGAAAAGGGCATGAATATTCTCTTTGTCCCTTTCTGGACTGATACCAAAAATGCCTACCTGCGTATCAGAAGGTGTTCCCAGGCAAGGGCAATAGAAAATGAATGTTACGTTGCCATAGGAGGCAGCGTAGGCAACATCCCAAAGGTCGAAAATATGGATATACAATATTCTCAGGCTGCTATATTCACCCCTTCAGATTTTGCCTTTCCCCATGATGCTGTGGCAGCTGAAGCAACTCCAAATACTGAAATAGCGCTTATAGCTGATCTTGATGTTAATCTCATCAAGGAACTAAGGCAGACAGGAAGCGTAAGAAACCTTCAGAGTAGAAGACATGATCTTTACAGGATAGAGTGGTTGAAGGGCGAAGAGATGAAATAGACGCAGCCTTCTTCATACATATGTACGAGAGGAGATTTACCTTGGCCGAACTTCTTGTTGTAGATGGGCATGCACTTGCCTTCAGAGCATTCTTCGGTTTTCCTTCAATTCATTTTTCTCCGGAGGGAGAACCTGTCAATGCTGTTCAGGGTTTTGGTTCAATGCTTGTCAGTACCATACGTAAATATGACCCGGACATGATCTCAGTAATTTTTGATGCCCCTGGCAAAAGTTTCAGGAATGAACTCTTTCCTGAATATAAGGCTCATCGTCCAAGTGTACCTGAAGAACTGACCAGCCAGTTTCCCCTTATACATGAATTTCTATCATGTATGGGAGTTCCATGTGTAATTGTTGAAAGTGTGGAGGGAGACGATGTCCTTGCCACTCTTTCGCTTGCGAGAGTCGCCCGGGGGGATTCCGTAAGGATCCTGTCACCGGACAAAGATCTCTGTCAGCTTCTTACAGAACAGAATATCTCTATTCTGAAATATGATGGCAGGACAGGGAATTACGAAGAAATGGACGGGTGTTCCTTTGTATCAAAATTCGGGTTCAGACCTGAATATTTCAAGGATTATCTGGCTCTTATTGGAGACAGGGCTGACAATATTCCTGGGGTAAAAGGGATCGGCAAGAAAACTGCGTCAGCACTGATAAGGGAATTTGGTGATCTGCAGATGATCTACAATAACCTTGACTTAATAAAACCTGTTGTCAGGCGCAAACTCGAAGCCGAAAAGGATATCGCTTACCTTTCCAGGGATCTTGTGACCCTTGTAGAAGATGTGGTCCTGCCGGAAAAGGTTCTGGCCACCTGCTGTATTGATCCGGATCTTCTTTATGATTTCTGCAGTTCCAAGGGGCTTGAATACCTTTTTAACAGATGTATGGGTTAATAGATCATAAACGGGGAGATGCTTTTGGTTCTCCCCGCTGAAAATTGATATTATACCTTGAGTGTTATAGCACCTGATGGACAGATCCTCGCACATCTTCCGCAGGAAATACATTTTTCAGGTCTTACCAACCTGGCAATGCTTTTAGACTCAATACACCTTGCAGGGCATACTTCCACGCATTTCCCGCATGCAGTGCATTTATCTTCGTCAATAAAAGGTAAAGCCACTTCTTCCACCTGCCTTCCGACAGGTGGAAGAATATATTCAAATATCCGAAAGGTCAAGCATCCGGGTGTTAAAAAAGTTCTTACCCCTTAGGCTGCTGATATACGAGAACCGTACAGGGTGCATGCCTGACCACCTTTGCTGCTACGCTTCCTATGAAGAATCTCTTAATATCACTCATTCCTCTGTGCCCGATAAATATCATTTCATAATCTTTTTCTTCGGCCTGTTCGATGACCTGCTCGTATGGTACACCGGTCCTTACAATTACCTCAAAACTTACGCCGGTCTTTTCGCCCCGGACATTGTTTATCATTTCTTCATAGTGTGCTTTGACGTCGACTTCTTTTGGGGTTTCAAAGGGAGACTGAGTAACAGGTGGGGCCACATAGGCTTTTTCAACGACATGAAGAAAATCTAAAACTTCTATTCCTTCATTAAGTGAGTAATTGAAGGCATATGATATAAGAGCCCTGCTGACATCACTTGAGTCTATTGCTACCAGTGCCTTTCTCATAAATATCCCTCCGTTCCTTTAACTATATTATAACACTAATAGGGTATAAGGCTAAACCAGAAAACGGCAATAAAATTGATAGGTTATAAGAAAAAAAACATTTTTAGGATTATAATGTTAGAAAATTCATTCTTACCTGGAATTTAATTCGATATAGTGGAGGTGCTTTTTTTATGTCCAGCACTAATAAGCCTGAAAGTCATGAAGTCCTGGATTCTCACCGCACAGATGATCAGAATACAACTTTTGAAAAACAGAATGAACTTCCAAGTCTTCCTGTACCTGATCTGACGGAGACCTGCACAAAATTTATTGAATGGGTCAAACCACTCCTTGAAGCTGATGAAATGGAGGAAACAGGAAACGCTGTCGAAACATTTCTCGAAGCGGGAGATGGGGCAAAACTTCAGAAAGCCATATTTGACTGGTCCTGCAGGGACGGCATATGTAACTGGCTGGAACCTTTCTGGTACGATCATTATCTTAAAGATAGAAGTGCTCTTGAGATCAACAGCAACATTTTTTATATGTTTGAAAACCACTTGCCGGAAGGAACTGTTTCCCAGTCTGAACGAGCTGCTGAAATAATTGCGGGAGCGCTTCTCTTCAAGGAAGAACTTGATAACCAGAAACTTTGTCCAGACATGGAAAAGGATTGCCCTCTCTGTATGAGTCAATTCAGCAGGATGTTCTCTGCAACAAGGATCCCGGGAAAAGGAACTGATATTTTCCGAACGTCATGTAGTGTTGAAGACCCGTCACCAATAGCAGCTGAACACATTGTTGTTATTCGCAATGGTCATCTTTTCCGGCTTCAGGTTATGGGCAGAGATGGTTATATAAAGAAGAAAGAACCCATTGTCAGCGCTCTTGAATACATAATTTCCCTTTCAGATGTTCCTCTTCCTGATGGAGAAAGTGTTGGCATTCTTACCTCGATAAACAGGGATGAATGGGCTTCAGCCAGGTCAAAAATGATCGGCCTTTCAGAGGTCAACAAAAATAATCTTACTGTTATTGAAGATTCCCTCTTTGTTGTATGTCTTGATGATTCATGGCCTTCAGACCGAAATGAGGCTTCTGCGGTGATGTTACATGGAGATGGGAGAAATCGATGGTTTGACAAGTCTCTTGAATTTATTATATGCAAGGATGGTACTGCGGCTATAAATATGGAACATTCCTCTATAGATGGTTCTTCTATAGTTACCCTGACAGGGTTTATATCCAGATCTGAGATCCATAAACATAACGTCGAGGGAAATTGCTCTGAGGACATGAAAGTAGAGGAACTTGATTTTCTTTTAGATGATGAACTTCATAGGGAACTTGAAAAGGCCTGTAAATGGTTTGATGCTTTTGCTGCGGATACAAGTGTCAGAGTTCTGGATTTTAAGGATTTTGGTAAAGATGTTATCAAAACTTTCGGATTAAGCCCGGACGGATTCGTTCAGATGGCTCTTCAGCTTTCAGTTTTCAAACTTTATGGCAAACCGCTAATGACCTATGAGCCTATAGGTACAAGACGGTTTCTTCATGGGAGGACCGAAGCCATGAGGACGGTGTCGCCTGAATCTGTCAGATTTACAACATTGATGGTAGAAAACAATGTTGAGCCTTCCGAAAAAACAGCCGCCTTGAGGGAGGCTGTCAGGAAGCACATATCAAGAGGCAGGGAATGCAAAAACGGTTACGGGGTGGACAGGCATCTCCTTGGGCTGAAGAATATTTATTACCGTTTTGGCAGGGAACTGGGCATCGAAAAACTGCCTGATATATTTAACTCTCCCGGGTATAAAACCCTCTGTAGAAACAGGCTTTCAACAAGCACAAGCGGACATGCAGGACTTTCTCTTTGTGGATTCGGTCCAGTAGTGGATGATGGTTTTGGAGTAAGATATCTTACCCGACCAGATCAGCTCAATTTCAATATATCAGCCAGGACTGGCATGACAAAGGAGCTGGAATTATTCTGGGAATATCTTCAGAGTTCTCTTATTGAAATGGGAGAACTGATGAAAAATGAAAGATCTGATAGAAATAATTAAGCGTTTTTATTTTATCAGTCCGGGAACAGCAAACTTTTTTTCAAGCATTGTAAGCAGTTTGCCTGCTATTGTTACGAGGAAAAGATAGATCAAACCTACTATCAGAAAAACGATAGTGAACCTGAAGTATCTTGATGCCACTATCTTGCCTGCTCCTGTGAGTTCTATACATGTAAGCATGTATGCCAGTGATGAGTACTTTATAAGATAAATTATTTCGTTCGATACTCCCGGAATAGCCCTTATAAGGGCCTGGGGAAGTACAATGTTTATAATTGCCTGTCTTTTTGTCATTCCCAGGGCGAGTGCAGCCACCATTTGACCAGACTTGACTGACTGGATGGCACCACGTATATACTCGGAGTTATAGGCTCCGTTGCATATTATGAATCCTGTTACAGCAGCAATGAAGGGGGATAGTGATATCCCGATGCTCGGAAGTCCAAAATAGATCAGAAAAAGCAGCATGAGGAGCGGAGTCCCCTTGAATATAATGACATAGGTCTTGCAGAGAAAGGAAACCGCAGGATTTCCATATACCCTCCCCGTTGATATTAATATTCCCGTCAAAAGGCCAAAGGGTATCGAGCACGCGATCAGTTTAAGCGTTACCACGAGACCCTCGAGAAGAGGAGGTAGCAGAACATCACTGAGAAATATCATATCTATCATTGTTATCGACCTATATCTCCATAAAGTTCTCCCAGTTTGCATAAGAACTGTTTCGTTCTTTCAAACCTGGGTTCCCGTATCAGTTTTGAAGGGGGACCGCTTTCGAGGATCTTCCCTTTTTCCATGAAAATGATCTCATTAGCCACAGAACATGCGAATCCCATTTCGTGTGTAACTACAAGCATGGTCATTCCGTTTCTTGAAAGGTCTTTCATTACAGCCAGCACCTCTCCGGTCAATTCAGGGTCAAGTGCAGATGTAGGTTCATCAAAAAGCATAATATCAGGTTCCATGGCAAGAGCCCTTGCAATTGAGACCCTTTGCGCCTGACCTCCGGAAAGTTCGGCAGGATATAGATCTGCCTGTTCTTTAAGACCAACTCTGACAAGTTCTTCCATTGCTTTTTCACGTGCCTGTTTTTTGTTAAGTTTTTTGACTTTGATCAGAGCTATTTCAACATTTTTTACCGCTGTGAGGTGATCAAAAAGGTTGAAATTCTGAAAGACCATTCCGATCCTCTGCCGGAAATAGTTTATGCTCTTTTGGGAATGGGTTACTTCTTCACCATGAAGCCATATCTTGCCGCTATCTGGTACGGTAAGCTGGTTTATACACCTCAGGAGCGTACTTTTGCCGGTTCCTGAAGAACCTATAAAGACCTTTGTGTCACCCTTTCTTACTTCAAAGGATATACCGCTGAGGACCTCTGTTTTTCCGTATTTTTTGTGAATATCTTCAACTCTGAGAATTATATTGTCTTTCATATTCTACATCTCCATGTTCCCAAAACCCGGTATACGGTACTTGTCCTCAAGAATGTGAAGGATTTTCATTCCTCCATAGTTGAGCAGTATAAAGATCACCGTGCAGGTAAGGTATATTGGCATTGGCTGATATGTTCTTGAGACTACGAGACTTCCCCTGGTAAGTATTTCCATTACCCCGATCGCATATGTTACAGCTGAATCTGTAAGCAGTATTGGATATTCATTTGACCATCCTGGTATAGATATCCTGAGCGCCTGGGGAAGAATAATGTTTAAGATAGCCTGTATATTTGTCATTCCAAGAGATCTTGCAGCCATCATCTGGCCGGAACCAAGTGATTGTATGGAGCCTCTGAAGATCTGAGATTGATAGGCTGAACTTCGAAGACCGAGTGCTATGACTGCGATCGTAAAGGCGGAAACGTCAAGTCCAAGCAAAGGGAAAAGGCCGAAATAAAAAAGAAAGAGCAGTACAAGATTTGGCAGTCCCCGAAAAAACCATATGTAGAGGGAAATAGCTCTTGCCAGGATCTTCTTTCCGTAGACCTGTCCTATTGCCAGCAGAAGTCCCAGTACGAACCCTACAGCGAGAGCGCTCAGTACAAGACGTAGTGTCACAAAAGTTCCTTTAAGTATAAATGGCAGTGTTGAAATTATGACCTGTATGCTTTCATTCATCAATTCATCATCCCGACAAGAAAAGCAGGAGAAGTATTTTTGGCCAGAGCCACTTCTCCTGCCTGAGTTATGTTAACTCTTTACGATCTATAATTCAAATGAAAGGTTAGTCCATATTGTACTTTGCTTTCAGTTCTTCCCATTTGGGGGATTTCATCAGCATGTTGAGTCCTTTGTTGATCATTTCCTGAAGTTCCACGTCCTCTTTTCTCATTGCTACTGCATATTCTTCGCCAGTGCTTATTGTTCCTATGATCTTCAGATCCTTACCTTCTACAGCTTTTTCTACGATCACATCATCCATCATTGCAGAATCCACACGGCCGTTCTGAAGGTCTTTCACAGCAAGCGGGAAGTTATCGTAAAGTTTAAGGTTTGATTTTGGAAGTACATCTGTCTTGACAAGGTTATCTTCCAGCCACATTGCTGCAGTGCATCCTCTCTGGGTTCCTACCTTGTAATCTCCTGCAAGTGCCGTAACGATATTGAGGTCAGAATCTGCATTTACACATACCGCCTGGTTAATAACCCAATATACGTCAGAGAACGCAACAACCTTTCTTCTTTCAGCGCTTGCTGTCATTCCAGAATATATAAGGTCTATCTTTTTGGCCATAAGTGCCGGGATAATGCCGTCCCACGCTGTGGGTTTGATCTCAACCTCGAAGCCAAGCTGATCCGCTATCCATTTTACTGATTCAACGTCGAAACCGGTAGGATTTCCGTCTTCATCAACATAGGAATAGGGGGGGTAATCTCCATCAATACCGACAATGTATTTGTCGGCTGCCATAGCCCCTGAAGCCATTAAAACACCTGCAAGAAAAGCTGCACACATTACAATTAGGAAAAACTTTTTCATGATCTGTACCCTCCTGTATATTGTATTATTATTACATATTTCTTAAAAAACCCTACCCGGAGTAGATGACAATTCCGGCAGGGTGTAAGTCTAAATGATGTTTCACTATGTTAAAGTAATGCTATGAAACCGAGACAGAATTATAACGACAAAGTTATATAGTGTCAATACTTCTAAAAGAATTAATCGAAGAAAAATCCCAAAACTGGTAAAATATTCAAAAATCACATAACATCAGTATTTAGTTGCGGTTATAATGGAATTACTTCAGGTAAAGGGGCAATACATATTTTGGATCGAAATAAAGTTGTGGTCGTTCTTCTTTCAATAATAGCATTGGTTGCAGCAGGGGTAGTTCTTAAGGCCGCAAAGGGTGTTATTCTCCCCTTTGTAATAGCATGGCTGCTTTCCTATCTCTTTGCTCCTGTTGTTCGCTTTCTTGTGAAGAAAAAAGTACCGACTATTGTGACCACTGTGTTTGTACTCGCCATTTTCATAGGTGTCTGTACTCTGGGGATAATCTTTCTCAATACAAGGATAATGGCTATAGCAAAGGTATATCCCAGATACTACTCTCAGCTTATTGATATAGCCAAATCACTTACCTCAAGTGTGGATCTGCCTCCTGATTTCTGGACGCAGATAAACTGGGGAGAGAGGGCTGGAGCATATCTTTTCAGTTTCTCAGGGTCTCTGGTATCCTTTTTCTCAAACCTTATACTTGTGATTATCTTTCTCGTTTTTATGCTTTCAGGTTCTCCGTATTTTTCCTACAAGATCAGGAAAGCGTTTAACAATGAATATTCAGAGAAAATAACAAAGATAATTCAGACAGTATCCAACCAGATAAGCAGATACCTTACCATGCAGTTTCTTATCAGTCTCATTACTGGTTTCCTTGTATGGGTTGCGCTTTACTATATGAACGTGGATTTTGCCGTCACCTGGGGAGTGTTTGCTTTTATCCTGAACTTTATACCAACCATAGGTTCAGTTATAGCATCTGTTCCTCCCGTTCTTGTGGCTGTTGTTCAGTTTTATCCGGATTTCTTTCCTTCTTTTCTTATTGCTATAATCCTTTTCCTGATCCAGCAGACTATGGGTAATATAGTTGCTCCAAAAGTAATGGGTGATGAACTTAATCTAAGTCCCGTTGTTATTCTCATATCTCTTCTATTCTGGGGCTGGCTCTGGGGTATTATGGGAGCTCTGCTCTCAGTTCCTATCCTTGCAGCAATCAAGATAGTATGTGAAAATGTCGAATCTCTCCACGTCATAAGCGTTATGATGGGTTCAGGCAGAAAATACAGCAAAGAACTGAATTAATGATCTTTAAAATATGATCAATATTGATATTCTTGCAAAATCCAGGAATTGAAGATCTGGCAAAGAGGATTATTTACTTCCAGAGATCACTTCCCGTGATCTTATCAATACTTCACCCGAAGGTATTTCCCCCTTTTGTTATCATTAATGGACATGGCGATCAGGGGAGCGCCGTAAAGATTATGGCAATGCATGTCATGGACTCTCTCTTCAAAGCCCTTTATTTCATGTTTATTCTCCTTCCTATTGTCATTTGAGATTAAAAAAGACTTTAGAAGAATTTAATAGGTGGAAAATGTAATTTGGGCAATGAGAGATGATGGTCCCGGTGCATTCGACAAAAACTGGACTGAATATCTTTAAAAATATGTGACAACCAGTATAGATAAATAAATGTTTTTCTGATACATTCCACAGAAAGAGAGAAAATATCATGGTCTTGAAGGGAGGGATTTCATGATAACAGATAGTATATCCTTAAAAGATATCCTCGATAGTTCTCTTGACTATATTTACGTTTATGATCTCAAGGGAAGGATAATTTACCAGAACAAATGTGCCGGAGACTTATCAGGGTATCCCCCTGACCAGGTAAAAGGATTTGATCTTTATGAAATTGATACAATTTTTAAAACCCCTGACTATTATAAGAAAGAGATCGAGAGGACCCTTAAAAAAGGTGACTGCATAAGGGGAGAGATGGTTGTTTATCTTGGAGAAAGAAACCGTTTCCTGGAATATTATTTGAGTCCCGTATATAACGATGATGGTGAAATAAAGGCTGCTGTAAGTTCTTTACGTGAGATTACCAGACAAAGATCTGTAGAAGAAGATCTCAGAGCAGAAAAAAATCTTAATGCAGCTTTTCTTGATACGGCAAATGTATTCATAGGGGTCTTTTCCCCTTCAGGGAAGCCTGTTCTGCTTAACAGAAGGGCAGAAGATATTCTTGGATATAATCTAAAAGAATTTGATAAAGGGAATTTTATTGACTTTTGTGTACCCGAAGGATTTAGAAATACTGTAAGACATGTGTTTAGCAGGGTTATAAGGGGAGAGGGGGGGGAGTTCAACGAAAATCCTGTTATAACACGTAGTGGAGAGATCAGAATGATCCGGTGGCATAATTCTGTACTCAGGGATGTAAATGGATTTGTAACTTACATTATCTCATCTGGAGAGGATATTACAGACCTTACAGAAGCCAGAAAAGAGGCTGAGGAAAATGCTACCAGATATGAAACACTTTTCAACAGCATGGGTACTTCCATTGCTGTTCTGGATAATGATACTTCCATCCTAATTGTTAATGATGAATTCTTGAGGATGAGTGGTTATTCTTTAGATAAACTTATTGGTAGAAAGTGGACAGAATTTGTTTCTCCTGAGGAGATATCCAGGATGATGGAATATCATCATCTCAGGAGAATTTCTCCGGAAAAAGTTCCTCACGGGTATTTTTTCCGTTTCCTTGCCAGTGATGGGAAAGTGAAAAGAATATGGTTGACAGGCTCAATAATTGAGGGAACTGACCAGTCAGTTGTATCCCTTCTCGACCTGACGGAAAATGAAAAAATACGGGAAGCGGCCCAGAGAATTCAGAATCAGTTTGAAGCCATGGTTAAGAATGCGGATGTTTTTATAATTCTATATGACAGCGAAGGTAAGCTTCTTTTCTGGAATCCAAAAACAATGGCTGAAATGAACTTTGAAGATCTTGATGAACTTAACAGTGATCCAGCACGTATTGTTGAGTTATTTCCTTCCCGGAAGGAATACATATATCATTCAGAGGCAGCTCTTAGGGTTTTTAAAGAAGGACATCCTGTTTCAGTATGGGAAAGCGTTCTTGTCAATTCCAGGGGAGAGGAGATCCGGGTTTCCTACACTGCTTCCAGTTTTTATGACTGTGTAGAAAAGCGTTATATTGCAATAGCTGTTGGGACCGATGTCACAGAGAGAGAGATCGCTGCAGTAGAACTAAAAAGAAGTGAAAAGGAAAAAAGAATCATTCTTGAAAGTATGACCGATCTATTGGTTTTTCAGAGTCCGGATCATGAAATAATTTATTTGAATAAGGCTGCCGGAGAGACTCTGAACGTTACCCAGGATTCTATAAGGGGAAGAAAATGCCATGAACTATGGGCAGAAAGTGATACTCCCTGTCCGCGTTGTCCCGTTGAGAAAAGTCTTGAAACAGATCAGGTGGAGCAGGGGCAGATTACCACTCCAGACGGTAGAGTATGGAATATCCATGCATATCCTGTGAGGGATGACAACGGTGTTATTAATGGAATTGTTGAGATTGGAACGAATATTACAAAGGAAATTGAGTTGCGAAAGGACCTTGAAATAAAACAAAAGGAATCCTTTGAGGCTGAAAGAAAGTATAAAACGCTTTTTGATACTGCTGGTTTTGCTTTCTGCCTGATACGAAACGATGGAGTAATAACTCTTGTCAATCTGAAGTTTGAGGAAATTACTGGATTCACCGCTCAACAGGTCCAGGGGAAAATAAATTTTGCCAGGTTTTTTGAAAGGCAAACGGTTAACAAGATCCGTAGACATCTGAAACCTGACGAAGAAGGAAGAATCAATCCCTTTGAATATGAATGTGAAGCAAAAGTTGCGAAGAACAAAAAGATCTATATTCATGCGATGATAGTTCCTTTTGATAAAGGACAGAGTTTTATCGTTTCATTCAATGACATGACTCTCCTTAAAAGATCAAGGATCTCTTTGCTATCCTCTCTGAGAAAGGTAAAGAGACTGAACAAGGGTATTGTCCAGGTGATCTCTTCAGTGACAGAACTCAGAGATCCATATACAGCAGGACATCAGGATAAAGTTGCGAAACTTTCAGCATCAATTGCAAGGGAAATGGGTATATCTGCGAGGGAAAGGGATATCCTTTATACGGCCGCAGCACTTCATGATGTGGGAAAGCTCAGCATACCCAGTGAGATACTGAACAAGCCCGGAAAACTTACTGAACTTGAGTTTTCTATCATCAGAATGCACCCCCAAACCGGTCACGATATACTCGAAAATGTCGAGTTTCAGGGGGAGATAGCGGATATAGTGCTTCAGCATCATGAACGTCTTGATGGTTCAGGCTATCCCAGGGGGCTTTCAGGGAAAGAAATTCTACTTGATGCAAGGATAATCGCTGTGGCCGACGTTGTAGAGGCGATGACCTCTCACAGACCCTATCGGCCCGCGCTTGGCAGGGTAAGGGCTTTGGATGAGATCACGAAAAATGCGGGTATACTTTATGATAGTGAAGTTGTAAAAGCATGCCAGACTGTTTTTGAGCAGGGATTTGTCTTTTCCGATCCTGTCAAATAAGAATAGTAACTTTAGACAGATTTAGATTTGTTCATATGTGTTTTTATCAATAAAGCAGGATCAGATCTCAAGATAAACGGGATGTTTATACCAGCGTCTTTCAAAGTAATATGAAATGCCATCTTGAGGGGGAGCGTATCTTATGAGTGATAAAAGTCCAGCCATAAGTCTCTTTGATGTTACGGGGCCTGTGATGACAGGCCCTTCAAGTTCCCATACAGCAGGCGCAGTGAGAATAGGTTTAATGGGGCGGATGATCTTCGGTAGTGTTCCGGAAGAGATCCATATTGTTTTTTACGGAGCCCTCTCTGATACCTACAAAGGACATCTTACAGATTCTGGAGTTGTAGCCGGACTTCTTGGTATGGATGTCGATGACCCTGAAATAAGGCAGGCATATCAAAAAGCTGCAACAAAAGGTATTTCCGTTCATATCCATACCGAAAGAGAAAGCAACAAAAACCCGAATACCATTGAGATGCACCTTATTTCAGGTGAACGTGAAATGTCCATCACCGGAGTTACCCTCGGAGGAGGAGAGATCCTCATAGAAGAAATAGAAGGGGTCAAGACAGACCTGAGGGGTAAGGAAAAAGTCATCCTTTTCACAGGTTGCAGGGAAACTATTGAAAAGATCTGTCAGAATTTTAATCTCTCTGCTGTTGCAGGAACACGATCGACATTGCCTGAGGGATCAAAAGTCCTTTCTGTCTCAGCACCTGATGAGAATATTGATGTTGAACCTGTTTTTCTAAAAATTCAAGAAAATGCTGTTCCTGATGTAGAGATAAGATTAATAAGTTCTCTTTACGAATATGGAATGGTTAATCCCGATCCGGCATTCACATCCATACACTCAGTCCTTTCTTTCTGTAGATCTGAGGCTAAAAGTCTTCCAGAAGCAGCGCTTCATTATGAACATGCTCGTAGTGGTCTTTCTTCTGAAATGATCCGTGAGATGCTACTTGAAAGATGGAAGATAATGGAGGATTCCATACAAAAGGGTCTGGACGGACCCAACCATATGGTGGGAGGACTAATGTGCGGTCGGGATGCACAGAAAATGATGTCAGCTTTTGAAAAGGACAGGCTTGTTTCAGGTTCCGTTCTTTCCCTTGCAGTCGCCAGGGCCATTGCCTCCATGGAGGCTAATGCATCCATGGGCCGCGTAGTGGCATGTCCCACAGCTGGAGCCTGCGGGGTGATCCCGGGAGTTTTTTCATCCGTAGCAGAATACAGAGGTTTTTCAAAGGAAATAATTGTGGACGGTCTTTTGGTGTCATCTCTTTTTGGAGTGCTTGTAGCTATGAGAGCCCCCATTTCCGGAGCCCTGGGTGGCTGTCAGTCCGAGATCGGGGTTGCTTCGGCCATGGCAGCAGCGGGTATTGCACAAATGGCAGGAGGAAGCAGAGTCGAAGTCTGCCAGGCCTTTGCCCTTGCTCTTAAGAGCATGTTGGGTCTCATCTGTGATCCTGTAGCAGGTCCAGTGGAGGTCCCCTGCATCAAGCGGAATGCCATCGGAGTTGCAAATTCCCTTTCCTCCTGTGACATGGCCTTGTCTGCCATAGAAAGCGTTATTCCACCAGATGAAGTAGTGGATGCCCTGATCAATGTTCAGCATTTGCTTCCCAGAGAGCTGAGAGGTTCCACCTCTGGAGGACTTGGTTCTACGAAGACAGGCTGCAGGCTTAAAAAAGAATGGCTGGAACGATGCAGCGGTAATTGACTTTAAGGCAGTTTAAGATATGAAAATCTGTTCAGTTTTTCGCCAGGATCTATGATCCTGGTTTTTTATGTTTCTACACGATGCAGCAAATTGTCAGTCAGGTGAAAGGAATTTGAATACAAAGGAAAATATAAGGGGCTCACAACTAAAGATCTATCCAGGGTAATAATGGTATAAAAAGAGTCTCTTGCCTCACCTGTGGATAAATTTTATAAAATCTCAGGTCAGGCAACAGACTCAGAAACAGGGATCATATTTATCAAGCTGTATATCATTTAATACCAGAATCCTGCAGCGGGGGAATTTATAACTGCAGGATTCTGGAAGAACAGATCATTTCCGGAGTTTCCTGCGCAACAGTTTCCCAATGTTTGAATAAGGCAGTTCTTTTACGAATTCAACCTTTCGGGGGATCTTGTAGTGAGCAAGCTTGTCCTTGCAGAAATTAATGATATTCCTTGGATCATGAAGTTCTGAATCTTCATTGAGTACAACGAAAGTCTTTACATATTCACCGCTGAGGTGATGGCGTATTCCAACAACTCCCGCATCCTGTACTTCAGGATGTCCTTTAATTACCATTTCCACTTCCTGAGGATAAACATTAAATCCTCCCACAATTATCATGTCTCCGGCCCGATCCAGAATAGTTAAACGTTCTTCACTATCAAATGTTGCGATATCACCGGTATTGAACCATCCATCCACTATTCTCTCACTGGTGATCTGGGGGCTCCTGAAATAACCTTCTGTTACAGATGGCCCCTTGATCCAGAGTATCCCTTCTTCCTGCTTATCGATGATATTACCTTCCATATCCCTTATCTGGGCTTCGTAGCCTGGCAGTAGAGTACCCACAGTTCCTGCTTTTTTCTCCTCAGAACTCCAGTTTGCAGAGACGATAGGAGAGCATTCTGTAAGCCCGTAACCTTCAAAGAGTTCGGCACCGAAAAGCTGTTTTGCCCTTTGGTCTACCCTCAGGTCAAGTTTGTCTCCTCCAGATACCATGAATCGCAGAGTTGAAGGAACTGGATGTCCCTTTGCTATTACAGCAAGGAAGAGGGAGTACATAGTAGGTACTGCTGCAATAACAGTTACCTTGGCTTCTATCATTGCCTGAAGACATGAAGATATTGGCATGAAAGATGGAACAACGGTCTGCCTTAATCCATTGACAAGGGGAAGTATGGTACACAGGTTGTAGCCGAAGACATGGAAATTAGGCAGCACATTGATCACGTTGTCATCACTTTGAAAATGCTTGAAGGTGTTATAAACACCAATAGTATTATCCAGAATATTCGAATGGGAGAGCTTTACTGCCTTTGGCATTCCTGAAGTGCCGGATGTGGCGAATATCACAGCAAGGGAGTTGTCTTCCGGTTTACACGGTCCGCACTTGAATGAAGGAAGAGGCCCCTCCAGAGGTGAAATTACTGTAGTGATCCCCTTTGCTTCAAGAGCTGCAGCGGCCTCTTCCATTCCAGGGAAGAGTACCACAGCGCATGGTTCTACCAGACTCAGAGTGTTTATCAGGATTTCAGGTCCCATTTTGGCATTAAGAGGAACAATTGTTCCTCCAAGTTTCCATATCGCAAGGGAAAGAATCGAAATTAAAGGGCAATTCGGGAGCATGGTAGCTATCCTGTAACCTTCTTTAAAACCGCTATCCTTAAGTCTTTCAATACATAATTCGACAGCTTCCTGAAGTTCTTTTCTCTGCTTCCATTTACCCTTCCACCAGATTATATTTTCATCTGGCGCTTCCTGGAACTTCTGATAAACATGTTCCTCAATTCTGTTCATAGTTATCTCTGCCTCCTGCACAAGATTGTAAAGTTCTCATAACAGCTCTTCACTACTCCCCAGAGCATTAATAGATCTTAAGTCAGAAAATTGAAATATAATATCTAAATCCCGCAATTTATCTGTAATTGGCTGAAACATGGCAGTTCTTAGCTTCTTATACTTAGGTTTAACCAACGCCAGTTCAGATTCAAAGTTTTTGCTGGATAGCTTTCTGGTTTTTTAAGTTTGCTCCTGTCATTAAAATGATCCTTTAAGTTCTTGTCCCACGCATAACAGGTTGTCCTTGTATCGTAGTTATGGGGTATCGCCCAAAGAGAATATATCTTGCGGATCAGTTAAATAATCGAAATGTTCATACACCTTTGAAGCATCTTCGAACAGATACTGTCCATTATTTTCCTATAAAGCTTCTTTAATAGCTAAGATTCGCCTGGGGTTTTCCCAGTTATTATACATGTTTGTGCGGGATCTGGTGTGTATCCGAAGGATTCATGCCATCCAATCCTCTGAAAGTTCTGAAAAGAAGAAAGACATAACCAGGGATAGTTGACCTGGATATTAAAGTCCTAAAGCATCTATTGAAGCTCCCAGATCAGTCTGCCTTTGTTGGTCTTCGTGATTATGCCATGTTACTCATAACCCTTGATACAAGAATTCGACCCTCTGAAATGTGTACTCTCTTGGAAAGTGATTTTGATTTTGCTGGTGGACAGGTCAGAATAAGACCAGAGATAACAAAGACCAGCGTATGGAGAATACTTCCCATTTCCCCGAAAACAGTTCAGGCAGTTCGAGAGATATGAAAGATAAGACCAAAGGAGTGGAGGTTATCTCCTGTTTTCTGTTCCTATGAAGTGAAAAGGCTTGCTATTAGAAGCTGGGAACACCGCCTTGAGAACTACAGCAAGAAGTTAGGGACTAAAATACAATCCTCTATGACCTCAGACATAACTTTGCCCTCTTATGGGTAAAGAAAGGGGGTAATGTCTTCGCTCTTCAGCAGACCATGGGACATTCCTGTCTATCCATGACAAAGCGGTATGTAGCACTTACGGAGAAGGATCTGTATGAAAACAGGTCAAAGGAAATTCAGTGATAGCAATAGAAGAGGAGAAAAATGGCGGAGGGCAGAGGATTCGAACCCCTGGAGGCTTACGCCTCAATTGATTTCAAGTCAACCGCCTTCGACCACTCGGCCAGCCCTCCGTGCCGATATATTATATACATCGAAGGCCTTTTCGCCAACCCCCCATTTTTAATTCAGGATTTTTCAGAACCTTTTGCTACAACATAATATTCAGGCAGTACGAACCTTCCATCGGTTAAAGGTTCATATCCTGCTCTGAGTATGAGTGGTTAATGGCAATGGGGTAATTTCTTCAGAGATTTGACTTGAAGGAGTGATACCCCTTAGCATAGTGCAAGTCGACTTTAACTTTTATTTTTTGATTTGGAGGGGATGTCCTGGCTATTAATGGTAACATACGTTTTGAATACGGTTACTCAAAGGTTATCTGTAATTTCATTAAAACTCTGGCACTCTTTTTATATATTCTGCTGACAGGATCGTTTCAGCTCCCTTAGCCTTGTAATTCATTCAGATAGTATTGGCATTCTCATCATTGGATATTTGAAACATTGAAGTCAGGACCTGAATCGTTTTCTAATCCAATATTAAGAGGTGATCACATTGAACAATTCTGTTTTTCAGTTTGACCTTCCTGATAATGAACCTGTCCTTTCCTATGCTCCTGGAACCAGAGAAAGGTCTTTGATGAAAGAGGAACTTGATCGTCAAAGCCAGCTGGAACTGGATATCCCCCTTATAATAGGCGGGAAAGAGATTCGTACGGGTAATAAAGGAAAAGTCTGTATGCCTCATGATCATGGGCATTGCCTTGCTACCTACCATAAGGCTGGTCCAGAGGAAGCTGCACTGGCTATTGAGGCTGCGTTGAAAGCAAAAAATGACTGGATGGATCTTCCCTGGGTCGAACGCGGCTCAATAATGATGAAGGTAGCAG